>BNJS01002410.1_pt1 | contig 245250 bp, 322 predicted proteins | sample 8540461 | NCBI WGS metagenome assembly BNJS01 (sample SAMD00202454, study PRJDB9452) | human saliva metagenome | isolation source: human saliva | place: Japan
CAGTCAGATATCGCGAAGAAAACCTGGTGAAGATTAAGATAAAAGTTGGTAAAATAATAATATGTCTAAGAAAATCACGTTTATCACTGGTAATCCGCATAAACTCGAAGAAGCCAGGTCGGTTCTGAAAGACTATGGGATTGTTATTGAGCCGCTACAAATTGATATTGATGAAATCCAGCATCATGATCCGCTGAAAATTACCGAAGCGAAAGTTAAATTGGCGTATGAGCGGACCAGCCGGTTGTCGTTAACGATAGCAGCTGGGAAATTCCAGCACTCGCAGCGGCTTTCCGGGCGGTTATATGAAGGATGTTGCTAATTGGTTTACGGCTGAAGATTTTTTGGCTTTTGATGAAAGATAAAAATGATCGGAGAATTATATTGCATGACGTCGTGGCGTATTTGATGGCGAGCAGCTAAAGCTGTTTATATCTGATCAAACTGGCGTGTTTGATAAACCAGTCGCGCGGCGAAAGGAACGTCAATGAATCAAGTTGTATCAATGGAGGATAGCGGCGGGTTAACAATTGCTGAAGAGTTTGCGCTCCGTCATGACGGCGCGGAGATTAACCCTGCTCATTTTCAGCATTGGCAGAAATTCGGTGAATGGTTTGTGCCCGTGATGACTATAATTGTTAAGATAATAATAAAATTCACTATATGAACATATAGAGAAAGTCAAAATTATAAATAATTTCTCATTATTAATAGGACTGGCGATTGAGGTTATTCATAAGTGTGTATTTAAACCATTTTTGATAATTTATAGCGCTTGTGTTTTATACTTAATTGGTGCATAATCAAGTATAAGCTGGTACGCAATGGGGCCGCCCCTGTTGCAAAACAAAACATAAATCAACAACCGTGCCCCGGGTGGAGCGCGTAACAGCAGTCAATCGCCACTATAGGGCATGGCGTGATTAATAAATCTTTCTAGATATTGTTATCTTTTATGAACTGGTTAATTGATAGAATAGTTGATAAAATTGAGTAAAATGAATATGGTGGCAACTCTTAATAAAAATGTAGCGTTCTTTTTTACTGGCTACAGACCGGTGTCTAAATGGGATAAGTCATATGCGTTTGAGCATCCATTATTTACGTATTACCACCATGTCATTCAACCACGCATGACGAGCCTATTCTGTCGCAAGTACGCACTATTATACAGTCAGACTCTAATCCTTATGATATTTTGCGGAAAGTTATATAGTGAAAAATTTGATAATGAAAACCTCCGTTTAATTGCTTATATTTCTGCTCCTCTTATGGATAGATTTGATAGTATTTGGCAAGATTGTCATGAGAACCTTGTTATGTGGCGTAATGCTATAAATGATTTTTCATATGATGATCTGTATCCACAGTTGCAAAAAATAGCTGTTTTTCTGGGGTTGGATAGGCAAGCTGTACAGGATAGTACTGTATTTCTGTTACCGCCACGCCCAGAAGCAAGTGGCCCTGCTGGACATAAAATCAGTAGTAGCAACTTTATACTCCTACGACCACATTATTCATTTAATGACCAGAAAAAAGAGGCTGTCAGAATCGTCATACTTCACGAGTATGCGCATGGACTAATTCAGCAATCAAAATTATTTCAAGAAGCGGGTAGATCTTCGTACGAGAAGTTTATCCTTCCAAGAAAACTTGTGTCTCCGCCTGGCTATACGTGGCGCTCGGTATATAACGAGCTTTTAGCTTATTGTATTGCTAGCCGTACAATTGGTGGAGGATACTTAAGTCCTCAACTTACTGGAAAGCCTCGTTCAACTGTTAATGATATGCGTCCATCGTTTGATAGATTACTTGCCAAGCGAAAACCAACGTCAAATCAGATTATCAATTGGGCAAGTTTGCATATGTTACCAGAGCTGACCGATTATATTGAAGAGGAAAAACTGATTGATACTGCTATATTCGAGCCAGCAATTAAAGTATTTGACGAACTGCTAAGCTAATATTCTTATTTCGACTTATATATTTATATATAGTATTTTTAGGTTTTCTTGTAGATTTAATTATCTAGCAGTAATAACTCTATATGTTATCTTTAGCAATATTAAATTTATCGATATTCTTGAATCTGTGTCACTATACTTATTAAACAGTGATCTTAGTTTATTTGAACAGGACCCTTTCATGCTAGTTAGCGATTGTTTTTCTAATATTATAAACTCTCCTTATGTTCGCGTGGTTATGGTTATTGTGTCAAAGTTAGACCAGTCAAAGAAGCTTCAAAGTACTGAGATTTGAGCTTAAGGCATTTTTGCAAGCAATAATTCACGCAGTGCAGGATAAGTAATATCTAATTTTGCAGCTCGTCGCGTGTAAAAAGTAGCCGATTTCCGCCACGTCATCATTTGGTATCGGATCACCATCAATTATTTTTGCAGTAAAGTAAATTGCTAAAAACGGTACAGCAACTCCGCCAAACTCATAAATTTCAGGAAAGCTGCCAAGATAATTATCTATTTCTATATTCACACCAAGCTCCTCTTTAGCCTCGCGTACAGCGGCCTCTTCCAAAGATTCGTCTAATCCAACAAATCCGCCGATTGACTGCCATGTTCCTTTTTTCGGCTCAAACTTTCGCTTAGCCATTATTACCTTACCCTCGCTATTAAAAATAATTACTCCGGCAGTCGGCGCCTGATTGACAAAATAGCTATAATCGCAGTCTTGGCATTTCAGATGATTGCCGCCGCGATGAACAAATTTACCACCGCATTTCGAGCAGAATTTATATAATTGTAAAGCTGAATTTGAGTGTGATGTTTGAGACATTGGCTATATTCTTTCCTTTCTTAGGACTCTTTCTGTTGCAATGCAGACAAAACAGTTTCTTTACCTTGCTTGTATGCTTTATCACTGTTACAATAATCGTAATTTCCACCACGACCACATAAAATAAACTTGATATTTGTTATAGTAATCGTGAACGTCTTTTACGAAATCTTTCAAACATATTGTCGGTAACGGATACGCATATGGAATGTACTGAACAATACATTTCAATTGTAACACAAACCTAATTTTACATAATATTATCATCTACCAGTAAACAGTAAAACGATCCTGCGTAATCTAGTCGCAGGTTATGCCAAATCTTGACAAAATCCCACCCCTCTGCTAAACTCTTCAGAGGTCCAATACGTTGCTTTTGTCGCGGTTGAAGTCACGCCGAAGCCGCTAACAAGGCGTAATGCTGTCAAGACACCTAGTTGCACCGATAAAAGACGCAACTTTTTGTTGCCAAAAATCATTAACCAAAGGAAATATGCCCCGCACCAAACGCGAAGAAATCTTTTACGGCGCTGTGATGGCGTTTACTATGTCACTTTTCATGAATTTATTCAATACATTTTTGCACGCTGGCGTGTCGATGGAGTCGCTCGGGCGGGTACTGCTGCTGCAGCCTATCATCTTTGCGATTGTCATGCTAGTTGAGGGATTGGTGGTGTCAAACTTGGTGCACAAAGCTAGCAAAGCGTTTCGTCCAGGTGAAAGACAGTCCGAAAGCTCGCGCCCTGGCGCAAACGGTTTGCATGGTGACCGGCATGTCGCTGGCGATGAGCGTGATCGGGTTGGTATTAGCAGGTACAACGCTGGCTGAGCTACCGCTGCGCTTTGTCTCGGTATGGCCAGTGAATTTCTGCGCGGCGTTTTGGTGGCAAATATTGGTCGCTGGACCAATTGCGCGCATGTCGTTAAAAATACTGCGGTCTTATCGTAAGGATAGTGAATTAATTGCAGAGGATTTATAGTATAGCTTATAGTTGTGTGTTATACTTTGATATAAACTGCTTACTATTATACTAAACTTACAGACGGGGAATTATTGTGCTCAAAGAGTATGTTCAGAGAAACTTGAAAAAATATGTGCGCAGATATTTTTGCTTCACATCGAGATGTTAAATTAGTTTGTATAACTGGTAGTGTCGGTAAAACTAGTACTAAAATGGCTTTGGCTAATATTCTAACTCAGGAATATCGAATCCGAGTACATACTGGAAATCATAATACTAATATGAGTGCTCCATTAGCTATACTGGGAATACCTTATCCTAGAGATATTAGAAGTGTTTCTGCTTGGCGAGATGTTTTTAAACAAGCTAAGCGGCGAATTAAAGAAGCCAGCCGATGTTGATATTATAGTTCAAGAAATTGGGAACTGATAAACCTGGTGATATTGAGTGTTTTGGAACATATTTAAAGCCAGATATTACTATTGTAACTGGTATAACCCCTGAGCATATGGAATTTTTTGGTACATTAGCTGCTGTTGCTCAAGAAGAACTCTCAGCTACTGATTTTAGCGATATAGCTATCATAAATCGTGATGATACGCCTCAAGAATATGCTGGTATGCTTACAAATAATAATATTATCACTTATGGTACTAGTAGTATTGCTGAATATTCATTTTGAAATTGAAAGTTTTCTATAGGTGAGGGATATGCCTGGCAGGGTTAGTATAGTCAGAACTGGGTAATGGTATACGCACGACCCACTGCAAGTTGTTGGTGAAATCATAATGTCAGACCAATTATTGGGCGATAGCTGTTGCGATTCGTTTTGGTATGTCGCCACAGGCTGTTGTTAGAGGGTGCTGAATTAATTCGCCCGAGTCCCTGAGTAGAATGAATATTTTGCTACGTGCGTTAAAGAAATAGTATTCTAATTGACGATGCGTCTAACTCTGGCCCAGCGCGCCACGGCTGCTGCAATTAATGCTTTGTCAAATAGAGTACTTACCTCAAAATTGCAATTTTGAGGCGATATGAATGAACGTGCTACATCTGCACAAGGCATGCAGAACTTGGTAGATTATGTCATCCAAATGGAATTAACTGGGTTGTTACAATTGGAAATGAATCTGGTAGATGTTGGCGCCGGTTGCTGAAGCGAGATGGCTGCTTTGTCCCGTCAGTTTTCCAGATGCAATTGGTGCGGGCGCTTTGTGCGTCAGCAAACTAGAGAGCAGTAGTTTTAGCTAAGGGCTCGCAGAATGGGTATTTTGCCGAGGAAGCTCTAGTCGTGGCGGTCAGCTGATGATATGAAAGCTAGTCCGCCAGGGCCATGAGTGGCTAGAAATTAAGACAAATCTCAAAGTAAAAGAGATAATCACTATAGTATAATTAATATTAAATAAGGGGAATAGTGAAGAAGGCGACTAAAGATAATCATGATGGATAGTAAATTTAATAGACTATTATTTGTGGTTGCTGGGGTTGCTATTTTGGTCGTTTGCGCCTTCTGTATAGGAAATATAATAGCTCGTGGTAGTAGTTCTGGTGAGCAGCGGATTATTGATGCGATTTTTAGCTATATCTAAAGATAATATATCAGCAAAAATTGCGACAAAACAATCTGGTGGAACATCACCAATCAGTCTGAAGGTGATATCTCTATGGCTAATGCTGATAAAATTAGCGCTAAGTTCACTGTTAATATGCAACAAGGCAATAATAAAGTCGATGCTTCTTTTGATGTTCGCGGTTCGATTAGCAATAGTCTAATTTATATATTAAAAAGCTACAGGTCTAGGTAGTTTAAGTAGTTATTTACTCTCCTGGCGCCCCAGAAGCAAAACTTTATGCTGATCAGGCTGTTGCAAAAATAAATGGAAAATGGTTATGATAAATAGAGTTGACAATAAGACGTTTCAAGGTCAGAACTGTATTGCCGATGTTTTGGTAAACTAAGAAAGATAAAATATACAGAATACATTCCTTGACGTCTTATAAGAATAATCGATTTATATTCACAAAAGAATACATCTAAAGATGAGAACGATACTATATATTCCGTTAAGTTTGATAGAAAGTATTAAACAAGTTTATGAGATTCACTACAAGAATCATCTATTATCAAGGATACAAAAGAGCTGTTCAGGGAATTAATTTAGCCCTGTCGGAGAACCAAAATAGTCAACAAAGAGCAAACTTCACAAAATAATAATTCTAATACAAACATATCGCTAGATATAGTAATTGATGATAAAGATCAATTAAAATCTGTTAATATGACTTCGACTCTAGAAGGAGGTCAATCTGACAAATATCAGGAATCAATCTATCTTATGATAAAAGTGTAAAAGTAGAAAGATGCCCTGCGGATGATGCGGTACCTGTATCAGATATACTTTCTGACATTTCTCAAATGATAGGCGTATTTAAAAGACGGCAGAACAATATAATTACAGATTACGCAATAAATATTAAAGAGATTGACCGATGAGCTCCAATACACTCAATCACAATAAAAGTAAACTATCTTCATTATGTAGTAGAACAAAAGAAGTCTTTCGTGGTTGTTGGTGTTGTGTTGCTATTAATTGTGGTTATATCCTATCTATTTTGCTTGTATGTGCTGGTATAATAATCCCAATAAAATGATGGCCGATGGTTTTGCTGGGTTATTAAGTTCTACGGGTTTTTAATGGGATATAAATTTAAAAATAACTCTGCATCCACATTTATGAGTGTGGATTTTGTACAGAAAAAGATTTTGGTAGGTCTAAAATTAAGTTAGTAGACTCTCTAATGGTAAATCCTCTGTACCTAATAAAGAAGCTAAAATCGGCTTAGATTTAACAACAAACTTCAACGGATCTTTATATGTTAAAGCTGATGATATAGATAAAATTACTAATACTTAGCAATAGCTATATTAAAAATTATCTATTGAGGACACTGTAGATGAAGTTAATATCATTTGAATAAAGACCAGCTAAAAGAAAAAGTCGAAAAGTACTTCTCTCGTGTTGCAAATAAACTTAGGGGTAGAGTGGATAAAAATTAACTACGGAATGTTAAGTAGAAACGATGTAAGTAGGCAAGTTTTACAATGTATTGATGACTTGAATAATAAAATTAGAAATGATAAATCTACTTCTAGTATCCTAGTAAAGAACTCGTAAAAATCAATTTATTTTAGTGGATGAAAATCAAAATATAGCAGATAAGTCTACTCTAAGGGGCTTAGAAATTAAGTTTGATAAAGTTAAGGCTGATAATTTTTATGCATTCTATTAGGGATCTAGATATAGTAAATGAATCTTCGTCCTGTTAAACAAGTTTTTCAATTATTTGAATCTAAAAAGATAGGCAAAAACAAGAGATGTCTAATAATTTTACCATTTGGGTTGATAGAATATCTCATAAAATTACACATATAGAACTACAATCCAAGGATAACAAGAATAGGGTTTTCTTATGACTTTAATCTAAAAGTTATCTTATGGGGATAAAGTCGAACCTAGGTTTCCTAATAATGCAGAGCAGTTGATATAGAAATATTTATATTACAAAACTAACATTCTGGTGGATTTTAGTTTTGTAAACATACTGTTAGCTTTTGTTATAATATATTTATTATGAAGCGTTACAACCCTATTGAGTAGAGAAAAATGGCGACAAATATGGGATGAAAATGAAACTTATAAAGTTGATTTTAAATGATGATTCCGTAAAATATTATAGTTTAGTATGTGTTGCCTGGTATTACTGGTGCTGGTATTCATATTGGGCACGGTAGGACTTATCAATTTTTCAGATATAAAAGTTCGAGCTAAACGTCAACAGGGTTATAATGCTTATCATCCGATTGGTTGAGGATAGTTTTGGGTTTGCCCGGTGGAGAACTACGCTATTAAAAGTTGGAAAAACTCTAGAGTTGCACACAGTGAGGCTAAGGTCCATTTCAAAGGAGCAGTTAAGCGCTGGAGTTTAGCTATGATTGGACGAAAGAATTTCAACAGCTGATCCTGAGTATTATAAATGGACGCAATGGATTTTTACAATTATATAAACATGATTTAGCGTATCAGAAAAGAACAGCTGGTAGGTGGTGTGAAACAGATAATACTGTTTTAGCAAATGAGCAAGTTGAGGGCGGAAAATGTTGGCGTTGTGGTAATCCAGTTACTAAGAAAAATTTAAAGCAATGGTTCTTCCGTATAACGGCATATGCAGACGAGATCTTAGATGCAACTGATGATCTTGATTGGACAGAAATGATCCAGACTATGCAGAAGGAATTGGATTGGTCGTTCTGTTGGTGCTGAGGATTAATTTTACTCTCGATTTAACAGTATCTGATTCTTTGAAATTCACCCCCGATCTGGCAGAAAAATTATTTCTGGCAAAAACTAATACAATTAGGTATGAAGCTAAAAACTTAAGATTGGTGATATTGCTGATGCTATGGTACGTGATGGAGAGAAAATATATTCATTTGGATATATAAAAATAGTTAATATCCATAGCTCCACTGAGAGTATACCTAATGATACTTTCTGGACATGAGCATTATAGCGATGATAATGAAAAATTGTTGAGTTTTAGGAAATTCTATGGCGAGAAGTTTCGTTGGATGATATTTTTACGGTTTATGATTTTTGAGTGTTACCACCGATTAAGGTTTTTACGACTCGCCCTGATACATTATTTGGCGCAACCTATTTAGCTCTAGCGCCTGAGCACTCAAATGGTTCCAAAATTATTAAATACTTTATACTCTGCGAAAAATAGAGGAATATATTAAGGGCTCTCAGCAGAAGACAGATATTGAACGTCAAGAAAATAAAGAAAAGACAGGTGTGTTTACTGGTAGTTATGCAATTAATCCAGTTAACGGAAAAAAACTTCCAATTTGGGTAGCTGATTATGTGTTGGGTAGCTAATGGCGCAGGCGCAGTTATGGCAGTACCAGCGCATGATGAGCGTGATTTTGCCTTTGCTGAAAAGTTTGACTTGCCAATTATCAAGTGGTTGATAAGCCAGAAAATTCGGCGGACATTGGCTGCTATACTGGCGAAGGCGAGTTGATTAATTCTGACCAATTTGATGGCACACGCGGCGAAGATGCTCGCGAGCAAATTGTGGTATGGCTAGAACAGCAAGGTGCTGGACAGAGTAAAACGACATACAAGATGCGCGACTGGCTGATTTCTCGCCAGCGCTACTGGGGTGCGCCGATTCCGATTGTTCATGTTGATGGGCGAGCGCCGATTGCCGTGGCAGACGAGTGTTTACCAGTGGTTTTGCCAGAGGTTGAGGATTTCAAACCGACTGGCGGAAACACGTCCGTTCTGGCGCAGGTTGACGATTGGGTGCGTGTGTGGGTTGACGTTGAGACAGGTAAGACGTACTGCCGATTACCGAGGCCAAAAGCCAGAAGGCGAGAATTGGACTGAGGGTCGGCGCGAAACCGACACATTGGATGGTTATGCCTGCTCTAGCTGGTATTTCCTGCGCTATCTGGACCCGCATAATGACAAGCAGGCGTGGGATCCGGAACTAATCAGCCACTGGATGCCGGTCGACTATTACAACGGGGCGGATCACGCGGTGGCGCACTTGCTATATAGCCGTTTTTGGATGCGCTTTTTCTACAAACTTGGCTTAGTACCAACGCCCGAGCCGTTTAAGCGGATGATGTACAACGCCTATATCATGGCGCCCGACGGTCAAAAGATGTCTAAGTCCAAAGGCAATGTTATCGATCCAATGGAGATTATGGACAGCGGCTATGGCGCCGACGCACTCAGAGTCTACGAAATGTTTATCGCCCCGTAGACATGGATGCACCGTGGGATACTCGTGGCGTGCCAGGTTCTTATAGGTTCTTAAATCGTATTTGGAATCTGGTTCAGGAGTATATTGACTCTAGTGATACTGAGAGGAGCAATCCTAAATATGACACTGAAATTCTACGCATAGCCAACTTGGTAGCGAAAAAAGTAACTGAGGACATTCGTGATGAAAAGTTTAATACGGCTGTCTCTTTTATGATGGAAACTGTAAACAATTTATATAAAATAAAAGAAAATTATTGCATTACAAATCAGAACCTTGGAGAATTGCCTTGGAGATTTACTAATGGTTCTTGCGCCATTTGCACCACATATTACAGAAGAGCTTTGGTATCAGATTGGTCATAGAGTCAACAATTCCTTATTGATAATTGGCCTTCTTGGAATGATGATCTATTAAATCGTGACCAAACTTCTATAATAATACGGGTTAACGGTAAAGTCCGTGCCCGTTTGGAGTGTAATCGAGGATTGTCTAAAGGTAGAAGTGGAGACTATGGCCTTTGCTAATGGCCCATGTCGTGAAACTTTTATCGAAGGTAAAGCAAAATATAAAAATGTTTATATACAAGATAAAATTTTAAATATTGTTGTGAAATAAGGCTATTGAGGTAATATAGGATATTTCTACTCTGTGTGTTGAAGTTTACCTGCCATTGCTACTGTAATTGTCAGTGGAATTGTTTAAAAGAAACGTGAAAGGGTATTCTACTCATGGCACAGCCTAGCAAAAGCAGCCCTCATCGCAAAATCAGGAGTTGCGCCGTAGTCACTTAGTGCTTAAGCTTGCACGTCGTGTAAGTATGTTCGTCGCAGTTGAGGTCAGAACTACAAAACGAGAGACTGGCATAAGGGTTGCGTATTTTCTGCGCAATCTTTTTATAGATAAACATTAATAATTTAAAGAGAGAACCAATCAATATGGCATCAAATCGTCACCTAGGGGAGGGATGGTTTGCATTACCAAACTCTTTATGGGTGTGACTTTCGTAATTCTCCAACGGATCCTGTCAATATCAGCGAAGTGACAAAGCGTAATCTTGAAAAATATAAAGAAGATATTGAAGACACAGATTTTGTATATAGATTGGTTGATGGAGTAATTAGCCATTTAGAAGAGTTGGATAGTACTCATGACGGCCTTTAGCTCCTGATTGGCCTTTAGAACAAATCGCTCGTATTGTTGATAGAAATGTCTTGCGAATAGGGCTCTGTAGGTTTGCTCTATTAATAAAGACGATATACCTGCGCGCGTTGCTCTGAATATGAGGGCTGTTGAGTTGGCAAAATTGTTTTGGTTCCGATAATTCAAAAGCAAAGGATTTATTAATGGCGCGCGTGCTGGCGTGGGACTCTGACGAGAATAATAATGCCAACAACTCCGAGTTTGATAAATTTAAAAATATTTTCATCGTACCTTCAATTCAGGAAATTGTGCGTGAACCAACTGCAGGAGAGTATAGTTTTCAGTCATAATAAAGAGGTAAAGTCGAGATATCGCTTATCAGGACGCAAAAGATCGATGGACAATACCAAAAGAGGTCATATTGAAGAGCGAGACGGCTCAAACAGCACTGCTAAACAGGAAATAGGTGAGGAAGCTGGTTTAAATAATGTCAGAGAGTTTTAAATTGGCTTGGTAAGAATTCATTTCGTTATCATAAGAGTAGATAAGTTAGTTCTAATGACTACTCAAATATGTTAGTAAGAGCCAAAGGCGACACTAATGCTATTCAAAAGAAAGAGTGGATGAATAGGTATAAAATGGTTTAGTTTTTCACGATGCTTTAGATGTAATTGAATACGAAGATATTGGTAAACTAATGTTGTGACTTATTGAAAGCAAATACGACAGGAATTTATAATGAGTGGAATGGATAAAAACACCTTATAGAATTTGCTCAGTGATAAGCTAGGGTTTTGAATTGCAGAAAATATTGATATATTAATTACTGCGTGACACACAGAAGCTATGTTAATGAGCATCGTAAAAGTGTGTAATGGCACATAATGAACAATTTAGATGTGATGCGGTACTTGAACTTGTAGTAGCTGATTTTTGTTTAAAACTACGTTTCAGCCAGAAGGTATATTAACGAGTTGGCGGGCAGCCTTAGTGCGTACTGAAACGAGTATAGGATCAGCTGGTGATAGAATTGGGCTATGAACCCCTATTACCGTATGAGTCGCGGGAAAAGCATGGTAGCGATCGTGCTAGGCAACAAATTTTAGCTAATGCTTTTGGAAGCTGTCATTACTGGTGCAATCTATTTGGAGGTTGTGAATTTGCTGAGAAATTTATCTCTAAACATATTCTCGTATAAACTTGAGTAAAATTATTGAAGAGGGATCTTGGCGTGATCCAAAATCACACTTACAAGAAGTTGAGCAGCGAGATCGATAATCTTACGCCCGCAGTGCAAAGTTTTTAGATGAGAGTTGGGTCCAGATCATGATAAGAAGTTATTCACAATAAGAGTGTTTTGTGGGTGATGATGGAGTACAGGGTTGTGGCCCAAGTAAACAATTAGGCCAGCTTAACAGGCCCGCTAGAAGCGGCGCTTAAATTATATAATGATATATTCTAATGCATCTTGAAATACTATGAGGACTGAGATTGACATATTTACTAGGTAAAATAAAGCTTTAGAAGATACTTTAAATGTAAATTAAATAATAGAGAAGAATTTGTATTTTATGCTTTGCAATTCGTCTGCAACGTTTGGGTCGTAAAAGTGCCAGTTTATCGGATTGGCTGTCCAGGAGTCTAATCGACATCCGTCAAGTGGTCGTGTGGTAAGCTTATGTAGGTAGCTATCATCCACATGCTAAGGAGGAATTCAAATTCAAGTTTCGAACTAGCACAGAAGTATCTGAGATAATGAGTGCCCAGCCATCGCCTCGTAGTAATTAAACTTGAAAGATGGCGGTGTCAAATTACCTAAGTGGGTTGAGAACCACAAAAATAATAAGAAAAAGATCAATTAAGAATATAGAAAGAAGTTACGAGAAAGAATCAACGAAAGACTAATCGTGAATTTGTAAACTTAAAAGTCGATCTTCTTGTGGAAAGTGGAGACGACTTTTATTCTCTTTATCTTATAAACCATGATACAATATAAAATATAAATAAAGTGGATGTATGTGTAAATACAGGAGGGTGAGATATTGACAATCTAGATCAGCATTTACTGGAATCTGTTGTAAAACTATTAGTCTGCATCAGAAGATGTTGTAGGATTGAACGTGAAATTGATGAGAAAGGCGTATTGCTAACTCTAAAGGTTAATGATGCTGATATAGGGCGTCATAGAGTCGACGTATGGCTTTACTACTGAAGTTTACGTAACTTACTTAGGTCTTTAGAGTGTATAGCAGCGCGTTATAATTTAAAATAACAAAGTACTACTAATTCAGAAGATGATTCTGAAAAATCTTCTCTGATTCTGTGGATAAAGACTCTATAGATAAGACTGTGGAAAAGCCATTCTAATTTTGCAGATATGTCTGACAGAAAAGAGCTTGCAGAATTAGATATGACTTGGATATATAATAAAGACAGTTCAAAAACAACCTTGAACTGCGAGAGCAAAGAAAAACTCTGTACGAGCAACTTTTCCTCAAGAGTTGAAGAGCCTTGTATGTCTACGTAACCCACTCCTGGGGGTGGTTTTGTAGTTTATTAGTCCTTGCTACACTGGTTCATGTAGAAAATTCCAGGTTATAACTTTATTTCCAGAGATGTTTACTGATGAGAGTATTCGGCTCTGGCATGATGTATAAAGCGCAAGATAAACAAATTGTTGAGATTGAATACTATAGATTTGCGCTAATTTGGCTTAGGAGTGCGCAAACAAGTCGACTTTCGATACTCCCTTATGGTGGCGGTGATGGTGCCTTAACGAAACCTGAGCTCTATATTTGGTGCGAGTTGAGTATGCGAAAAACTATTGATTCCAGTGCTAAAGAAGTTGTAGTGTGACTCACACGCGTTTCGAGTGGAAACAATCTTTGGCTCAGAATTTTCTGAAATGGTGACAACTGTATGTTGTGGTCGATACGAGTTTTTGATGAGAGGGTTATGAGCTTGGTTGATATAGAAATTGGCGTGGGAGTATATTCTGACTGGGTGAGTTGCCTGCGAGTGACTATTGTAGATAGTATGGATGAAGAGGCTGATCCTGGGGTCTTGGGGAGGTAAAAATAGTGCGATTGTTGAAAGTTTTTCTGATGGGTGAAACTCTAGAGTTTCCTCCGGTATACTCGCCCTGCAGAATTCGGGGGAATGCGAAATGTGCCTGATGTTTTACTAAGTAAAGATCATGCAGAAATTGATCGGTGGCGTGCTGCAGTCATTCCTAAAAAGATAAAAGATAAATAATCAATATTAAATAGCACTCCTTCGGTGAGTAGGTGCTAACTTGTGTAATTGGGTATATCGTGGGGCGACCCATCGCTAAAACTTTTGATGTTTTGTTTGCAATGCTTCGCTGGCTTTAATATACATAAAAACTATTAGCGCAAGCAGAGTGTAAAATATTTATGTAGCCTGTGGAAAAGGTGTGTATATAAATTGATTGACCGGCTCGTAAATACGCGCCATAGTAGTGGGTAATATGTTGAAAGATATAATACCCATAAGACATATTCTTTTTATATACTATCGTAGCTACTATAATAGCAGTTTCTCGTCTGTTTTCTTTAGATAAAACAACAGCATTGAATAGTGGGGGATTTTTCTCTGAGTATCTGGACTGGATTGCTCTGCATTTCTATTGTGAGTGACGATGTTGGTTTACCATATGCTATAGGACTAGCGCTAGTAAAAGGATTTATTAGCGTGTCCCGCATTTATGTGGTTTTGATAATTAGCTATTCTTTGGATTGATTATTATGCTTTTTGCCCTGATTAACGGTTTTAAATGTTGGTATGCTGGGTGTGTATTTAGTGAAACCTAGCTTAATGTGCTTTTAATATTATATCTAGCACTTGGGGTGTTTTGGCGAGGATAAAGCAATAGAAAGTATACACGTAATCACTATAATAACCCTACTGGTAATGATTAAAACCATAGTCAAAGTATAAACAACAGCTCTTTCGAGACCTTACTAATCTTAGTAATGAAGATAGTGAAGAGACGATACGACCAGGTATTGGTCAGCTAGAATATAGACGGGACAGTTGAGATGGTCAGCTGGGTATTGTTTGGGTAATATGTGTAGTATTGATAATTTAAATTTTATTTGCTAAAATGTTATTACTATTGAGGGTGTCGCTAAGCGGTAAGGCAACAGGTTCTGGTCCCGTCACTCAGTTCGAGATCCCTCCACAGCCAATTGTACTATCTATTTCCAAGTATAGAAGTTATAGGTATACTATTGATTATACAATTAGACTGTTCGTAACCAGTCGATCTGTTGTATTATTAAGTAAAATATATAATTCTTTGTAAAATAAATATACTTATGTGCTATGTACCCATAATACTAAAAACGGGAGAGTATGAAGATTATTCAGATATTAAGGGTGTGTTGTGTGCAGTCGTTGCAACAGCTTCTGTTTTTGCGTTCAGCAATCAAGCGGATGCTGCGCAAAACAAGAGTGAGGTATAACAATAAGAAAACTTATGAATATGTATAGCGCAGAAGGCGGCTCTATACTAAGATAGTACGTAAGGCTGTGCAGACACATGGGATTAAGTCAAAAAGACATTGGTAAAAGCTGGATTGTGGCAGTGAGGCTTAAAATTGACGGAATCTGCTGGATTAGCCTCTTCTTGAAATAGGTCAAAAGGTTAAAGCTTGAAAGAGGATACAATTGCAAAAGACGATTGGCAAATGCCATGAAGCTTAATGATAAAGATCTATCAGCTTAGCAAACTTATGTACCGTTTGTAGATTTTTACACAAACAATGTCGGTGAATCTAAAAAGTAGAGAAAACTAATATGAATATAAATGTGGAGACTATTGTTAAGGATAACGTTGTATTGCAGCTTTTAATTACCGTTATAGTTGCAATAGTTCTCCATATTTTACTTAGAGCATTAGTTAGCGCCATTGTTGACCGTATGGTGCGCCAACGTAATTACTCCACCAAAGGAGATGAGATTAAACGCAGAGATACATTAAAGGGGGTTTTGCGTACTCTAACTACAGTGGTTTTGTGGGTTATAGTTGTTTTAGTCTTGCTTCGCCAGTCTGGAATCGACCTGGGTACTTTGGCAACTGGTGAGGTTTTTGGTGTTATTTTTGGATTTGGTGCCAGGGGCGCGATTCAAGATTTTGTATCTGGTCTGTGTATTATAGGCGAAGATCAATATAGAGTTGGAGATGTAATACGTTTGCAGATTGGTAGTGTTATGCTTTCGGGTACAGTTGAGGATTTGACAATTCGAATAACTAAACTACGTGATTTAGATGGTAATTTACATATAGTCAGTAACGGTACACCTCAATCTATTACTAATTTAAGCTATGAATATGCCAATGTTAATATTAATCTACCTGTATCTTACTATTCTGATATAGATAAAGTAGAAAAAGTTGTTAACCAGGTTGGTTTAGATATGGCATCGGACGAAAAATGGGCAAAGGATATTTATGATCCAATATCTTTTTTGCGTTTGAATGAGTTTGAAGAGTCTGCTATGTTAATAAAAGCTCTGGGAAAAGTTCGACCAGCTGCTCAATGGGCGATTGCTGGTGAATTTCGTAAACGAATTAAAAATGCTTTTGATGAAAATGGTATAATTATTCCTTACTCAAAGTCTGAGGCTGATGATAACTCTAATTCTCAGTCTGGCTCAAGCTCTAGTCCGCAACCAAAAATAAAACAAAATCACAAGCGTTAGGGTTTTGTGTTAAAATACTCTAGGTATGGATAATGTAGTTTTTTATGGCTCTGCATTACTTGTTTTATTTGGTGCAATTACTGTAGGTTATCTGATAGTACAACTACCTTGGATTAGGCGTAGTTTTTACCTGCAAGTGTGGCTGCTGGTTTAGTTTTACTTTGCTGAGTCCTCAATTATTGGGTAAAATTTCCTACAGAATCCAGTATAGCTGAGTCACTATATAAAAAGCTTGGGGAGCCTTTTGCCCGGTCTTTTGATTAATGTAATTTTGCAGCATTATGAGGGAAGCCTCTAGCTATCGCTAAAAAGGAATGTAATATGGCTGCTCCGCAGGCTGCTTTTGGTCAGATGATTGCATGGGGATATTATGCCGTTGGTAGTTTTGTGGTTTTATTTATACTTTGCTCGTTTTGGAACTAATCACCCTAGCGGCTTCCTTACTCGATAAGTTTTTGAAAGGTGGACACGGCACTGCTGCTGGTATGGAGAGCGTGTTTGAGTAGGGTGAATTACAAAACTGGGCAGAAATGGCTGTTGCCTTAGCTACAACTTCAGTTTATTTGCGACTTTGACCGTAGGATTTACTTCAGACATTCTATCGGTGGGCGTAGAATTTGATTGAGATACGTTATCAGTTGATAAAGTAAAGGGAATGGTATATCACCAAAGTCGAGATCATGGCTCAACTTTTAAAATGGGTTATAACTTACACGTGAGGATTTGGCGTTTTGGCGCATTATTTCACTATATTATTTTGTTAATAGCTGGAGTTTTTGATTGGTTGGGCGATCCATTGGCTTATGTTACAAATTGAAGGCGCTAACCTGAGAGCAACTGGTGACTTAAAATTTTTGGATATATGCCTGAGATTTACATTTGCATGTTTGGAGGTATGATTGCGCAAACTATTTGGAGAAGGTTGGGCTTCAAAATATCGTTACCATTGAATTGATTTGCTTAGTGATATAGTATTAGCTATGTTGGTAACATCAGCAGTGGTACCGCTGAAACTTGATTTATATCTACAGATGGGTTGCATTTTTAATCTGGCACAAGCAGCAGTGTTTTATAGGTTTTGTTCTGTTTTGTATTTTTGGCGCGACATATATTTGTGCGTTATTGGTTTGGTACTATTATATGGTATTGGTCAATCTATAGGCACTACTGCAACTGGATTATTATTTGCTCTGTTGTTGATCCAAAACAGCGAACTGGAGCTGTTGAAAGTTTTGGCTATAAACAGCTGCTTTTGAGCCTTTATGGGAGAATAGTTACTGCTATGTCTATGCCTATGATTGTATTATTTGGATTACCTAAATTTATGGTGATCTGTGCTGTGGTGTCATTTGCGTGGTTGGCATTTGGTGTACTCGCTCTACACAAACATCCCTAGCAACGTGATATACTATAATATGGATAAACTCATTCCTTTTTCTGGCTGATGGATTAGTTTTATAATTGTAGCTATCTCTTCTTTTTTCCTGATTATTAAGGTTCCTAACAATCAAGTACTTAACCTTGGAAGGCGTATTTAGTGGCAGGACTTACATCTTATTTGGTTGCTAAGATAATGGCATAGTTTATCAACAAGTAGCATGCGTCCTTGCAGACTTATGAATGTTAATCCAGGTGCTTCATATGGACAATCCTGGTTTCCCGTCTGATCACTCTCTGTTTGTTGGGCTATAGTATTTGCGGTGTTGATTTATGCAGTTCGTAATAAGATTTTATCTTTAAGTTTAATAATATTGACTTTTTGGTTTGTGTTGGTAGAGTCCTTGGCATTAGTTCATACTCCCTTGATGTGATCGGTGGAATAGTCGCGCGGCAGTCAGACTATGTGGTATATAGATGACTAAGTTGCAAAAACATGAGCAATGTATAATATCCATCTTGGATTACGTATATGGTCGCAACCTGCAATTATAGGATAGAATAGCGACTACTCCCGCCAAAGATATTGGTAGTGGGCGCCGTATTAGGTGCGGTTATCTGTGTTATTTCTTATGTGTTTGTGGCGTTTGTGTAGTGATATCGTCTGTACTGGGTCAATCTATTTGCGTGGGCTAATTCATATGCAGTAATATAGCATTAGTTTTAGAAGGTGCTATTATGAGTTATTGATTTCACTTGTGAAAATTGGCGTATATAGACCAGTTATTATATCTCTTGGTGCAACAATATGTCTTTGGGGGATGGGTGGCTGGCTTTGGTCGTAGCACGATATTATTTGCGATTGCTATAAATTATACTCTACACATTTATCTTATGCTTTGTTCTTGGATATCCCATGTCGTAAAAGCACCGTGATGCTTATAACTTTCATTATTATCTGTACTGGCGCATTATTCTATGTCTTTCTAATAAATTATTAAAGTGCTATACTTAGTTCTATGGATGTATTTTGATTTTACTTATGTCTGCGGCGGTTGTTATGTTGGTCTTTTTTGAAAGTAAAAATGAAAAATCAGGAATATTGGCTTAATAAAAGATCAAGTTGCTAGAATTAATAGATCGCTAGAGTCTATGAAAGAAGCGCGCGTTTCAGTAGGCTAGATCAAGAATAATTATAAAATGCAGGAGTCAATGCAAAAGCAACAGCCCAGAGTGCAAAATAATTTCAGACATTAGTCATGTAGATTAAAAAAAGCTAGATGAAACTAATGCGCGTGTAATTGATGTTGCTAGTGATTTAAAGACTCTGCAAAAATACTGCAAAATCCCAAAGCAACGTGGTGTCTTGTAATTTATCTACAAAACTTACTTGAAAAATGTATTACACTCCAAAGCAGTTTCAAATGCAATATAAGTTTAAAATGGAGAAATATTATTTGTTGATGTGGTTTCTAGAAAAGAACATGATATTGCCTGTTGACAGTAGAACTGGTTTAAGAAATTATAATCAATATGATTACCGTCTGAGAGTAAACAGGAAAGAGTTAACTTGCTAGCTAGAGTTCGCCAGGATTTAAAACAGCGTATTGACGAAACTGGTAAATATATATATTACCGAATGAAAATACTATGGTTTTGCTTTTATGTTTATACCGTCAGAATCTTTTATATTATAGTTGTTGGTGGTGATGTTGGTACTGGAGCGGGTGCTCAGGTTATTAAGTGTATTTCAGGATAAAGGTAATATTAATGTAAGCCCACTAGTTTATGGCATATTTGCAAACAGTTTACAGGGTTTACATAGTCTACAGATAGAAAACAGGCAAAAGAAATTCAATCATGAGTAGTACAGCTTGGACGCCATATTGATGTTTATGAACAGCTGATGCAAGCTTGGTAGTTTAAGTACCGATGAATCACTATAATAATGCTCACAAAGAACTTAAAAGATTGATAAAGATGTGATTAAAGTTTCAAATAAAACTCCGTCAGTTGATCCGTTATTAATAGATCGTCCACAAAAAGACGATGCTATGTACACCAATAAAATAACAACCAAAAGAGATCCGACTTAATTTGGATCTCTTTTATTGTAGTATAATTTCTTTATTCTGCTGATTTCAGTTTTTGAAGTCTTTTGCAGAACATCCTGTAGAAGAGATAGCCGATACCACCCTCAATCACAGGCACTAGAATATAAAGTAATACTGGCGATTGAGCATCTCTAGATTGTAGGTGAGCTGCCTTTTAGCTTAAAAGCTGTTGCTGGATTACAAAGTGCATTTGCACTCTGACAAAGCTGCTGCGCACCTGCAACTGTCCAACGCTGCAAAGTAGACCAAATCCTACCAGTTAAAGCTTGTGCAAAATCATTTTACGTTGAGATACGCTAGCTACTATAAAATGACTAAATATCATAGCAGCGATTAATTCAGCAAAGCAAAATAAACCATATACGCCTGGTGTTGCACTATTATTTGTGAAACCTCAAGTAGCTGTGGCTGTTGCTGGCTGAGTGGTGTCATCGATTTGTATTTATGGAATAGCCGTGGTAAATGATGTTGGGACTACTAGTGCTAACGCGGTGCCTGAGACCTGATGAGTATATGGCCGGTGCGCGAACCCCAGAAATGCGCGAGGTCACGTGTCCAACGGTAATCAATGGATTAGCATGCGCACCAGATATTGCTGGTGTCAAAACTATCGCGGTCTGACCGTCCGTCTGGGAATAGCACCGCCGCTTGCAACTAAAGCCACAGCTGCTAATATAAAGTGTACCTACAAAGTTCTGCAGTAGGCGCTGTGGTGGCGATTTTTCGCATCTAAACTTCGGCACGTTTTTGACACCTTAACTGCCTTTGTTTCAGTTCCGTAACGCATTTGTACTTACGAGTTTGCTGTGTTATTCTTTTGCGCCACTCTGGGTTGTCTGCTAGACTTCTTCTTGCGGAGTGTAGTCATTGCATATTTCCCTCGCTTCTCGATAAATGAAATATGCATTTGGTATATCATAATATACAAAGATGGTATACTAGATAGTATGGGATTTTATAAAGCGCGAGTAGAAGAGAGCGTTCAAAAATACAGAAAGGATAGCTGCTGATTTACGTGCGAAAATCAATGCAGAACTCGGCGTTGGATTCAGAGCCTATTACGGAGTCTTGCTGTCCGTCGCACTATGGACAGCACTAAGACACGTCTCCTGGTTTACTAAAGTAGTGTGGATTGTTTTAGGAGTGCTGGATTGCTACGATATTGTATTGTTATAAAAATCGAGGCTAATGGTTTATATAGGTATTGAAAGTAAAGGAAAATATTGCTAGATAAAGTCTGTGGCTCTGATAGTCGTCAGCCAGGTCCTACGTTCCAAAGAATTGAGGGACTAACGCTTGTTAAAACATTGCCAGTGGAAAGGAGGCGCTCTAGTTTTGGTCGAGAAAGATTAGCGGAATACACAAAGAAGTTGAGCTATGTTTTGGAACGTGAGGAAGTTTTAAATACGTTGGTTGCCGCGACAAATCGACATCCACGGCGCCGATGGACGTTAATGCGCCGCAGCCCTGATTTACTGCCCAGCGAGCGGGTACGATTCATCCGTTGATGCGCGAGATCGATCGCATTTCTGACATTTTTCAATCGCATGGGCTTTGTGACGGAAGAGTCGCGTGAGATTGACGATCAATTCCACATGTTTGAAAGCCTGAACTTTTCCCAAAAGGGTCACCCGGCGCGCGATGATTATCGATACCTTCATGACCGAAGAGACTGATGCTAAAGTGGCGACCGCTTGATTGCGCCGGCGCATACCTCGACCATGCAAAACCGCGTGTTGAAAAATATCCCGACAATTTGGCAAAAGGGTGAGGCGATCATGCTGCATCGTACCCTGACCGGGTGTTTCCGTAACGAAGACCTGGACGCGCGGCATGAGCACACGTTCTACCAAGTCGAAGGGGCGTATATGTCGCCAAGGGCGTCAACGTCGGCAATCTCATCGCCACCTTGCAGGAGTTTTTGCAAGAATATTATGGCAAAAAATTGTACGTGCGCGTCAATCCATTTTATTTCCCGTTCACTGAGCCGAGGCTTTGAGTTTGCGCTGAGCTGCCCATTCTGCGAAGGCAAAAATCCGGATTGCAAAGTTTGTTCTGGCGAAGGCTGGATCGAACTGTTGGGCTGCGGCATGATTCATCAGATGTGCTGGAAGCCGCTGACATCGATCCGAATAAATACCGGCTTTTGCCTTTGGCTGCGGCATCGACCGGCTGGTGATGATGAAATACGGCATCGAGGACGTGCGGCATTTTGAGAGCGGCAAGTTGGACTTTTTGGAGCAGTTTTGATGGAGCTAGTGCGCACAGGATAATAGTAGCATCTCAAAAACTTGTAATAAAGAGGCAGTTCTGTGTGCTGATAGAGAAATTGTCGCAGCGAGAGAGATCACTAAAAAGATAGGAGGAGGTAAATGGATACACAACAATTTGACGCACTTATTATTGGTTTTGGCAAAGCTGGCAAGACATTGGCGGTGACGCTGGCGAATGCGGGCAAAAAGGTAGCGCTGGTGGAGCGGTCACCAAAGATGTATGGCGGCACCTGTATTAATATTGCTTGTATTCCTACTAAGGTGCTGGTCAGTGCGGCCGAACATCATCAAAGTTTTGATGAGGCGATGGCGCATAAGACAACGGTAGTGATGCGGTTGAATGAGAAGAACTATCACATGCTCGCAGATCGTGAAACGGTGAGTGTCATTGAGGGTGAGGCATCGTTTGTAGATGATCGTACTGTGAAGGTTGTGGCGGGTGACGACGAGCTAATAGTGAGTGCACCGCAGATATTTATTAACACCGGTGCTGAATCAATCATCCCGGATATTCCAGGTGTTGATAAGCCGTTTGTATATACCAGTACTGAATTGCTGGATAAAATGACGCAGCCAAAACATCTAGCTATCATTGGCGGCGGTTATATTGGGTTAGAATTTGCCTCAACTTATGCCAAACTTGGTACAAAAGTAACAGTGTTTGAGCAGGGGTGATGCTCTGCTGTAGCGTGAAGATCCAGCAATTGCTCAGGCTGCTACTGAAGCGCTGCAGACGCAGGGTATCAGAGTTGTGTTTAGCGTGGATGTGACAGCGATTGAGGGTGAGTCTACTGCAACGATTCGCACGGTAAATCATGATGATTACACTGGTTGATGATGCGGTGTCTGATGGCTGCAGGGCCGTCGCCCGGCGACGATGAGCTTGAATTTACCAGCTGCTGGTGTAGCGACGGATGAGCGCGGGGGCAGGTGTGGTTGATGAAACACTTCGCACTAGTCGGTCGCATATTTGGGCAATGGGCGATGTAACGGGCGGGCCACAATTTACCTATGCGTCGCTGGATGATTTTCGGATTGTGAGAAGCCGGTTGCTGGGCGATGGTCTGTACACTCGCGCCAAACAAAAAAACCTTGCCGTACGCGGTCTTTATGCAAAACGCCGCTAGGGTCGGGTGGGTATGACAGAGGCTGAGGCGCGTGCGACAGGGCGCGAAATTATCGTAAAAGAGCTGCCTGCTATGGCGATTCCACGCCTGCATGTTGATAATGCTACAACAGGCTTGCTACGTGCGGTGATTGATGCAAACACTGAACAAATTTTGGGTGCTAGTTTATTGTGTCGTAACTCACCAGAAGTCATTAATATCATCAAAACTGTAATGGATAATGACCTGCCATATACTGTACTGCGTGACCAAATATTCACTCATCCAACGGTGAGTGAGGCATTGAACGATTTATTTGCATAAAGGAGGAGTATGAAGCACACAATTTTTGACGATATCGTATCAGGCAAAATGAAGTCATGGAAAGTCTGGGAGGACGAGAAATTTTTAGCATTTTTAACGCCGTTTCCCAACACGCCGGGCTTTACGGTGGTGATTCCCAAAGCAAAATCCGGGCGATTACGTATTTTCCTTGGATGATGAGCTATATTCTGAGATGATGTTGGCAGTCAAAAAGGTTGCGAATATTTTGGAAAAAGCATTTGACGCGCCGCGAGTAGCATTAATTTTTGAAGGGACGGGCGTGGCGCATGTGCATGCCAAGCTGGTGCCGCTGCACGGTGATTTAGCAAAAGGAATTGGTTCGCCAGTGTCTCATGAACAGGCGTTTTACGAAGAATATCCAGGTTGGTTGACGACTGCCGATGGCCCAAAAATGGATGATGCTCAGCTGGATGAAATTCAGAAAAAAATAATTAATATACAGGGCAATATTAGTGTAAATTGAAAAGGCTGATTACCTAAGAAGATAATCAGCCTGTAGATCCGACTATTTACTGTTCTAGCACAAGAGACAATTCAGAAAGCTGTGAAGGTTGCTCTTCCTCTGTTTCTGTGTCTTCAATTGTGTTAGATTCAGCTAACGCCGAAACTTTTTCGCCAGTATAAGCTTTATAATACATATCATAAAGCTTTTCCTTGTGCGGAATTACTAGCGGGTCGCCTGGGTTAATAATGCCGTGCTTAAGTCCCATAGACTTTGGCAACTCGACATACTGATATTCTGCTCCCGATGAGTCTGCCATCTTCTTTGAGATATTGGCAGCTTCACTGTGATCAATTCCTGTATCTCCCTCACTGAGGATGACACTGATGGATTCGACACCAGGAGCGTACATATCAGGCTTGTAAGAATCCACAAGCAACAGATATTTACCAAGGGCGCGAAGTGACAGGTTGCCATTAATTAAAATATCTGGGAGGAGATTCCATCCATATACCTTTTTCACTAAGGTATTTTGGAATTTATCATAGGTTGCATAGAAGGGCTCGAGCAAGAGAAGGTTTTTAACAGTACCCTTGCCGTATTGAGCAATCCATGTTGCAACACTACTACCTCCAGAAGATCCAGCAACACCTGCTTCTTCACCCAATCCACTAAGGATTGAAGTAGTCTGCTCGGCAAAACTTGCAAGTTCTGCCAGCGTTACCTCTCCGTGCCGATTATTGTCAGTAAGACCATGTTTCGGCATTCGGGGAATGAAAACATTATATCCTTCGTTGTAAAATTTGTTAGCCAACTCAGCGAAGTGAGCTGGACAACCACTTACTCCGTGGATAAGAACTACTGCCTTGTCTGTGCCGTGATCCTTCATAATCGAGTGACACTCAGGACGGAATGTCGTTCGTTGAATTCTCTTCGGCAATAATATCATTGACCCTGAGCAATTGCATCGTCGTAACTCAATTTTTCAATTTCGACGGCGATTTTAGTTGGTCTTGTGCTGCAACAATTTCTGGATGCAACGTCGGACCTAGGATAAGGCTAATCGCAGTGATTAGCGGCGTGAACAATGGACTTGCATATCCTAAGATTTCACTTAGGGAGTACGATGACTTGACTCACAAAGACCATTCTATAATAATAATTTATTTTTACAATCCTATGGTTTAAGCAAGGTGGCGATTTCCAGTCGTGAACCAAGCTACGGACTGAGCGATATTTCAACTGGGACTATCAACTTTGAGGCTTGCTAAAGCATTACAGACAGTAAGACTATTGAAGCGAATTGGTTAATAAATATGAATACTAAACTAGGGTAGATAAATGGTAATCGAAGTGACAATTGAGACTGAATGATGGACGTAGTGCCGTTATCCGCGGTTTTATTCGCAATCGCGACAGAAGTATGCTATCGACGGCTAATGCTCGAGGAGTCAAACTATGTCTACAAAAGGAAATGGAAGCTAGCGATGGCGAGGTAGATGTCGATTTGAGCAAGTTATGGGAGCGAGTGATAAGTTAATTGAGAAGTTATTGCTGGAATATTGCGGCAACCGTGAACAGCCATTTGAAGCACTGATGGACGCGAATTTGGCGACGACTACGAGACTATCAGCAATAAGGTTATGGAAGTGTTCGGCAAAGAGGAGCTCCCAAAAGAATAGAGGCGTGGTCGATTAAGTACGACCGCGCTCTGCGCAATGGTTCTGGCGAAGTGCCGCAGATGATCCAAATTGCACTTATCTGCAAGGAGTATGGCTGGACGTACGATGAGTATATGGATCAGCCGGAAGAGTTTTACTGCAGCTATCCTGGTGCGGCGCCAAGTTGAGGCGGTGGTCGAAAAGGAGCAGATTGATAAGGCGGGACAGCAGTAAGCTGCCCTTGCTTTTACTTTTATCTGTGTTTGTCGCAGGCGATAGCGTCGCCGTCTCTATCAAGGTGCGGTGCGTACCCGGGTTCGCCTCGGCGCATATGGCTGTAGCCAGCGGCACGCGCTTCTTTGCAACTGCCAAAGTTCAATTCTGCTGGAGCGGGTTGTGGTGCGGGTGTAGTCTGGCGAGGTATGGCTGTTGGTTGTGATGAGTGCGCCTGCTGTTGGCGAGCGCTATCAGCAGCGGCTTCCTCTTGTTTTTTCTTCTCCTCGGCGGCTTTCTTCGCCTGTTCGTCTCGCTCTTTTTCTTCTTGCTTGGCTTTTTCTAATTTAGTGATACGTTCAGAGAATGGGGCACGCTTATCCTCTGTTAGTTTATTGATGTCTGATTTGGCACGAGAGATGTTTTCGTCGGTGGGTTGCTCTTCAGCCTTTTTGACTACTTCCTCGGTATACTTGAGAGATTTTTCGAGCTCTTGCTTATTGTAGTCGGCTTTTGTTTGGCGGTGAAACTTAACCGTTTTATTACTGTGGCGTTTGCCGTCAACAGCAGATATAGTAATATCGCTGTCTCCCTCTTTAATATTTTTAACTTCGTATTTGATATTGCCAGCTGCGTCTTTGCGGTCGTGGATATCGGTTTTGTCGCCTGATATTTTTACCTCGACAAATGAGCTACATCCGATATTTTGGCGGATATCTCACGCTTGTCGGTGTGGTAATCGAGCTTGATATTGTCCTCTATATCAGAGATAACGATTGAAACATTGTCTTTTTCGAGGCGAGACTGCTCCATCACATTGCTAATGTGAGTAATGATGAGAATAGCTATGATGATGCCGCCAAAAATAGCCCAGCCTCGCTTTTCGTTTTTGGTAAGCGGTCTATTCTTACTTTCTTGGTAGATTTGTTTGAAGCTTTTGGCAGATGGTTTGGTCTTGTCGGTTTTGTTGGATTGCAGCGGATTTTTGCGGCGGAGGGACAGGCTCATTTGGAGGACTCGAATTTAATTTGCCAGCGACAAACTGGCGTATTTTCTTATAATGAGGTTCTAGTGTGGTGATAATGCCATATTGAACATTGCTTTCTTCAATTGGTTTAACCAAAGTGATTTGCCCGTCCTTCAAGTACAATATTGTACGGAAAACAACAGTTTTGTCTTCCTTTTTGAATTAAAATCAAAAGCCCTACCTCTGACCAATCAAAGCGTCGTATGACATCTTTTTAACACCCTTATCAAACAAAAAGGTAACACTATCGTGATCAAATAATAATTCAGCTGACAAAACGCTGTCTTTGATGAGGATTGTATGTCCGTTATATTCGCCGCTGGCACATAGCGGCAGTTTTTCTTTTTTCTTGAAGAGATTAAACATGTTAGTTTATTTTCCTTTCCTTATGGAGGGATTATATCACGATGTGATATAATATAGGTATGTGCGGATCTTTGAGGCGCATTTTTGTTGTTTTTCGTCCGCTAGAAAAAGAAGGCGGAAAGATGAATAACACACCTCCTCACAATCCGGGCAAGCGTATTAGCCCCTGCAGACTGCCGTGAAGACCGCTCAGGCGAGGTGTTAAAAATTTTAGCAGCAATGTGGGCAAGAAACTAGTCGGCAATGCTGCTAATTTAAAGGATGCTTGAGTCAAGCGGGCGGGTTTATCGAATCGACACTGAAGCGCGTTGCTGCGGTGGCAGTGGGTGGTAGCTTTGGGATTGATGTCGTTCGTGAAAAGCGCCTCTGAGTTGCAGTCTCTGCGATCGTCATTTGAATCGCTAACTGGAACAGTAGAGGCGACAAATGTCGTCATGAAAACACTGTACCAATACGGCAAAGAAATAGCCTTTGACAATAAATCCATCCAGGCAACCGCCAAAATGTTCCTAGCAAACGGCGTGGCGGTACAGGATTTGATGGGCTGGATGCGAAACCCCTGGGCGACTTGGCTGGGGCAACTGGCGCGGGATTTGCGGGGCTTTGGCGCTGCCAATCACGGGCAATCGGTACTGGCAAGATGATGACGCAGGATTGGTATCAGATCATCAACCAGGGTGCTGGTGGTTCAAAAATACATCATCGCAGCGATGGGTGCGGGACATTCTATCAAGACGTTCGGCGACGACCTATCAAAGGGCAAAGTAACAGCTGATGTGCTACGCAAGGCACTCCAGATGGCGAGTGCTGAGGGTGGTATGGCTTTTCAGGGCGCGATTAAGAATCCCGAACATTCAACGGACGCATGAGTAACTTGCTGGAAACATCACCAATGTGGGCACTGAAAATCGTGGGCGTGGATGCGGCGACTGGGCAAGCTCGGCGGCGTGTTCGATAAAAATTAGCAAAGCCGTTGAGGATGCTACAAATTGGCTGGAAGAGAATAAGGATAAGATCCAGAAGGTTGCGGATATGGTTATAAACAATTTCGTGCCAGCAGTAACCGCTGTGGCGTTGTCCCTAGTGGCTATGAAAGTGGGGTCGTTCGCTGCTAGTATGATTCAATTTGCGAGTGCTATTCGTGGAAAAACGGCCATGGAAGCATTTAATTTAGTAACTGGTAAAAATCCAATGCTTTTGATTGTTGCTGCTATAGCAGCGGTGGTTGGAGTACTGGTGTTTTTACAGGTAAAGTTCAATATATTCGGCAAAGCGTGGGAGGTTATAAAATCCGCTTGAGTGCTGCTGTCAGTTGGTTTGGCGGTATCTTTAACGCTATCGGACAGGTTGTAAGTGATTTTGTTGGCGGCGTGCTTGGGTTTTTTGGTGATATTTGGAATGGGATAGTTGGCGTATTCAATAAAATAATTTTTAGTAAGCTGTTATAAGGATGTTATACTAGTAAGTAGTATGAAAGTAAGTCTTAATATTGTAAGAAGTTTGATTAATTTTGAATTACCATCGGTGGATGAATTGGTGTCGCGAGTCAACCAGCAGCTGGGCGGGGTTGAGGAGGTGATTGATCTCGGTGTCAAATATTCCAGTGTGCGGATTGTGCGTGTTGTTGAGTGCGGCAAGCATCCGGATGCCGATCGCTTGAGTGTTACCAAGATTGATGATGGCGGTGCGGTGCCAGACGTATCGCGCGATGACAACGGCTATGTACAAGTGGTCTGCGGCGCGCCGAATGTGCATGCGGATATGTGGGCGATTTGGCTGCCGCCTGGCAGTACGGTGCCAGCAAGTTTTGATGATGCTGAGCCGTTCGTGCTGAGGTGCGCGACCTTTGCGCGGCGTATTGAGCCAGGTCATGCTGGCGGCGGCGGACGAACTGGCGATTGGCACGGATCACAAAGGGATTATTGAAATTACTGAAAATGATCTGCCGAGCAGCGCGGAGCTGCAAGCTGGCGCTCGCTTTGCTGAAATCTTTGGCTTGGACGATTTCGTACTGGATATCGAGAACAAGATGTTTACGCACCGGCCAGATTGCTTCGGACAATTGGGCTGGCGCGCGAGATTGCCGGGATTTTTTGGAAGCAATTTATAAGTCCTGAGTGGTACAAAGCGCAGCAGCAATTTTGCACGGCCGAAGGTTTGGACCTGATGGTAACGAATGACGCGCCAGAATTAGTGCCGCGCTTCATGGCGGTAGTGATTAAAGATGTCGAGGTCAAGCCCAGTCCGCTATGGCTGCAATGCCAGCTGGTGGCGATGGGCGGCAAGCCGATCAACAACATCGTTGACGCCACAAATTACATCATGATGATGACGGCGCAGCCGACGCACGCCTATGATTATGACAAATTGCGCGGGCATTATCTGGGCGCGCGTCTGGCTCGGACTTGGTGAAAAAGTTAGTTTACTAAACGGCAAAGAATACGAATTAACAGTAGACGATATCGTTATTGCTGATGGCGAAGGTGTAATCGGCCTGGCGGGAATTATGGGCGGCAGTAATACCGAGGTCTCGAACGACACGAAAAATATCGTCCTGGAATGTGCGACGTTTGATATGTACGCGCTGCGCAAAACTGCTATGCGCCACGGCGTCTTTACTGATGCGCTGGCACGATTTAACAAAGGGTCAGTCGCCGCTGCAAAAACTGCCGTGCTGGAAGCGACTGATGAGCGTGGTTGGTGGGGTGCAGGCGAGCGAGGTATTTGACCTGAAACAATTCAGCGACGAATTTGACGATTATTTTGATGGAAAAATACACGCCAGCCAACATTGATATTGATAGTAAATTCATCAATGAAAGATTAGGCTTGAAATTAAGCGAAAACGATATTTGCGGCTTGTTAAATAACGTGGAAATCAAAAGCCACGGTCCGGAAGAAGAATTAGATTATATCTGCATTCGGTCGCCATTCTGGCGCACCGACCTGGAGTTGTCAGAAGATATCGTCGAGGAAGTCGGCAGACTATATAGTTTTGACAAACTACCGCGTGAGTTGCCGCATCGCAGTATCAAGCCAGCACCGAAAATCCGCGCCGCGAACTGAAGAATGCCATTCGCCAAAGTTTGAGTCGCGCTGGCGCCAATGAAATTTTGACTTATAGTTTTTGTTCACGAGCGCATTTTAAAGAATGCTGAACAAGATGTTCTCCAGGCATATAAGCTATCCAATACTCTCAGTCCTGACTTGCAATATTATCGCTTAACTGTGCTACCAAGCTTATTAGATAAAGTTTATACTAATATCAAATCTGGACATATGAATTTTGCACTATTTGAGATAGGTAAAGTCATCTTAAATCAAAGGGATTAAATAAGAGGGTTTACCTATTGAGAATAATTATATGATCTTGTCTATACATCTAAAAAGATCAAGCCAGGTGCGCTGTTTTATGTAACTAAAAATTAATTAATAATTTAGGAAAGGACCTTGGCGTAAAGTTTGAATTTAGATAGTTAATCAGATTGATCAAATTTTAGCTCCATTTTGATATAGATAGAAGTTCATTAATTATAATAGATAACGGTGATATTGTAGGATTAGTGGGTGAGAGCTTAAGCAGTCGGTTATTAAAAATTTTAAGTTACCACAGTATATATCTGCAGCTTCGATAGATATCGATATATTACAGAAAAATATTAGTAAAAATATAGGTGATTCATATCATCCGCTTAGTAAATTTCCCTCGACGAGGCGAGATATTTCTATAGAAATTGATTTGGCTGCTCTCATATAAAGATGTGCTAAATGTTGTTAAAAATAGTTTACAAAAAGCAAGATGATGAATTTATATCCATTAGTCTTGTTGATATATATAGAGCAAAGGATAGTTCATTTAAGACTATTACTTTAAATATTAGTATGACAAACTATAACCGTACTAACAGCTACCGATGCATCTCTGCATTATAGAAAATATAAATAAAAGCTGTATCAGTGAAACTTAACGGATCTATAAAAATAGGAAAAGCTTTACAATCGATATAAAAGACAACGAGTTTTATGGCTCGTTGTCTTCTGTTATATCATTAAAATTACTTCTTTATGTTTCATGCGCCCATCTTTATTGACTTCATAGCTGAGTGCGCAACCTTGGATCATCTCGAGATTTCCTATATCTGCATCAGAGATATTTTCTATATATTTGATGAGAGATCTTATAGAATTACCGTGTGCAACTACTAAAATATTTTGTCCATGCAATAGTCTCAGGTAATATAATTCTTAAATAGAAGGGAACGGCTCTCTCGTAAACGTCTTTTAGAGACTCACCACCCTCTACGGGTCCATCCCAGCTTCGGCGTAGTAAGTCGTACTCTTTATCTCCAATAATTTTTTTAATATCATTTTTGCGCATACCGGTATATATACCATAATCGCGCTCATTTATAGATGCGGTTTCTTCATAATTTAGATCTGGTTGATTGGCTCCTTTTTTGATTGCGTCTAAAGTTTCTTTCGTGCGAATTTGCTGTGAAATGTAGGCGAAGTCAAAAGGTATATTCATTATTTTTTTACCAATATCTATAGATTCCTGAATGCCAGTGCTTGTAATACTCACATCAGTTGTACCTGTCCATTTGCCGAGAGCATTCCACTCACTCTGACCATGTCTGACGATGACGAGTTTACCCGAGCTGTGTGGTATGTTAACTTTATTTGGGTATTACCATACCAAAAATCAATAATATTTTTTGTAGTACAAGTGTTAATACGTGAGATCGCTTTTATAGTATTATATGCGCTATGAGGTGTTATTACTACGTTTTTCATTCTCAATAGGGCCCATAGCCTCGGCTGTATGTAAATAGCTTTCTGGTGCAGCAGCTTTTTCTAGCAAATTGCCAATTATAGATGAGGTTTTTAAAAATTTTTCGCCCTCAATTGTATCCAGACCAGCTCCGGCTATATGTCCACTGGCTAATGCCCTTACTAAAGCGCGATTATCTACTAGTTCGCCACGAGCTGTATTGAGTAGAATAACTCCGCGTTTCATGTGCTGGATAGTTTTTGGATTAATTAGATGATAGCTCTCTGGTGATAGAGGAATATGTAGCGATACAATATCGCTACGTTCAAGTAGAGAGACCATATCTGTATATTTAAAGCCTAGTTTTTCAGCAAGATCTGGCTTAGGTGATATATCATAAGCCAATACATCCATTTGAAACCCTTTTGATATACTGGCCATGAAGCCGCCAATTTTCCCCATACCTATTATACCGATAGTTTTACCAATCAAGTCTATACCTATGTGTTGAGCTGGGCTATATGATCCATCTTTCACTGAGTTAATAGTATCTGGTAATTTGCGAGCTAACATTAAAAGTAGCGCGAATGTATGTTCTGCTACAGTGTTTTCACCAAAGTTTGGTACATTTACGACAGTTATATTTCTTTGTTTTGCGTAATCTAAATCAATATGATTAACTCCGCTGGATCTTGTGGCAATAAGTTTTAATTTTGGCATACGCTTCATGATCTCTTGCGTTACTACACTATCAACAAAAACAGATATAACTTCTGCATTAGGATTTATATTCTCTGGAGTGATTACGCCAGAAACATACTCCCAGTAGTGATCCGTACCTTGCAAGCCATTTGTTAGTTGGAACGTATCTACTGGTGTTGCTTCATAAAAAACTATTACAGCCATAAATCAACCTCTAAAAGGGTGGGCGAGTTTCAAATTAGGATTAAGTTCAGCTATACGCATAAGTTCGTTGTATTTTGCAATACGATCTGTTCGCGATAGAGAACCAGTTTTAATCTGCCCAGCGCCCAAACCTACCGCAATATGAGCTATTGAAGTATCCTCTGTTTCTCCTGATCTATGGGATATTATCGTTCGCCAGTTCGCCTTTTTTGCCATTAATACCGCATCAATTGTTTCTGTGAGTGAACCCTATTTGATTTGGTTTGATTAATATTGCATTTCAGCCCCATTTTTAATTGCCTTTTGAAGCAAACTTGTATTTGTAACTAATAAATCATCACCAACTAATTGTAGTTTTTACCTAGTCTGTCAGTAAGATTTTTCCAACTATCCCAATCATCTTCTGCTAGTCCGTCTTCAATCGAAATTAGCGGATATTTCTTAGATAATTCATCAACAATTAATCATTTCTTCTGAATTTAGATCTCTATTTTCTGTTGATAGAGTATAAATATTATCTTTAAAAATTCTGTTGATGCTACATCAAGACCTAATGAGACTTGCATGTTAGGTTCATATCCTGACAGATTGATTGCTTCCATTATATGGTTAAGCGGTTCACTATTTCCATGAGCAACTTTAGGTGCGTAACCACCTTCGTCTCCTACTGTAGTCATGTAGCCGTGATTTTTAAAATTTTTTTGCTAAGTTATGAAATATATTTGCACCTATTTCAACTGCTTGATTGATATTATCAGCCATATGAGGTATTATCATAAATTCCTGTATATCTGTACTCCAGCGGCATGTTGACCGCCATTCATAACATTCATCATTGGTAATGGTAAAGATTGCTCTTTTTGTAGTGTCGGCTATTTGGGCTATATAATCATGAAATTCTAATTTTTACTATTTGCCATAGCTTTAGCGACAGCCAAACTTACTGCTAGTATGGAATTTGCTCCTAAATTTGACTTATTGGGAGTCCCATCTAATTTTTGCATTACGCTATCTATATATCGTTGATCGCTGGCTTTCTGAGAAATCTAAAACTGGGGCTATAACTTTGTTGATATTATTTACGGCATTTTGTACGCTTTACCATTAAAGTAGTCTCCGCCATCACGTAGTTCGACAGCTTCGTGACTGCCGGTACTTCACTGATGGCACAGATGCACGCCCAAAAGATCCATCGCTTAAAAATAACATCAGCTTCCGTTGTAGGATTGCCGCGGAATCAGAATCTGGCGGCCTATAATTTTAGAGATACTTACATTTACCATAAGTAATATAACAAAATAATAGATGATATAATAGGGTGCGATATGAAAGATATTTTTAGATTATTTGCGCTACGCCCTGAGGTCTTTATAAATACGTTATATTTGAGCGATTGCTGGTATTTTGATTGCCTTACTTGATATGATTGCTCCTTTTTGTCATTAAATTTGCTACGGATGCAATATCGTTATCAATATCTAGCAAAACAGCTTTTTAAAAAGTAGATTATCTAATATTGTTATTGATTATAATAGCGATCAGTTATATTAGCAGTGCTATTTTGGGTAATATTAATGGCTATATAGGCGATGTTTTGGCAGCAAAATGCGGTTTAAATTAAGTTGTGTATATTATGATCATCTATTAATTTTACCTCAATCTTACTATGATAATGAAAATGCAGGTAAAATTATTAGCCGACTTGATCGTGCAATTGCTGATGTTACTAGGTTTATTAATATGTTTAGTAATGTTCTTTTTGCAAATGCTTTTGACTGTTGTTATATCTGTTGGTGTGATGCTTTTGGTACTCATGGAAATCGCTATTATTGTAGTTTTGCAGATTCCGATTTACATATACATAACTATGCTACCAGCAAGAAATGGCAAAAAGAGATGGAGGACGATAAAAATCAACATCTTGATATTGCAAGGGGTAGATTTTCAGAAGTAATTAGTAATATACAGTCTAGTGAAAAGTTTTGGTACAGAACGTCGTGAATCTAGATTTTTTGCTAAAAATTTTAACCAAACTGTTGATATAACTAAATATCAATCAAAGTATTGGCACTCCATGGACACGATTAGGTCGCTAGTTCAGGTATCGGTTTACATTATTGTCTATGCTATTTTATTCTGGCGCGCCGCAAAAGGGCAAATTACAATGGGTGATCTAATCCTAATAATAACCCTACTTCAACAAACTAGTCGACCTATGCAAAACATGAGTTTTTTTGTCGATATGTATCAGCGCGCTGTTGCAAATAGCAAAGATTACGCAAAAAGTTATGCTAGAAACTCCTAGAAATTGCTAAAAAGGGCGGCGAAAAATAACATCTAACATGGCTAGAGTAGAATATGAAGATGTAACTTTTGCTTACGATGATAAGCTAATAATAAGAAATGTAAGTTTTGCCATAGAGCCAGGCGAAAAGTTGGCTCTAGTTAGTGCTAGTGGTGGTGGTAAAACTACACTATCTAATTTATTAATGAAGCTCTATTCTCCGAGCAGCGGAAAAATCTCTATAAATAATAAGAATATAGCGGACCTAAATACGAACGCACTGCGCAGTAAGATTGCTACAGTTTTCCAGGATGCGGTTTTATTCAGTGGTACTGTACGTGAGAATATTGCCTATGCAAATCCAAAAGCAAGTAATAGAGATATTGAACGAGCGGCTAGAGCTGCTAATGCTCTTGGGTTTATTAATGAATTAGAAAACGGATTTGATACAATGGTGGGTGAGCGAGGAGTTAAATTGAGTGGTGGCCAAAGACAGCGTATTGCAATTGCGAGGGCTATTTTAAAAGACGCTCCAGTTTTGATTTTGGATGAAGCTACCTCTGCCTTAGATAGCTATGCTGAGCATGAAGTTCAGAAGGCTTTAGATAGATTAATGAAAGGGCGCACTACATTAATTATAGCCCATAGGTTAAGTACTATAGCCAACGTAGATAAAATAGTTACACTGAAAGATGGTAGATTGATGAAATTGGCACTCCATTCGAGCTTGCAAAAACTAATGGAATCTATAGTCAGCTTCTTAATATTCAAGTTGGCGCAACAAAAGATGCTAAAAAGAAGCTGCAGAAATTTGATATTGCTGGCTAGTAGAATGAATATCATATTTATGTTATAATTTCTTGCAGGATTATAAGAATAGGGGGAATATGTCGTCGACGACTTCTAAGGCTCGAGGATTGGAATTATTGTTATTAGCTATAGTTATGGCTATTGTCAATTAGGTTCATTCTTCATTATGATTGTGGCTAGCAAAAATCAGGAAAATTGACCTAAAGGAACAAACTGAAAAGAAAGCTAAGTTAAGCGAGGCTATTAAAAAATATCAACAAGAGAATGAAGAATTTCAGAAAAAAGTAACAGCTGAAGCCAACGAACTTGGTCCTAAATATCTTGCTGAAGTTGAATCTTATAAGTCGTATGCTCAACCGTTTGATGGTTCAAAGGTTACTGAACTTGGTATAAAAGATTTGAAACAGGGCGATGGCAATGAAGTTAAAACGCCCGATGACATGCGAGCTTACTACATCGGCTGGAATGATAAGGGTAAGATTTTTGATACTTCAGCGAAGGATGGCAAAATGAGTGCACCATTTAATCCCTCTTCAGCAATACCTGGCTGGCAACGCGGTGTAATTGGAATGAAGATAGAGGCGTACGAGAATTAACGATTCCCGCTAATCTAGCGTATGGTGACAAATCCCGTGGTGAAGATATTCTAAAATTCACCTCTAAAATTTATAATTTTTGCCATAGAAAAGAGTAATCTAGCTCCAGAATTACCAAAAGATTTATTATCAGAAGGAGGATCTCTCTAATGAAAAAGTTTTAGATATAGGTGCTGGTCCTGAGTGCTTTAGCGGCTGCTATTTATACTACCGCGAGGATATTCCAACTGTCCTATATGAGAAAGGTGTAGTTGGAGTGATTGGCAGCTATCACCGAGTAAAAGTTGAAAACTATCCAGGGTTTCGAGCGGCGTGGAAGGTATGATGCTGGCTAATCGATTTCCAATCTCAGGCTGAACGCTTTGGGGCGGATGTTGAGTTTGGCGAAGTTTCATCTGTAAAAACTTAATAATGAAATTGAAATTATCGTTGATAATAAACCTATACTAGCCGATGCTGTATTAATCGCAACGGGTAGCAGCTATAAGAAAACTGGTATGCCTGGTGAAGACGACTTACGGCAAGGGAGTACATTATTGTGCAACTGTGATGGAGCTTTCTATAGAGATAAAAATAGCAGTCATTGGCGGTGGAAAATTGCTGTTCAAGAAGCTATATGACACGTTTTGCGTCACATATAGATTTATTGGTTCGTAGCAAAATTAGGGCTAGCGATGTTTTACAGAAGGAGCTTAAAAAATACATAGACGAAGGAAAAATCACCGTTCATCTAAAAACTACCCCTCAAAAGATCTTAAGCTTAGAAGGTAAAATTAATGGACAGAAATTAATCAAGAAGACGATATAAAGCAGCTTGAGGTGGAGGTGTCTGTGTTTATTGGACTAAATCCTAATACTGAATTCCTTCAAGGAAGTGGTATTGAACTTTGATGAACAAGGTCTAATAAAAACTAATTCTCGATTGGAAACCAATATACCTGGTATTTTCGCTAGTGGTGATGTAAGAAGTGGTTCGACTATGCAGATTGCTCGCGCTGTAGGAGAGGGTGCCTCTGCGGCGCTATCTATTCGTGAATATTTAGAATCGCAAAAGCATTGAAATATTAAAAGTGGTATACTAATATTGCAATTATAGAGGAGTCATATTATGGGAGATTTTAACGAAGTTCTTACATTTGGAAATGTAGAGCAAGGTTTTATTAATGTTGTTAATGAAATTCCATGCGGATCTAATCATAAAATTGAATGGGATAGAGAAAAAAAGCTTTTTAAACTAGACCGAGATGAGCCCATCGTGTTTGCTAAGCCAACTAATTATGGGTTTATACCACAAACTCTTGATGAAGACGGTGATGAATTAGATGTCTTACTTTTAACAGACAAGCCACTTGGTACTGGTGTATATCTTGAAGCTAAAATAATTGGAGTTATGAAGTTTGTTGATGATGGCGAGGTTGATGATAAGATAGTAGCCGTACCAGCTGATGATCGCAATAATGGCAATTCTATTAATTCTCTTGAAGATATACCTAGTCAATTAATCAAACAGATTGAATTTCATTTTAACCACTATAAGGATATGAAAAAACCTGGTACAACAAAGGTAGAATCTTGGGGCGATATTGAAGAAGCTAAGAAAGTTGTAAAAGATGCAATTTCTCGCTGGAATAATCGTTAAGTAATGTAAAAACAATAATCAAAAACGCCTGATTTAGTTGCGGGCGTTTTTGATTCGTGCGATCTGTTTTGTTTTTCTACGAATTACTTCAGTGGCTTGCACTATTGTCTCTAAGGCGCCTACAGACGTATTTCTTTTAATTGGTTACGTATTTTTGATTGTGCATGGCTGGTGATGGTTAAATCTAGCCATTCTTTCTTTGGGATGGTAGTTTTTCTTGTGATAATTTCTACCATATCTCCATTTGCTAGAGGCTTATCAAATGCTTTGTATAGAACCATTAACTTTTGAAAGCATAAGCATGTTTACCGATGTCGGTATGTATTAAATAGGGAAAATCTAAAAGGCAAAAGACCCTTCTGGAAGATTATAAATATCGCCTTTTGGTGAATAGACAAAAATTCGATCATTAAATAAATCTACATTTAATTGTTCGCGACTTATTTCCTCGTTATTTGTGAGCTGCTGTCAATCTCTTGGAGTCTTGTAATCCATTGTAGCTGAGGGGTAATTGCGAAATTTCTTTCTCTTCCTTGTGTAATCTTTTACTGCTCTTTTGATCGTGATAATGGAAGCTAGCTGCTAAAACCACGTTCTGCATACTCATGCATTTCGTAAGTTCGTATTTGAAATTCTACTATATGTTTATTTGGAGTTATAACAGTAGTATGAAGGCTCTGATATCCATTTGGTTTTGCACTGAAATATAGTCTTTAATTCGTGCAATCATCGGTTGATACATGCTATGGTATACCGAGGACACGGTAACAATCCTCATTAGTATTAACTATAATTCTTAGGGCCATTAGATCATAAATATCATCAATATTGCCATTTACTTTTTAAGTTTTTATATAAGCTGTAGATACTTTTTGACTCGACCATTGATTTCGAAAGATATATTTTTCGTTCTTTAGTCGCTTTTCAACTTCAATCCTAACTGCAGCCAAGTTTTCGAGTACTTTTACCTAATCGTTTTCATAATATTACGAAGGTGATTAAATTCGTGAGGATCTAAATAACTAAAAAGCTAGTTCCTCTATTTGCATACGGACCTGACCCATTCCTAATCTGTCAGCCATTCTGCCAAATACATCCAAACTTTCTTTAGCGATTTTTCTTTTTGCTTTTCCTCACTCATATATTTTAATGTACGTAAGTTATGCAATCTATCGGCAAGCTTAATGATTATTACTCGAACATCTTGACTAACGGCCACTAATAATTTGGAAAGGTTATCGGTGGTCTGTGGTAGATAATTTTCTAGGTTTTTCATACCAGCGCGAGCTCTACCAACCTTGGTTACGCCGTCGACCAAAAATGCTACATCGTGCCCAAATAAAGATTCAATTTCATCTAGTGTTGCGTCAGTATCTTCTATGGTGTCATGCAGAACACCTGCTAAAATAGTATCTATATCCATTGCCCAATTAATTAAGATTCCAGCTACTGCTAGAGGGTGGGTTATATAGGGCTCTCCGCTTTTGCGTTTTTGACCATAATGGGCATGGGTTGCGAAAATCAATTGCGAGTTCAAGTTCAAATATTTCATCTTCAGTATAAAGCTGTTTGGCTAGATCTAATAGTTCACGACGCTCATACTAATAATTATAAGTTGACACCCTACAAAAAGTCTATGCAGGATAATAATAATAAGTTGTACAATAACAAGCAAAAAGCATTAACATTATTATATTAAAATGGGGGGACAGAATGAGTGTGACTCGAGTTGCAATTAATGGATTCGGACGAATCGGAAGGAGCGCTTTTAAAATTGCATTTGAGCGCAGCGATATAGAAGTTGTTGCACATAAACGATCTAACAGATACAAAAACTTTTGGCATACCTATTAAAATATGATAGCAATTATGGAACTTATCAATACGATGTATCTAGTGATGATACTGGTATTATTGTTGATGCGTAAACACATAGCTGTTTTAAGTGAACGTGACCCAGGGTCGCTTCCATGGCGTGGAATGTCTATAGATGTTGTTATTGAGTCAACAGGATTTTTTACAAAATCAGAAGATGCGTCTAAGCATATTCAGGCGGGTGCAAAGCGTGTAGTTATAAGTGGCCCCCACTAAATCTGAAGATGTAGATACCATTGTATTGGGAGCAAATGATGAGAAAATTACAACTTCCACCCCAGTTGTAAGCAATGCTAGCTGTACAACCAATAGCTTAGGTGCAGCTATGGCTATTTTAGATGCTAATTTTGGTATTGAGAAATCTATGCTTACTACAGTGCATAGCTATACTGCTAGTCAAAAAGTTCAAGATGCTCCAGCAAAAGACCCCCGTGAAGGTCGCAATGCTGCTGAAAATATTGTACCAACTAGTACAGGTGCTGCTATAGCTGTAACTAAAGTCTTACCAGGACTTAGAGGTAGAGTTTGATGGCATTAGTATGCGTGTTCCAACGCCAGTAGTTTCTATTAGTGATGTAACTGTCTTGTTAAGTAGAAACGTAACAGTTGAAGAGGTTAACGGTGTATTTATAAAAGCCTCCAAGGAGCCATTCTACCAGGGTGTTTTAACTGTTAGTGATAATCCTCTCGTGAGCCGTGATTATATAGGAAGTAGTTATTCAGGTATCGTTGATTAGCTTTAACAAGAGTAGTGGATGGTAATTTAGTAAAGGTTTGTATTTGGTATGACAAATGAATGGGGATATAGTAATAGGTTAATTAGAAACTGTGGCTGATATTGGTCGTGCTATTAACTACTAAATTGCAAAATTATTCTATAACGCTTATACTAGTAATGTTATGAAAGATTTTCTTGGCTCTGATCATAATGGATTTAGATTTAAAAAGAGGATGTTTTTAATTATTTAAAAAAGCGCGGCTATGAAGTATTTGATGTTGGCGATAATGAGCTTGACCTGATGATGATTTTCCACAATTTGCCCAGGCGGCGGCTGTTAGAGTTTTAGGAGAAGATACTAAAAACGATCCGAGAGCTATTATAATGGTGGTGGTGGTCAGGGTATGTGCATGGCTGCAAATCGCTTTCGTGGTATTAGGGCTAGTGTAATTTGGGATAGGTATGAAGCAAAGATGACGCGTAATGATAACGATAGTAATATACTTTGTTTGCCAGCAAGAGTGTTAGAAAATAATCAGAAAAGAGTGGCAATATATTATAGATGCTTGGCTAGAGACGCCATTCGCTGCTGCGCCAAGATTTAAAGCGACGCAATGCGCAGATTGATGAGGTATAAATGAGTGAAATCGTACCAACTATTTTGGCTGAGAACCCTGAAATTTATAAACAGCAAATGGAGAATGTTCAAGTATTTGCTACTCGTTTACATATAGATTTTACCGATGGTAATTTTGCCGAGAATCAAACAATACCGCTTAGTGATATTTGGTGGCCAGAAAATGTAGATGCGGATATTCATGCGATGGTGCAGAAACCAGAGGACTATCTAGCAGATTTAATTCGTTTACGACCAAATATGGTTTTATTTCATGCTGAATCTGAGGGTAATTTACCATCTGTATTTGTAACTTTAAGCAATATGGGTATAAAAGCTGGTCTAGTGTTGATTTGCGCAAAAACCGTGCCAGCGCACGCCGCGGAGCTTATTGAGCCTCGTTGACCATGTCATGATATTTGCTGGCGAACTTGGACGGTATGGTAGTAAAGCTCTATATGATGCAGTTGGAAAAAGTTAGATTAATTAAGAAGATTAATCCTCTTGTGTGGAAATTGGTTGGGATGGTGGTGTAACTATTGATAATGCTTACTCCCTTTGGTGCAAGCTGATATTCCTGAAGTGTCGGCGCAATCCAATTTGCTGACAATCCTGCAGCTGCGTATAAAAAGCTTGTAATAGAAATAAATCGTCGCGAGTTTTATAAATGCGACTTTCCTCTGATCGAATTGCCATCAAGGCTAATATTATTCGTCAGAATGTGGTTAGAATGTTAGAATGTGCAGGTAGTGGTCATTCTGCAAGTTCGCTTGGGCTCGCAGATATCTATGCTACCCTATACTTTAAGTTATTAAATTATCGATCCAATGAACCAGATTGGTCGTCTCGTGATTATTTAATTGTAAGCAACGGTCATACTGCACCAGTTTTATATGCCGCAATGGCTGAAGCTGGTTATTTTGATAAGTCTGAGTTATATAATTTACGTAAACTAGGTAGTATACTACAAGGTCATCCCGAGCGTATTATGATACCAGGTGTAGAAACTACAAGTGGACCATTGGGATCGGGGTTAAGCCAGGCATCTGGTATAGCTTACGTACTGCAATATTTAGATTATAATCCTCATCGTTTTGTATATACTATGCTAGGTGATGGTGAGCTTAATGAGGGTAATGATTTGGGAAGCTGCTATGTTTGCGAATAAATATAAATTGGGTAATATTATTGCAATAATAGACAGGAATAATATACAAATAGATGGTCAGACTGAAGATGTAATGCCTTTAGGTAACCTGCGTGAAAAATGGGAAAGTTTTGGTTGGCATGTTCAGGAAATTGATGGTCATAATATAGATGAAATTACATCATCGGTTGAAATGGCAAAAGCTATAACAAATAAACCGAGTACTATAATTGCGTACACAATACCAGGTAAAGGAGCCGATTTTATGGAATATGATTATAAGTGGCATGGTAAGGTTCCAAACAATCAGCAGGCTGATTATATTGTAAATAAGCTAAAGGCTGATTATAAGAATCTGCAGCAAGAGGCTAAAGATGTATAAAATTGATAGAGCATTTATGGATGGTAATCCACGATATATATCAACCAGAATTGGTTTTGGTGAAGGTCTTGTACAGTCAGGTGAAAAGGATAATAACGTGGTAGCTCTTTGTGCTGACCTGACAGAGAGTATACAGATGCAGGATTTTAAAAATAAATTTGGTAATCGTTTTTATTGAAGTTGGTGTAGCAGAGCAGAACCTTGTAACTGTTGCTAGTGGTATGGCCCGTGCCGGTAAAATACCTTTTGCTGCTAGTTATGCCTCTTTTAGTCCTGGTCGCAACTGGGAACAAATTAGAACCACGATATGCTTGAATAATATGCCTGTTAGATTGGTCGGTAGTCATGCTGGTGTAACGGTTTGGTCCTGATGGAGCAACTTCACCAAATGCTTGAAGATATTGGTGATGATGCGTACTTTGCCTAATATTATTGTGTTAGCTCCTGGTGATGCCATTGAGGCGAAAAAGCCACAATTGCTATGGCTAACCTTAATAAACCAAGTATGTAAGGCTTTTGTCGTGATAAAACCGCAATTTTTAGTACAAATGAATCTCCTTTTGAGATTGGAAAAGCATATGTATTGCGCTCAGGTACAGATGCAACTTTATTTGGTACGGGGATTATGACAGTAGAGCTACTGTCTGCCGCTAAAATTCTGGATAGCAATGGTATAAATGTTGAGGTTGTGCATATTCCAACAATAAAACCACTTGATGAGAAGACTATTCTTTCCAGTATAGAAAAAACGGGCCGAGCTGTAACAGCAGAGGCTCAAATTGCAGAGTGGTCTTGGTGAGGCTATAGCTGAAATATTGAGCGAAAATTTCCAGCACCACTTAAGAGAATTGGTGTAGTTGATAGGTTTGGCGAAAGTGGTACTCCGCGTGAGCTTATGGATTTATTTGGATTAACTGCTGAGAAAATTGTGCCACAAGTTATATCTTTTGTAGAGAATATTCCCAAGTATCATCCTGGTTTTTAGGTCCTATATTGTAATAATGTAATTTTAAGCTTTAGCGTGATATAATTATCTATTAGATAATAATCTACAAACTAATTTAGGAGTAGTATGGGGGCTAACAATCCAGGAGATCCGTAATAATATAAATAATGCTAGATATCTATATTACCGAACCCGTACGCAAAAATTCGCAGTCGGTGCGTTTAATATTGATAATCAAGAAACATTAATAGCTGTTGCTAGGGCGGCGCAAAAAATGCGGTCACCAGTTCTAGTTGAAGTGAGTAATGGTGAGGCAAAGGCAATAGGATTGAGTAATATTCGTGATATGGTAAATAATTATAAATCCGAATATGGTATAGAGATGTATCTTAATCTCGACCATGGTCCTACCGTAGAAGATTGTAAAAAGGCAATTGATGCCGGCTTCGAGTTTATACATATTGATATTAGTCAGGCCAGACATGATGCTACTGATGAAGAAATCATAAGTAAAACAAAAGAAGTCGTAGAGTATGCTAAATTTACAGGCGCATTAGTAGAAAGTGAATTGCATTATTTTGGTGGTAGTGGTAATTTTTCATAATGAGGCTTCACTAATTATGAGAGTCAAGAAAACATCTAGTACTCCAGAAGGAGCTGAAAGCGTTTGTCGATGCTACTGGCGTAGATACATTTGCTGCAGCAATTGGTAATCTTCATGGTAAATACTCAGTGCCTAAAAATTTTTAGACCTGAATTTATTAACTAGCATACGTCAACTATTAATTGCGCAATTAGCTTGCATGGTGGAAGTGATCCTACTTCATTATTTCGAGGATAGCAAAAATTGGTGTCAACAAGATCAATATAAATAGCGATATGCGATATGTATTTAGAACGACACTTGAAAAAGGTTTTATGGACAACCCTAATGAATATGCGTGATAGTTAAATTAATGCCACATATACAGAAGTTCAGGCTGTGGTAGAGGAAAAAGATAAATGTCCCTTTGGTAGCGCTGGAAAGGTGTTTGTTTAATGAAAGCCACTCCTTACATCATTACAATAGGTGCTGGCATTCAGAGATGTGAGTCAAAGCGATAAATTTTTCTCCGTGTTGTGCAAACCCTAATGACTGTGCGTCTCAGATCTAGGGTGCGAAAGTTAATGTGAATAATATTAATTTTAGCACGGGTGGAGGTGCGACTAATGCCGCTGTAACTTTTGCTAGACAAGGTCTTAGATCTTCTTTTATGGGAACGGTTGGTCATGATCCTGCTGGGCAGGCGGTTCTTACTGATTTAGATAAAGAGGGTGTCGATACTTCTCATGTTAGTTTTTCTGAAAAGTTTAATACAGGTTATTCTGTCTTGTTACTGGCGCCAAACGGCGAGCGAACTATATTAACTTACCGTGGCGCTGGTACTCACTATGATGCTTCTAATTTTGATTTAAAAGATAGCGACGCTGGACTGGATATATGTATCTAGTATGGCTGGTAGTATGGATGTTCTTGATAAAATTTTTCACCAGGCTAGGAGATTAAACATTAAGATATGCTTTAATCCTGGTAAGGGTGAATTAGATCAGACAGATCAACTGAGAGGCTTATTGCAAGACGTTGATATTCTATTAGTAAATAAGGAAGAAGCGCAACAGATTGTTTCAGGGGATAATCTGAGCGACATGGTTAGAAAACTCCAACGTATAGTACCTACTGTAATTATTAGCGACGGCTCTAATGGAGTTGCGGCTTCTGATGGAAAAACTATTGTAGAGGCTGGTATATACGCCGAGGTTAATGTTGTAGATAGGACGGGGGCAGGTGATGCATTTGGCTCTGGATTTTTAAGTCAGTGGATTTTAGGTAAGAGTTTACGTAACTCAGTGGTTTTTGCTAGCGCAAATTCAACGTCTGTTGTAACTAAGGTTGGCGCAAAAGCTGGTATATTAAAAGCTGGATCAAAAATTAACGATATGGATATTATCGAGAGAAGAGTATAATGGCGATGTTTTTAGCTAGATTATTAGGCAGATCTGATGATAGTCTTCTAACACATACAATTAATAATTTTGAAAAGACTACTCACTCTAGTAATGTTGATGTTGTATTGATTAGTGATATATGGAAAAATCTCACAATTGTATTAAAAATTAGGGCTTAGATTCTACAGACTCAACTCCACGAGAAATTTATCAAGCTCTAATAAATTATAATGATACTAAAAACTTATTATTGTGAGTATGTAGCGGTTACTATTGGCGATGAAAAATAATATCTCTAAATATAGAAGATTTAAAAACAAGATAAAGCGAATTCTTCTACGTTTGAAATGAGATCTCTTCATTTTATGCGCCAGGCTTTACTGAATGAAGATTGAAGCTCGCTATGTAGCGTCTTCAGTTTCGAGGGATAAATTAGCGCAATTAATGAAGTGGTTGCGCCAGAGAATTTAATCAATGTTCGCAGTAAAGTTTTATTTTTAAAACTAAATCTACCGCTTCATCTACATCATCTGTAATTGTATAAATAGTTTCATCTCCAGGAGTACTTAATTGCTCTTTGTCTCTCGCATTTTCGGTGCAAAATAAATTCATTAAATAAATGCCAAAATTCTGACCCAAATAAAACAATAGGAGCTTTTGTGTGTTTACCAGTCTGAAGCTAGTGTTAGAATTTCGCCGAGTTCATCTAGCGTTCCAAATCCCCCTGGAAAAATATGTAGCATCTGCGTAAAGCGTCATGACTATTTTTCGTGGTGCAAAATGCTGAAAAGAGAAAGAATCAGTTGTATGGCTATTTGAGACTTTGTTCATGTGGAAGTTTTTATATTAAATCCAACAGAGTTGCCATTTGCCTCAAAAGCTCCACGATTACTAGCTTCCATTATTCCGCCACCGCCACCAGTTATTATAGTGTAACCTTGGTTTGATAATTTCTTTGCAATTGCCATGGCTAGTTTGTAGTATTTATTAGTCTCTTTTAATTCTTGCAGATCCAAAGATAGTGACCGTTTTGTGATATTTGCGTAATACTTCTATCCAGAACGTATTTCGTTTTCACCTCGCCAAGTCTAAACATTGCTGATTGTAGTAAAATTTCGCGTGGTGCGCAGAAACGTTGTCCATCGTCTGTGGTGTTAGGCAAGTTTGTGGATGGCTTCATCTTATTATCCTTTTTATATTCTATTTTCTGAAATTAAACACTCTTATTATTATAGCATAGTATTTTATATAATAACCATTCTATACAAAAAGCTATACTGACATGGTATTATCATAGTCAATAATAGACTATCAAGAGAGGTTATTTCATGCAACAATCTGAAGGGCTAAACACTACAGTAATAATTTCTGTTTTAGCTGTATTATTATTGGCTTCGGTTGGCTTGTCTGTATACTTATTATTAGATAAGTATAGAGAATCGAATAATAAAAATATAACAAATCAGAATAATCTTGAAGGTTACAAGAACGATAAAAAGACACACCACAGTCTAACAATAATAAAATAGCTGAAAAACTTTTAAAGTATAAGGAATTTTTGTGGTCAATACGAGAGATGTGTTTCACTTATCCTGAAAATTGGTCTGTAAGTACTGAGCCTGCAACTGTTAATGGAACTGATGTCACAGATAAAGTTTTTGTAGTTAGTCCGATATAAAGCTTAAATTTTTGCTGGAATTTATGGTATTAGGTGGGGGTCCATGCGATTCTAATCAAAAGATAATTATCAAAAACTCTAAACTTTCAAAGTTACACTTGTCTAATCCTAAGTTACTAAATAAGACTTATGCAATTTCTGGAGTAATTCCAAATTATAAGGATGGTAAATATGCTAATTTCTAATGTTATCTAACAAGTGATGAACAAAGGAAATAGGGGCTTACTCGAGAGTATAATGGTTGTCAATTACATCTTGCTCAATTGCTGCAAGTTAATACTATAGCTAATATGAATTTATTCCTTATCTTTATTTTCATGACAAATTCCTTTTTACTCATGATGATATGAAGATAATGTAGAACTATTTTCAACACGAAGAAGCTGAAGCCTCACTTAGCTCTGATAATTACAAAAAGCATTTGATATATTGGCTGAGTGTACGTTATCAAGAATAAATGCTAATATTAAAATAATAGTGGAGTTTAAGCTAAAATCGAAATACAAAACCAGCTGGAGATCAGCCAGAGGCGATTAGAAAGTCTTACTGCTGGTCTTTCCCGTGGTGACAGAGAACAGACTCTACTTGGGGTTACAGGTAGTGGAAAAACTTTTACCATGGCAAATATAATTGCTAATTATCAAGCCCCCACTTTAGTTTTAGCGCACAATAAAACCCTAGCAGCTCAACTTTATAGCGAATTAAGCAGTTTTTCCAGAAAAACGAAGTCCACTATTTTGTAAAGTTATTTTTGATTATTATCAGCCGAAAGCTTATATTGCGAGTAGCGATACATATAGAAAAAGATTCTAAAATTAATGATGAAATAGATCGCTTGCGGCACGCTGCTGCTACAGCTCTTCTGACTCGTTCAGATACCATAATCATGCAACGTTAGTTGTATTTATGGCATTGGTTCACCTGATACTTGTGCCGATATGTCTGTGTAATATTAAGATGGGTGAGCATCGCCGCCAGGACAAATTTATCCGCCAATTAACAGATATTCAATATCAGCGTAATGATATTGATTTCGATCGTGGAATATTTAGAGTTAAGGGTGACGTTGTTGATATATTTCCCGCGGGTATGGATCGAAAGCTTTATAGGGATAGGGGTTTTTTGGTGATGAAGTCGATAGAATAACGAGGCTTAATCCTTTAACTGGAGAAATTACAGGTGAACCAAGGCAAATTTCTATCTTTCCTAATAGTCATTATGCTACTCCAAAAGAAATGATCATGAAGGCCATTGAAGGCATGAAAGAAGGAGTTTGAGGATAATTAGCTTTGTTTGAAAAGAAATCATACGAAGCTCAGGGTTATCGCAACGCACTAAGTATGATTTAGAAATGCTTGAACAAACAGGATTTGTCAAAGGTATAGAAAATTATAGTCGGTATTTAAGTAATCGTGAACAGGGCGAACAGCCAGCAACTTTAATTGATTATTTTCCTGATGATTGGTTGCTTTTAGTTGACGAATCTCGTATGACATTACCTCGGGTTAGGGCAATGTATAATGGAGATCGTGCGCGTAAAGAGGTTTTGGTTGAACATGGATTTCGTTTGCCCTAGCGCGTTAGATAATCGACCTCTCGAAATTGAAGAATTTTATAATCATATCAATCAAGCGTACGTAGTTTCCGCTACACCTGGTGATTATGAACTCAGCACAGCTCAACATTGGTAAGGCAGATTATTTCGTCCAACTGGACTCACTTGATCCAGAGATTGATATAGACCAACTGAAGGTCAGGTTGACGATCTAATTAAAGAAATACGTGATCGCATTAATAAAAAACAGCGTGTTCTTGTTACTACTTTAACTAAACGTATGGCTGAAGATTTGAGTGCATATCTTCAAGAACTTGGTATAAAAACAGCGTATATTCATAGCGAAATTGATACTCTTGAGCGTGGGGATATTCTGCAAAGATCTAAGATCTGGTGTTTATGATGTATTAGTTGGTATTAATTTGTTACGAGAAGGATTAGATTTACCCGAGGTGAGTTTAGTTGCGATTATGGACGCAGATAAAGAGGGTTTTTTGCGTAGTGAGAGCGCTCTCATTCAGACTATTGGTAGAGCTGCCCGTCATGTTGAAGGTAAAGTTTTGATGTATGGTGACGTAATAACCAGGAGTATGCGTCTAGCTATTGATGAAACAAATTCTCGGCGAAAATTACAACAACAATATAACTTAGAGAATAATATTTACACCTCGTGGGGTTGATAAGGCGATTGATGAGGGTCTTCAAAGATAATTCCACAAAAGGATAATGAAACCAAAATTGATCTAAAAAGATTCCAAAAGAAGAATATGGAGCTTTTAGTCAAAGATTTAACTAACCAGATGAATTTAGCTAGTGCTAATTTGGAATTTGAAAAGGCTGCTGAATTACGCGATTTAATTGCTGAAATTGCAATAAACAATAATAGTTATGTTAGAATATATATAATTATGACCCAAATCAATATCCGAACCAACCTTATAATACACAGCCTCAAAGCTTTTGCCGAAAAATCATCCACAACTAAAGATTATTTTTATATTGATGATAATCACAGGATTTTGTTTATTTATCAGTGTTGGTGTATGGATATTTTGTGCATCAAAAAGCTCATCGGATAATGGAAAAACTCCAATGAAATGGCTGCGCTACTCGATACAAAAGATAGCGCCCCGTTGAATCAGTCGAAGTCTAGTTTGGGTGTATCAGTAAAATATAATAGTCGAGAATTAATGGCTTTTTGGGTTTGCTGATGGTTCTACTTTTTCTGGCGATGATTTGGACGAAAAACGAGATTACGGCGTTGATTCGAATTCGACCCGTTGAAAACAAATCAAGCGCGCGGATGAAAGTACGTTGGTTAGCCCTGAGCTTAGGATTACATCCACCAGTGATAAAATACTGGGAAAACTATTAGGGGAGAAAGGTTGCATCTTCACAGATTGATGCCTTGAGTAAAAATCAAACGAGCTAGCAACGATCATCTGATAATCGATCAATTGAAATTAGCTCCAGCATGGCTGCGTTTTACGATCTAAATACAAAAAGTTAGCTGCCATGCCAACAAAGATGAACTGCTATGCGAGCACTCGCTTACGACGCGAAGATTGTTATTTTACTATCCAAAACGATAGGCCCTCAGGCTGCATGTATTGATAATATCAGAGCTGTGAATTTTTAGTGTGGCTTCTCAATTGAGAACAAGTACTAATGATGTGTGTAGTTATAGCTGGTTAGCGAAGATAGTATAGTAGCATGGAAAGCTGATGATTCAGATAATAATACTACAGACTTGACGTAGAATCTGTCACTTCTAAGTCTGATGTGATACGGTAGGAAGTGACACAAAACATAGAGAGAGACACAAAACCATTAGTAACAATATTTCATCATATCTTTCTTCAACCAGTAGTTTTCGCAGCTTTCTGCTAGTGTAGTCCCGTCAGTAGTGCGAACTGGAAATGCGTTATATTGTGCAGATATAAAATTGACCCTACCAGACGGCAAGATTGGAACGCAGCTCACTGGCGCCCGCGTAGAAAAGGCTGGAAGCGATTCTTTTATATCCAGCGGATAGTCTGATTGCGACTGCCGCGCAAGTATTAACGTCACTCCGCGTGGAAGCTATATAAGAGCATATATAACAAAACCCTTCTAATGTCGAACAAGCATCAGAGAGATTGGGTCGTATTTTCGCAATATATGCTTGACTAAATCATGTAATGCAAACCGATGTCGATGCATTTAATTCTGGATTATTCCGATGCGTACTCAGCGGTTAGTGGTACTTTATGCTGGCTGATATGATGAGATAGCGATAAAACTATCCTAGAGCGCGAAAATTATTCCTATGCAGTTCAGACTTCTGACGTGCCGATGAGTTATTAATAGAAAGAGGGCAATGGTAGTCTCGACCTACTTATTCCAGATGATGTGCTTTGAAGCTGAAATGATAAGTATATGATACCGAAAAGTCAAACAGATATACTGAAAGGTGATAACCTGAGACGATGTTGGTATCTTGAAGCCGAAGAAGACTGGCCCGGTATCCAGCGGTTCTATTAGCTGGGTCGTCAACTCGTTCCTAAAGACCATTGCAGCTGGCGCATAATCGGTAGGCCTATGTCTCATCTGGGTCTCTCTTGGACAGGTCGTGCGATCGACAGCTATGTTTAAACTGAGGTGCAGCAAAACAGACTTCTTGCTGGAGGTGATGCTCAGCGTTTACTAGTTTTAAAACTCACCGTTACATTCAGGCATGTGCAGGTTCACTGGCTATTAATAGCGAAGCACGAGCGATAGGTGTGGCTTCACATAATACCGCTCAATGTCCTAATGGTGATTTGTATATCTGGATCAGTTATTAGAGATATATCTGAAGTTAAACTGATTGTCAAAGATAATAATAAAGTTATAAATAACTCAAGTGTGGCATCTGATTTATGGAATAATGCATTAAATGAGTGGATTCGTGGTAAATCTGCAGCTACAGACCAATTTATTGGTGTGTCGCGGCAATATCCGCCAAAATTACTTAAAGCGAATAGTTTTCGCTGATTTTTCTAAATCTCAAATTGGAAAGGGATGCACGGATACTTCTGTGGTATGAATATGAGGCGTATCAGTTTCTAGGCTAGTGCCGCCATACGCGATCTGCGCAATCTCTACCGTTACTTGCTGTCGGCCGTCTATTTATACGTTTTATTTATACGACCCAGGCGGTTTCCTCAATATGGATATATGACCGGGTCTCGGCGGAGCGGCGGGCAATGCTTTCCAACAATCTCGCAGCAAAGCTATATATCCGTTGTTTCCCAAGCTTCAAATCCATCAGGTGTGTTATCCAAATCAGAGCGAGAATCAACACCACCAGTTACACTTATCACCAATCAGCCCCGCGAGTGATATAATCCTCATCCTTATAGTAATCAAAATAATCAAACTCCACCACCCTGCAGGTAATCGTAAATTCGCAGTCACTCCCAAGCAGATGACAACTGCTAGATATTAGTATGTGTGCAGTAATGGTAGTATAATATATGTATGACAAAAACTAGCTCAAAGATACCAAAGCGGAAAGATGGCTCAACTTGGCAATGATGAGTTGGATAGATAGCTAATAGTTTTGCTTTAGATATTGAGCGCACTCTAGCTGCGCTGATCAGCTAAAAGAGCCAGATGCGGATTCAATAGAACCAACATATCGGGCGCAACGGGTTTACGTTTGGCGCAAAGACGTTATAGAGAAACCATCACCATCGCGTGGCGGATTTGTTGTCACGTGCTGGTAATAATACTTTTAAATTCACAGATAAAGGTACCCAAAGTATGCCATGAACATTGCCGATGATGCAAATCAAGAATTGCAGAAAATGGAGCGGTTACTGAAATTGAAACTGCGATAAAAAGGCTGAAGAAAGCTCTGGCTATAATGTATGCATATATCTAGGGATATAGGGCTATAGAACGAAGAGGTTGATGGTGGCGAAATAAAACGTAGCCTCGCCTGGCGTACCTTTTGCTGTTAAAGATAATACATTTTTGATATGGCGCTACTGACTGCCGCTAGTAGATTATTAAGTAATTTTACTACCCACTTCAATCAGAGGCTATTGAGCGTCTTGAGAGCGAAGGTGCAATATGTGTGAAGCTCTGTAAATTTAGATTCATTTGCTCACGGTGGAAGTACTGAAAATTCGGCATTTGGTGTTGCTACAGCGCTATAGATTCTACTATGGTTGCTGGCGGTAGCAGTGGTGGTTCTGCTGCTGTTGCTGTTGCACTGGATATTGTACCAGCCCAGTTTGCATGGTACGGATACTGGCGGATCAATTCGTCAACCCGCGCAAGCTTTCAAATGGGTGGTTGGGTTCAAACCAACGTATGGACACCATTAGCGCCATGAGTTACTGCTTATGGCGTAGTAGTGCTGATTACCGCGGCGCTTTTATCATCTGGGCACATTAAGATACTGGAAAGTGTGATGTCTATTATATCTGGAAGAAGACAGATATGACTACGCTTCCAGATGCTCCATATACCAAACGGTGAGAAAAGATTGCTGATTGGTAGACTTTATTACTGGAAAGTGTAGATCCTGGTGTATGCAGAAATGTTGTAGAAAAATGCTATTAGGGTATATGATCGGGTTATGTAACTCGAAAGCATTTAGCCTGCCTATGGAGCTACATGCGCTTACGTCACTATTATGTACGTCTCTGCCGAAATCAGTTCCAACTTATCACGCTACGATGGAAATTCAAGCTACGGCAAAACTCTGAGCCGAAGAGGCTGATGGGACTATGGAAAGAAGTTTATGCAAAAACTCGTAGCAATGGATTTATGCCATGAAAATAAGCGCAGTATGATCTGGAAACTATGTCTCGAGTGGATATTTTGACGCATAATACCAGCACAAAAAGCACGTACACTTCTAATAAAAGAACTTTACTAAAAGCATTAGATAATTATGATGGCTTTGATGGGTCCTGTTGCGCCAACTCCAGCTTTCAAAATTGGTAGTAAAAGTTCTGATCCTTTTGACGTCGGCTCGTGAGGATAGGTTATGACTGGTACCAGCTAGTTTTGGCCGGTTCACCGGCAACAGTGGTGTTCTGCTGGTTCTTCTGAAGGTATGCCAGTTGGTTTGCAAATTAATTGGCAAACAAGATGATGCAAATATAATATCTTTAGCCTCGTATCCTAGAGGAGACTGAAAAATGATATCTTCTAATGCGGTTACTATCATATTAATGTTTGCAATAATATTGATTATTGGTGGCGCAATATTAATTGCATTAGCGATGCGTGGCGGTAAAAATTGACCCGTGAGTAAATACCGTTCTTATTGGTTGAAGATTGAAAATTCATTACAAAGAGATCAAGAAGCGAAAGCTATCATTTGGCGATTTTAAATGCTGATAAATTACTAGATAGCGCCATGAAAGATCTGGGGTATAAGGGAACTACAGCGGGCGAAAGACTGAAAAGAGCGAGTAGAGTTTTCTCAAATCTTAATGCAGTATGGGCGGCACATAAATCGCGTAATCGTATCGCCCATAGAACCAGATGTAGAGATTGGATTACATACCACACGCCGAGCTCTTGTTAGCTAGCTTTTAAAAAGCCCTAAAAGATATAGGAGCAATTTAATGAGTAAATATGATAAGGCGGAAATGACAATTGGTATTGAATGTCACGTGCAGCCGTGCAACTAGTACAAAACTTCCTTTGGATTCAGCTGATAGCGATTCTCGTTTTTGCTGGCCAAATTCGCAAACGTTAGTGCTGCTGATTATGCGGCTACCAGGTATGCTTCCTGTACTCAATCGTCATGCTGTTGATCTAGCAACAAAAGCTGGTAAAGCTCTTGGTAGTAAAATTGTCTAGTAAGTAATTTTGATCGAAAAGCATTATATCCAGATCTGCAAAAGGATACCAAACTACTCAGATGTATGTAATCCAATAATAGGAGCTGGTGAGATTGAAGCTCCTCTTGAAGATGGTGGTACTGTTGAAAGTGCGAATTCACCCATGCCCATATGTGGAAGAGGATGCCGGGCACCGCCCACTACGGCGAATATGCAGCTGTCGATCTAAACAGAGGCGGGTACTCCTTTGATAGAGATAGTCTCCGGAGCCAGATATTCATAGTGCAGCTGAGGCGCGAGGCTTATGCGGCTTTGAACTTTATCATGTCGTATGACTTATGCAGTGTAAAATCTCACACTGATTTATCATCATGGTAATATGCGTTTTGATGAAATATTAGTGTGGCACTTTAAGGATCTCTAATAAACTGGCAAAACGTACTGAGATTATTTGAATTCATTCCAGTAGCTGATATGTGCGTGCGGAAGCGGCTGTGAGTTTAAGCGTCAGAAGCCGATATCGTGAAGACGGTAGCGCAGTTAAAGCAAAGACTCGTGGCTGGAACGACGATAAAACAAAATAAACGATCAGCCAGCGCAGTAAGGAGGAAGACGAACAAGATTATCAGATACGTCGTGATCCTGACATTCCACCTCTCGTGCTAGCTCAAGAGGAGATAGATAAAATTCAATCAACTGGTGCCACATTTACCAGATTTTTATCGTATGGCAGGTACTAAATCTTGATAAGTCTGTAACAAATTCTTTTGCCAGATAACCAAAAATACGCTATTGAAATATCTGAAATTCAGTGATAATGCAGGTGATTCAATTTGCTAAACAGGTTGCACATATGGTAGCGAAAGTGCTGTGTCTGGTAATGAAGAGGATAATATTGACTTACCAGAAAAACAGCCTAATTGACTCCTTGCTCAGATGTCTGAGAAAAGAGTAAATTAGTAGTACAAGTGCAAAAGGAATTATTCCGCGATTTACTTAAAGGGTGCGACCGATTCCACGTAAATCTTGCTGGAAGAAAAGTGAAAATTTACCGGTACCGTATCTGACGAAGCGGCAATAGCGGAAATTGTTGACGAAGTTATGAATGACCCTTCTTCTGCTAGCTCTAACTGCTGATATAAAAAGCCGAGAGGAAAGCCAGCATGCAGTGGACAAGTTATGAAACGACGAGGTAAAGGCAAATCCAGCTTTGGCTCAAAATTATTAATAGAGAATCGCTTGTATTATTATTTTGATTTTTGAAAATAATTCAAAATATAATAAAATATGTATTACAAGATAATTTATTATCAAAATACGGAATACTTATATTATTATGAGGTCATGTGAAACGGCCCAACTAAAGCTATTACATGTGCTGCTGGTCTGGGTACAAGGTTTTTACCACAGACAAAAGGCAATGCTCAAAAGAAATGTTACTCTTGCTGCTGATAAGACCGTTATTCAGTTAATTGTTGAAGAAGCTGCTGCAGCTGGAGTGGACTGAGTTAATAATTGTAACAGGAAGTACAGAAGCGTACCTTATCGGAAGATCACGGATGAGCATGGTTGTTGAGCTTGAGGCTGAGCTAAGAAAAAGGCAAACATGATAAAGCTGATCAAATCACGTGATTTGCACGTATGGCTAATTTCGTGCACGTTCGCCATAAGGGTTCGCTTCACAGTGCAATCGCGCGTCCAGTGCTTAATGCGCGTCATTGTGATGATGATGAGCCATTCTCTTTGTATTTTTGCAGATGACTTTTTCCGTAGTGACGTTCCTCGCGCTGTTCCAGCTTTTGAAGCCACTATAAAGCAAACTGGTAAACTCTGTCATTTCTTTGATTAAAGGCTTGATAAGAAAGATGCTGATAAATATGGTATGGCTGCAATTAAGAGCGAGGGTAACAATAACGCATATCAGCTAACTCCTTAATTAATCGAGAAACCTGGCGATGAAAAATTCTCCGAGTGACCTTGCTAAGCAGGTTGGTGGATATTTATTGACGCCAGATATTTTGCCTATTATCGCGGAAGATTGATAAAAACGGTGAAATTACATTGGCTGGATAGCATTAATGAGCCCGCCCAAAAGATGAAGTTTACGGTAGAATTATTGATGGCGTCTGGCATGATACGGGCGATCCAGTTAAAATATATAAAAGCAGCGTGCTGATGTGGCATTGTCTAGCGATATTTATGGCGATCAACCAAATCAATACCTAAAAGAGGGATCTAGCGGATAGTGCAGTGGTAATTCTTGTTGACTGTAGTTTCCTGCTGCGCTGATCTCTTTGGTCTTATCTATAATTTTGGCAATTATTGATAAGGTTAGCCGTCAGATAAAATATTGCTAATATGGGACGAATATGATAGCTAATCATACTAATGAAACTGCCAACTAATATTGGTAAGATTACTAATGCTATAAATCTAATTAAGATTATCGTTGCTGTTCTCGTATATTTAGTAAAAATAAGACCAGAAGTCGAAGAAGGTTAAATCAATCAATTTATAAAATAGAGGACTGATCTTTAAATGGTCCTCTATTTTAGTATAATAAATTATTATAATTATGGCTGCTGCGGAGGTAAAAAGAAAAGAAGCGATATTGGGCGTATGCTAAAGCATCTGATTATGTTCATTTACATAATCCTTACTCACCATAATTTACTTGATGGATTAACTAGATACCTGATCTTGTAAATAGAGTAAAAAAGGAAATGGGATGGAGGCTTGTGCTATAACCGATCATGGAACGCTAAGTGGTGCTATTGGGTTCTATAAGGAGGCCAAAGCCGGGATAAAACTGGTGTGGAATGGAGGCTTATGTGGCTGCACGAGGCCGAGCCGATCGCGATCCTCAAAGATGAAGCTACAAATACCACTTAGTTCTCTTGGCGATGAACCATAAGAGACTGTATCAAAATCTTATGCGACTTTCGACAATAGCCAACTTGGAGGATACTATAAACCCCGTATCGATCATGAGATATTAGAGAAGAATATATAATGAAGGGTTACTAGTTCTTTCTGCTTGCGCTAGTGGCGAAATTGGTGAAATTACAGGACGATAACTATGAAGAAGCTAAAGGTTACTCTTAGGCATAAGTGTTTTTGGTGATATAGATATTATCTTGAACTTCAGGACCATGGTCATCTGGATTGTCAAGTAGATGGGATGTTCAGACGCGAATAAACGAGCACATAGAAGAAGCTTGCCGACGAGCGGTATTGGATGTGTTATATGGTGATGGTCATTAGCGAGCCATTCAGACAGGATGCGCACGAGATTTTTACTTTGTGTTAGACAGGCTCTTATCTTAGTGATGAAAACGTATGAGTTTAAAAGATTTTGAGCTTCATGTTACAGACCCAGCGAATATAATTGAGCGATGGGTCAGGCAAATCCCTTGCAGGTTAATACTAAAAATATTGCTGATAGATGCAACCTAGAGATCGAACTTGAAGTAAGATTTTATTCCAAATTCCCCCACACACCCCTATTGGTGAGAAGTGAAAAGGAATATTTAGACCACCTTGTTTATAGTGGTGTGGCACATTATACTGATATGAGATCTAGATGAAGCTAAAAAGCTTACCAATAAAGTTACGTACAAAACTTACTAAAGAGCAAATTGATCGATTAGACATGGAACTTAGCGTATTGAATATATATGGGTTATAACGGATATTTTCTAATAGTGCAGGATTTTATAAATTGGGGAAAAAGTCAGGGCATCATTTTTGGGCCAGGACGAGGCTCAGCTACAGGATCAATTGTTGCTTATGCTCTAAATATTACTGATCTTGATCCATTAAAGAAATAAACACTTTTTGAGCGATTTCTAATCCAGACCGAGTTTCGATGCCTGACCAGTATAGATATCCAGGATACGCGTCATCAATGAGTTATAGAATATTGCGCGCAAATAAATACGGTCATGGCGAGTTGCCAATATTTAACTTTTGGTACAATGGCTGCTCATGCATCTGTGCGTGATGTGGCTCAGGTGTTGTTACAGGTTCCTTACGGTGAATCCTGATAGATTAGCCAAATTAATACCTCCACCAGTTCAGGGAAGGCATGTACCGATCAAAAAAACTCTAGTAGAAGATGCTGATTTAAAGCATGAGTACGAGACTAATCCAACCGCTAAAACAGTGTATGATTTTGCTAGTCAGCTAGAAGGCACTATACGTTCGCATAGGGTTCATGCTGCGGGAGTAGTGATGACTCCTGATGATATTATTAGGTGCCCCTCTTGAAATTGCTCAGAAAGGTGTTGTAGCTACTCAATACCTAAAGATCCAATTGAGGTTGGGGCTTTTGAAGATGGACTTTTAGGTCTTTCTAATCTTTCTATTATCAATAATGCGCTTCGTATTATTCGTAAGGTTTACAAAACTAAAATTAATCTTTCTGATTTACCCTTGGATGATAAAGAGACTTATGATCTATTCCAACGCGGCGATACGACTGGAGTATTTCAGCTTGAATCTGCTGGAATGAAGCGTTATTTGAAACTAAAGCCCGAAGTTTTGAAGATGTATTGCTATGGTGGCGGCACTATAGACCCAGGACCAATGCAGTTATAGATAACTTTATTAAACGTAAGCATGGAGAGAAAATATTATATATCTTCATCCTGGTATGGAAAAGTGTGAAAAATACTTGTAGTTATCTGGTTTATCAGGAACAGTTCATGTCTGAATCAACCAAGGAATGGTGTTATGGATTTGGGTGGTCAGGCAGACACTTTACACGTAAAGCTGTTGGTAAAAAAGAATTGCTTTAATGCAAAAGTTAAACCAGAGTTTGTTGAAGGTGCAATAAAAGATGAGTCATGCCACAAAGAAATAAGCTGAAACTTTTTGGGATCCAGCTAGAGAAAGAATTCGCTAATTATTGTTTAATAAATCACATGCCATGTTATGGATTATTGCTTACTGGACTGCATATCTTAAAAGCACGTATCTGATGGCTTTTATGGCGGCATTAATGACCTTGATCAGGGATGATACCGAACGTCTTGCTATTGAAATAGCGGAATATATAGCGTATGAGATAGACGTTCTTAGTCCGAGGTGTGAATAGATCTTTCGTAGAGTTCGCGGTGGTTCTAATGAAAATAAATACGCTTTAGTATGGCTGCCGTTAAAAGGTGTAGGGTAGCTGCCGTAGAAGAGGTTTTGCGTGCTCGTGAACAGGAAGTAGGATTTGTGGGTGTAGAAGACTTCGCTAAGCGGTATCGACTAATGGGTACAATCGTAAGGCTTGGGAATCGTGATGATGGAAGCGGAGCATTTGATGAATTTGGCGACCGTTCTGTTGCTTTACAATCTTGAGCAATTACAGCATTTGCAAAGCAGGATTGCAAAGGAAAGCTGCCATTGGGCAAATCTGATTTATTTGGCTTTTTGGGTGATAACTCTGCTAATGTAAATCCTACTATGAACCCACAAAGTTTCTCCCTGTAAAACATTCTGATAAAGGAACGTCTAATGTGGGAACGTGAGCTTATGGGTCTTTATATTGGCGCTCTCATCCATTAGATAAGCTTCGCTGTTTATTTAAGTGAACAAACTCAGCCAAGTAACGCACTGAAACCAGATTTCGATGGGCGAGAGAGATTGACTATTGGCGGCATACACTGCTATGTGCGTACTATAATTACAAAAGTGGTACTAAAATGGCTTTTGTGTCGTTGGAAAGATAGGAGCTGTGAGGGCGAAGTTGTTATCCCTAATTTATTTGAGCAGGTTGGAGCTTAAATTGGTGCAGTACGCCGTAATTCGCATGTAACTGGTACCAAATTCAGCTCGACCGTGATGGTAACTGCAGGTAGCGAAAGTAAAAATGATTGCTAATGAAATAGTTACAGTTATCGATGACAAGGAAATTAATAGTTATGAGTCAACTGGTCGTAAAATGGAAGGTCCAAAAGTTGCGAGTTCGGCTAAAAGGGGAGCGTAAAGTTCAATATAATACCAGGTCAAATAGTTCTTCGGCGAGATCTTAAAAGTAAAAACCGTACAAAAATCAACAGAAAATACTCATACATCGTTCTACCCCAGATGTGGTTAAACCGTTGACTATAAAAGAAACTTTATGTGCAAATAAAATCCAGATGATAGCGAACTCGCTGATGGTATTAGCCTCGCCAAGAGCAATTCCTGGCCTCGACTGAGATAATTTTAGTTTTAGGAGAGGATATCTGCAATTCGTCTACCGTTTAAAAGTTGATGATGACCAGGCGTTTTAGTATCCTTGTTTCGCAAATCTGGGCGAGATTCAGCTACCTAGTAGTGTTAGATGACATAAAGGCTATTCCAGCTGCAAACTTTTGACATTGAAAGATTCTTTTTGCCAAAGGCTGGAATTTCTAGTAAATAATCACACTGCATTAATATGTTATTTTGACTAATTCCGTCAACTCCTCCACACCTGTAGTATCAAGGCTATCTTTGTTGTGAGGTCTGTAGTTTGGGCAACTTTATCGACGATCTGCGTCGGTTCCTAATCCCATAATTTTATAGCCTTGGTTTCTGAGTGTTTCTATTGGAGGTGTTTCGCAATGTCTGAGTTGTAACTGGTTTTCTGCACCTAAAGCAGTTTATGCATTTGATTAGTAGTTCTTTTTCATGAATATGTGGTAGACGATTGTCATGAGAGGAAGGGATGGACAAGGTACAGCATATCCACTGTATATTATCTCTCTAATACCAAATACCTTCAGCTGTTCTAAAATAGATCCAATATTGTGAATTGAACGTATTGTGTGCTATTGCTACTAGGTCTGTCAGTATTGATAGTATTATATCATAATATCACTAGCAAATCTCAAGTATGACATCGTCTTTATGCTTTGTTATACTAGTGTAATGGACGAAGATTCAAATTTGTACGCATACGCCAGAATGATGAAGATGCGACTAGAAAGCGAGCTTCATTCTTGGTCTGCGAATATCTTGATGCCTGTGAAATTAAAGAGCAGACCTTACCGCACAATTCACGATCTATTTAGTATACAAGAAATGCATACCAATCGAATCATACTCTTACATGGTTAATGAAGAGAGAAGCTAATACTTTTAGATTTGCCGCGTCACTAGTGCAACGCCTCAGAGTGTACTTACATGACTAGGGGTATGAAGATGATGGTCAGTACTATTCAATTTTCTTGATTAGCCAATCTGCCTACAACGTTTTTATGAATAGATGTGATCCCTCCCAAAGAGAGATTGTGTATGATGATACGAAATTGCTTTGGGATGGTGATGAGTGGAAACCATTGCGGAGTGTAAAGCCAGACTAAACTCTGTTGGTACTGATAGTAGCTGATTATCTGGGTTGATCATGCTGATAAATTGGGCGCAAGTGATATCTCATATTGAAATCCAGCGTACATATATACGCGATGAGGATGCGTGTAGATGGAGCTTTTGCATCCAGTGGCGAACCTAGAAAAGATCGGTACCGTGTTTTTGATGGCGGCATTAAGTTCTAGGGCTAATGTATCCACTGCATCTACTAAACCACAATCTGGTCAGTATGAATAAGGAAGTGTCAGAGCGGAGTTACTCATCTATTAAATTTACGATGGCGAAAGCAGTTCCAACTTTATATGGTCAGATGCAGTAATGCGTCTGCGAATTTTTGATACTTTGGCACAGCTAAATCTAGATTTTCTTTTGGTATTGCAGTGATAAGGGCGTCACGAGATTGATGGGACATAATTAATGCCATCCGCGCGGTATGGTTACGTGATGGTTGGTCCAACTGGTAGCGGTAAATCTACAACCCTTTTATAGCATATTTAAACGCCTTTGAATACAGATGATCGTAGATTATTACATTGGAAGATCAATTGAAAATAGTATACCTGGAATAACACAGATACCTATAGATACTACTGGTGGGCAGCAATTTGCTGACGGTTTTACGTAGTGTGCTGCGCTTAGATCCAGATGTTGTTATGGTTGGTGAGATTCGTGACCAGAAACGGCCTCGTACAGCTATCGAAAGCATCTATCACTGGTCATTTGGTTCTATCTTCCTTCCATGCTAATTCTACTAATCTGCATTTAGTCGAATTATTGATATGATTGGTCAAAATCCTATTTTTAGCTCATCTATTAGGGATTATTAATTGCTCAGCGATTAGTGCGTCGTCTTTGGGATGATAGCAAAGAGGCGTATGAGCCAGATGATACGGTGCGCCGTTGGGTAGAAAACGTTTTAAAGGATCTACCTCCCTCTATTGAATGTCCAGATTTAGATACATTTTAGCTATATCGACCTGTGCCTACCCAGAAGTTCCTTTTGGATATAAAGGGCGAATACTGTGATGGAGCAGATGGTTGTTACAGAGGAAATTCAAGTTCTTGCGTGGTGATGTTGCAGAGGTTCATACCTGAGCTATGAGGCTGCTGCTAGAAAAAGAACGGAATGACTGTGACTTTAGCAGGCGTGCTGGCGGCTTTAAGGGGTGAAACTACTCTTGAAGAAGTGAATAGGTTATATAATAATACACTTTGCTTTATATAGATTAGTTGTAATTTCATTTTATATAAGAAAATAAAACTAGCCCCTTCTTTATAGGGCTAGTATTTGTATGTAATTAAATTTAAGTTTATTTAATTACATTTGCGACAGTTTTACTACTCTCTTGTCGAATGGTGATGGAATTATCTCAGATGCGCTTGGATTTTTCAACAAGTGCGGCTATTGCCTCCGCTGCAGCAAGTTTATGTTGATCTGTAATTTTCTTAACACCATTATCAAGTGCACCACGGAAAATACCAGGAAAAGCTAAAAGAGTTATTTATTTGATTAGCAAAATCGCTTCTACCTGTAGCTATAATGGCTGCACCGGCAGATTTTGCCTCGTCTGGCATTATCTCTGGTGTTGGGTTTTGCTAGTGCAAAAATAATTGGGTCTTTCGCCATAGTTTTAACCAATTCTGATGGAGTAATCCTGCTCTTGAAACTCCTATAAATATATCTGAGCCGCTAAAGCGCGTCTTGTAATGACCCGCTTTGTGAAGAATAATGTAATCTAAAAGAATTGTTTTTCTGTATTTAAATCAGTTCTATTTTTATTAATAATGCCACGGCTATCAACAGCGAGAATATTTTTAATTCCATATAAGTTTAACAGTTTAATAATTGCAGTACCAGCAGCACCTGCGCCAACCACCGTAATTTTACAGTCAGTTAACTTACGATTAGTTAATTTTGCTGCATTAATTAATCCAGCAAGTACAGCTATAGCTGTGCCGTGCTGATCATCGTGGAACACAGGAATGTCTAATTCTTCTTTTTAACCTTTCTTCAATTTTCAAAACATTTTTGGTGCAGCAATATCTTCTAAATTGATAGCTCCAAAAACTTGGTGCAATAGCTTTGACTGTCTTGATAATCTCATCAGGCTCATGGACATCTAAAACTATAGGTACACTATCCACGTTTGCAAAGTGTTTTAATAAAAGCGCTTTACCTTCCATTACTGGCATAGCTGCCTTAGGCCCTAAGTTACCTAAGCCAAGAATAGCTGATCCGTCGCTTATTATTGCTACTAGATTGTTAGTCCAAGTGTAATCGGGTAGACTTTCTGGATTTGCTGCAAAATTATTCGACTAATTTCTCCAACGCCAGGTGTATAATAGGCGCTTAACTTATTACGATCTAATTCTTCTTGGTCGCGTATTTGTGGTAATTTTACCTTTTATATCATGTAATTCTATAGCTAGTTTATTGTAATCCATACAATCTATTATATCTAGAATATATTATTAGTTTAAAATATCGGATTAGCCGAAACGACAAATATTGTGTATATAATTTAACTATGTTATAATTACTGCAATTGTATCTATTTTAATGTTAAAGTGTCGTGAATTCATTGTGTGGAGCCGCAGAGATACAACTGCGTGGCCAGCTAGTTGATGATAGCGAACCTGATGAGTGAAAGGTTGGATTTTATATGAGTTTTGCATTGATTCAAAAGTAAACGAGCTAAAAAGAAACATGCCGTAGTTGATGTCCGTAGCGGTGATACGTGTGCGTGTTTCCACAGCGTATTAAAGAAGGTAATAAAGAGCGCGTTCAGGTTTTTGAAGGTGTAGTTATTCGTACTGATAATAAAGATAGCCACACTAGCCGAATTACCGTACGTAAAATAGCTAGCGGTGTTGGTGTAGAAAAAAGCTTTTTAGTGCATAGTCCTCTTTTGTTGAAAAGATCGAGATTGTGGAGGCGCTGCTGGTTCTCGTAAATTCTTGAGTTTCTTACGTGAGCGTAGTGGTAAGAGTGCTCGTCTAAAATGGCTGTAAAATTTAATCGTGAGGCAGTTAATACTTTACCAGATAGGCCAGTATCAAAAATAGAAGAAACTAAAGAGTCTGATGAGTCTAATAACAAAGAAGATAAATAGTTTATAAATTGATAAACTCCGCAATCCGCGGAGTTTTTTGTAGTGTATAATATTTATTATGATTTTAGGGATAGATGAGGCTGGGCGGGTCCTTGGGCTGGACCATTAGTAGTTGGTGCTGTGGTTTTGGGCGGAGCTTATATTAGTGGGCTAACTGATAGTAAAAAATTATCAAAAAATAAGCGCTCTCGAATATATTGCGAAACAGTAAATATGGCAAAAATCATATAATCGGGCTGAAGAATAGAGAAAGAACTTGATGAAATTGGCTATGAGCGCTGCGTTAAGACTTGCATCTATTCGTGCTGTAAAGGGAATAAGAATCTCCTATAGTGAAATTATTATAGATGGTACGGTGAATTTTTTAGCTGAGACTGGGAAAGGTAAATATGTAAAGACTATGCCAAAAGCTGATCTTCTAATACCTAGTGTTAGCGCGGCTAGTATAATTGCTAAAAGTTGAACGTGATAACTATATGGAAGAACTAGATAACTTATATGAAGACTACAAGTCTGGCTCAAATGCGGGTTATGGTACTAAAAACATCGTCCCAGCTATTGAAAAATTAGGCGTTACCCTGAGCATCATATGGTTTTAAAACCTTTAAAATAAATATGACAAAAGATTTAAACCGTGTATATTTTGCAGAAATTCTTACGACATATCATGTAAAAAGACTATTAAAACTACTCACAAAATAGGTGACGCCGAAAACCCGTGAGTGAAAAGCTCATAAATAATGGTCATGATATTATTGCTCGCAATTATGTGCGCGTTATTGTGGAGATTGATATAATATCAGATAGTACTTTTATACTTTATAGAGTAAAATATCGCAAAAATACACTTAGCGATGGATTTGACGCTATAGATCTAGAAAAGAAAAAGCAGATTAGATTTTGGTGGTTGAGTTATTTTTAAGTAGAGGTCGTATTTTCAAGATCTAGATATAAAATTACTGGTTGCAAACGTAATTAATGATGTAAATAATATTACAATTTTAGAAATTTAGAATCAATGAATAAAGAAAAACATTTGCACAAAAAGTAATTGAGTACAATGATAAAATATCTCAATATATCGATAGAATTACCCAAAGGATTTAGAATAGTTAATCCCTTTTTAATGGAGAAAAATAGAACAAAAGTAAAAGATATATCTAAAATATTTTATACAAATTATTATGATGATACAATAATCGTGGTTTGACAGAGAGTTCACCTGCAAAAAGAGGAACAGGGTGACAGGAATACCATTTGAAGATTCTATTAATCGCATAGAAACTGGAATATTAATTGATGAATATTATATAAGTAAGTCGTCATCAGAAATTTATATAATGTAATTGAAAGAATACGGAGGAAGGAATGTGTTTTTATTCTGATTTTTATATGAATTTTGTATCCTATAGGAATAGTAAAAACAGTGTAAAAGGAAATGAAATCAATTGTAATTATTATGAAAGTAAGAAACTAAAAAGAAAAATTATATTCATTAATCATAACTAATCTATAGAAGAAATAATTAATTTAGGAATTAATAAAAAGGTCTGTTATTGTATAGGAAGCGGAGAAAAATTATGCTTTTTAGATAAATGAAGATTATAATGAAAAGATAGAACCACTGGAGCATCCAAGACATATTATGCAATATAACTCAAAAAGAAAAGATGAATTTCTATGAAGTATTTGAGATTATTAAGACACAGTATAGAATAATCGCATAGAGTATATGTCATATTTTACGCTATACTGTAAGTATGGGAAACCACAAGGCTAATTACAGGGTACGTAGACTAGTTGCGAGTATACTGCTGGCAATTATTTCTGTTTCTGGTGCTGTATATTTTAAGTCGCAAGAAGATTTAACTTCAAACACTATTAAAATTGAAAAATAAGCTAACTGATTCTAATATTCAGAAAATAGTGCCGCAAAAGCTAAAATGAACCCTGGAGTTAAGGGCGTGCTCAAAAACGGGATATAGTCGAATCAGTTTAGTAAAGGCTGGCACAAAAAGGACGTTAGGTGGTTAGGACACTAGAAATCAAATTTTACAGAGAGATCTAAAAGAAATAAAACTTGATACACATTGTAAGGTTATTAGTGGTGTTCTTGATGATCCATACACTGGCAAAACTATAAATTTTACGAAAGGTAAAAATAGCGACAAAGTTCAGATAGATCATTAGTGGCTTTGAGTAATTCATGGCAAACGGGTGCACAACTACTTCCACCTGAAGAGAGAATTAGACTGGCGAATGACCCATTAAATTTGTTAGCTGTTGATGGTCCTGCTAATCAGCAAAAGGGTGATGCTGATGCTGCAACTTGGTTACCATCAAATAAATCTTCGCACTGCATGTGGCTAGGCAGATTGCTGTTAAAAGTATATCATCTTTGGGTTACATAATCCCGAAAAGACCACATGGAAAAGAATTTTAAACTCTTGTCCGAAACTCAGACACTTATAGTGAGAAACCAATAGAATCTATAGTCCCTTAGTCGCATAATATCAACCATGTCTCTGCAAAATATTTTCAGGTTCTTTATCACATCCTTTTAATCTATTTAATATATCTTGCTTCTTAATATCAACCCAATTGCCACTAAGTTACTCATAGGTGTTTCAGTCGTTTTGCCACTCTTCTGCTGATTGATCATATGAGACCCAACCTTATGTATAATAATGTTCAAATCCTTTTCATTCCGTAGTAGATTATACCTTTGAGCCGATAAACATTTGACGGTAAAGTCTCTATAAAATGGTTAAAATTTTTAGGGCTAAAGTGGTTTTTGAAGAAACTAATTGAGTCGAAATTATCATGTAGGTGATCGTGCTTACTATGTTCAGTACCCACAGCTAAACTCGTTGCTCGCTTTAAAGTATTTTAAATCAATATCAAAAAGTAATCCTGGATTTAATTTTCCTTCTGTGTTTGTATTATAATACTATTTGGATTTATTTTATCAATGGTTGATTTAATTGATGCAAGATCATTTTTATCTATAAGATCTATTTTGTTTAATACTATAATATCTGCTGTCGCGATGTGATTATTTATTTTAGGGTGATTTTTAAGATTATCTATAATATTCTTAGTATCGACTATATAAACGACACCATTCATACTAATTGATTTATTACTGCTATATAATATTAATTTCCGCAGATCTATAGGTTCGGCAATTCCGCTTGCTTCTATAACTATGGCATCTATTTTTGAGTTAGGATGGGAAAATGTTGCTAATATTTCATCAAGACCACCATCGTTCATCTGGCAGCATATACAGCCACCTGATAATTCCATGGTATTACTGTCTGTCTACTAACTAAAAGAGAATCTATGTTAACCTCTCCAAAGTCATTTACGATTACGCCAATCTTTTTGCCATTACTACTGCGCAAAATGTGATTTAGGGTGGTTGTTTTGCCCGATCCTAAGAATCCAGCTAATATAATTACGGGTGTCTTTTTCATCTATAATTATTGTATATCTTGGTGTTAAATATTAAAAGTTAATTCTTGACCACTTTATATATTATTGATACAATAAAAACGTACTCTATTTATTCCCGGGCCAGAAGGTCGGGTTTTTGATAAATATCTATAAAGGAGAAAAATGGAAGATATAAATTTAAAGCAATTGACATTATGGTTCAGTAATAGCTGAAGACTTGCCTGAGGAAACAGTTTTATGTTATCGAGGCAAGCACTGCAGCTGCTGGCGTCGATAATGGCGAGAGGAACAAAATGTTCGCGCAGAGTTAAATACCGTTGAAGGTACTGCAAAAGTTTCTGTAATACGAACTGTGGTGGAAGAGGTTGAAAATCCCGTAAAAGAAATTAGCTTAGATGACGCAAAAAGATTAAACCAGAAATAGAACTTGGCGATGTAATTGAAGATGAACATAAGGTAACTTTCTTTGGGCAGTTGTTGCTCAAACTACTAAACAAGTTGTATCGTAGAGACTACGAGAAGCTGAGCGTGATGTTATGTTGTCTGAATTTTGAAGATAAAATTGGCACAATGGTTACTGGTATTGTTCAGCGAGTTGAACCTCGTGTTGTACGTATTGAGCTTGGTAAAGCATCTGGTATTTTACCACAAAGTGAGCAGATTCAGGGTGAAAGATATAGTGTAGGTTCGCGAATAAAAGTTCTAATTAAAGATATTGAACGTGAAAATCGTGGCCCTCAGCTTATTTTGACTCGTGCTAGCGAATTATTTATGGAGCGATTATTTAATCAGGAAGTACCTGAAATGGACGCTGGTGCTGTAGAGATTAAAGGAATTGCTCGCGAGGCTGGACGTCGTACTAAACTTGCTGTATCTAGCACTGTTCCAGGTGTTGATGCTGTTGGTACTTTTTGTCGGTGGTCATGGAACACGTGTGCAGGCCGTAATGAATGAAATAGGTGATAATGAAAAGATTGATATAATTCCTTTTGAGGATGATATTGAGAATTATATCCGTAATGCACTTAGCCCTGCAGAAGTTTCTTCGGTTGAGGTTGATGAAGAAAATAAGCGCGCAAAGGTTTTTGTAACCGAGGATCAGCAATCTGTTGCTAATGTACGTGGTGGTCAGAATGTAAGACTTGCTAGTGATTAACTGGATATGAAATTGATATTGAAACTAAAACAAGCGAATGAAGTAGTTGAAAAGCCTCGTAAAAATATTGAGGATAGCCTATTCAGTGCATTAGAAGAAAAACAGATCAATAACAGGATTTACAAGTATAATTCTAACTTAGCACTCATATTGCGTGAGTGCTAAGTTATTGTTATAATGTAAATATGCCAGATAATTTCCCTGATTTTATTGGAAGACTTAATGAAGAGGCGCGTACAAGTTTATATTATGCGGATTCTATTGCGAGTGGATATAGTGAAGTACCTTTAATTGGAACTGAATATCTTTTTGCTTGGAATTTTGGCAAGGTGATAGTCTTGGTGCGAAGATTTTTAATTGAATCGGGAGTGACTTTAGATAAAGCTGAGCAAGCTTTAAATCTAAAACCTGGTCTTAGACGAATAAAGATTGGCGTTAATACTCTAACTGAGCCCGCTCAAGTATCTTTGAAGATGGCTTGGCAGCTGGCTGAGGAATATGGCAGTAGTTAGCTTGGAACAGAACATATATTACTATGGCTTGTTAGTTCAGGAAAAGAGCAAAGCTTCAGAGCTTCTTGGTAAATTAGGTGTGCATACGGAAGTACTCAGTAACTTTAATAGAAGACTATATAAATAATCAAAACCGTACTCAAAAATATAGAAACTGACCAAATTCCTAGGAAAAATTTAAAAATATTCTAAAGCAATTTGGAGTTGATTTAACCCAAAAGGCTCGTCAAGGTGAATTAGACTCTGTTATAGGGCGCTCTAAGGAAATAACTAGAATTATTACTATTCTAAGTCGCCGCCGCAAAAATAATCCTTTGTTAATTGGAGAACCTGGTGTTGGTAAACTGCAATTGTAGAGGGTCTGGCCCTAAAGATGCTGCTGAAGGGTCGGTTCCAGTTCATCTTCGCAATATGTCGATTATTCAAATTGATCTTGCATCTGTAATATCTGGAACTAAATATCGTGGCGAATTTGAAGAGCGAGTTAGACGCATTATCGCGACGGTTACGAAGTCATCTGATGTAATTTTATTTATAGATGAGATTCATCTTCTAGTTGGCGCAGGAGCTGCCGAGGGATCTATGGACGGTGCTAATTTATTAAAGCCAGCTTTGGCGCGAGGTGAAATTAGACTAATTGGAGCTACCACTTTAGATGAATATATATATATAGAAAAGATAGCGCACTTTACACGTAGATTTTCAGTCAATTATAGCCAAGAACCTTCTAAGAGTGAGGTTATGGCTATTTTTGCGAGGTTTACGTGAAAATTATCAAAAACATCATAATGTTTTGATTAGTGATGACATACTAGAAAATGTTGTTTACCTAGCTCGATCGATATAAAAGACAGGTTTTGATGCCAGATAAGGCTACAGATGTGCTGGATGAGGCATCTGCGTTGATGCGTGTGCGTGTTGGTAATAGCCATATATCTATCGCCAATATGGCTGACGAAATAGATAACTTAGAGTCTAAAATAAACAACGCCTCTCAGAATGAGGAATATAAAGAAGCCGCAGATTTAAAAACGAAGCTTTTACAATTAAAAAAACAATATAACAAAGCCAATAAAAAACGTAAAACATTTCCCGTAACTATTGATGATATTACTAAAGTTACTTCAAATATTACAGGTATTCCATCGGAAAAATTACAAAAAAGCGAGCAAAGAATGCTGGTAAATCTAGAAAAACATTTAGGCAAATATTTAATTGGACAAAATGATGCTGTAGCAAAAGTTGCTAATTCTATCAGACTTAGTCGTAGTGGAATTGCTAATAGTAGCCGACCAATGGGGAGTTTTATTTTTATGGGTCCTACTGGCGTTGGTAAAACTGAACTTGCCAGGGTCTTAGCACGCGAAATATTTGGTAGTAATGACAATCTGGTTAAAATTGATATGAGTGAATTCTCTGAAAAACATACAGCCAGTCGTCTCATTGGTGCTCCCGCGGGTTATATAGGCTATGATGATGGTGGGCAGCTTACAGATAAGATTCGTCGCCAGCCATACAGTGTAGTTTTATTTGATGAAATTGAAAAAGCGCATCCTTCGATTTTTCACTTATTACTACAACTTTTAGAAGATGGGACTATAACCGATGGACAAGGTAGAAGCGTTGATTTTACAAATACAATAGTAATTTTAACAAGTAATCTTGGCGCTGAAGCTATGCAAAAGGAATCAGAACTCGGATTTATGATAGCAAACGCTAAGGATCGCCGTCAGTTTGATGATGTACATAAACATAACGCTGAAGCAGCCTGCGCCGCCCTAGATGAGTTTATGCCACCTGAGTTAATTAATAGATTTGATAGTATAACAACTTTTAGGGCGCCTCGAAAGGAAGCAAGTTAATCAGATTGTTGATCTATTTATAAACGATCTTAAAGATAGATTATCTAGAAAAGGATATCATTAGTACTGAGTCCCAGTGCAAAGAAAAATTTTAATTAACAAAGGGTATAGTAAAAATATGGTGTTCGTCCACTTCGTAGAACTATTGAAGATATAATTGAGCATCCAATTGCTGAAGGTATTATTAAGGGTGACTTTGTGGCAGGGACTATAATTACAGTTTATTCAAAACGTGGTAATATATGTATGAAGGGTGGTTATGAATCAGATGAGAAGTCATAAATCATTATTATTGGCTGCAATTAATTTATGTATTATTGTTTGTGTTGTAGCTGCAGCTATCCTCAATCGTCAATATATATTGATAAGTATAATGCATGGGAGTTTAAAGCTTCTAGTCCTGAGATTGCTGCAAATTGCTAACGATATAGGATTAAATGAAAATGGCAGATTTTATTATTTTTGCATCGCGTCCAGAGTTAGATTTTGCCAAAGGAATTCAATGGGGAGTGCAGGAGTAGAGAGCAAGGCAATGCAATTTTGGGATGCTATAAAAACCAAAGAATCTATATATATAATGTAAATGATGAGCGATTAAACGGTCTAAAAAGAAGTTACGGCAGCTCACGAAATGCTTCATGCAGCTTATGAACGTTGCCTGAATCTGATAAAAAGCAGTAAACACCTTGCTTGAAAAAGAATATAGAAAAATAGTGATGCAGAATTTTCTAAGCGTATGGATTATTATAAACGCAACCAACCTGGTGAGGAATATAATGAACTCATTCTATTATAGGTACAGAGTTTGCTGATATTTCTCAGCTTGAGGATTATTATAAAAGATATTTTAATAATCGCTCACAAGTTGTTGCTCTACACTCAAAAATACAGTGATAAATTTAAAGAATTAAAACAGGGTTCAGCTAGCTTGCGTAAGGAACTTGAAAAATCTTTCTATTAGCATTAATAATGCATCACTTAAATATAATAGAGATATATCTAATCTAAATAGCGAGATAAATACCTTTAACTCTAGGCTAAGAATGGTGATTTTTCTTCTCAGGAGGATTTTTGAACGAGCGAAGCTATCTAATTAAATCAACGCGCAAGCTTGAGCAAGATAGAGCTAATATTAATCGATACATTGGTCATGTGAATCAAAACGAATTGAATATAATAAATTAGTAGATGAGTCAAATAGTATGTACAAGGCTATGGATAGTACGTTAGCTCCAGCTCCTAGTATATAAGGTCAAATTAGAGTAATATGGCGAAATCAAAGCAGAAATTTATTTGCCAAAATTGTGAAGCAGTCTTTTATAAATGGGCTGGTCGCTGCGAAAATTGCGGGGAATGGAATTCACTGGTTGAGCAGACTTTACCAGAGATGGGCAGATCAGCAGTAGCGAGAAGTATAAACAACGGGAAACCTCTACAGGTTAATTCACTAAACTCTATACCTTTTGAAGAAGGTATGAAACACCTCAAAACGGGTATTGGAGATTTGGATATAATCCTCGGAGGAGGTATTTTACCTGGAGGCGTTACTCTATTGGCGGGTCAGCCAGGAATAGGTAAAAGTACCTTATTGTTACAAACGGTTTCTAATATTGCCCTATAACTATGATGTTCTATATATTAGTGGCGAGGAGTCAGCTGGTCAAGTTCGACTTAGGGCTGCGCGCCTTGGCGCTGATAAAAGCAGCAATTTAAATTTTGCGGCAAGTACTAGCGCAGATGATATCGCAGCAACTATTAGGACAGGAAAATACCAGTTAGTGATTGTTGACTCAGTACAAAACCCCTACATTTAAATGAAATTACATCGTCTCCTGGTAGTATTAGTCAGATTACTAACAGTGCAATGTAATTATCAACGCTGCAAAGGAAACTGGAAACATCTGTTATTTTTGTTGGGCATGTTACTAAAGAAGGGTCAATTGCTGGACCTAAGATTCTGGAGCATTTGGTAGATGTTGTGCTGCAGTTTGAGGGTGATAGATATGGTGGTTTTAAAGATAGTTCGTGCTGTAAAAAAATAGATATGGATCTACTAATGAAGCTGCTATATTTGAGATGGGCGAGAAAGGACTAAGGATAGTTGAAAATCCTTCTGCGGCTCTTTTGGCTGAACGCCGTGATGAAGACGGTTCTGTGGTATTGGCGACGCTTGAGGGTGCTAGGCCGCTGCTTGTTGGAAATACAAGCACTTATAAAGTCAACAAATTTCAGGTATCCTAAACGTACAGCAAGCGGGTTTGATATTAATAGATTAAATTTACTAATTACGGTCCTTGAGCGCCGTACAAAATGAAATTATCAGATAAAGATATCTATATAAAGTATGTTGGTGGTATAAAGATCAGCGACAGCTGCTGATCTGGCAATTTGTATGGCGGATAGCTAGCGCTTGGCTGGGCGAAGACTAAATTATGGCACAGTTGTTTTTGGTGAAGTTGGTCTTGGTGCGGAGAGGTTCGTTCGGTGACTAGTATTGAAAACGCATAGCTGAGGCTAAGAAACTTGGTTTCACAGAGCGCTTGCGCCAAGAACTAACAAGGATGAATTTATAATTGGTGTTGATAATGTTCGCTCAACCCTAATCGAATATTTACAAAATAAAAGGAGAAATATGGAACTAAAAGATTTATTATATATATTTTGCTATTGGTTATACTTGTAGAAGTCAGCTATGTAATTTATATAATGCATAGCAGTAGGGCTAGAAGTAAAAATACGGCTATGTATGTCGATACTTCTGTTTTAATGGATGGGAGAATTTTGGAAGTTGCTAAAACTGGATTTATAACGGCTGATTTGATTATCCCGCGTAGTGTTATCGGTGAACTTCAGCTGTTAGCCGATGGATCTGATAGTAGCAAGAGGACTAGAGCGCGCTATGGATTAGATATCGCGCAAAAACTTAAAGATTGTGATAATATCAGCGTAAAAATACTACAAGATAGCGGTATGCCTCATGAAAATGTTGATGATAGACTACTATCATTGGTAAAGAAGTATGGTGGCGTGATTTGCACTATTGATTACAACTTAAATAAAGTTGCCCAGGTAGAAGGCATAGGTGTTGTAAATATTAATGAGTTATCGAAAAATGTGAGGTTCTTTGCATCTACCTGGCGAGACAATAAAAGCTCAGATATCACGCAAAAAGGTCAAGAGGCAAATCAAGGAGTTGGATACACTAGTGACGGAACTATGGTGGTAATAGAAAATGCTAGCAAAACATATAGGGTCAAATCTATGGAAGTAGAACTTGTTCGGGCTCTTCAGACTGATGCTGGTAAGATGATGTTTGCTAAATTGACGCCTACTTCATCTTCGTCAAAAATAATATTCTAAAAACAGCAAGCACAACTCAGATACGGTTATAGCTAAGATAAAGTCATCTGGGCGCAAAATGAACCATAGAAATATTTCAATAACTCTAATAGGGCTAGAGAAGAGAATAAGTCCTCTATTGTGGCTTCTAAGAAAGCAACTGCTAAACCTAGTAAACAGATTTTTATCTGCAGTAGGCGGAAAAATCTCAAAAACCGAAATCAATATCCAAAAATCTACTAACACATAAAAACTAAAGAAGATATATTGATCAGCTGACAGAAGAAAACCAAAATAAGTTACTTTTCTATATTTAATCGTATAACTAAGTAGTGTAAATATATTAAAATATTATAACCCTACTATTAGCGTAGGTTATAATGAGTAGTCTAAGAGTTAGCTAAGTTAATAGTACGAGATAGTTGTTTATTATGTAATACTAAACTCTAACCGTTACTTCTTGTACTATTAATTCTTCTTGACCTTGTGTCCGTCTGCAGTCAGTGGCCGGGACTCATCATCCTTATCGTCGTCATTTGAGGATGGTTTATCTTCCGTATATTTACGGAAAGAGTTCCTGTGTAGTATGCATTATCTTGTACTGTGACCACTATCTCTTGATTATTAGAAAGTTGTGTAGTAACTGATGTAGTACCTGATCCCGATATCCGCTGTCCATCACTATACTACCACCGACTGTTATCTTTATATTGCTTAGAGGATGTGTACCTTGGGTTGTTTGCACTATAATTTTTTATGTGAGCTACCACTTTTTCTATAGTCATGTAATTAATTGATGGTTTGACGTCGTCACATTTATGTATATCATCGTCTTTGCTGGCATCGTAGCCGTCTGGAGCAATATAGGTGGGTTTTTAGCAATAGGATCAGTTGATTTCTGTACTCCTATTTCAATTTTTGCATCTGTTGGTGTACAATCTGTAGCTTTCTTTTTGGATACTTTATCAAAAGTTAACTTTTCGTCGCTATTTCCTGCTTTTTGATCAAACCATGAAGGGTAAACATCTGTCTTGCCGCCAATATTGAGGTCCCTTATGCCTTGAGGTCGAACAAACTGTTGATTAATTTTCCATTTGCCGTCTGGCTGGTAAACTGTTTTATGTACAGATTCTGTATAGTTATTGGCTACACGTCTTACTACTGAGTTATCGCTTGTTGCCAGTGGCCGTCCATCATGATTACCCATCCATACGCCGCTTGCTACAACTGGTGAATAATTCATAAACCACGAATCTTTTGCGGCTCCTTTACCATTTTCAGTGGTACCAGTTTTTGACGCTGTTACGACATTTGGTACAACAAATCCAAATGATCTACCTTGGGAGCCAAAAGTAATTGATCGAGCATTTGCATCGCTAAGTATGCTAGTTAACATGTAAGCTACCTGTGGATCAACTGCTTGCTTAGATTCATTATCTTCCCATTTCTTAAGTACTTCGCCCGTTGAATTTTTAACTTCACATATATGCCAAAAAGGTTTATAGTTGCCACCTCTAGCTAAAGTTGCATAAGCATTGGTGTGTTCAATTTGTCTTACTGTGCATCCACCTCCGATTGATGCCGAAAGGCCTGCGTCGTTATTATTTTCGCAATAAGATAAATCTCCTAAATCCTGAGCGGTTTTAATGGACTCCTTTATACCTGTATATACATTGCTTTTTACGGATGGTCGGTTTAATGATCCTGCCAGAGACTGCCTTATTGTAACATTTCCATGAGGTTTGACAGGTATAATTTTGTACGGTACAACTTCCTCTATAGCCAGCGCAATATATATTATCAATATTTTCATCTTTTAGTATTGAACCTGGCGCATAATTTACACCTTTTCGTTGTTTAAATAATGGCGCAGAAGTCTACTATGAAGCCTTAATACTTGAACCTGGCTCTAGTAATGAAGTTGCGCTATTTTGTTGTCCATAGCCTGGTTTATTATAGTCAACACTTCCTATCATTGCTATAACTTGACCAGTTTGAACATCTACAGATGATAAAGATGAGATTATCACCACCATAGCGAGGTAACATGCTAGCACCTGCCGCGACTGCCGCTTCAGCAGCTTGCTGAGCTCTCCAATCAAGGGTTGTCTTTATGCAAGACTCCGACCTACTGCAGTTTTACCCAACTCTCTTTCCAATTGTTTGCGTACTTCAAGAACAAAAATGCGGAGCTTTATTCCTTCTGTGTTCTCAACAAGTGGTTTAATGTGCGCTAAAATAGGGTAGGCTTTAGCTTCTTTTGCTTCAGCTTCTGTGATGTAGTTTAATTCTCGCATAGAATCAATTACTTTGTGTTGGCGTTTAATTAATGCTTTGTGGCCAGCTTTATTGTATGGATCATATAATCCTGGTTGGTTTTGGTATGCCAGCCAATAACGCTGCTTCTGCGATACTTAAATCTTTAGATGATTTTCCAAAATATGTTCGTGCACCACTTTCACGCCGTTTCTACGTCCTCCATGGGGAGATTCATTGAGGTAAAGTGCAATAATCTGCTCTTTATTGTACATACGCTCAACCTCAATAGATAAGATTAATTCTTTAATCTTACGAGGAATACCTTTATCCCGCGCTCTTTAGACTCTTCAGGGAAGAATACTTGCTTAACTAGCTGCTGTGTTAATGTCGAGCCACCTTGTGTACTACCACCTCTAGCATTATTAACAATCGCCCTCAATAAACCAGTAAGACTAACTCCTTTTATGATTATAAAAATCGCGGTCTTCAATTGCTATCGTAGCCTGGCGCATTCGATCACTAATTTCAGTACTTTTGACCGTGTGTCTGTAATTGCCGTCTCCTTTATCTTCCCATAGGAGAACATTATTTCGATCATAATAACGCGTTAATGTTGTTTGAACACGCTTATCTAATTCTTCGGGACGGATTGAGTCTATATCTTTCCTGAAATAAGCAAAATAATGCAAGCAACAGAAACGGTTATAATCAATGACGAACACACCTACTATCTTCAATAGCATCATCGCACCTTTGCGACTAAACCAATAGCCCATCACTCGTTTTGGATGCATACGGTAAAGCAGACGCTTAAATGGATTTTTTGGCAATGTAGCTAAGTATTCAGCATGTTTTCGATTACGCTGATCTTTCTTTGTTTTATGCTTCTGCGATAAATTCGCATAAAGACTCATATTGCGAGAATTAGTATTCTTTTTCTTAACCATCATATCACTCTTTCATAAGCGTTATTTTGTACTTATTATAACAAAAGAATCTTTAAAATAGGCTAGCCTTTTTGAACTAATTGAGCAATATTGGTCTAACATGGTATAGTGAATATTGCAAATGTATTCCTAATTTATCGGAGGACAAATGTTATGGATTTAATAGAAAAGCTAAATGGTAACGTATCAGAAAGCGCAAAAGAAAATATCCGTCGGTGGTTAACTGAGGATAAGATTTAGTGATTATCGAGATGAACTATCTCACGATGATTGAACAAGAAATGGGTCGATCTTGAGACGCATTTTTAAAATTAAATAGAATTTGGCACAGGTGGTCGCCGTGGTGTTACGGGTATAGGCTCTAATAGAATTAATCGTGTGACAATCGGCGAGAGTGCTCAGGCTCTTTGTGAGTATGCTCGTTCATTTAATCCAAATGCTCCGCAAGATGGTATTGTAATAGCTATGACACCTGTCTTACATCTGAAGAATTGAGGTAAATATGCAGCAAGTGTTTGTGCTGCAAAATGGGTTTTCAAAAGTTTATATTTTTGATGGTTTTCGGCTACACCAGAACTTAGCTTCGCAGTTCGGTATTTAAAGGCTGCTGCTGGTATAGTTATTAGCACAGCCAGCAATCCTCCAGCAGATAACGGATTTAAAGCAAGCTTATTGGAAAGATGGCGGTCAGCTTGTTCCACCTCATGATAGGTGTTCTAGATGCTGCAAATAATATCAATGAAATTAAAACTATAGATTTCGATACAGCAGTTGATGAAGGCATTATTAATATAATCGGCGAAGAAGTTGACAGGCATTATTATGAAGCTGTTCTAGGTGAGTCAATGGGTGATGCTCAGTGATTTACATATTGTATATTCACCTTTGCACGGTGCTGGTCAAACTAGTGTTTTGCCTATTTTGCGTAAAGCTGGCTTTTCTCGTATTGATACAGTTTCAGAACAAATGGTTCCAGACGGGAACTTTCCAACTGTTCCAGGCGGTAAATCTAATCCAGAAGAACGAGCTGCTAACGATATGGCGGTTGATTTAATGATTAAAAATGGCGCCGATATCGCTATAACTAATGATCCAGATGCTGATAGGATAGGTGTAATAGTTAATCAGAATGGTGCCTGTTTATCTAAGCGGTAATCAATCAGCAGTTTTAGTGGCAGATTTTTCTCTAAAGCAGCTAAAGAAAAGTGGTAAACTAACTTCTGATCATTTTTTAGCAAAAACAATAGTTACAACAGATATGTTGACTGCGCTTTCGGATGGATATGGTGCGAAGATGTATACTAATATGTTGGTAGGTTTTAAATATATTGGCGAACTTTTGTCGCAAAAAGAATCTACTGATGAAACTTTTGTAATTGGTGGAGAAGAGAGTTATGGTTTACTAAAAGGAACCTATGCTCATGACAAAGATGGCGCAGTAGGCGCTCTACTACTTGCTGAATATGCAGCGGAATTGAAACAATCTGGTAAAACACTTTATGATAAGCTTTTGGAACTATTTTCTAAATATGGAGTCTACCAAGAGAAGCTTGACAGTGTATCTTTGCCTGGTGCAAATGGATTTACGCGTATGCAGTCTATAATGAGTGAGATTCGTCACAATCCACCTAAAGTATTGGCAGGATATGAGTATCTGCGTTTAGTGATTATCAGACTCTAGTTAAAACTGATATATTAGATGGAGATACAGAGCAAATTGATTGCATAAAGGGTAATGTTGTTGTGTTTGAATTGGGTGATCATCGTAGGCGAGTTACAGTTCGACCTAGTGGGACTGAGCCAAAGCTAAAGCTCTACTTACAATGGTATGAAGAAGCAAGAAGTAATGATTCTGTAGAGATTGAAAACCAAATCAGGAAACTTGATTCAGAATTGTCAGACATGATTACGGCGCTTGAAAAACAAATTACAGCCATAGCTTAAAATGCTTTCTACACCTGTCAGTGATCTTAAGGGGGTCGGTTGTAAAATAAGTCAGGCTTTTAAAAAAGCTGGTATTAATACGGTAGCTGATTTAATTAATTGGCTACCGTATAGACATGAAGATTTTTCTTCTGTATCTAAAATTAGCAATTTAAAACCTGGCAAAGTAACTATTTTTAGCAAAATGTGAATCAATCGAAACTAAGCAAGTAAGACGTGGTTTAAAAATTACCACGGCAGTTCTTAGTGACGGAGATAGTAAGGTTCGTGCTGTCTGGTTTAATCAGCTGTACTGTCTCTACACAACTATTAACCGATAAACTCTTCTTGTTTAGCGGCAGTTTTGAATTTAATTATAATCGCTATCAAATTACTAATCCTTCCGTAGAAACGCCAAAAAAAGTTTGGTAGCAATGAACCCAATAATTTTTAGAACCCTGTTTATCACAGTATTAAAGGAATTAATCCTCGCCAATTACGGCGTTTTATTGAAAGCGTCCGTCCAACTATTACGATGATGCAGGAAAATTATGCCTCAGTTTATTTTAAAAAATATGGATTAATATCACGATCTGAGCTCATATTTGTATATGCATTTTTCCAAAAAGTAGAGATGAAATTGTACTTGCTAAAAATCGTCTAGCCTTTGATGAGCTTTTTGAAATATTACTAGCTAGATCAACTCAATAAACAAGCAAATACTCGTCTTAAGAGCCAGTCTATTAAATTTGATCAGTTGGCTGTTGCTAATTTTTGCAAAATCTTTACCGTTTAGCTTTAACTAACGCCCTAGCGGCGAGTATTATGGCAAATAATTCAAGATTTTTGAGTCTTCAACACCAATGAATCGTTTGCTACAGGGAGATGTTGGATCTGGGAAGACGGTTGTGGCTGGTAGTGCTGCTTATATTTGTGCGCATGCTGGATTGCAAAGTGCTATAATGGTTCCTACTGAAATCTTTGAGCTCTTCAGCACGCCGAAACATTACAAAAACTTTTATCTCTCTTTGGCGTAAAAACGGTATTATTGACGGTAGTGTTAAAGGGGTAAAAACGCAAATGTCTCTCTTGAAAATATAGCTAATGGAGAGGCTGATGTAATTATTGGAACACATGCTCTTATACAGAAAACGGTCGTTTATAAAAATCTTGGTTTTGTTGTGGTTGATGAGCAGCATCGCTTTGAGTGAAGCAACGCCAAGAATTATTAGCAAAATCATCGCTCATGCCTCATCTTTTGGCTATGATAGCTACTCCAATTCCACGTTCACTGCAGTTAACTGTTTTGGCGAGCTTGATATCAGCGACAATTGATGAGCTTCCGTCAGGACGAAAGCCTATTAAAACGCAAATTTGGGCTCCTACAAATATTGCGAATTTATATGATTCGGTCCGAGATTGAGATTTCTAAGGGTAGACAGGTCTATATAATTTGCAGCTTAATAGATGATAATCCAGACAATGATACAAAAAGCGTAGAAATTGAATATAGAAAAATTACGCAGTACAATCTTTTAACCACCGCAGAGTTGCTATGTTACACGGTAAAATGAAGCCTGATGAAAAAGATAAAATAATGAATGATTTTTCTGTGCATAAAATTGATATTTTGATTAGTACTACTGTTGGCAGAAGTAGGTGTTAATGTACCAAACGCAACTATTATGATTATTGAAAATGCTGATAAATTTGGATTAAGTCAGCTTCACCAGCTTCGTGGTCGTGTTAAGGAGGTGAATATCAAAGCTATTGCCATTTTAATTATGAGTGACCATTCAAAACCCTCTCAGCGGTTACGCGAGATTGAAAAATCTAATGACGGTTTTCATTTTGGCTGAAGTTGATTTAAAGTTGGCAGCGGTCCCTGGTGAAATATATGGAAAGTCTCAACATGGTGCATTAGATCTGCGAATTGCCTCTCATTGGTGATACGAAGATGGTCGAACGAGTTCAGCTGGCTGTTAGAGATTTTATTAATTCTAGCGAAGATTTGCTAGCAATATAAACAGCTAAGTAAACGGGTTCAGAAATATCAAAGATTAACAAATTTAAATTAGATTATGTATTCAGGTACTACTTTACGAACTAAATCTGGTAGAATGATGGGCGTTCATCAACGTATTGATCGCGTAGCCGGAGACACATAGAAGAATTTTTACCTCATAATATTGATTTTCCGTCATCGCGGCAGATTTTACATTTTGAAGGGCTGAATGGCCCTGACGGAATTAAGCGCAAGAGCCCTCGCTTGTGACGAGCCATGGCATTTCATTAATCCAGAAGATCCAGAAGATACAATGTTGCTAGATATGATAGATAGTCATATAAATAATATGGCTAAAAGCTCTGAAGGAAAAAAATATACAAAGATCCGCCTTTGAGGCTGCATGGATGGCGCACGCGATAACTGATGGATTAACACCTGCGCATCATTATCCGCTTGAAGAAAAACTAGAAAAGTTACGCGGTGGACAGGAATTGAAACGAGGGAATTCAACTAAAGATATTGATACCTGGTAAAAATGCACGCCAAAAATTAAAAATAATTGAGAATTTTGAGAGCAAAGGGTGTTATGACTACACATTTTAATTTTTGAGCTTTGGTGTAGCTACTACAATTTCTGCGACATCTTTAGAAACTGTTTATAGATTTAATTTTTCGGATGTTGAAAGAGTAAAAATACTCAATACAGAGAGTTTTTCAAGGAAATATTACAAAGTATCTATTCTATGGATATGTATAATGAGTTTCAAAAAAAGGGGTGGACTCGCCGTTTAGCACGTGAAACCAAGCAGAAGCTAGTACCACTTATCATAAAAGCTGTTTGTGCTGGTTGGTATTCGGCTATCGTAAAATACGAGGATCTGAAATGAGGTTAGGATAATATCAGGAAGGTTTGGCGGTCGAATGTTAGACGTTCCGCCAGGCAAGGGTACGCATCCGATGGGAGAGAGAATCCGCAATGCACTATTCAATTCAATTCAAGGTGAAATAGCGGGAGCTGATGTATTGGATGCGTTTGCTGGGCTACTGGAGCTTTAGGTCTTGAATCTCTTAGTCGGTGCAAAAATCTGCTACTTTTATAGAAAGTGGTAGAATAGCTCAAAAAGTTATCGCTAATAATATTAATAATTTAGATTTAACTAATGATGAGAGCGAGACTAATACGTTCTCCGTTAGTTCTTGGATATCTAATAACTCAGATCTTAAATTTGACATAATATTTTGTAGATCCACCATCACTTTAGCTTCGAAAAACACTTTTCACAATTGAGCTTTTAAGTCTTCTCAAACCAGGTGCACTTATGGTATTATCTAAACCAGGTAAGTGTGAGGAAGTCATATTAACGACGAATCTGTTGTGGTGGACGATCGTAGTTATTCTCAAGCAACTTTAACATACTACCGACGTAAGGCGTAGTTTATTAATAAACTGCGCCTTACGTCTATCCTAAAAATAAATATACTTAAGAAATATAATCGCTAATTGATTGTCTTATTTAATTTTAAAAATCAGTTTCTTGAGTATGGTTTTCTGGTTTTTATCAAATAGTCTGCAACTGTGGTTGAGATTGGCACTGCAAAGTACTAATGCTATACTTGATATCAATGTTCGTACAATTTCTGTGCTATAAATTCTGTATTAAAAATCATTAAGGGTGATATATATGGAGTTTATATTTGAACTTATAGACAGAACTATAGGTAAAGACGCTCCGATATAAGCTAGGGCTAGAGTATTCACTAATGCAATTACATGTTCGGACCCAACGGAATAACCATGTTTTATTAATTTTGATATCGATAGTTTTGGCTGAGCTTTATGCAGCTCATCAATTACTGCGGTTTGTGCGGTTACTATATCATCAAGTACACCAAGCGTTGCAATCACTATTCCACCTATTAAAACACCACGTAGATCAATTACCGAGTTACTAATTTGAAGCAAAGCCGAACTTTCATCATAAATACCAGTAAGATTTCCTAGTGCACCACCTATCATAGACAAAAGTACAACTATCATTAAAATTGCATAGATACTTACCAGCGAAACTAAACTACGCCACCGCCATCCGTGTGCAACTATTATTGATAATCCTGCAAATTATCATTGACGATATCATGCAAGCCCAAAAAGCATTAGCTCCATTAACTATAGCGGGTATTAGACCAAAAGCTATTATACCAACACTAATGAATAAACCCGCTAAACTATGTACGTACACGCCTTCCTATTACTAAAAAGTACGATAAGTATAAAATGCTAGTAAAATAACAACCAATCCCTGGAATTTCCAGTATGAATACATATATTTTGATAAATTACCTCGTGAGTCTGTAGAGATTATTATCTGATCGCTGACTTTTTGGTTCCGAGCTTAGATAGTTTTAACTCGGTAGTTAACCCACGCTTTTGACCATCTAATACTCTACCTTTGTACCTTTATTTTCTATAACTACGGCTCTTACTATATCTGGTTTTGGTTTTGGATTCGGATTGATAGAAGGCTGATTCTGATTTTCCTAAATAGTTTTGAAAAGGTGTAGAAAATTGAAATATTATTTCCGTAAATCGCACCAAAAAACCGCACCCTACAATTGAAACCTTAAAGATACGGCTTTTGTGTTGCCTTAGAAACTTCTTTACGCTATTTTGCCAATGCAAAACTGTTTTACCTTTTTGATAATTGATATATTATCGATTGTTATATCTTCGGTAACTTTTAACTCCATTTACAGACACTGACCTGTTAGCTATCAAACGCTTACTATCCTTTACTTTTTGGCTATTTGAGAATCTACCAATGAGTCAACTAGGGCTTTGGCCAATACTAATATTTGCTAGCTCGTTTGCAAGTATGTTAGTGCAACATCATCTGTCAGTTCAAAATTATCTTTACTGAATAGGAACAGGCTGGCGTTTTTTACAGCTTCGGCTCTCTCTTCTCCATGAATTAGCTTAGTTACCTCATATGCTAAGAGTTTTTGAAGTATTCGTGATCCTGGATTATTGTTATGTTGCTCTATTGCTCTTCTATAGTATTTCTATCTAGCAGTGTATAAATTTTAATTAGGGTCTTTAGCAGACTCGTCATCTGTATTTAGCCAGAACTGATAGAATTGATAAGGACTTGTCTTTTTCGGGGCTAACCCAGATAGCTCCAGATTCGCTTTTACCAAATTTTACTCCTGTTTGTTTATTGATAATAAGCGGAGTTGAAAACACATGAGCTTCGCCTCCTTCTAACTTTCGAATGAGCGAAACTCCTGTTACGCTATTGCCCCATTGATCAGCACCACATATCTGCATGGTTGCACCTTTTGTGCGGTATAAATGTAAAAAGTCGTAACCTTGTATTGAGACTATAACTAAATTCTCCATAGCTAATTCCGCTGCCGCCTTTTCATCAATACGTTGTTGCACAAAATCCCTGTCTAGCATTTGAGTCATGCTTACATGCTTACCAATTTTATGTAGGAAATCTATGTAGTTTATATCTTTAAACCAATCGTAATTATTAACCAATTCAAAATTTTTACCTTGAAAAATTTTTGATAATTGCTTTTTAAACTCTCTACATTATTATTTACGGTTTCAGAATTTCGCAAAATCTCGCTCCTGTTTCCTACCGTCTGGATCACCAATCATTCCAGTGGCGCCTCCTACTAGGAGAATTATTTTGTATCCATGATTTATAAAGTGATTTAACATCATTGCGGAGCTAAATTCCCAATCGTTATACTATCGGAGCTTGGATCTACACCAAAATAGGCAGTGCAGAGGCTCATTTATACTGGTTATATCCGTAAAAAGTAGTTTGGTTGATAAAGCCACGCCACTGGAGTTCTTCTGCTAATGTCATTATTGATGCCCTTTTTCGCCAACTGGACGCAAATTAAATAATAATTATCAGTTATCTATTATACCACAGTTATATTTCATAATAAGTTTGATAAATATATCAAATATGATGTATAATTGTATATGGCGACATAAAAATCTAACAATAAGAAAAAGGAGGGCTAATGCCTATTGCGTCAAGAGAAAATTATTCTAATGTAGACAGTTATGAGGCACCAACAGGAGAAATGCCTGTCGTAACTCAGGATGTGATTGAAGGTGAACAAGCTAGAATAGATAGTATTAATCGTGAACGAGGAGAGGAATGGGGTAGATACATCTTACCAGGATTCTATGGATCAAAGATTCTGCTGCATTTCATGAAATAAATTGCTTGTTCTACCTGAAGTACCTAATAATATGCGGATTGAAGAGCGTGACTTTAATGACCAAACACGAGCGTTTGCTGTTGCTGAAATTTCTAAAAAATAGCAGTAACATCAGCTTTTAGTCCTTTAATGCACTAATATCATAAAGGATATAAACTATATGAAAGCTATATTGTTGTGTTGTAATATTTATGTACAATATGCAATATAGCTTTTATCTATTTAAATAAAAATATCCAGATAAACTGAACTAATTTAATGGTACACGAGAGAGGACTCGAACCTCCACGCCCGAAGGCACTAGCTCCTAAGGCTAGCGTGTCTACCAATTCCACCACTCGTGCAAAAATGATATATTGTTTTTGGTAACATTTACTAATTTATCATATCTTAATAATAAAAACAATATCTGCACTAATCATTACGCATATGCTATTATATTATAGGTAAGAAATAGAGGAGTGGTTGTGAATAAAATTGCCCAATACTTAAACGAGCACACTTTTGGCGATGTCAGTGTGAATCCAGATTTGCGGAAGACACTTTCAATTGATAAAAGTATTTTAACTTTGCGCCCAGAAATAGTAATATGTCCATACGTGACAGGTGATATTCGTAAGGTTGCTAAATTTACATATCAGCTATCTGAAAAAGGTCATAATATTGGTGTTGTTGTGCGTGGCATGGGTGATAATCGTACAGGCTCATCTATTGGTAAGGGAATTATCTTAGACACATCAATACATATGAATCATATTCTTGAGTTTGATTCAAAGCAGCGCCTTATTCGTATTCAGCCTGGTTTATCTTGCAAGACTCTTGATGAATCTATGAAAGTTCAGGGTTACTATATGCCATCTATTTCGTATTCACAGAACGGAACTATAGGCGGCGCGAGTTGCTTCTGGTGTATCTGGAAATACAAATAGTGACACAAATCGAATATGTAGATAGTGTAAAAAGAACTTGAAGTGGTTTTAGGAATGGTGATGTTATTCAAACTCGTGAGATATTCAAAAACGAGAAGTTTCTCAAGAAGTCTGCCCAAAACAGATTTTTGAAGGTAAAGTTTACCATGAAATTGAAACATTGATTGAGGAAAATGAAGGATTAATAAATCAAATAGATAAAGAAGCTTATGATAATAGTGGGTATAATTCCATTTCTAAAGTTCGTCAAAAAGACGGCAGTATAGATCTGACTCCTTTATTCGTTGGTTCTCAAGGTACATTGGGTATTATATCTGAAATGATTATGCAGGTTGATTTTTATAACGAAAATAAATCTACTATAGCTATGACTTTTTCTTCTCGAAAAGCGTTGCAAGATATGTTGAATGATATTGATAAATTATCCCCTGAAAAGGTATTAGTAATAGATAGCAAGATGATATCTGTAGCTACGAGTCATAGATATTCGCATTCTATAATAAAAAGCAAGCCAGAGAAATAACCGCCAAAATTGCAGGTATTTTACTTTGTACATTTATGGATTTTAATGACCGTACTCGTAAGCGTAAGATTAAAAGATAAGTAAGCTTTGCAGATAAAAATGAGTGCAACAACTATCGCTATTGGAGATGATTTTAATTCTAATATAGAAGTAGCGCTATTGAAAATCTTGTTTATAGTGCAAATCTCATTTTAGCGATGCCGAGTACATTATCCCCTATGTTTACTGGAATACATATAGATAAATCTCAATTGGATAACTTTTTGCGGCATTACATAAATTAGAGATGCAAAAACGATATTAATATGCCATATTGTTTCGATCCAATCCAGGAATATTTACTTTTTACCCACAATCAAAATATCGTACAGTGCAAGATAAGCGGCGCATTTTGGCGGTTTATGAGCATGTTTTGTGGTTTGGTAAATTCTTGTGGCGGTTCAATCACGGCTATAGGCTGCTGAAGGTAGATTGCAATCTCCTTTTATTATACGCGACATGAATTCAGAGCTAGTTAAAACTATATTCTAAAAATTAGAGATATTTTTGATCCATATAAAAACTTTAAATTCTGGGGTAAAACAATCTATCTGAGATGCGCGATATTATAGCTATGCTAAAGGCAAAGTTATAGTAATAGAAAGATGATAGCAATCAAAATCACAAGTAATTATTGATTAAAATATATAAAAATATACAATAATACTCGGTATCACGCAGATGTGGTGGAATTGGTGAGACACGCTAGCTTCAGGTGCTAGTGCCTTCGGGCGTGGAGGTTCGAGTCCTCTCATCTGTACCATTGATATAATTAAAATCTAACAGTAATAGACGTTGTGATGTTGTTACAATGTCTTTTTAATTTGAAGAGTTTATTTAATACTTAAATTATTAGAGTAAATACTACTACCATTAAAAGCAAAAAGATTAGTTCGTATGTCCATCCATCTGGCATTTTCGCCCCATTGAATTTTCTTTGCAAACCAGAAATATTTTTCCATCCACTTTATTCTACCTTCTAATAAACCAGAGAAAATCTGGTAATGCTGCAAAAATGCGCCAGCTATAATAGCGAGTTTTTATCGATTAGGCAAAGACCAAAGCCTAAGATTATAAAACATATTAATGCGTCAAATATTAGCAATAATTTAAAATTTTTATTGTAGGGCTTAAATACTTCCTCTTGCCGAAAATGAGGTAGTGTATCCATTACAAAGTGGCTAGCTAGTGCAATAACGGGAACTGCAGGTAAGGGGACTATTGACCCAATAATTACCCCTGATATAACGTGATTAAAACCTATCATTTTGACTTTTTGGTCCTATTCTTACTAATATTATTTCTTTGCCTGTTTGGTCTTCTTGTGGTGATTGCATGATTACGACTAACCTTAGCATGTTGCCTAATTGGGGCAAATACCCAAAACCTTAATCCTACAAAGGACCACCCAGCAAATACAAAACCCGATAAAAATTGAGCAACATACATTTCCCAGTTATTTGACAGATTACTTCCTATAAAAGGACCTATCCATCCAGTAGCAAAATCCCATATAGTGAACAATATGATAGTGTGGCTTGCATCAGGAGTAGTTCTCAGTACCCATCCAGAATTCTGATTAGCAGAATATTTAAAAACAAAATTCAAGCTCATAAAAATTATAAATTTCTGAATTGCCCACTTCATATATTTTGCACCTTTTTGGTAAATACCCAGTCTCTATCTATTATAAAAATAAAATATTACCTATAATGCTGGCTACTATTAGCGTGGGTAATTGCAGCGTATGTAGAACTTTATCGCCAATTAAAAATCCCACTCAGCGTACTTACAAATAATATATTGGCTGCTACTTCTAGTTTCAAAAATCCCAAATAACTTGTATGAAATTTACTATGTTTTTCTGCGCATCTTTAAAATAGTATATCAAATTTGCTAGTCTAAACCTATGAATAATGAAGTGAATAGAGTTGGTGTTGGCCCTTGCCCGAAAACCCTGGCCAACTGGAGACGAATACGACAAATATTTATAGAAAATAGTGATCGCCGTAATGTCGAAGATAAATACAGGTACTGGAAGGTTGAAGCTATTAAAGCGGATTTAACTAAAAGAGCTGTCCCTCTTGAAATCGTAATAGAGAATTGCAGCATCGATTTTAATATTGACACTATAGTCCGCAATGCCAATGCTTTTTAATGTAAGAGCTGTGCATATAATAGGCAGACGGCATTGGAATCGGCGAGGTGCTATGGTTACGGATGCTTTATTTAACCATTCATCATCATAGGACAATTGATGATTTCTGTATTTTTACTAAAGGTGCAAGAGTAATTATAGCTAGATAATATTCCTGGCGCTAAATCAATATATAAATATAATATTCCTAAAATTCTATATTAGTATTTGGAGCTGAAGGTCCCTAGTGTAAGTGATGAAATGATAAGAATTGCTAAAGAGACTATATTTATACCTCAGAGAGGCAGTCACGTTCGGTTAATGTGGGAGAAGCGAGGCGGTATAGTTTTATATAAATGGTCTGAAGCTAATGGATATATAGAATATTAAAAACTTAAGTTTAATGGGATAATGGTATTGACATTAAAAATATATATGCTAGAATATGAGAGTATAAAAACTTAAGAAAGAAGTGTATATAATGTATAAAAAGCGGTGCAAATGAAAAAGCAAATCTAGCAGATGGTAAAAAGCGAATCCTAGCAGTATCAATGCTAGCAGTGGCTTTTCTAACTGTTCTGGGTGTGGGTCCATATATAAACCGAATCAATGCTGAAGCAGCAGGTGGAGACTGTTCAGATAACTCTATTATTAGGTGTGGTATTAGTAATTATAACGATTTAACTAGCAATATGATCAAAATGCTACTGGTGATATTCGTGCCATAATGGATCACTATTGGATTAAGCGAACTTTGGCTCCAGGGTACCCATGTATCTCGAGGGTATATCTAATAATAAGGGTGAAGTTATAGCGAATGGTCGCGTTGTTGCTACTAATTCTTCAAGTATTGGTCGTACAAATTTTGGTTATGGTAAGAGAATATCTATAGCTGGTAGGACTTACTACGAAAATACTCATGTTGGCGGTGTAGCTTTTAAGCCTGGCACTACTCAGCTTCCTGTATTAGTTGTAGTTGGATGATCAAGGTAACTTTTAAATACGCAATTATAAAAATCTTGCGGTAATCCAATTTATGCAGTGCCTGTTCCCTCCAGCAACACCTCAACACCACCAAAACCACTCGGTTACTCCACTCAACACCTCCAGCAACTCCACCTGCACCTAAAGAGTTTTGCACGTTGTGAAAGCCTAAAGGTAAATATAGCTTGATCGAACTAAGTTTGAGTTCATCGTAAGCTATAAAGTAGAGAATACTAAATTACAAAGCGTTACTCTTGTTATAGAGGATTCAAATGGCAAGACTACAGAAAAAGTAATTAATGCTAAAAGATGTAGACGCTGAATCACTCAAAAGAAAAATCAGGTTAAAATACATTTATACTCAAGAACAAGTAGGTAAGTACAAGGTAAGTGCTTCAATAAAACCAACAACTGAAAAGTTTGATAACTGTAAAAAGATTTTGTGTAGCTGAAAGAAGACAAAGAAGTTGTTTTGTGAAATATCTACAAAGAATCTAAACAAGGTTATTACCAAGAAAAGAATATGAGAAGACCAAAAATTAGAAGTTGGAAAAGCGTAAATATTCAAAAATCAGTCTGATTGTGAAGAGAGCCTGTAGAGAAGAAAGAAAATTGTGAAGTTCCAGGTGAAGAACATCTTCCAAAGGACAGCCCAGATTGTAAAGAAGAAACACCTGAACTTCCTAAGACTGGTGGTATGACAATCGCAGGTGCATTGATTGACGTAACAGTAATCACTGTAGCAGCTTACTACTACCTAAATAGTAGAAAAGGTGCGTAATCTGTGAGATAGTAACTACAAACCAAGATAAGTACTCCGTTGTAGCGGAGTACTTTTGCTATAATTTTGATATTTAAGCTTATGGTTTATGTAAATTTGTAAATGGATAATCCTAATACGAAAGTTAGTCAAATTTCTCCTCAATTGGGAAATAATAATGCACCCTATTTAATAGGCAATATTAATAATATATACCGAACAGAGGCAGGTTTATATGGCTATAGTGATGGTGGATATGAAATATATAATTCATATAAAACATTAGGTTAGATACACCTGCTCCCGTTAGAATTTGCAGTGCAAATCAAAAATATTGATAATAACGGCGGAATAACCAACTGGAAATTTAATGCTAAAATTGGGCTGTTAATAATATTTATGCTGAATATGAATTAATAAGTTTAGCTTATAGATATTTATGTAAAAATTGTGCTGCTAAAAGAAACTCTGAGATGTATCTATTAATAATAGAATGTCTGTGGGTAGAATATTACGTCAATATATAGGATTGGACACTGTTCAAGTACAGATGATAATGCGCCTTATTGATAAAAAGAGTATAATGTTCCAGATAGATTTTTAAATCAAGTTAATGAAATTATTTATTCGACTGAAGGAGCTTTTGATAAGTTTTATATACTGTGGTCAGCAAAAACATTACAAGATTTACTCAGTTCAGCTAAGATCAATTTCAGAATTTGGACAAATGGACTATTTACTAAAAATTTTTAAATTTAGGTAATCTATGTGGAAATGTAAAAGTATAGCTTTTTAACAATGGCGGAGCTGGTAAATATATGGATACTGTGTTTGAAATCACAGACACAAATGGCAATATATTGTGTTCTGGCGGGCGGACAAAGCCATATCTTACTGTGGGTCCCATAGCATTCGGACCAGTTTGTTGAATTTATAATACAAGAATCTGTGTTTTAAAAAGTTTATAGAAATTAATAGTAATATATCTAGCGCAGATGTTGGTATGCAATCATGAATCGGCTATACTTTCTGCATTAGAGATTGCTGAGAAAAATGCGTAGCGAGGGAGTGCGTGTGGATGTTGATATTGTTACATTTTCTTTAGAGAAACAGAAAAATATCATACATAAAAGCATCTTTAAATTTGTATTATTTATTGATTCGAGAAAACCTATCTCGGAACTATAGACTATTAGAAACTAGTACTGGCAAAGATTATAATGTAAGTACAGAGGCGTGCCACGAGTAAAATATTAGATTATCGTGGTATTAATCATGAAGAAGATGATTCTCTATTTAGTATTCTAGTTTAGAAGATTTTAATTATATGGTAAAATGTTATACTATACACTAGTATGAAGACAAGCGTAAAGTATTTATCGGATACAAAAAGTAGCTGTTAATGTTAGCTTTGGGGGTATCAGAACTGAAAGATGCAGAGCTAGCTGCTTTAAATGAACTGAGCAAGGATATAAAGGTTCCTGGATTCCGTAAAAGGTAAGGTTCCTGTGAGGTGAAGTTTCTAAAGTAACCAAACGTGTTAGCACAGAAAACTCTAGAGAGTGCACTTTCTAAAAGCGGTGGCTGATGCGTTTATTAACGAAAAACTTCAGGCGCTTGATAGACCTGAGGTTGAAGTATTTGTGCCTGGTAGCGAACTTGAATTTACAGCCGAGAGCGAGGTTATGCCAAAAATCAAGATTGAGCGATTATAAAAATCTTAAATCTACTGCTAGTTAGTGTTACAGACATAGCTGAAATTACAGATCGACTTAAGAAAGGTTTTCTTCTAAAAGACAGTCCAAAAAGACCTGCTAAATTAGCTGACGAGGTTAATATAGACTTTGAAGGTAAAAAGATGGAATCGCTTTTTGATGGTGGCAAAGGCGAAAAGTATGATTTGGTTTTAGGTAGTAATAGTTTTATTCCTGGGTTTGAAGATGGAATTATTGGCAAAAAGACAGGTGAAACTTTTGATCTCAAGCTTACCTTCCCAGAAGATTACCATGCTGATAATTTGAAGGGTGCAGAAGTAGTATTTACTACAACTATTAATGAAATTAAGGAAGTAGTTGAACCAGAGTTAAAACAATGAATTAGCTGCAAAAAGCTGGTCCATTTAAAACCGTAGAAGAGCTTGAAGATGATATTAAGCGGGAAATAACCAAACAAAAGGAAACCGAAGCTATTGAAAAATTAAAAGATGATCTTGTGGCTGAGTTAGTCGAAAAATCTACTGTACCAGTACCTGATGTATTATTGAAAGATCAAAATGAAATTAATCGAGCAAGATACGAATCGTAATTTAATGTATCGTGGCGTGTCGATTGATGATTACATTAAGAGCTTGAAATATAAAGATAAGAATGATTGGCTAGAAAACGAAGTTCGTCCAATTGCCGAAAAAGCGTATTAAGGCGGGATGCTTTTGGCGGAATTGAGCAAGGTAGAAAAATTGAAGCAACTGAAAATGAACTTCTTATAAACCAACTGGTGAAAACAATATCCTAGCGAAGATATGCAAAGCATTTAAAAACTCCAGAAGTGCAACGTGATGTAGCAAATAGAATATTAACAGAAAAACTGTAGATAGGTTAGTTAGTTTTAAACTCTAAGAAGTAGAGAACGTATCAGATAAATAGCACTCGATTGCAAAAGAGTGCTATTTTTGTATATAATTACAATATGCAAAAACCTACTAGTTATCTTGTACCAACTGTTATTGAGAAAACTCACAACGGGGAACGAGCTTTTGATATTTATAGTCGTTTACTAAATGAACGAGTGATATTTTTAGGTGAAGATGTTAATGAGCATACTGCTAATTTGGTTGTTGCTCAATTATTACATTTGGCGTATGAAGATCCAAAAGAAGGATATAAAACTTTATATAAATAGTCCTGGAGGTAGTGTATATGATGGCTTAGCTATTTATGACACGATCCAGTATATAAAACCAGATGTACAAACTATAGGTATAGGACTACAAGCAAGCATGGGCGCTTTTTTACTTAGTAGCGGAACTAAAGGTAAAAAGAGTGGCGTTACCTAACAGTCGCATTATGATACACCAACCGAGTGAGCGTGGCACAGGGTAAAGTTACAGACCAAGAAATAACTTTACGTGAAAGTATATACCTAAAACAGCGCTTGAATGATTTTATCTAAAAATACAGGTCAAGATATAAGTAAAATTGAGAAAGACGCCGACAGAGACTACTGGATGAGCGCTGAAGAAGCTAAGAAATACGGTTTGATTGATGAAGTTATATTTCCATCTAGCTAATATATGATTATTATGATATAATATGTGTTATCCTGCGCGAAAAGAGCTGCAGGCGTCACAGAAGGAGCTGTATCGTGCTCTCTATTTATAAGAAAACTGCTTTTGGCTACATCTATGCTCGTTGCATCTGTATTCTCTGGGCTAGTAGCTTGTGCCGGCACTCCAGACTATGACCTATACCAGATGGTCTATCCTTATGGTAATGGTCAAGCTAAACCAAATTGGGTATCTGATAATGATCCATATTCTTGTAAGGAGTCTTTTGTGCCCGTTGTACTTACGCTTGATCACTCAAGCTACGGGGTTAATGATAATCCCGAAGGTATCAATGTGTCAGTGGAAATTCATGGAGATACTCACCATACCCGTGTTGTACAAAAAAGCTACAAGGGTAATCCTGTCGGTTTTATTGTGCTCAAAAACCCCGATAAGGCAAATCCGTCAAGCTCGGAAGAAGAGGTTACCTACTATGAAATGCCTCGCAACGTCATTGACGGGAATATCAGGCTCAATGGCGCATACCACAATTTGCGAAGTCTGACTATTTGCTACTAGTGCTATAAGTAGTAAGGCGAACCTGATCGCCGTGCTTTATGTAACAAAAGTACTAATTTATCTATTATTCTGTAATATAAAATTAGTACATCAGGCTTTTTATTTTTGATTAAAATTATTAACTAATTGCAGTGCCAAATAATGTTGTATTGCGTAAAACGAATATTATTGTAATTATTCCAACACGCTACTTTTGTACAGTTGAACTTATTATTGGTATATTGCTATTTTTTGCATTAAATATTCCAATAACAGACAAAAAGTATCGTAATTATTCCAAAAACTTCACAAACTCTCGAAAAAGCTACTGGCGAAAATACTGCCGCCAAGAAAGGTGCAATTCCGCCAACTATAAACAATGCAAATGATATAGACGCTGTTTTTGTAGGTTTAGACATCTTGTCATCATAAATATTATGAAATATTTTAAGCTGCACTACTTTAAAGGGGTCTTGGGTACTTAGTTCCTTGGCTAATTGAATAGCTGTACTTTTGCTAGCGCCAGACTGGATATAATATTTTTGCTAGCGCTACTCAACTGCTCTTTGGGTTTAGCTCGATTAAATTACGCTGAGTGTTTATTATTTCAGTCTTAGTGTGATTTTCGTGTGGATCTTTAAGTATTTACTTATTGCACTACAGATGCTCCTGCAAAGTATGGCTGCTAGTCCAGAAGTAAAAACAGCGCCTTTATTTCCAGAGGCTCCAATTACGCCAATGCAAATAGCTCCAACTAAAACAATACCTCACTTATGATAGACGTATGGTCCTGTAACTGGCTAGAATTATAACTTAAATAGTTAGAGTTCTTTTTCATATTCTATCTATTATTATAATGGTAGAGCTTAGAAAAAGTAAATTACTTATTGAAATATTGATCGCATAGTAGTAGAATGGTAGTAGAAGTAGTGTATCTTCAGTTATTTGTGTAGTATTGGCAGTTCTATATATAAGATTGAAGAAAGTGAATCTTCGGCGCCAGATTCAATAAATTATAACTATAAAAATGCGAGGAGTGTAAATGACTAATTTGTCAACCAGCGCGTCTAAACGTGTGTTTTTCACGGAAGACGATACCGTACTATCGGTCCCCAGACCTCATTGCCCATCAAAAAGACTCTGGAAAGGAGTTTTGTCGATACTGGATTGGTGAGATATTTACAGAAATTAATCCGATTGACGATTACACTGGACAAAAACTTTCCCTTAGTTTTAAGGAATACGCTTTTCGAGATCCAAAGAACTCGGAACGTTTTGCTAAGGAAAACAATATAACTTATGATGCTCCCTTGTATGCGCGAGTTGAATTGGTTAATAAAGTAACTGGAGAAGTTAAGGAGCAGGAGATTTATCTAGGTGATTATCCTTGGATGACTGAGCGTGGTACGTTTATTATAAATGGAACCGAGCGTGTTGTTGTTAGCCAGTTAATTAGAAGCCCGGGGGTATTCTTTACTGCTGATAATATAGCTGGACATAACAATTGTGGGGCTAAAATTATACCAGGTCGTGGTGCTTGGCTTGAATTTGAAACCACTACTAGCGGTGTTATTTATGTAAAGATTGACCGTCGCCGAAAAATGCCAGTTACAACACTTTTGCGTGCATTCGGCTATAGCAAGACTAGCGAGATCAAAGATTTATTTGCAGACGTTGATACTGGCGATACCAAATATATAGAAGAGACCTTAGATAAAGATGCTACTCGTGGCACCAATGAAGCTTTAATTGAAGTCTCACCGACGCTTGCGCCCAGGTGATTTGGCTACTGTTGAAAATGCTCGCAGTATGATTGAGCGCATGTTCTTTGATTTTAAACGTTTTGACTATAGCAGAGTTGGTCGTTATAAAATCAATCAACGATTGGGTATTGATTTACCAAATACTACTGAAAATCGTATTCCAATTAAGTGACTTGATTTCTATCATTAAGGAAATAATTGATTAAATAATACACAAGATCCTGCTGATGATATTGACTCCCTATCAAATCGTCGCGTTAATTTGGTTGGTGAACTTGTAGCTCGTCAGTTCCGTGTAGGTATGCTACGTATGCAACGAAATGCTATGGACAGAATGAGTATGACTGATATTGAGAATGTAACTCCTGGTCAGTTGATAAATGCTCGCCCAGTTGTTGCGGCTGTGCGTGAGTTCTTTGCTAGTAGCCAGCTTTCACAGCTTATGGATGAAACTAATCCGCTTTCTGAATTAAGCCATAAACGTCGATTGAGTTCTATGGGTCCAGGAGGTCTAAGTCGTGAGCGTGCAGGTTTTGATGTGCGCGATGCTCACCCTACACACTACGGTCGCCTTTGTTCTGTTGAAACTCCAGAAGGTGCTAATATTGGTTTGGTGCTTAATTTGGCAACATACGCACGTGTTAATGAGTATGGATTTATAGAGACACCTTATCGAAAAGTTAAGGATGGCAGAGTAACAAATGAAGTAGTTTACCTAGATGCTTCCCGTGAGCGTAACGAAATTATTGCAGATGCGGGCGCTAAACTGAACGAAGATGGTACATTTACTGACGAACGCGTGAGTGCTCGTATTGAAATGCAGCCAGGCCAGATTGATGCTAGCGAAGTTACGATGATGGATGCGGCTCACAAGCAAATTCTTGGATCTACGGCGTCATTGGTTCCATTTATCGAAAAAAACCGTATTGATCGATCTTTAACAGGTTCAAATATGCAACGCCGAGGCTGTACCTCTAATTAATCCTCAATCTCCGACTGTGGGTACTGGCATTGAAGGAGTGATTGCTAAAAACTCTAGTCAATTAATTACCGCTGAAGCCGAGGGCGAAGTTATACGTGCTGATGGTGATGTTGTCGAAGTTAAATATGAAGACGGCGTGAGATCTTATGAGTTATTACATTTTGAAAAAGAGTAATGATGATCGATCTATAAATCAAAAAGGTGCGAGTATCTCGTGGTCAGAAAGTTAATAAGGGAGATATCTTAATAGAAGGTGCCTCAATTGCTGATGGTGAAATTGCGCTTGGCCGCGACCTCCGTGTAGCGTTTATGCCATGGGGCCGCTATAATATGGACGATGCTATTATCATTAGCAATCGACTAGTGCAAGATGATGAGCTTACAAGTGTAAATATTAAAGACTATATGGTGGAGGTTCGCGAAACAAAACTTGGAGATGAACAAATTACCCGCGATATACCAAATGTAAGCGAACACAGTTTACGTCATCTTGACGAGAACGGTATTGTGCAGATTGGTAGCGAAGTAAAAGCTGGAGATGTACTTGTAGGAAAAATTACACCAAAGGGTGAACAGGAGCTCTCAAGCGAAGAGCGTTTGTTGCGCGCAATCTTTGGTGAAAAAGCTAAAGATGTTCGTGATACATCACAACGTATGAATAACACTGGTGGCGGTAAGGTTGTAGGTGTACGTATATTTAGTCGTGAAAGTGGTCATGAACTTAAGGCTGGAGTTTTGAAGCAGATCCAGATTTTTGTAGCACAGTCACGTAAAATTAGTATTGGTGATAAAAATAGCTGGTCGCCATGGAAACAAGGGTGTTATTGCGCAAATTCTTCCAGTAGAAGATATGCCTTTCATGGAAGATGGTACTCCGATTGATGTAATTTTAAATCCACTTGGTGTGCCTAGCCGTATGAATATTGGTCAGTTGTTTGAAACACACTTAGGTATGGCTGCGAAGGCATTGGGATATAAAGTTGCAACCCCTCCATTTAATGGTGTTAGCGATAAAGTGATTAGTGATGAGCTTGAAAAGGCTGGCTTTGCACGTGATGGAAAAGTCCAACTTATAGATGGTAGAACTGGCGAAAAATTTGAAGAAAGAACTACTGTTGGAATTATGCATATGATTAAACTTCACCATATGGTTAGTGATAAAATCCACGCTCGTTCAACAGGCCCTTATACTATGGTTACCCAGCAGCCACTTGGTGGTAAAGCTCAAAATGGTGGTCAGCGTTTTGGTGAGATGGAAGTTTGGGCACTTGAAGCTTACGGCGCCGCAACTACTCTGCAAGAGATGTTAACTATTAAATCAGATGATGTTTATGGACGAGCTAAAGCTTACGAGTCAATCATTAAAGATGAGCCGATTGTAGGTCCTAAATTACCAGAATCGTTTAATGTTTTAGTTAAGGAATTGCAGGGATTAGGTCTAAGGGTTGACTTAATGGAAGATACTGATGGTGATGGTGCAGTTGATAGTATAAAAGACGCAGATCATGTAATATCTGGAACTTCAGATGATGCTGAGCCTTCGGAAGACGTGATGAGTAGTGAAGAATTGCATGGAGATGAAATCGAAATTGAAGGAGATCTAGAGGATGGCGGAATCTCGCTTGAAGAACTAGGTGATGATGAAAATAGGCAATTAACAGACGAAGAATCTGAATATAATGAGGAGGAAGCATAGAATGTCACGAGTAGTTGCAAGTACTGGCATTGCGGATTTTGATGCTGCACGTTTGGCTGTGGCTAGCGCAGACGACATCCGTAAGTGGAGTTATGGTGAGGTAACGAAGCCAGAAACGATTAACTATCGTACGCAAAAACCAGAGCGCGATGGTCTGTTTTGCGAACGTGTTTTTGGTCCAGTAAAAGATATAAATCCACACGATAGTAAACTAAAAGGTGTACGTAGCCGTGAAGCTGCTGTTGATAAAAATGGTGAACTTGTTACAAAATCAATTGTTCGCCGTGAACGAATGGGGCATATTGAATTAGCTGCCCCAGTAGCTCATATTTGGTTTATGCGCGGTACACCTAGTGCAATGAGTTTATTACTTGGCATAACCGTACGTAATCTTGAGCGTATTGCGTATTTTGCATGAGCTATGTTATTTTGCACGTTGATGAAGAAAAAGCGTGATCAACTTCTTGCCGACCTTGAAGCTGAGACTGATGCAGCTCAGTGCAGCAATTAAAATCCGCTACGAAAAGGCTGCTGAGGGGGATAATGTGATATTAAGCAATTAGCCTGCTGAGCAATCACGTGAGATAGAAGATCTTAATGAAAATTATATTCGCAAGAAATCTCAGTTGGAGAGCTTAGTAAAAAGCCGCTTTGATGAGCGAAACTGAATATAGAGATCTTGAAGAGAATATGAAGAGATTATAGAAGTTGGTATGGGTGGATCAGCTTTGAAAAGCTCTTCTTGATGAGATTAATTTGCCAGAGTTGATCAATAAATTAAAATGAAGAAGTTGCAGGAGCTAAGGGTCATGAGAGAAGAAAACTACTGAAGCGCTTGAAAGTTCTAGAAAGTATGCATACTGTTGGAATAGAGCCAGGTGCTTTTGACTTTGACTGTTTTGCCTGTTATCCTCCAGATTTGCGTCCTATGGTTCAGCTTACAGGAGGTCGTTTTGCAACATCTGATTTAAATGATCTTTACCGACGCGTAATTAATCGTAATAATCGATTGAAAAAGTTACTTGACTTGAATGCTCCAGAAGTGATTCGACGAAATGAAATGCGTATGTTGCAAGAAGCGGTTGATGCATTGATTGATAACAACGCGGCTCGTAGCGGTCGAGCTGTTAGTGCACTGGCGGGCGCCGCCGTTTGAAGAGCTTAAGCGATATGCTGAAGGGTAAGCAGGGTCGTTTTCGACAGAATTTGCTTGGTAAGCGTGTTGACTATTCTGGTCGTTCTGTGATTGTTGTTGGTCCAAAACTTAAAATCCATCAATGTGGTTTGCCAAAGCAGATGGCACTTGGAATTGTTTAAACCTTTTGTGATTAGCTGGTTGATCGAGCTGAGATTATGCTCATAATATTCGAAGTGCAACTCGTCTAATTGAATCTGGGGATGCTGCTGTATGGGATGCATTGGACGCTGTAATCGAAGGCAAGTATGTGCTTCTAAACCGTGCTCCATCATTACACCGTCTATCGATCCAAGCTTTTCAACCTAAACTTGTTGAAGGTAAAGCAATCCAGCTTCATCCGTTAGTTTGCGCAGGATTTAACGCTGACTTCGACGGCGATCAGATGGCTGTCCATTTACCCCTTTCAAAAGAAGCGCAAGCTGAAGCACGTGACTTAATGAGTGCAACTAATAATCTACTAAAGCCTGCCGATGGTTCACCAGTTTTGAATATTAGCCAGGATATTGTTTTAGGAAACTACTATCTAACTTACGATAAGCCTAGCGCGCAGACTGAAAATCGTAAGGCCTTTAGCAGTGTATATGAAGCTGAAATGGCTTACGACAATGGCAAGATTGAATTACAAACCCCAATTCGAGTATTTACTAAAGGTCAAATTCGCAATACAACGTTAGGGCGTGTGTTCTTTAATGAAATTCTACCAACTGATTTCCCATACGATGATAATGTTCAGACAAAGAAACAGCTTAAGAAAGTCTTGGCTAAAATCTTTTAGCAAATATGGTGCCGAAGAAACTGCAAAGACTGCTGATCGTATGAAGGGCCAGGCATTTAGATTTGCTACTGCAGCGGCTATTTCAACAGGAAAAGATGATTATATAGGTTTTGACGAGATAGGGGAATTTGTAGCTGAAGGTGATGCTAGAGCTGCACTTATTTCTGAACAATTTGATCAAGGTTTAGTAACAGATGCATGAACGCTGCAGCCTTACCGTTGGTGCTTGGCTGCTGTAGATAATCGTGTAACGAGTTTCTTGAAAGACAAGCTAAACCACATGGATACTAGTATATCCGTTATGGTTAACTCTGGCGCTCGCGGTGATATTTCTAATGTTAAGCTTGCAAGTGCTATGATTGGTATTCAGGTTGATGCATCTAACCGTGAAATTGAGCTACCGATTCGTTCAAGCTTTAAACATGGACTTTCTAGTCTTGAGGCTTTCGCTGATACACGTGGTGCTCGTAAGGGGCTGATTGATACAGCTCTTAAGACTGCTGACTCTGGTTATTTGACTCGTCGTTTAGTAGATGTTAGCCAGGATGTCTTCACTGTTGAAGATGAAGCTGGTGATGATGACGGCTACACAATTTACCGCAGTGAAACTGAAGAAACAATGATTGATTTTGGTAACCGCTTAGCTGGTCGCTATACCGCTAAAGAAGTTCCAGGGCATATTGCTGCAGATCAATTAATTACTCGTGAAATTGCTGATGAAATCAATGATGATAACGATGTAAGTGAAGTTACAATTCAAAAGTGTACTTTCAACGAATAATCTGAGGGTATTCCACGTAAGAGTTATGGTATGATATGTCTACTGGTGTGTTGGTTGATGATGCTCAGCCAGTCGGTGTTATAGCAGCTCAGTCTGTTGGTGAACCTGGCACTCAGCTTACTCTTAACACATTCCATAGCTCTGGCGTAGCAGGTGGTGACTACTACAAGGGTTGCCTCGTGTAGAAAGAGTTGTTTGAAGCTCGCACACTGAGGGGCAAGCTTATATAACTGAGATTACTGGATTGGTTGATACTTGGGAAGATGGCAAGAAATACATTGTGCAAGTTACCCCTGAATCTGGAAAAGTTGAGAAGATTGAACTTGAAGGTAGAAAGCTAGTAGTAAGAGAAGGTAGTAATGTAAAAGTTGGTGACGTGATCGCTGCTGGAGATGATGGAATTGCACCAATTGTTGCTCCATTTGATGGTGTAGTTGAAGCGTCTAATGATATGCTAATTATTGCTGCAAATGCTAGTTCACCTGTTCGATACGAAATTCCAGCTACTGCTAAATTAGTTGTTGCTCCTGGTGACAGAGTAGAGGCTAAGGATCGTTAACTACTGGATCGTTGAGTTACAAGACCTAATGCGACTAAAAGGTACTCAAGCAACTCAGCGATATATTATCAATGAGATTCTACGTATTTATGCTGCGCAAGGTCAGGATGTTGCTGATAAGCACCTTGAGATTATTGTGCGTCAAATGTTTAGTAGAGTTAAGATTGAAGAGTCTGGTGATAGTAGTTTTGTAACTGGCGAGTATTGCAAGTAAAGCTGCTGTAGTTGATGAGAATAAGCGCTTGGCAAATGAAGGTAAAGAACTTTATTAGCTACAAAGCAATTGTTACTAGGTATTACTAAAGTTTCTATTTGGAGGATAGCTTTCCTCTCGGCAGCATCCTTCCAGGATACTACTCGCGTTCTGATTAATGCTGCAACTTCTGGTCGTGTTGATAGATTGCATGGTTTGAAGGAGAATGTAATTATTGGGCGCAAGATTCCTGTAGGTACTGGAGCTGTTAAAAAGTTGATCAACAAATTGAAGAAGATATGGATTGAATCGATAATTTTGATAATATCCATGTTGATGCTTAGTATAGCTAGCTCAAATACAAAACATCACCTAATCTCGGGTGATGTTTTTGTTATTGGCAGTACTATATTACCTCTATAGTAAAATGGATTTGTTTGTGTTATAATCTAGCAAGAGTTTCCTCTTTTCGGAGTTAGTGGTTGATTTGAATGTGTACCATCACTAGTTTGGTGAAAAGGTAAAGACACAGGGCGGAGTTGCTGAATCCAATCTGTATTTATAAATTAAATTAGGGAGAATTAAATGCCTACAATTAACTAATTGGTGCAAGCCTCGCAAAGTTGCTGGCATCGAAAAGTCCAGCTTTGGGGCGTATTCATAACGCACTGAAAGTACGTTATTACAATCAGGATGCGCCCTTGAAGCGCGGTGTTTGTATTCGCGTAACAACAAAAACACCTAAAAAGCCTAACTCGGCTCTTCGTAAAGTTGCGCGTGTTCGCTTAACTAATAATCACGAAGTATGGGCTTATATTGGCGGTGAAGGTCATAATCTACAAGAGCATGCTGTAGTGCTTGTGCGTGGTGGGCGTGTACCAGATTTGCCGGGTGTGCGATATCATATTGTGCGCGGTGCGCTAGACCTTCAGGGTGTAAATGGTCGTAAACAAGGTCGTTCTAAGTATGGTACAAAGAAAGGGGATAAGTAGAAATGCCTCGAAAAGTTACTAAGAAGTTGCAACGTCAACTTAAGCCAGACTCGAAAATATCAAAGCATTTTTAGTACAACGACTAATTAATAAGTCTATGCTTGATGGAAAAAGTTGGCCGCTGAACGTGCTGTGTACAGTGCGTTAGAGCAAGCTGCTAAAAAGCTTGAAAGTGAAGAACCGCTTGAAATATTTGAAAAGGCTTTAAAAATATTTCACCAAACTTCGAAGTTAAAAGTCGACGCGTTGGTGGTGCTAACTATCAAATTCCATTTCCTCGTTCAAGGTCATCGCCAGATGCACTATGCGTTTAGCTGGCTTTGTCCAAGCTGCACGTGCTCGAAGCGGTATGCCATAGAAAAACGTTTAGCTAGGAAATCGTTGATGGCATATAACGAAGCTGGCGCTGCTTATAAAAAGAAAGAAGATACACACAAGATGGCTGGAGGCAAACCGTGCATTCGCCATTTTGCCCGAGGCTAGTTTATCGAAAGCTCATAAATAATAATTTAAAAACAAAGGAATTTTTAAAAACCTTATGGCAGAAAAAGTATAACCTGACAAATATCGCAATATTGGTATTATTGCGCATATTGATGCTGGTAAAAACGACTACTACTGAGAGGCAGTATTGTACCGAACTGGTATTAACCATAAAATCGGTACTGTACGTGGTGACGATGGTGGTGCGACAACTGACTGGATGGACCAGGAGCGTGAACGTGGTATTACTATTACCAGCGCGGCTGTGACTTGTTTTTGGAAGGGTCATAAGATAAATATTATTGACACACCAGGACATGATTGATTTTTACAGCCGAAGTTGAGCGCAGTTTGCGCGTGCTCGACGGTGCAGTTACTGTGTTTGATGGTAAAATGGGCGTAGAAGCTCAAACTGAAACTGTTTGGCGCCAAGCTAATAAATACGGTGTGCCTCGTATTTGTTTCATTAACAAAATTAATCAGACTGGTGGTGATTTCTATAAATCTTTGGAATCAATCCATAATCGCCTTTCTCGTCATGCTTTGGCTATTCATTTACCGATTGGATTTGAGAAGGACGTTAATGTGTAGTTGATTTAATAGATATGAAAGCCTATACCTATAAAGATTTCTCTGATCATGAGCTTCAAGTTGGCGAAATTCCAGCTGACATGTTAGAAAAAGCCAAGAATGCTCGTGCTTTATTAGTTGAAGCTGCAGTTGAGGCTGATGATGAGCTGATGGAAAAATTCTTTGAGAGTGGCGAAGAATCTATTACAATAGATGAACTTAAGACAGCATTGCGTAAGCGTGTTCTAGGCGGAGATTTTTATCTTGTAACTGGCGGTGATGGTCGTGGCGTTATTGTAGAGAAGGTATTGGACCTAGTTGCTGATTATCTGCCAAGTCCACTTGATGTCGACGCAATTTGGGGAACAGATCCTAAAACTGGTAAAGAGATTGAACGTAAACCTGCCTTAGACGAGCCAGCTGCTGGTTTGGCATTTAAAATTGCCGCTGATCCATTTGTTGGTAAATTAGTATTCGTGCGTGTTTATAGCGGTAAAATTACCAGTGGTAGCTATATTATGAACAGTATGACTGGTAATAAAGAACGTGTTGGACGTATTGTTCGTATGCATGCCGATAAGCGGGAGGATATTGATGTAATTGAAGCTGGTGATATTGCTGCGATTGTAGGTCTCAAAGACACCACTACTGGCGCAACACTTTGTGATCTGCAGCATCAAATCGTGCTTGAGTCAATTGAATTTCCTGACCCTCCTGTATCGAGTGGCAGTCGAGCCTTTCAAAACAAAGGCAGACCAAGAAAAGATGGGTATAGCTTTGCAGCGCTTGGCAGAGGAGAAGATCCTACATTTAGAGTTCACACAGATGAAGAAACTGGTCAGACAATTATGAGTGGTATGGGTGAGCTCCACTTAGATATCTTGATTGATCGTATGAAACGAGAGTTTAAGGTTGAAGCAAATATTGGTGAGCCTCAGTCGCTTTTCGTGAGACTATTCGTGGTACATCAGAAGTTCAAGGTGCATGCTAAACAGTCTGGTGGTCGCGGTCAGTACGGTGATGTTTGGGTTAGATTTGAGCCAAACTGAGCCAGGTAAGGGGTTTGAGTTCTTTGATGAAATTAAAGGTGAGTGTTGTTCCTCAAGAATATCGACCAGCTGTTCAGAAGGGTATTAGAAACCCTTGAAGGCGGTGTGATTGCTGGTTACCCAGTAGTTGATATCAAGGCTACTCTTTATGATGGTAGTTACCACGATGTTGACTCGAGTGAGTTAGCCTTTAGCTTAGCTGGAAGCTTAGCTGCACGAGCTGGTATTAAGCAAGCTAACCCTGTTTTACTTGAGCCTGTTATGAAGGTTGAAGTAACTACTCCAGAAGAATTTATGGGTGATGTAATAGGCGACCTCAATTCTCGACGCGGTCGAATTGAGTCCATGGAAGACCTCCAGGGCGGTGCAAAAACTTATTCGTCATTTGTGCCACTTGCTAGTATGTTTGGCTACACTAACGATCTTCGTTCTATGAGCCAAGGTCGCGCAGCAAGTACTATGGAAATTGGTCAGTACGAAGAGGTGCCACCAAATATTGCTCAGGAAATTATCGAAAAGCGCAGTAAATAGCTAATTTGATAATTAGATCTAGACTAAAAACCGCTACTTGATAACAGGTAGCGGTTTTTGGTTTTATGTAAATATTAGGATTTATTTTGCTTATGAATTGATAAATTTGATAGAGAAGGTAATTTATTATGTAATTTAATCAACTTTCGCCTCATTGGTCTTCCTATTATATTACCAAAAAGAAGCGCCTGCTGCTATTGTTATAGCAATCATAAATGCTCGTAAAGAGTGCCCATTCCTTGATCAAACAAAGCTGTTCCAGGCGAATTTTTGCACAACTTGCATTAACCCGTTGTGAGAGAGTAATACCAGGAACTAGTGTGAAATGATACCAGCGCTACTGGTTGCTACGCTTGGTATGCGCCAAATGCGAGAGATGACAGTTGAGCTTAATCCCAACTGCACAAGCAGCTATACCTGATGCTGGAATTGCTTCCATGCCATTATTTATAAATATAATAGAGCAGTAATATCCAGCTACGCCTACTACACCAGATAATATTATTCCTGTAAGTCGTGAATGATTACCTAATGCAAAACAAGCTGCTGTTATAGCTGCTCCTATATACTGATATGTTATACTAGTCAAGGCTAATCCGTCTGGCGTGGTCGCAAAGTTTGTATTCATCTTTTTAGCAATATAGAGACCTATCGTTACACCCAAGACGATTCCTCCTGTTTTCATTATAACTTTCAGGATACGGGCGGTTGCAGTTAAATAATATTCGTCGATTGCATCTGTAAGGCTCCAACAATCATCATTCCAGCCACTAATAGCACTATTCCGCTAATTGCTAATAGCGTCAGGATTTATGTAAGAGATTATATCTAGGGCTTCATAATTATTAATAAAATTTGTAAGCACTGCGGCGATTACGGTAACTCCAGCTGCTGCAATAACTTGTATAAAAAAGCTCGGTACACCTATGCGATCTAATTTATCTAATATCCAACTAGTTAAAAATCCAATTAAAAACTTAAAACTCAGTAATAGGTATTGATCCAGTATAAAGTATACTTATTCCCGCACCAATTCCACCGTCGGATAAGTAAACCATCCAGCGTGAATACGATTTTGAACTTTCTAAGATTTTCTTAAGTTGTTTTTCTGCATCAGACAGAGTGATCTGCCTGGAGCGTATCATCTTTACTAATTCTTGCAAGCTTTGAATAGTCTGATAGTTAGTTGTGCGCGTGGTGATTGTCCGAATCATAGTTAATGGTTCTTTATTAATGCCACGATCTTGGGATATTGTTAAGAGAGTATAACTTATATCAATATGAACAGGTCTTTTACAATAAGTATTCGTACATTAAGAGCACTACTGCACTACATCGCTGGCCGCTACACCCATGGAAAAAAGTTGATCTGCGATACTCATGGTTAGCCGTAGTGCACGCATATTTGGTGTTAAATTCTCATCAATCTTTTCGAAATCAATTTTTGATAAATTAGATGGTGTATTTAGGTCAATCTTCTTAGCGGCTGACTTTGCTAATTTGAGTAAAACTTTGTGTGTTGGTAAATGCAGGGCATATCATTATAATTATAATATGCTAGCCTAGAGGTAGCAATAGTTTGTAGTTGAAAAATCAAAAGCGCTCCAATATTTAGAGCGCTCTGTGATTTTTGTTATTTACTTCCTATGTAAATATTGGTTTTATTATCTTCCAGGAAATTTTTACATTATCGCCATCTTTGATTTTTCCCTCTATGAGTTCTATCGCGAGTGAGTCTAAGATACGTTTTTGGATTAGACGTTTAAGAGGGCGAGCACCAAATGCGGGATTATAACCATCGTGTGCTAGCATTTCCTAGGCTATTATCAAATTCAAGTTCTATATCTCGACTATCTTTTTATTTGTTTAGCAACCTTTATTAATTGGATATCGACGATTGCATTCATAGCTTCTGGTCGAATCCTATCACAATACAATATCGTCTATCCTATTTAGGAACTCAGGTCTAAAATGTTGCCTAAGAATATCTAAGACTTTATCATCAAGTTCCGTTAGGTTTTCACCGCTATAATCCATAATTAGCTGAGAACCTACATTGCTTGTCATTATAATTATTGTGTTACTAAAATCTACGGTTCGTCCTTGCCCATCTGTTAATCGCCCGTCATCTAGAACTTGTAATAGAATATTAAATACATCTGGGTGAGCTTTTCAATCTCGTCAAATAGAACTACACTATATGGGCGACGTCGAATTGCTCAGTTAATTGACCACCTTGATCATATCCAACATATCCTGGAGGCGATCCAATCAAACGCGAGACTGCGTGTTGCTCCATGTATTCACTCATATCTATTCTTACCATAGCATGTTCATCATCAAATAATTGTTGACAGAGACTGCGTGCTACCTCTGTTTTTCCAACTCCTGTTGGTCCTAGAAATAGGAATGATCCAATAGGCCTACCTATATCTCCAAGACCTGCCCGCGAACGTCGAATTGCGCTTGCTACGGATGCGATTGCCTTATCTTGACCGATAACCCGCCTACTAAGAGATTCTTCTAATTTAGCCAATTTACTACTTTTCACTTTCAATCAATCTTTCCACTGGGATGCCAGTCCAACGTGCAACTACTCGATGCAATGTCATCTGGTGTAACTTCTTCACGCAATAATCTTTCTGTGGTTGGTATTTCAGAAAGTTCTTGTTTTGCGATATTAAGCTTTTTTTCTAGTTCTGGGATCTCGCCATATTTTATACGACTAGCTGTCGCTAAATCTGCTTCTCTTTCAGCACGTTCAAGTTGACCGCGTAAATCATCCATTTTTCGGCAGCTGTGTTTACTGTTTTTAGTATATCTTTTCGTGCAGCTATCGATTATTCAAATCATTAGCTTTTTCAGATATATCGTTAATTTGGCGCTTAATTTCTTCTTTTCGCTCTTTGGCATTTTCTGATTTATCCTTTTTAAGGCATCTTCTTCAATCTCGCGTTGTAAACGTCGATTGTTTAATTTATCTAGTGCTATTGGTACACTTTCTAACCGCATCTTTAGGGAGCTAGTTGCTCATCAAGTAGATCAACCGCCTTGTCTGGAAGAAATCTATCTGGTAAATAGCGTGTAGATAGACGAGCGGCCGATACAATCGCATCATCGGAGATATTAACTCCGTGGTGAACTTCATATTTTTCTTTTTAGACCACGTAATATAGCACATTGTGTCGTCAAAGTTTGGTTCTCCCTACAAATACTGGTTGGAATCTACGTTCCAAAGCTGCGTCTTTTTCGATATTTTGACGATATTCAGCCAAAGTCGTTGCCCCCGATCATATGCAATTTTCCGCGTGCAAGAGCGGGTTTTAACATATTGCCAGCGTCCATACTACCTTCGCCACCGCCAGCTTTTACCATTGTATGAATCTCATCGACAAATAAAATTATCTCTCCAGCCGCGTCATCTACCTCTTTAAGCACGCTTTGTAAGCGTTGCTCAAATTGTCCTCGGTAACTTGCACCCGCGACTAAACTAGATATCTCTAGTGAAATTAAACGCTTATTTTTGAGAGAATCTGGTACATCACCTTTCACTATTCTTTGTGCTAATGCTTCAACGAGTAGCGGTTTTCACCAACACCTGGCCTCGCCAACAGTCACAGGATTATTCTTTGTGCGCCTAGATAATATTTGCATTGTACGTCGAATTTCTTCATCTCGTCCCAACTACTGGATCTAATTTACTTTTCATGAGCTAAAGCGGTGAGATCCGTACCGAATTGCTCTAGTGGTTTTAAGTTGTTCATCTTGATTTGGTTGCATATTTCCTCCTTTTATTTTTAATTTAAGTAGATGTAAACATTTTTTTGTTTGAATTTAAATTGATATATTTTAGCCTCGGGATTAATGACGAATAGGGGTCTAGTGTGTTCAATACATTATATCAAAATTAGCACTCAATATGCAAGAGTGCTAATTAATAATAAATTGCCAAAAATTAAATAAATATGATAAGCTAGTAAGTACTCAAACTGAGTATTATTTGTACTTTTCAAAACTAGGAGATAAAAATGGCGTACGTATTTTTGCCATCAATAGATAAGCATATGTATTCTGATGTTGAAGATGAAGAAAGTAAGGATTTTTTCAGTCGGTTTGAAAGCAGTAGGCTTATGCCAGGCTTTTTCCTTTTGCGGAAGGTGATCTTTCGTATGATGATATGGAAAAAGATTATTGCCTATAATCTGAGTCTTCGGAACAATCCTACATTCTGTTAAGTCTGATGATGTAACAAAATCTACTGCTGGAACGCAGCCTTTTATAAAGCTCAAGTGGTCTGGTGTTGATGGTGATTCTTCGGATTATGATATATATTTTAGTGAGGATAAAAAATTACTGCCCTTGGAAAAATCTTTCAGGAATGAGGTTTTAAAAAATAAACTCCCTGACAAATATCCTGACATTTGGCATTTCGTTGCAGATAATAAGATGATGGCGGAAGTAATTGCTGATTATTGGTATTCATTGATAATTATTTATTACCGATGCTATAGGGGTATATTTCTGAGACAGAGTTCTTACGGAAAACCCTCGCTCACGCCATGATGATATTCTTTTGGTTGCTGCCAAATTACTGCTCTTCAAAGACCCATAGTAATGCATCTAATCTATTTAAGTGCTTAATTCCTAGGTTTAGAGGGTAATCTCCCGCCGTAATAATCGGCGGGTTATTTTTCATTGTCAAGATTAATTAGGTATGATATAGTGGATAATAGATATCTACTATAGCTAATTTGGAAAGGATTTTATGAAATTATCGGGAGCTGTTGAACAAGCTTGCTGTATCATGGCGCTTTTGGCCGACCCTAAACGAGCCGCACCAATCACCAACGACGCTTTGGCTGAGAAAATGGCGGTATCGCCGACGTATCTGAAGAAGATTAGCCGCAAATTGGGTGGTGGCACAGCTCATCACTTCAGCACAAAGGTGCTGGCGGTGGTTTCGTTTGGCGAGGGAGCTGAAGCAAGTGACGCTGCACGACGTTGTCTTGGCGATTGAAGGCGAAGCACCATTCTTCCAGCCCCAAGGGATTATCGAGCGAGTGTTTGCGACACGTCGCCGCCAAGTTGAAATTGGTATGAACATGATCGAAAAAGTCTTTTCCGAAGCACAGCAACAGTGGAGTGATTATCTAAAAACAGTAACGCTAGAAGATATTGCCAAGGAGGTAATGCATGGTTGAAAAAGTAAAGCGGTTTACGCGCCGCCGCAGTAATATGGTGCGCGCCGAGTGGCGGCATTTGTGCAAGAATAAGATTCTGCTGCTATCAATGGCAGTGATTTCTTTTATCCCGATTATGTACAGCGGCTTTTTCTTGGGGTCAATTTGGGATCCGTACGGACAAACTAAGAATTTGCCGGTGGCGTTTGTCAATGAGGACAAAGGAGCGCAGTTGAACGGTCAGGCGCTCAATGTCGGACAGTCAGTTGAGCAAAAATTAAAAGATAACCATGATTTAGGCTGGGATTTCGTAACTAAACAGCAAGCCGATAGCGGTGTCGATAGCGGGCACTATTATGCAGTAGTGACAATCCGGCGGATTTTTCGGCAAAAAGCTGCCTCAATCACGCAGAGCAAAACCCCAGCAGGCGGTCATTCATTACACGATCACTCCTGCAAGAATTACGTTGGTTCGCTGATTAGCAATCAAGCGGCTGAAAAAGGTGAAGACTTCGGTGGCTGAGCAAACCACTCAGGCGTACGCTAAGGGTGTGTTAGAGAATATCATAAACTTGCGGCGGTTTGGACACGGCGGTAGGCGGCGCAGCACAGCTACATAGTGGCTTGGCAACTTTGCAAACAGGCGCCCAAACCTATACGGGCGGTGTTAAGCAACTGGCGGCTAACCAGCAGTCGCTGGCAAATGGTTTGTCTCAACTGGCTGAGGGCTCGCGCCAATTGCAGGCAGGATTGGGACAGATGTCGAACGGTTTGCCGAGCCAAGCACAAGTAACGCAATTATCAAACGGTGTAACGCAGCTGCAGGCAGGTATCAATCAGTTAAATACTAGCGTACATAATCCGTCGTCGGAACTGGCAGCAGCAGCAGCAAAAAGGTTGCCAGCGAGGCGCAAACTTTGGCGGCAACTATGCGAGGCGGCAGGAGGGCGGACTTAGCGACAGCAGGCGGTATATTACAAACGCTCGGTGCTGAAGCGCAAGCGGCTAAGCAACACAACAAACTATAAATTTGACGCAAATTGACAGGCTCTCAAAAGCCTTCGCAGCAACACAGACAGTTACAAGACAAACAGCTGAATTGTTAATGGATTTGCAGACTCTAACAGTGCAATTAACTCAGCAGCAGCGCCAACTACAAACTGGCGTTTCCACGCTGGCTGGCGGTGTCAATCAACTGGCGCCGAATGTTATCAATGCATTCAACGGCTATAATAATTTGAGAGCGGCTAGTAATCAGTTACTTGATGGCTCGACAATGTTAGCGAATAGTTTGTCGCTGAGCACAAGCGGGCAGCCAGCAACTGGCTAACGGCGCAGCGGTTTTCGAGCGCTAACCTCGGGTATTTTACTCAATGGTACTTCTCAGTTGGCGACTGGGTGCAGACACCTTATCTACGAAATTAGCCGACGCTGCCAATCAAATAAAACTCCAGCCGACTGGCATAGCAACGCAGCAGCAATTAGCTAAGCCAGTGTTGTCAGAGACCAACGCTCGGGGTGATGTGCCAAATTACGGCTATGCCTTGGCGCCGTATGTCTTGTCACTGAGTTTGTTCGTCGGGGCGCTGGCAGTCAATGTCATTTATCCTATACGCAAAACTTTTGCCGAACAGGAAAGTGCCTTTCGCTGGTGGCTAGCGAAGGTATCGGTCGTTGGCACGGCTGCTTTTGCCCAGGCGACAATATTGATGCTAATTATGGTTTACTGCTTGGGTTTAGTGCCAGACCACCCAGGACATTTCATCTGTGCTGTATATTTGACCTCGTTTGCCTATATGTCGATCGTGTCGCTCTAGTCATTGTGCTAGATAACCCAGGGGGCGCTTCCTGGCGATGATACTGCTTTGTATTACAGCTCGGGTCTAGCGAAGGTACGTTCCCGATTCAAACGGCGAATGGTTTCTTCCAGGCGGTCAATCCGCTGGTGCCGATGACTTACTCGATCAGGGCGTTGCGTCAAGCGATATCAGGCGGGCTTAACAATTCCTTCTATACTGATAGTATGTGGGTGCTGGCGGGCTTCTTGCTGGCAGCTAATGTGCTAATCGCTAGGCTTCTTTATCTACCGCGGCAAGCGTAAATTCGCTCATACTTCGGTTGACTAGTTAATAGGTTATATTTGTGTCCAATATGGCGAGTTATAACAATTTAAATTTATTGCAATAATTTGTTATTTACTTTATAATAAAACGCATTGCGTGTGGTTATTTGCTACAAACATACTGCTACGCTGTAAATAAAATAATACATAATAGGAGAAAGTCCAAATGGCAACATTCGATCGAAGCAAGCCGCACGTTAACGTTGGTACTATGGGCCACGTTGACCACGGCAAAACACTTTGACAGCTGCAATTACAAAGGTACTATCTAGCGCGTACCTAGCGATGTCAATAAGCCTCGTAATTACGATGATATTGACAACGCGCCTGAAGAAAAAGCTCGTGGTATAACCATCGCTTCTTCTCACGAAGAATATGAAACTAACAATAGGCATTACGCACACGTAGATATGCCGGGTCACGCTGACTATGTTAAAAACATGATCACTGGTGCTGCCCAGGTTGACGGTGCTATACTTGTTGTTTCTGCTGCAGATGGTCCAATGCCACAAACTCGCGAACACGTATTGCTTGCGCTAAGCTAGTTGGTGTGCCAAAAATCGTTGTATTCCCTAAACAAGATGGATATGGCAGACGAAGAACTTGTTGAATTGGTCGAAATGGACGTTCGCGAACTTCTTTTCTAAGAATGGTTTTGATGGTGATAATGCCCCAATTATTAAGGGTTCTGCATTAAAGGCTCTTGAAGGCGAAGAAAAATATGAAGATGCAATCATGGAATTGGTTGAGGCTATGGATACATATATTCCAGAGCCAGTTCGTGATATGGACAAGCCATTCTTGATGCCAATTGAAGACGTTTTCTCAATCAAAGGTCGTGGTACAGTTGCTACTGGTCGTATAGAACAGGGTGTTGTTAAGCTTAACGACGAAGTTGAAATTGTTGGTATTCGTCCAACTAAGAAGAGTGTTGTAACTGGTATTGAAGCATTTAAGAAAAGCCTAGACCAAGGTCAGGCTGGCGATAATGCAGGTTTGTTACTTCGTGGTATCGAGCGAAATGACATTGAGCGAGGTCAGGTTCTATGTAAGCCAGGTTCTATTACTCCTCATACAGAGTTTGAAGCTGAAGTTTACGTATTAAAGAAGGAAGACAGGCGGTCGCCATACTCCATTCTCAAAGGGCTACAAGCCTCAGTTCTACTCCGCACGACAGATGTTACTGGTGAAGTTGAATTGCCAAGTGATAAAAGAAATGGTTGATGCCAGGTGATACAGTAACCTTGAGGTTAAATTACTTGCCCCAATCGCTATGGAACAAGGTTTGAACTTTACTATTCGTGAAGGCGGACGAACCGTTGGTGCTGGTGTTGTAACTAAGATTAATAAATAGTTATACACTGCTACATTATAAAACTACTCCCAATCTGCGGAGTAGTTTTATTTTGACATCTATAGCATAGTAAAGTATTATTATACATGAGCGTTTTATATAAATTAAAGGGGAACCAATGAAAAACGAAAAAGTGTTTATAGTTGGTGCTGGTGGTCAGGTTGGCTCTAGTGCTGCTTATGCTATGGCTATTAAACAAACTATACAAGAAATCGTGTTAATAGATTTTGCATCCTGATATTGCTAATGGTCAGGCTATGGACATTACAGATGCTGCGACTTTTACCAATGGAGTGATTGTCCGTGCTGGTGATTATGGCGGATTGCTGATGATGATATAGTGGTTATGTTGTAGTGGAGTACCCTCAAAAGCCAGGTCAGACGCGCCTTGATTTACTAAGCGTAAATGCTTCAATAATAAGTGATGTTGTGAAACAAATAGTAGCAGGTGGTAAGAATCTTATATTTTATTAATCACAAATCCTGTTGACGTTATGACATATGAAGCGGTGAAAGCCTCTGGGCTCTCGCGTAATCGTGTATTTGGTACGGGTACCACTCTTGAATCGGCTAGGTTACGTGCGGCTTTAGCGGAAAAGTTTAAAGTTTCGGCTAATCAAATTAATGCTTATGCCTTAGGTGAACATGGCGATTCAACATTTTACTGTACTCAGTCAGGCTACAATTGGCGGGATCATTGGCTAACTTTCCTGGTTATAATTATGATATCGTGGCTAATATAGATAAAGAAGTAAGTGAGAAAGTCTATAAGATTATAAATACAAAACGGGCAACTTTTTATGGAATTGGACAGGTTATTAGTGAGATAGTGGCGGCGATTTTACGCCCAGTGCCAACAATATATCCAGTCTGTTCTTTGCTAGATGGTGAATATGGTTTACAGGATGTAGTATTGAGCGTGCCATCTAGTGTTAGCAGTGATGGTGTTCATCCTATTGAAGGCTACCGCTTATCTCAGGGTGAATATGCTAAATTACAAAACTCAGCTAGAGTTATTCTCGGCGCTATAAACAGTATGAAGTAGTATTTTAAGGCTAAAATATATCTTGCAAGTATATAAAACTATGTTATTATAGATAACAGTTATCATTGTCGTAACAACTCATATTGAGTTATATCTTGATATCATATCAGTAAGAGGTTATGCGACCGCATGTGAGAGCGTTAGAATCACAAGGAGAAACTATATGACAAAAGAAGAAGGTTTGCGCATAAGAATTCGCTTGAAGGCTTATGACCATAAGGTTATTGACCAATCGGCGAAGCAAATCATTAATACCGCTACTGCATGGGTGCTGGAAATAGCTGGTCCTCATACCATTACCTACTCGTCGCAGTACATTTACTGTAGTTAAGAGCCCCCACGTCTATAAGAAAGGTGGTGAGACTTTTGAGATGCGAGTACATAAGCGTCTAATTGATATCACTAATGCTAGTCCAAAAACTATTGATAGTCTTCAAAATCTTAGCCTACCAGCTGGCGTTGATGCTGAAATTCGTATGTAATATAGTTATTTAATCTAGAAAATACTCTATCATTTTATAAAAGTGGTAGAGTATTTCATTTGTTATATATGTTTGAAGTATCTTATGTAAATTAAAACCGCCAAGCAAGCTTGATCGGCATTGTAGGTTTTTAAATTATGACTCTATAAAAACCTACAACTGGCAGAATATTACCATTTATTTTTAATAGAAGTAACGTTTAAAGCTACATAGCTAGTAGATTCTATACCTTTCATAAATTCAGAACGAAGGTTCAAGTCAATGGTATATTCACCATTTTTAAGATTTCCTTTATTAGGAGACTGTACAATCGCTGTACGCGTTATATTTATCGTAAAATCTGACGCAACTTTGATACCTTCTATGTGAACCGTAAAGTATTCAGTATCTTCGTCATGAGTGGGAAGATTACGTAACCAGCGAAATTTACATTTTCGTAGAATTGCTTTACGGTTTGGTAAAACGATATCGTCCCTGCCTACAATAAGTTTTTACCAGATCTTGACCTCCTGTTAAGCGGGATACTTGTCGCATAAGTGATCCATTAGATTCATTAAAAGGAAGAGTGGTTGCCCTTACTTCTGATGATAATTCTATCTTCTTTTGGAAGTAGACTTTCTAGTTTTTGCGAAATTAATAGTCATAATTGACCTCCTCTCAATAGGTGCGCTGCTGCATTTTCTTCTTGCTACAGATAAGTGAATTATATTATAAAATAACCGCTTATTCAAATAAATTAGGTATTAGAGTTCACCCAACTAACCCGTAAGCCATAGTAAACCGCAGGGAATGCTATTGGGCTGGCGAACAGTTCTGGCTGGTTAGCTCTTGCTATCCATTCTAAACTTTAATAAGATTTATAATAGATTTGAAATAAGGTTTTGGAGCTATGAAAATAACATTTATCCGACACGGGCACAGTCAAAGTAACTGAATTGAATATTTTATCCAGCAGCGCGGACGATGAGTTTTACCTAACCGACAAGGGTGTGGCGGAGATAAAAAAAGGCTGCTCTAGAGTTCCGACTTCTGCGGTCGAAAACGTTATCTTCATCAGCTCGCCGCTGAAACGTACCGTCCACAGCGCTCAAGTTTATATGAAGGCGATCGGTAAATCTAATGACGAACTTGCCATTGACCCCAGAATTAGAGAACTTGATTACGGAAAATTTTCTGGCAAAGAGAATGTGGGTCATATCCAAGAAAAGATTGACGAGGCGTATTCGAAATTTAAAAAGATGGCGACAATTTGTTTAGGGTGGGTAAAACCGGCGAGAATAATTACGAATTTTTGATGAGAAATTACCGGTTTTTGAATGAATTGTGTGAAAAATACATCAATAATGCCAATGTCCACGTAGTCGTTTTTTCTCATGCCGGTCCGATACGCGCGATGGAGAACGTGATTTTAAATAGCAGTGAACATCGTTCTAGAATTGCCAACGGTGAATTTCGTACGCATGAAATAAAACGACCTTTGCTAGGTCATATACGAAGAGAGGTTTTTAAGCTCAATAATTTTGTGTCAAAGAATACGAAACACTACGATGTAATAATTGGCGGCGCTGGTCCTTTTGGTCTAGTTTGTGCAGAGAGGCTAGCTAGTGCAGGAAAAAACGTGCTAATTTTAGAGAAAGAGAGCTACATCGGCGGTACCAGCTCATCATATATTGATGAAGAGACTGGCATCGAAGTGCATCGTTTTGGTCCGCATATCTTTCATATCAAGGATGAGAAAAATACATAAATATGTATCTAAGTTTAAACCCTCAATAATTATATGCACAAAATAAAAGCGGCGCTGGTCCAAGACGAGACAGGCGAGATCAGTTATTATGATATGCCGTTAAACTTGAACTCGATTAATGATTATTATCATAAAAATTAACACCAAAAAGCCGCTCAAGAGTTTATATCTAAGCGTACTGGCGGCATTGAAGTATCTCAGGCAAAAATGCAAAGAAGCTGGCTACGCCGTTTTTGGGAAAGAATTGTTTGAATCATTTTTTTAAAAACTATACCGAAAAACAGTGGGGACGATTGACTGAAACTCTGCCTCCTGATTTATTCAGCCGGTATCAAATCAGATGGGATGATAATAATGAGGCGTTTGCTGGTCAATTCCAGGAATTCCAGAAACAAGCTACGATGACCTCTTTAAGAGTATTGTGAGCCATGCCAATGAGACATACAGCAGGAAGCATCGATATTATTTATAATGCAGATTTTCTTGTTGAATCTGAAAAAATTGAGCGACAGAACGGATACAGTAGTTTAAAAATATTCACTGGAGCTATTGATGAATACTTTAAGTTTTTCGCTCGGAGAGCTAGCTTTATAGATCGTTAAAATTCGAAGTTATCAAGAAGAATATGGATGAATTTCAGCCTGTTGCCGTCGTTAATTACCCGCAAAAAGAAAATACAAATATACGCGAGTTACAGAATATAAACATTTTCATCCTGAGGCGAAGAGTAGCAAGACGATTATTGGTTACGAATTTCCAGTTGAATACACCAGGGACTGGAGCGGATATATCCAATTGAGGATGAAAAGAATAAAAAAACTGTATAGGAAGTATAAACTTTTAGCGGAAAAAGAATACAAAAGACAAAAAGAGTGCTTTTTGGTGGTAGGTTGGGCGAATATAGGTACTATGACCTTGAGAATACGATAAAATCGGCTAGTAGAATTAGCGGATAAGATAGTTAAGGAGTATTTGTATATATAGCTAAGGTGGTGAACCTATTAAGGTTCACCCAACTAACCCGTAAGCCATAGTAAACCGCAGGAATGCTATTGGGCTGGCGAACAGTTCTGGCTGGTTAGCTCTTGCTATCCATTCTAAACAAAGAGAGTCTAGCTGTCTCGTCAGGATTCTTCCGCCGAACAGCTTCCTGAGCATGCCGCTTCGTCACGCTCCAGATATTCTCTCCTTGGTTGGTGCCAGCAAAGCGCCCTTGCTATGGTTCCAACTCTCATGGGCGTAGCCAAGTAGTTCTAGCTCGTCATACGCCCACCATTTGTCGATCGCCACTAGGCTGCCTGCTACGATGTAGTCCTGAACAAATTGTTCAAGCGGTTGTCTATCTCGGCTGTCGGTAATGCGTAGGGCAATGCGCCCGGTCGTAGTATCTTTAGCGCCAACTACGATGTGCTGAGGCTGTTTGGATCGCCTCTTGCCAAAGTAGCTTTATCTACTTGCACCACACCCTCCAGCATGGCGGTGAGCTGCTGCTGTCAGGCAGTTGCTTGCGGAATCAGGGGCAAACCAGCGCCGAACAGTAGTAAGCTTACGCCGGCTAATAGGTATGACGTTTCCGTTGAGCGTTTTGTTTGCCAACAATAGAGCAGGATGAACAGCTGCCGAGAACTTAGCTTCATGCCGTATAGCCAACTAGCCTGGTAGCTGGTAGGCCGGTATTTCTTGCGGCACAGTTTACGCCACAGATATTTGTTGCAATAGTTTTCATGAAGACCCGCATAGCAGCGAGGACACAATACCTCATCGCCGAAGACTAGTTTGTTAAGGATTTGCCAGTATTTCTTGTTACTGGCAAACTTTGGTATGGTAGACATTAGGAACATCTCCTTTCACTTAGTTGCTATTCACTCCTAAGTTTACGGGATGTTCTGGTTTAGGTCGGTGGACCAGGTGATAGAGAGTCGTTGACTAAAGGCTATAATTTGTGCTACAATACAAAAGTTACTTTTATGTACAAATAATATCAAGCAACCTTGGTGAATTATAAGGTCTCGTGCTTATTTAGCAACCTAACGGGAAACCAATAAACACCAAGGGTTTTAAGTGGGAGTAAAGAGGGCTATGAAAGCACTTCTCGGTACCAAAATTGGTATGACCCAAATCATCGGCGAGGATGGTGTTACTATTCCTGTAACAATTATTCAAGCTGGCCCAGTCACCGTTACTCAGGTGAAGTCAGTCGAAACAGACGGCTGACAATGCGGTGCAAGTGGCATTTGATAAGGGTAAGAACCTGAGAAAGGCCAGCAGGTCACGTTAAACCTGCAAAAAGTAACTCCGAAACTATATTCAGAGTTTCGTGTCGAAAAATTACCTGAAGGTATAAAAAGTGGGCGACACTCTAAAATGTATCATCGTTTGAACTGGGAGAGACTGTTCATGTGACTGGTACTAGCAAAGGTAAGGGTTTCACTGGAACGGTGAAACGCCACAACTTTAATACAAGTAAAAAGACTCATGGTGGTAACGGCAATGTCCGCAAACCTGGTTCTATCGGATCTATGTATCCACAAAAAGTCTTTAAGGGCAAAGAAAATGGCTGGACATAAAGCAATGAAAGAGTAACTGTTAAAAATCTAACTGTTGCTTATGTTGACCTGATAGCAATTTGATTGGCTTAAAGGGTGCTGTACCAGACCCAAAAAGGGTCTTGTAATGATCGGAGGGAATGCGTAGTGGCGGAAACAACTAAAAAACAAACGCTTCCTAAAGATGTATTTGCAGTAGATGTGCCAAATCATGAATTGTTGAAGTTGGCATATGATAGCTACCTTTGCTAATGCAAGACTAGCAAGTGCAACCACAAAACAACGCGGCGAAGTCCGCGGCGGTGGTAAAAAGCCATGGAAACAAAAAGGTACTGGTAGAGCACGTTTTGGCTCGACTCTGTAATCCAATTTGGCGTGGCGGAGGTATAGTATTTGGTCCGCGTGGCAATGAAAACTATATCAACTTTCAAAGACATCTAAGAGGGTTGCTATTAAGCAGGCGTTAACCTTAGCTAATAAAGATAATAGAATTATCGTTAAGGATATTAGTACAACTGGTAAAACTGCTGAAATAGTAAAGTTCTTGCAAGATAATAAAATTGATCGCAAAGGTGCTTATTGTAGTAGACGAAAACTCCAGAGTTGATTCGTGCTACGAATAACTTACGACAGGTTCGTCTTGTAAAGTGCGCTCTATTTGAATGTGTTTGATATTTTGAACGCAGATACAATCGTGTTAAAATAATAAATCAGTGCCTGTTATTACAGACTGGTTAAATAAGGAGGTTGCGTAATGATTATAGTATTACCACGCGCCACCGAAAAGGCGTACCGCCTTATTCAAGAAAAGAATACTTACATTTTTGATGTTCCACTAAATGCTAATAAGCAGCAAATAGCTGAGGCTGTGGCTGATCAATTTGATGTAAAGGTTTCTGCTGTAAAAACTCTTGTACAACAAGGTAAATCAGTTCGATTTAGCCGTGGCAAAAATCGATATCCAGGTACGACAAAGCGTAAGGATATCAAAAAGGCATATGTAACGCTTGCTAAAGGCAGCTCGATTCAGGTATTTGAAGAGCCGGCAGCAGAAGAGGAGAAGAAGTAATGCCAGTAAAGCAATACAATCCAACTACTCCTGCTCGTCGCGGTATGACAAGTCAGGATTTGAGCGAGATTACAACTCGCAAAACCACTAAAAAGCTTGATTAAGACTAAAAACAAACAGCTGGTCGTAATAACCAGGGTCGTATTACAGTACGACATCGTGGTGGTGGTGTAAAAAGGCACTATCGACTATTAAACCATCGTTTGGGTGAAGGTTTGAATCTTTCAGTTGAAGAAATTGAGTACGATCCAGACCGTTCAGCTCGTATTGCACGCGTAAAGGATCAATACGGTTTAAGACATTACATAATTGCTGATACTCAAACGACTAAAGGTAAGACTATCGAATCTGGTAGCGAGGCTGCTATTGAAGCTTCAAATAGAATGCCACTTTCCCGCTATACCTGTTGGTACACAGATTTATGGTATAGAAATTACGCCAGGTCGTGAAGTCAAATGGTTCGCGGCGGGTGCGGAAAGCTCAACTTGAGGCAAAAGAGGGCGATTATGCATTAATTCGATGCCATCCGGTGAGGTTCGCAAACCGTGTAGAGTGCTGCGCAAACATAGGTGTTGTCGGTAATATACAACACCAAAATGTTAAAATTGGTTCAGCTGGCCGACGTCGCCGTAAGGGTATACGTCCAACTGTACGCGGTGTTGTTATGAACGCTGCAGATCACCCACATGGTGGTGGTGATGGTGGTCGCCATGGTAGTGGTAAACCACCTCGGTACCCATGGGGTCAGTTAACTCTTGGATATCGAACTCGCCGCCGCAAATATACTAATAAATTAATTGTACGAACTCGCCATGAAGCGAAGAGGAAGAGGTAGTATATGAGTCGCTCACTCAAGAAAGGTCCGTTCGTCGACTTAAAAATTAGCAAAGAAAGTTGCTGCTTTGAAGGTCGGAGATCGTACTGTAGTTAAAACCTGGGCTCGAGCTAGTACTATCACACCAGAAATGGTAGGCTTTTACTTTTGCTGTTCATAACGGCCGTGTGCATGTGCCTGTATTGATTACAGAAAATATGGTTGGACATAAGCTCGGCGAGTTTAGTCCAACTCGTAAATTCCGCAAGCACGGTGGAAAGGACAAAAATAATGGCTGAAAGTATTACAGTACGTGCTTTTATCAAAGGTATTGATCAGACACCGCGCAAAGTTAGTATTGTGGCAAGTCTAGTGCGTGGTCGCTCTGTAGCTGATGCAAGTTAGTTATTTTTGGATCATACACCACGCCGCGCTGCTTTAGCCGTAAAAAGGCTATGTTTCTGCTGCGGCTAATGCTACAAATAATCATGGTCTGAGACAATAAAAACACTAGTAATTTCTACATTAAATGTTACTGCGGGACCACGTATGCGTCGCTATAAGCCTGCTTCACGTGGACGCGCTTTAACTTTTGAGAAAAAATCTAGCCATATTTTAGTAGAGGTAACTGGAACTGAAAAGCCAAAAAGCCTGCTACTAAAAAGGACGAACCAAAAAGTAGCTAAAAAGCCAGCAACTAAAACTGCCGTGAAAGAAAAACGACAAGAAAGTAGAGGAGAAGTAAGATGGGTCAAAAGGTTAATCCAATCAGCTTCCGTCTGCAAGTCCACAAAAATTGGGATTCACGCTGGTTTGCTAATAAGCGGGATTTTAGTAAGTGGCTTGCCGAAGACATTAAGATACGTGAATTGATTGAGAAAAAGTTTGCATCACGTCCAACTATTGATCGCATAGAGATTGAACGTTCAGCAAATCAGGTTACTATTACTATCCATACTGCAAAGGCTGGTGTAGTGATAGGTCGTGGTGGTGCTGGTGTACAAGAACTTAAGAAGCAGCTTGAAAAGATTGCAAGTTTGCCAGTTCGTATAAATATTGAAGAGGTTAAACGCCCAGAGCTTTCAGCTAAGTTGGTTGCGGAAAATATTGCTCATCAACTTGAGCGTCGCATCAACTTTAGGCGAGCTACTAAAATGTCTGCACAGAATACCATGAATGCTGGCGCAAAAGGTATCCGTATAGAGGTAGCTGGTCGTCTAAATAATGCTGAAATGGCTCGTCGCGAAAAGGTTATTGAAGGATCTGTGCCTCTCCATACATTAAGGGCTGACATTGATTTTTACACAGCCCGCGCAATGTGTCCTGGAGTTGGTATTGTTGGCGTAAAGGTATGGATCTACAAAGGTGAAAGGAGTGATATCTAATGTTGCTTCCAAAGAAAAACCAAGTACCGTAAAGTACGCAAGGGAAGGAATAACGGCAAGGCTACTCGCGGTAACTATATTGCATTTGGTGATTATGCACTGCAATCTCAAAGTAATAGCGATGTAACAAGCCGTCAAATTGAGTCTGCCAGGCAGGCTATGACCCGCTACATTAAGCGCGGTGGTAAGATTTGGATTCGTATTTTCCCACATATTCCAGTTACACGAAAACCAGTTGGCTTGAAGATGGGTATGGGTAAAGGTAATCCTGAATTCTTTGCAGCTAAGGTAAAAGAAGGAACTGTGATGTTTGAAATGAATGGTGTAAGCGAAGAGGTTGCGCGTGAAGCTATGCGTCTAGCTAGCCATAAGTTACCTGTAAAATGTAAGTTTATTAAGCGAGAGGATGCGTAGTTATGGCTGATAAAAAGCAACTAAAGCAGGCTGCGGAAGTTAAAACTTTAGAACAACTACATAAAGAGTTGGCTAATAAGCGTGCGTATTTAACTGAAACATTGCGTGGTCATCGAGCGGGTGAATTACAAAATGTTCGCGTTCTTGGTAAAACTCGCAAAGAAATCGCTCGTTTGCTAACCGCTATTAATGCAGCTGAGCAGGAAGAAGGAGAAAAGTAATATGGCAAAGACTCTAACTGGTATTGTTACGTCTGATGTGCGTGATAAAACCATTACAGTAACAGTTACTAGCCGTGAAACTCATCCGTTATACGGTAAACACATACCGTAAGCCGTAAATATACAGCTCATGATGAAAATAATAAGGCTTATATTGAGATCGCGTGCGAATTGTTGAAACTCGCCCGCTTTCGAAGACAAAGTCATTTAAAGCTTGACGTGATTGAAGAAAAAGCCCGCGGAAGAGTTGAATTAAAAAGAAGGTATTGAGGAGGCTTAGATATGATTCAACAAGAATCTCGCTTGCAAAGTCACCGACAATAGTGGTGCAAAAGAAATTCTGTGTATCCGTGTTCTAGGCGGTACTGGTCGTCGTTATGCGCGTGTTGGCGATGTTATAGTGGCAACTGTCAAAGATGCAAACCCAACAGGTAATGTAAAGAAAAAATCTGTTGTAAAGGCTGTTGTAGTTCGTACGCGTGATCAAATTCAGCGCAAAGATGGATCAACGATTTGCTTTGATGATAATGCTGCTGTAATTATCGGTGAAGATAAAAATCCAAAAGCAACTCGTGTATTTGGCCCTGTTCCACGTGAGCTTCGTGATATGGGTTACAATAAGATTATCAGCTTGGCTCCGGAGGTATTATAACTATGGCTCGTATTAAAAAGGATGACATCGTAAAGATTATCTCTGGCAAAAATAAAGGTGTAACTGGAAAAGTCATTGCAGTTTTACCAAAAAAGAATGCTGCTCTAATTGAGAATGTTGGTACAGCTAAGCGCAAGGTTAAGCCAAGTCAAATTAATCCTCAGGGTGGTATGAAAGATATTCATGTACCTACATCTATGCATAAAATTGCTTTGGTGGTAGATGAAAAATCGTCGGCAACTAGTCGTGTAGGATATTCAAAGAATGACGATGGTAAAACAGTTCGTATTGCTCGTCAGTTAAATAATAAGGAGATTAAATAATGGCAAAAACTATAAAAATGCCTATACTCCTCGCTTTGAAAGCTTTGTACACGATGGTACATATAAAAAGAACTACAAGCCGAATTGGGACTTAGTAATATCCATCAAGTTCCAAAACTCGAAAAAATTGTAGTAAGCATGAGCTTGGTAAAACAAGGACGATAAACGCCACTATGAAGTTGTTAAAAACACACTAACAAAAATTACTGGACAGGCTCCAGTTGATCGTATGGCTAAAAAGTCAATTGCTGGTTTTAAAATTCGTGCTGGTATGAATAGAATTGGTGTTAGTGTAACTTTACGTGGTGCCTGTACATAGGAATTTTCATGGATCGTTTTATCAATGTAGCGATGCCTCGTATACGCGACTTTCACGGAGTAGGTTTGAAAAGCATTTGATAAGGGTGGTAAATTTACAATGTGGGCATAACTGAGCAGTCAATCTTCCCTGAACTTACTTTTGAAGAAACTCAGGTTTTGCACGGTTTGCAGGTGACTTTTGTTATCGAAAATCAAGATGTAGCGCATTCTAGAGCTTTAGTAGAAAAGTTTGGCATGTGATTTGAAAAGAAGGAGGACGTCGTAATGGCTAAAAATCAATGATTGCTCGTGATGAAAAGCGCAAGAAAATGATTCCAGGAAATACGCAGATAAGCGCGCTGAGTTGAAAGAAAAAGGCGATCAAGAAGGTTTACAAAAACTTCCTCGCAATTCTAGCCCAACTCGCTGGAAGAATCGTGATATCCTCAATGGTCGTCCACATGGCACATATGCGACGCTTTGGTTTGAATCGCACACTTCTCGTGAAAAAGCTTCCCGAGGCGAAATACCTGAGTAACAAAAGAGTAGTTGGTGGAAGGAGGAGAATATATGTCTCATGCAAACATCGCAGACCCAATCGCCGACCTTCTAACTCTGCATTCGTAATGCAAAAGATGGTTGGAAAAACAGAGGTACGTGTACCTGCTAGCAAGATGAAAAAGTTGTTGCTGAGCAGTTGGTAAAAAGTGGCTATCTAGAAAATGTTAAATTAGAAGATGCAAACCACGTATGCGTATTAGTTATTGATATAAATAAGCCCGGCGAAAATAGTGTAATTAACGAAATTACGCGTATTAGTAAGCCTGGTCGCCGTGTTTATATCAAATCTACTGAAATTCCAAAGGTTAAATCTGGATCGTGGGGAATTGTCTTGATTAGTACATCAAAGGGTATTAAGTGACTGGTCTCAGAAGCATGCGAAAAGCTAAGTCTAGGTGAATTACTTTGAAAGTATACTAAAATTATCCCTGGATCATATATACAAAATACTCTCGAGTTTATACGGAGTATTTTGTTATTTATCGTAAAATAGTGTTACTACATAACCTGCATCAAATGCTAGATTGATGTTTCTAAGATGTATTTACACATATAGTTTTATTTGATATAATGTGCCAGTTATTACTAATTTATGTGGTGATGAGGTAGTAGCTGCTATCACGCATACACAGTAAAACGTAAACGAGCAATAAAAGTGAGTCTGAGTCGAATCGGAAAACTGCCGCAGTTATTCCGGCCGGTGATAATCACGGTTGATTCTGGCAATGTAGTAGTCAAAGGCCCAAAGGGTGAATTGACACAGTTCATTACGCCAGCGGTCGACGTGAAAGTCGAAGACGGACAAGTTACCGTTCATCCTAAAGATGAATCTAAAACAGCCCGCGCCCAGCACGGCTTGATGCGTGCATTAATTAATAATATGGTAATTGGTGTTACTAAAGGGTACGAAAAGAAGCTAGAGGTTAATGGCGTTGGTTTTCGTGTTTCTATGGAGTGGTCAGGATCTAGAGATGAGTCTTGGCTTTAGCCATCCAGTTAAATATACTCCACCACAGATGTGAAGATTTCCAACAAGATGCGAGATCACGGTTAGCGGTATTGATACAAAAAGCTGGACGTTGCAGCCGAGATTAGGTCATTTAGAAACCTGAACCCTATAAAGGCAAGGGTATTAAATATGCTGATGAAGTTATTCTTCGCAAGGCTGGAAAGGCAGGTAAATAATGGCTGATTTACAGAAAAAGCTATTAAATAAGCGTTTGCGTAAAAATAGGGTTCGCGCTAGAGTTAATGGCACCGCAGACCGTCCACGCCTAACTGTATATTATTAGCAACAAGCACGTTAGTGCACAAATCATTGACGATACGATAAAGGGTATTACTATTGTATCTGCAACCACAGTCGGTACAAAATTAGCAGGATCAATGACGGAATTGGCAGCTACAGTTGGCTCTGATATCGCAAGGAAAGCAAAGAAAGCAAAGATTAACGCAGTTGTGTTTGATCGCAATGGTCGCCAGTATGCTGGTCATCTAAGCGCATTGGCTGATGCTGCACGTAAGGAAGGATTGGAATTTTAGTATGGCAGAGAAAACTGCAAATGCTACTACTCGTTCAGATGCGCCTAGAGGTCGTCAGCAACGTAGTAGTCGTCGCGATGAACGACGAAATAAGCGTGATCGAGATGATGCACCGAAAAGAATTTTGAAGAAGTTGTTACTCGCTACATGATCGTGTCGCACAGAGTGTGTAAGACGTCGATTCCGATTTAAGGCGCTAGTTGTAGTCGGCAATCGTAAAGATAAGGTTGGTGTAGGAGTAGCCAAAGGTCAGGACGTACAAACTGCCATCTCTAAGGCTACTGATGTTGCAAAGAAGAATCTTATCATTATACCTTTGTATAAAGATACCATTCACATGATCTCAGAAACTAGAATTAGTGGTGCTCATCGCTTTTAATTAAAACCTGCCGCTCCAGGTACAGGTATTATTGCTGGAGGTGTTATTAGGCAAATTATTGGTGTAACAGGTATTCGAAATATGCTTTCGAAATCATTGGGATCAACCAATAAAGTAAATATTGCTTATGCTACAATTAAGGCTCTTAGCTCACTTGTTCCACGTGATCAATGGGTTGGTGTAGAGAAGAAGTTCAAAAGGGGGACTAAGTAATGGTTAAATATAACGAACTTAGTGTATCTTCAAATAAGAATAAGACTCGCGTTGGTCGTGGTATATCTGCTGGGCGCGGTAAGACAGCTGGGCGCGGTACTAAGGGTCAGAATGCTCGTACTGGTAAAAAACTACGTGTTATGTTTCTAGGGTGGTCAACGTCCTTTTGGCGCAAGCTATTCCTAAAAATCGTGGTTTAAGAGTTTAAAGGCCCTGCTCAGGTTGTATATACAGATAACCTTAATAGTTTATCTGGCGTTGTTGATAACTTTACGCTTTCATGAAGCTGGATTAATTGCAACTCCGTTTCATACAGTTAGCAGTAATCACCGTGGTGAAAATTACAAACCCAAAATAGATCTTAAGATTCAGTCAATATCTGCTAGTGCAAAAGAGGCTCTCTAATGCTGTGGTAGTTTTTGAAAAAGGTTGCAACGCCTCTTCCTAAGTCTGTAAACAAGCTGAAGCTGAAGATAGTAATCTATATATTATAAATAAAAGTCCTGACAAATACTGTGCGGGCTTTATCAATATATGTAACTTTATTTATCGCTAAACACTATGTTATAATACGAGACAGTTATTGAATGAAGATTCCAAATACAATATTTGACCAGAGGGGTATACGATGAATTGGAGAATTATATTTAAGTCACTGAAGAATCGCGATATGCAGAAGCGATTGCTTATCGTTTTGATGTTGATAGTTGCGTGTAGACTATTGGCCCATGTGCCAGTACCGTTAACTGGAACCTACAAAATTAAAAAGAAGTTTTAACGAGCTTTTTAACTTCAAGCGATTTTTGGTGGATTTTAAACTTACTTCAGGTGGTGCTCTGAGTAGGCTATCTATTGTTTTAGTTGATGCTTAGCCCCGTTTATTACAGCTAGTATTATCTCTCAATTAATGACTCGCGCCATTCCTAAACTTGAGCAGCTTCATCAAGATGGTGAAACAGGCCGTCGTAAAATTAATCAATGGACTCGTATCATGACTGTACCTCTGGCGGTTATCTCAGCTCAATTGGTGCTTTATCTATAGTTTTGCGTCAAAGGTCGTGTCTTGGCTGGTAATACTCACTGTTTTATCAAACACTCTATTATGGAATGATTATTGCTATTACTGCAATGACGGCTGGGTCTGTCTTATTGATGTGGATCAGTGAACTTATGACAGAACAAGGTATTGGAAAATGGCATTAGTCTGTTAATATTTGCAGGTATTGTAGCTCAGCTTTCCAAGCACCTTTCAACTATAGGGACATCTCTCTTCGATGTAAGTAAAAGGATCATTGAGTGTATTTGGTGGTTTAATTTACTCAATCCTACTATTTTCTGATTACTCTTGCGCTATTAACCGTATCTCTCTTTACTCTATATATACTTGTGAAGATTAATGAGGCGCAGAGGATAATTATTGTAAATTATGCAAAGCGAGTGCAAGGTAATAGTGCATATAGTGGTATTAAGAGTGTTCTTCCTGTTAAGTTGATTGTGGCTGGTGTTATTCCAGTTATATTTGCAGTAGCATTCTTAAGCTTACCTGCGTTTGTTGGGCAAGTTCTGAAAGCAACAGAGAATCCTAGCTATCGTCAGGTAGCAGATCATTTAATCACATGGTTCCAAGCTCCAAATCCTGGTAACTTCACCGGAGATACGGCTCAGGCATTTATTTATCCTGCTATATATTTCTTGCTTGTTATCTTGTTTACATACTTTTTACAGGTATTGCATTTAATAGTAAGGGAAATTGCTGAAAATCTGCAAAAACAAGGTGGATTTATTGAGGGAGTTCGTCCTAGTGGTCAAACTGAGGAATATCTGCATGACAGTAAATAGATTGCAGCTTTTCGGATCAATTGTTCTTTGTATAATTGTGCATCATGCCGTTTGCGATTGAATATTTACTTTATAACTTTACGGGTATTCAAAAAATGCTAATTTAGCAAATTGGAGCACGGGTCTTTTTGATTGATGGTTTCTAGTTGGTCTTGAGTCGTTGCGTCAGATAAACAGCCGAGCATTAATGGTTACCTATGATGACTATAAATAGATTAGTGTTGTAATTTAAGGCTCCATGAATAGTTCAAAAATCTGGAGCTTTTTAGTATAATACTAATATGTCTAGCGGGTTACATATACAACCAAAACGCGAATTTAATTATAAACTATTAGCATTTTTGTCGTCTGTATATTTTAGCGGAATGATTGCATGGTATGGTTGGCGTTATTATATCGCGGGTGAGTTACCTCTATCTCCATACCTATCTCTGCTGGTCGTACTGGAACGAGATGAAAACTTCAGTTAGCGCATCTCAAAAAGCAAAAACACACCACCTCAGGTTCACAACCTAAGTTTTTAACAATAGAATCACTTAATGTTAATCAGCCGTGTATTTCCAGTTGGGCCAAGATGGGCACAATGAAGCTGACATGCCTAAAAATATTAACGATGTTGGATGGCACAGTAAAAAGTTCACAACTCAGATGAAGATATTAGTGTTGTTCTACTAAGTGGTCATAATACTGGAATAGAAAAGGACGTGTATTTAAAAACCTATCAAAAATTATCTGACAATAGTAAAATTACAATTAGACGTGGTGATGACAGAAATATTAACTACATTGTAAAAAGTGTAAAAATAGTTAGAGTAAAGATTTATAATAGTGCCGTACTAGTGAAAATAACCAGCCAATAGACGAAAACTAAGCAGGGTGTACACTAATTAGTGATTTGAAAATTGGATTCCAGCTATAGGGTACCTATGACCACCGTGTGATTGTACGGGCTTCAGAGATTTAGTTTAATATATTTCTTTACTTATATACAGATATAATGTATGAATCTATACTTGTAATTTATGGTAAGTCAAAAGGAAGTAATTAAATGGTAGGCAAGGTAGTCGAAGCACTACCTCGGCACCAAGTTTAAAAGCTGAACTTGAGAATGGCTACAATTCTCGCTCATATTAGCGGTAGAATGCGTAAAACATTATATCAGACTGGTACCGATAGGAGTAGAAGTATGAGATGACCCCGCATGATCTTACGCAGGGAAGAATCAGCTCGCCTGAGAGACGAGCGTCCGTCAAAGACGCACAAAAGTATTAACTATAATTTGGGTTTACCCAAGGGGAGCTTTTTATTCACTCATGAAAGTTCGTGAGAGTGTAAAGAAAATCAGTCCCGATGACCAACTGGTGCGCCGAAAGGGTCGCCTACGCGTCATCAATAAAAAGAAACCTAAGAATAAGCAAAGGCAGGGTTAAGCATGGCTCGAATTTCTGGGGTAGTGATACCTTCTGAAAAACAAGTGCAGATTTCTCTTACCTATATTTATGGTATTGGTCCGAAATATGCACGAGACATCCTTGCGGCGGCAAAAATTGAGCCGACCACTCGGGTCGAAAGATCTCACCGAGGCTGAAGAGCAGAAAATTCGCGATATACATCTGACAACATCATACGACCGAAGGCGATCTCACAGCGCTTATGACAAATAATATTAAGCGCTTAAAAGACGTCAACTCGTATCGTGGTCTACGCCATAAATCAGGCTTGCCTGTGCGTGGACAGCGTACTAGAACGAATGCACGAACTCGTAAAGGTCGAGCAATTGCCGTTGGCGGAACACAACCAAAGGCAGCAAGTAAGACTTAAAGAAGGGAAATAGAGAGACAATGGCAGAAGCAAACAAGTGCTCGTAAAAACAGCGTCGATCGGTTCCATCTGGTCAGCTGCATATTCAGGCAACATTTAATAATACAACTATTACTTTTGACAGATAAAAAGGTAATGCATTAACTGCGTCTTCAGCAGGTGCTTGCGGTTTTCGTGGTAGTAAAAAGGGTACAGCTTATGCTGCACAGGTTGCAGCAGAGAAAGCTGCCGAGGCGGCTAAGAGTTTGCATGGATTAAGTTCTGTGGATGTATTTGTAAAGGGTGTTGGTCTTGGACGCGATGCTGCGATCCGCGCAATGAGCAATCTAGATATAACAGTCGATAGTATTAAAGATGTAACTGGTGCCGCATGGCGGGTGTTCGCCCAAAGAAAGCGAGGAGGGCATAATTAAAAATGGCACGAGATACCTCTCCTATTGTAAAGCAAAGCCGTCGTGAAGGTTATGCTTTACATCCAAAAGCACATAAGATTATGGTACGTAAATCTGGCATCCCAGGCGAGCATGCTCATGGTCGTCAAGGTAAGCCAAGTCTTTATCTTACACAGCTGCGTGAAAAGCAGAAGGTTCGCCGTACATATGAGCTTACTTGAGAAGCGGAGTTTTTCTGCTTAATGAAAAGAAGCCACACGAGGCCTAGCTGAGAAAATCTTCTCACAGCTACTTGAGCCCGTTTAGATAATGCGGTGTATCGAGCAGGATTTGCAAGTAGTCGCCGTGCTGCTCGCCAGTTGGTTAGCCACGGTCATTTTATCCTGAATGGTCGTCGTGTTGATATACCATCAATTCGCCTAAAAGCTGGTGATGAGATTAGTGTACGTCCAGAGTACAAAATCTGGCTATTTTTACTCATATTGATGATATTGTAAAGAATTCAAATCAAACAGCTCTCAGTTGGATGAAGTCTGATGTAAAGGGACTTAAATTTTCAATTACTGGGAATCCAAAAAGAGAAGAAGCTGAGCCAGATATTAATGAACAGCTAATCGTTGAATACTATTCACGCTAAAAAGGGTAAGGAGCAAAAGCATGACAAAAGTTATTCACAATCCAGCACTATCAAACATTGAAGATTATTCGTGCATATGCAGCTTTTCACGGTGGAGCCTCTTCGCGGTGGATATGGCAATACCCCGGAAATAGTCTTCGCCGTGTATTGATGTCAAGTATTCATGGTGCGGCTGTCATATCGTTTAAGATTGAAGGCGCTACTCATGAATTTACAACAGTGCCAGGTATAAAAGAAGATGTAGTTGATATTAGCCTTAACCTGAAGTCTGTTAAGATTAAAATGCATACAGATGACCCTATTGAGTTACGTTTGGAGAAACACGGAGCGGGTCAGGTAACTGCTGGCGATATTCAGTCCCATGCTGATGTAGAGATCATTAATCCAGAGCAAGTGATTTGTACGGTTGATGATCCTTCAGCAAAGGCTGTAATAGATTTGGTAATTGATTCTGGTCGCGGCTATCTTTCAATTGAAGATTCAAGCGAAACTCGTTTACATAGTGATCATATTGCGCTTGATGCAGTATTTAGTCCAGTAATTCGTGTTCGATATAAGGTTGAGTCAACTCGTGTTGGTCAAGAAACTAATCTTGAAAAACTTATCGTAGTTATTGATACAGATGGCTCTATTACACCACGTGATGCATTTGAAGAAGCTGCTGCGATACTTGTTAATCAATATACAGCCTCAGCTGGCAGCATGATGAGTCGGCTCCAGCACTTGGCCAAGAACGTGAAGAAGAATCAAAATGAACTAAATACTTCAATTGGAAGATTTGGATTTAACAGCACGTACGGCTAATGCGTTGATTAATAATGATATTAGAACAGTCCAAGATCTAGTAACCCTAACTGAACAAGATTTAAGAGAATTAAAGGGCTTTGGATCAAAGGCATTAGATGAAGTAAAAGATAAAACTATGGAGTTGGAGCTCTAAATTATGCATCGACATGGATATAAAGCAGCAAGTTTGGTCGTGAGCGAGACCAGCGCCGCGCACTCAGCGAAAGGCTTTGAAGCGACCAGTTTGATGGAACATGGTAAGATTGAGACCACCTACCTAAAGCTAAGGAATTAGTGCGCCACATTGAAAAGTTGCTTACAAAGCAAAGAAAGGCGATTTACATAATCGACGTCAAGTCATTGCGAAACTATCAACCCAAATGGCTGCATTTAAGCTAGTGGATGAAATTGCGCCTCAATTAGGTAATCGAACTAGTGGACATGTTCGTGTTAAGCGTACTCGTCCTTCGAGTTGGCGATGGTGCACAGATGGCTACTATAGAATTTGTAGATAATTTAAAGTCAGCAGTAAAGGAGGCTACGTAATGAATAAAAACTTATTCACGAGCCTAGCGAAATTGAAAGAACTTGGCTTCTAGTTGACGCTAGTGAATTACCGCTTGGTCGCTTAGCTACAATCATTGCAACTAAATTAATTGGTAAAGACAAGCCGACTTATACTCCTCATATTGATGGTGGAGATTATGTAGTGGTAGTTAACGCTGCTCAGGGCAGTCGTCACAGGTCAAAAAGGAAACTGATAAAGTTTACTACCATCACTCAGGATTTCCAGGAATTAAGGATGCAAGATTAGAAGAAGTAAGAGCTAAGTTCCCAGAAAGAATTATTGAGAATGCTGTAAAAGGTATGTTGCCAAAGAACAAATTACAAAGCGGACCGAATGAAGCGTTTGCGTGTATTTGCCGGCAGCGAACATACTCATACAGCGCAATCACCAAAGAAAGTAGAGATAAAGTAATATGGCAGATAAGAAATACTTTTATGGTCTTGGTAGGCGCAAAAGCGCGACTGCACGCGCTCGCTTATATAGTGGCAAGGGTGATATAAAAATTAATGATAAACCAGCTATGGAATATCTTTCAGGCAATAAAACTTGCTTGCAGAAGTTACTGATCCATTAGCCTTAGCTTGGTAAGCAGAAAGAATTTGATATCACAATTCGCGTTAGTGGCGGTGGATTGTCTGGTCAGGTTGATGCAATTAAACCAGCGATTTCTAAAAGCTATAGTTACTGCCTACAATGATTTACGTGGTACATTAAAGAAGGCAGAGCTTCTAAAGCGCGATCCTCGTGAAAAGGAACGCAAGAAATATGGTTTGCGTTCAGCTCGTAAACGTGAACAATCTCTAAGCGCTAGAATTTATTACAGAATCAAAAACGCTCAAATAAAATCGAGGGCGTTTTTGATTATAGTATAATTATATATATGAAAATTACCAAAATTAGATCTACCTAGATTTTTAAACGTGCGTACGGATAGACGTGTCAAAAATCCTTCTGCCATAGTGGTAATGATACATGGTATAGGAAATACTGCAGATGCCTGGAATGATGTAATTAACGAGTTGCCACCAGATGTTAGAATAATTACAGTCGATCTCCTTGGGTTCGGTGATTCCCCAAAACCTCACTGCTTCTTATAATGTACGTGTACAGGCTCGTTCTATTGCTTCTACTTTAGTAAAGCAACGACTTTTTCAACGAGTTATTTTAGTTGGTCACTCACTGGGCGCGCTTATATCTATTGAAATAGCTAAACGTTACCCTTATATGGTTCGTGGATTAATTTTTATGTTCGCCACCAATATATAAGAATGATTCAGAATCTAGCCTTATTCTTTCATCGGATAAGATATTAACCAAAAATATATAAGGTTGCCGCTAAAGATGCAAAAAGAAGAAGCCTGAATTTTTATAAGAAAGCTGCAAAAATTGCTAAAGTAGCTAAAATAACGTCGCCAAGTTTTACTGTAAATGACGACACTTTACCGAGCTATATAAAATCATTAAAATCAAGTATAATTAACCAAAAATTCATTTGATGATATATCCAAATTAAAAATTCCGGTACATATAATCTATGGTCGTTTTGATCCTTGGTAGTATCTGGCACTAAAAGATATAGCCAAGAATAATGATATATTACGGCTCAATCGATAAAATGCTATGCATGAAGTTACCAATACTTATACTCCAAAAATAATTAAGAACTTAGACAAGCTAAAAACTAGAGAGTAAATTATTGGCATGTAACACAGTCTATGATTTATGATATAATTATCATATGGTGAAACCTGTAATTTTGACTGGTGTACGTTCTAATGAAGAGCCAACTTTAGGTAATTTTTCTTGGTGCATTTACACTCTATGGTTGAGATGCAAAAAAAATATGCTGGCGATTATCAAATAAACATGTTTGTGCCAGATTTGCATAGCTTACAACTCAATTGACCACAGTAACTTAAAAACAAAAATACACTGCATAATTTAAAAATATTTTGTAGCGGCTGGGTTAGATTTGGATAATAGCGACACATTTTTTATATAGACAAAGCTATATTCCTGCACATAGTGAAATGGCATGGATTTTGGATTGCTTTACTTATGTTGGTGAAATGCAGCGTACGACTCAGTTTAAAGAAAAATCTGCCGAACATGCTGCTAGTGTTACCATGGGTCTCATGAACTACCCTGTATTAATGGCTGCAGATATTTTGCTGTATGGCGCAGAATATATTCCAGTTGGCGAAGATCAATTTCAGCATCTAGAAATAACACGTGATATTGCCAAGAGATTTAATAATAAATTTGGTGATATTTTACAGCAAAGTCAACTGCTGATCAGATGCGATTTATCCAGAGAGATAAAGGTCTACGCGTCCGTAGCTTAACAAATCCTGCAAAAAAAATGAGTAAAAGCTCTGAAGATGAAAAATCTAAAATATGCTTGAGTGATAACCCTAGCGTGGCTCGTAAGAAGATTATGTCAGCCACAACAGACAGCTTGGCTAGTGTTAATTTTGACTGGGGAAAAAGCAGCCAGGAATAACAAATTTGTTGGAAATTAAATCACTGTCTTTCGGGCCGTTCGCAAGACGATATAAATGCCGGAATGGGTTGGATGAACGTTATGGGGGATCTAAAAATATCTGTGTTGATACTGTTGAAGAATTTTGACCAACTTTCATCTAAAAATATAAGTCTATTACTGATGAAGAATTAATTTATAAACTTGAAAAATCAGAAGAAAAGATGCGTAAAAATTGTTGGAGAAACTTTATTGCAGCGTACAAAAAGGCAGTAGGTTTGCGCTAGATGAAGTTTGATTCGTCAGATATTATTACAATTCTACACAAAAATTTAATAAGGTAGAGGGTGATAGTTTTCCACGCGATATCAAATCGATTCAGAAATTAAAGCCTCATGATAAGAATGTATTGATTAATTTTGTCTTTAAGAGTAAAAATATGCAATTTTAATTGATAATTCTGCTGAAGATGATGATGGAGTATATTTATAGCCAGATTACCTCGCACATATCAGTAAGCGATGGCTACCAGCTGGTAAATAATCCTTCTAGCGATGATTTTCAACCTTCGGATTGCCTTATAAAGGTAAGGATTGCTACCTTTTTAGAAAGTAAGTCTGACAAAAACGTCTTGATATTTTTATTAGTTGAAAAATTTGGTAAAGAATCACGCAGCATACATATCAAAAGATGATTACGGCGGGACAAGTTTTGGTAGATGGTAAAATTGCAAAAATGCAAAACAACTAGTTGGTAGAGAAAGTAATATAAAAATAGAATCTAAACAGCAAAAATTTTATACCAATTAAATATGAAACGATATACGAAGATGATGATATCGTTATAAATAAACCAGCTGGCATGCTTACGCATGCTAAAGGGGCGATTGCTGAAGAATTTACTGCGGCAGATATAGTGAAGCTTATTACTAACTATAAGGCTGATACTAATCGCCCTGGCATTATACATCGCTTGGATAGAAATACTAGTGAGATGCTTTTGAATGGTGAAGAATAGTGACGCGGCCAGCAAAATTCAAAAGCAATTTAGCCAACGAACTGTAAAAAGACTTATTATGCTATAGTTTGTGGTATTCCAGGTCAGCATAAAGCTTTATTGACTTACCTATCGAACGCAATCCTTCGCGTCCCTAGTACCTTTAGAGTAGGGGCGAATGGTAAGTCTGCACAAACTAGCTATGAAATTGAGAGATCTATAATCAAAAAAAATATAAGTCTTATAAAACTTCAACCTAAGACGGGCCGTACACATCAGCTTCGTGTTCATATGCGGTATTTAAATACGCCTATCCTGGGTGATTTAGTTTACGGCGGTAAGCCAGCCGAGCGAATGTTTCTACATGCAGAATCTTTAGAAGTTACGCTATTATGGTGAGCGTAAAGTATTTAAAGCTCCTTTACCAGATGAATTTAATAAACTTATGGATAAATCAAAATGTCTAAAGATAATTTACCTCATGCATTAATTTGGAATTACCAGAGGGTTTTGATAACCTGAAGGAAAATAGATTCTTTCAAAAATAAGCAAAATTATATTTTTAGAGATAAATGAGCATAAATCGCCAAGCGGTACTACTATCGGAATTTTTATAGAAGACATTAGATTGTTGCGCTGATACTATTAAAACTCAGCGAAAGGGTCGTTCAGACAATTGATTATTCACGATGCTGCTGAGCTCACAGAGCAAGCACAAAATGCATTGCTAAAAATATTAGAAGAACCTCATCAAAACTTGCACTTTATACTTGCCACTAAAACGTATACAGTCACTTCTTGATACTGTGCGTTCACGCTGTCAGGTAAAAAAAATTGCGCCAAGTAACTTAACTATTGATTTACCCGCAGATAAAAAGCTAGAAATTAAATTTATGTCCTGATGGTGATAAATTTTTAGAGAGTAGGTTAATCAAAGATAGTGAGTTTTATGATAAAAAGTGAAGGTTTTTGAATCTGCTAAGATATTTATTTCAGGTTCACAACTTGATAAAATGGCATTAATTACTCTATTAAAGAATCACGCGATGAGGCTCTGATCGGTTAATGCCTCTCTGACTGTTTGCAAGTTTATGATAACTAGCCATTATAATAATGATTTTGCGTGATGAAGATGATAAACCCCTACAAACAGGTGAATCTCTTTAGGAAAAATGCAAATATAAGGCTAGCTTTGTTAGCTTTGTGTGATATAATTAGCCAGAGATGTTTGGACTATTATTTATTATAATTGTTGGTATTGCAATTATTTTTACGAGCCTAAGCTTAATAAAAATCAACTGTTTCATCTAAGAAACTCGCTGAGAAGATAGATAAACTTTGGGATATTGCCCAGATTCAATTAAAAATAATAAGTATTTAAGGGCTGAAAAAGCACTACTAACAATTCTGCACGTAGATGAGCGCAATGCCAATGCTTATAATCGGTTGGGTATATATATGCTAAACAAAAAGCCTATAAGGATGCTATTGAATGTTTTGAGATCGCACAAAGCCTAGAGCCAAGCGCAAGTAGTTTACATAATGCTGGACTTATTTACTTAGAAACAGATAACCTCGAAAAGGCCGCACTTGCTTTTGAACAGGCTATGACCATGGAATCTACTGTACCATCACGACATATTGCTTATGCTAAAGTTTTACAAAAGCTTGGACGTGATGAAAAGGCTATAAAATCATTTGAAAAGGCAGTGGAGTTAGATCGTTCTGTCCAGTCTTTACGTATTTTTACTTGATGCGTATGAAAAGGTGGATGATAAGGAAAAAGCTAGTCAAGTTAAAGCAGAAATTGATAAAATGCTTACACCAAAGAATATTAAGTCTTCTATAGTTGCGTCTCAACATTCAAGCTCCCAAGTCCAGTTTAAACTTCCAAGTAGAAATATTGCGCAAACCCGTATATAAAAGGCATAAATAATATATAAAACCACCTCATAGGGCGGTTAAATTAAGATGGAGCCGTCTGCGAGACTTGAACTTCGCGACCTTCGCCTACCATGGCGACGCTACTACCAGCTGAGCTAAGACGGCACATTAATTGTTCCATCTGATTATATCAAACTGATCACTAGCAGTAAACCTGTAATTATTGATAAGTTCAGATATTATTTTCGACTACTTTTTAGATGTTTGTTTAGTTATTTTATTGTCTTTATTTTATTTATTTTTAATAAAATCAGAGATTGTAATAATGCCCAGATTATCATATTAACAATTAGCGTAAATAGTGCCAAGATCGCTACTGTAGTAATCTTTTGGACCCAGAGTGTAGTTTATTAGGCTAATTATCCCTGCTAGCAATTAATGAAACACAAGCTATTAAGGTAAGTTTGCTGTAGTTTTTGTCTTTCAGTTGTTTTTTGTATTCCATTCAACTAAAATTTTCTTTATTGAATCATTCATATTTTATAATAACATGTTTTTACAAATAGTCAATAATAAGTATTATGCCGTTGACCAGTTTATTATAATTTGCTAAAATTACATAGAGTTATTGCTCATTTGATTAAAGCATAGCTGTATGCCGCTTTAGCTCAGTTGGTCAGAGCGACGGTTTTGTAAACTACCCGCCTTTATGGCGGTTCTTTTTATCTACACCACATCTGTGGTGTTTTTAATTTCCATGAGGTTATCAAATGCGTATCTGATAGCCTCGTGCAGAATTAACAAAACTGTGCTATTACGATTATGTAAGCGGCATTAAAAGTGAATGTACGGCGAAATAAGGATTAGCGCGACAGATTATTTACAATCCAGGCATAATACGAATAAAAAGTTAGTATTTTAATAATTTGGTTTATAGGGTGAACAGCGCTGAGCGGTTTTTTATATCGCTAGTACTTTACTTTAATTAGCTGGTGTTCGAATCTACCGTTTCAAAAATCCCTTGATTTTTATTCGAACGCTCAGCGCTGTTCACTACAGGTCTCCCACGCCTTAAAGTGGGCAGTAGCAGAATAACCGCTCAAAAAGAGCGAGTCACCAAAGCCATTATATCAAATGGCAGATTGTGAGTAAATATGAAAATTAAAGTAAAGCAAATCAGAGCGAGTTATCGTTTTGATTTCTTTGATAGAGAGAGTATTGCAGCCACGACAACCCAGAAGCAAATTCAGCCTTGCTGTTTTGGTAGAGAAGCCGAATGGTGCGGCTGTCATGGCGAGACTGAATTCTGTTGTCCAAATCCTGATTGTGATGGAATCGAGGATGAGGTAGTAGATTTCTACGCCAGAGAAGAGCTGCGCGAATTATGCTTGGCTTAAATAAGATAAAAAGGAGAAAAACAATGAAAAACTTAATATTGAAACTATCAAACTATCATCATTACGATTTTAATTACTGCAATCGTCGCTTTTATCGGCGGTATGTAATACCAAAAAGCGTCAGACTGAACAAGTCAAAACCGAAGCGGCGACAATCGTTAAAAATGCGAAAGTTGAAGTGTCAAAACAGTAGCGACGGGAAAGCGGCAACTCGTCGCTAGAGCAAACTGCCGCAAAGGTTGAAGCCTCGCCTGCATTTCAAAAACCTGTTGGGAGGCAGCGAGTGCAGGCGGCTGCGAAAGGTTTCAAACCTTTACTTGAGAAATACGATTGGGACGTGCGAATTATGAGTCATATGCAAGCTGAAAGTTCTTGCAATGAAAAACGCTACTGGCGATACAAGCGCTAACATTTACGCAAAATGGTCGAACTTACGGCTATTCAGTATCACTGTTTCAGGTGAGGATCTTACCAGGACGAGAAGCTTGTGATTCGCGCAACCCAGAAAATAAATATTGACTGTGCTTTATCATGTGTGGAAATCACAAGGATATAAAGCTTGGTCAGTTTATACGAATAAAAGATATTTAAGATTTTTATAGAAAGGAGGTGTAGATGAGTGAATTATACAAAGCCTTACAAGAGTTTCGCAAAATAACACCACTAGTGAAAGCCTCAAAAGAAAACCCATATTTCAAAAGCAAGTACGCAGACTACAATGTTGTAGTTAGCGAGACACGAGAAGATTTAGAAAAATGCGGCTTAATGGTTAAACAAACGATCAGCCATATCGATACTAAAAACGGCTATTAGGACTAAACTTATTCATCTGGAAAGTGGTGAGATGCTTGAAGATATTGCGCCAGTTGAAAGTGCGCCTAATAATCCTCAGACTCAAGGCTCAGGCATTACTTACATGAAAAAGGTATTCATATATAGCAATGCTTGATTTACTTGTCGATACTGACGATGATGGCAATCTTGAACGCAAGCTTAAAGAAAGGACTGATAAAGAGTCTGCTGATCTAAAAGCTGCTGAAACAGCCTTACGATCCTGTAAAACACTAGGTGAATTGAAAGAGAAACTATATTGAGATTCTCAGAGCCAATCCAAAGCTATCGCGTGAACTTGTTGGTGTCAAGGACGAGGTAAAGGCAAAAACTAGGAGGTGATAAATGAAAACCTAGACCTTGAACAAAGAAGTCAAGAATGGCTCGATTTTCACGAAGGTAGGATTTCGGGATCATCTGCTAAAGACTACTCATCGGTTCGCTATATACCAAAAGCTGAACTGGTTGAATTCGCTAAGAGTAAAGGTTATGAGTTCCCGAAAAATCTGACAATGGATAATATCCGAGCAATGATGACAGATGATGAATTAAATGAGCTTTATGCTAATGTTCAGCTTAATGACTCCATTTATAAATTAATTGCTCAGCGAATCGCAAAGCCAATCAACCCGAATGACTACGTAGACAGAATGCCTGAAGGAGCTACTTATTCAGCTATGCTGAGAGGTCAGATTCTAGAAGACGAAGCGAGAGAGCCGATTGCTGAAAAACTAGGCAAGCAGATTATCCCTGGCAGAGTTTGGCAATCTGACGTTAATGAGTATCAGATCTGCCTCGCCTGATGGTGAGATCGTCGATGAGACAGGTGACGTTTTTGAGGCGGCTGAGATCAAATGCCTGGAAAGCTGGAAAGTAGTGAAAGCATTATGAAAAAGCGTCCACCACTTGATTACGAAGCTCAGATTATTCAGTACTTTTTGGTGAACGAAAACCCGCGACACTTTTTATTTCTGTATTTATTCGGACGTATTCACAAATCCAGAAACTAGGGTTGCAGATTTTGAGTTAAAGCGGGAAGACTATCAAGAAGCAATTGAAATGACAGGTAGAGTGCAAAACGCTACCTTGAGTTGGCTGAAAAAGAAGTCCAAAAATTAATGTTCTAAAGAAAGCGATAAGGGTATGACGGACGAAGAATTGAAAAACATGACATTAAGCGAGGAAGACGTGAAAGAATCAACATATTTACACTCAGGGTGTTCACGCCTAACAATCAATCACTGAGGCGGGTTTTTGAGAAAAACTGAATGGCAAAGTGTTTCTGAATGTGAAAGCTGAGGGTGTGAACGGCGAGCAGGGCGAGGCACGATTGTGGTTCACTGGTGCAGCAAACACCTTTTTTCTGTTGATAAAATCCGCAAGATTTTTGTGCACAACGCCAAAGATGATGACCAGAAACAGAAAGTTCGCGACTTTTTCAAGAATATGAAAAGTCTGTATGAAATGTCTCAGCTTATTCAGAAGTTACCAGGTAAATCTTGTTGGTATACAGTCGAGAAAAACTGAGGGAAACTTATACAGACAATAACGGTGACGAGAAGCACCGATATGAGCGTAATATCTGGTCATACGAGCCAAAGCTACTAAAAACTGACACAGTTATTGAGGACATCCCAGAAGAGGTTGATCTGAGTGAAATTCCCTTTTAGGAGGCTAGATGACAAGACGAAAGAAAACCTACTTTTTAGAAACTGATAATGGGTTTGTCATAAAGATAACAAACCCAGATATCAATTTTATGAAGAAATTTAAGTGGTGTTTACATAATTTAATAATAAGGCAAATTAGGTGTGGCAAGTCGAAAACTTATAAAGAAAGCTGATAGAGCTTTTCGAAGTATATCCGTTTGAGAGATTCTGAGGACGGGTTCTTTATCTGCTGCTCATGTGGTCAAAGAAAGCCTTTTTGAACAGGCTGACGCTGGACATTTCATCAATAGACGATGGATGGCGTTAAGATACGATGAGAGAAATGTTCACGCTCAATGCCGATCATGCAATCGATTCGATGAAGGAAATATGGTCGGATACACGAGATTCATGCTCAAAACTTACGGCGAAGGTATCGTTGATCTGCTAGGAGAGTATGAAGACACCGTATAAAATGGACCGATGGAGAATTGGAAATTTTAATTAAATATTGGAAGGATAAGTTATGAAACTAATCGTGACAGTTGATTATAAGAATGATGAATCATTTGAATATGTTTCTACAAGCACTAAAAAGAGAAAATACGATGGCGGGAAGTCTGGAAAAGGTGTCCAAAAAACAGTTAGAAGAAAAAGGTTAGGTAAGATAATCACTTTTTCTGTAGAGGAGAGTACGAGGAGGAATAAAACATGAAAAACCTAGTAGCTGAAGTAAACATTAAAGTGTTTAGTAAGAATAATGGTCACTACAAATCCGACACCACCGTCAAATTACATTCTAACAAACCAGATACTGTCATCGCTACACTAGAAGCTCTTGGAGATACTCAAAAGAAAAATTGCCAGGAAAGAACTCCACAAAGATGTTAAAAACCTTGTTAAAGAATTAGAAAATATTCTCGAGGAGGAATAATTTCTGTGGACATAACAAACGAGATTAAAGTACCAGTAGAAAAACCGATCAGCTGTATGTCGGTAGATGTCTGCCATTATAGATCATCAAGATGTCGAGGGCGAGAATTCACGGAATATTTCATAAGATTCTCAGACGACTCTGGTTGTTATTTTAGGAAACCTAAAACGGAGATATATGATGAAACGCTATAAACTACTTTAAAGATTTACCGACATTCAAAGCTGGAGATTTATTCTCATAGTCTCAATATGGTGATTTGATCCATGATGGTGGCGATGTCGGCATTACAGCTTACGCCCGACAGACGCTCAAGAAATTTCCAAATATCCTCACAGAATGGTTCTGAGGAAACCAAGAACCGACAGATAGTATTCACTGGAAGCCTAAGGACGGTAAAAAATATTGGTTTCTTGATGAGAACGGCGATACTAATTTTGCATATTTTGATGTGGATGATCCATCCGACCGTAAGCTACTTGAGTTTGGTAACGCCTATCGCACCTCAGGAGAATGCGAAAAAGCTAGAGGCCGCAAACTAGCCGAAGTCAGACTACGCCGAACATCGACATTTGAGCCAGACTTTGAGAATGGCTGTGGTGGTTATGCTATCTATTACGATCATGTTCTTCATCAATTACGAGTACACTCTTTAAGTACTATAGACTGTGGAGAAATTGTACGCACGAAACCCTACGAAGAAGCTGAGAAAATCTATTAAAGAAAACCAAGAAGACTGGTTGATTTATTTTGGAATTGAGGAGAAGAATAATGTCAGTAAATAAGTTTAAAGTAGGTGATAAAGTCAGGGTTCGCAAGGGGCTTGTCATAGATAAGTATTATGATGGCGTGCGTTGTAATGATTCCATGGCGAAGCTAAGCGGTAAATTATTCACGATTAAATATGTAGGAGACAACTCTACAGTGTTGATGGGCATATTTTTTGTTGGTCAGACGAAATGCTAGAGCCTGCTTATAAAACCCTAGATAATCTTCGTGCTGGAGATTTTATTAATAATGAGCATGGCACAAGAAAGATTTTAACTAAGATGTCTGCTTGTTATTTGCTGAGTACTTTATGAAAAGTATACCAGAGCAGACTCCTGGTATACGGTTGATGACCTTAAAAGACTTGGCTACAGTCTTGTCGAACCAGACGTCTCAGAGCCCACCATCGAAATCAACGGCAAAAAATACAAAAAGGCTGACATTAGAAAGGCTATTAAAGGCTTGGAGGCTATAGATTAGACTATGTATCCAGCATGTCAAATTTGCGGAAAACCAACTAAGACGATAAACAGTAAGTATTGTCAGGGTACATATTGTGATGGTGTCGATGGAATACCCATCAGTTAAGAAGCCACATACTAGGAAAAAGCTCACACGAGAAATGATTAAAGCTCGGCGAAAGAAAGGACGTAGAAAGGGTAATAGGTAAACGCCGCTTGCTAATGACCTACCACACGTCAATAAACTGGGCGAACACTAACAATTCAACCGTATAACTGGGTAGATGATAGTAACTTAAAGGTAAGAGTTTTATCACCATCGAAAGATGAAGGGCTGTTGTGATAGCAGACTCCTTAGTGTAGGAGTCGAGAGCCTGCCTATCGTCTACTCAACTGGCAACATTAGTGTCTGGGCTTTTATTTGCCTATAGAATTGGGTGCAGGTGGAAATCGGCTCAATCTGGTGTTGTCAACTGGCTATATAAGAATTCTAGTACATAGATGGCTATTTTCGTTACCAATTTATCAAGCTTTTACCTAGAATATAGAGTCTTCTCTGACGGAGTAACTAAGAGGAGAGGGTGTGACTATACTAGTTGCACAGCTATGGACCCCCGCCGACGGTGGTGACGCTAAGGTCTAGCCAAATCACCCACTTATATAGCCACCAGTTATGCGGTTGAATTAAACTACACGATTTCGTGTAAATAAGGAGAGGACAATTATGAGTAAATATAAATCACGAGATATGAAGAAACGATTGAAGAGCTACAATTTGCACAAGTCATGGTATTGATTTTACTAAGCATGGTTTTAATATGTTGTTGGATAGAGGATCTGTCGAGATGATCGTCAAACAATTAGGTATTGTAGCTGAATATAAAGCATGGATTATAGAGGGTAATAGGGCATATTATTCATTAAGTTTTAGAGATACAAAGAGTGAACGGAATCTTGGTACGTATTTTAGTAAAGATGTTATTAGTCAATATGATAGCTATACAATAGATAGTTAGACATAGAGAAAGGAAATATCAATGATTTACGAAGTAGAAGTTGCACAAAACCGTTAAAGGCAAAATTTTCATTAAAGCTGATAGTCAAAAGAGGCAGAGGAAGCCGCCAATCGATATATACGAGACGAGCAGAACATTGGCTCGATAAATTTTGACGAGATTTGGGACTATTATATCTGGGACGTATCAGAGGCAGATACTCGTCGGCGATGTAGAGATTATCAAGGCGGAGGACGTACTATGACAAAAACTAAAACTCAATGATGTTGGTAGTTCAATGAAAAACCACAAAATGGTGTGGTGCTTTCGGGAATTGTGAATGAAGTTAAAGAATTTGAGAATGATACAAAGTATCTGATTGGCGTGCCGATTCCTGAAGCAGCTAGTGTTACTATTGCCTCACATTTTCGTTATGGCAAGCAATATGGCATTAGAACGAATTGGTGTAGCAGAGCTAGGAGTTGACACATGCGAAAGTTAATAAAGAAAGGAGATATCAATGGAAGACAAAGATTACTATATAACAACTATTAATAATAGACTTGATGAAGGAAATAACATGTTTGATAAAATAATGAAAGATAGAATATACCAAACACTGAATGAGTATAGGATTCTTACGCAAGCCGCTCAACTAAATATTACTAAGGGTCGTACTAAATATGATGATTTTGTGCGACACCAAGCTTCACTTGATGCTCAAGCGGCTAGAGAGATACTTAAAGCTGTGAATAAGTTACAGATAAAAACACTTCTGAGCATTGGTGCTTCATTTTGAAAACAACAATTTTGAGAGTAGTATAAAAAGAAATGAACAAACTCTAAACCAGTTGAAAGAATACTCTGAAACTTGGAACGAGGAAAGAAGTGAGAATGAAAAACTGATTTTTAGTTCATCTAATAATAGTTGAGCGACGTAGCTATTATCGCGATAATAGCTTTGAAGCTCGCTGTAAAACAGTTGGTGGCAAGATGGGCTACCCAAAATGTTACAAAAATGGAAAGGAAATCTAAATGAAAATTATAGCAGAAAATCCAGCTGAAGAAGTCTTATTACGGCGTATTAAAGCCTTGAGTATGAGTTGGTTAATCAAGACACTCGATCTACTGATATGCCGATGTGGACGATCCTAGATAATAACAAAGCTGGCAAAGACTACGGCGCAGTTATGTACTTTACCGGCAAAGCCGCCAAACAGCATATCGACGAAAACGACCATCATTACGAGAATCCAATGATATATATTCGTAGCGCTCACGACAACCGAGAGCTAAAAAGATGTTGTTCACCTACTCATTCTAGCTGGTGGCAATGAAATACCGAGTAATCATTATGGGTTTTTGGATAATGCGTGAAATAAGATTCAGAGCTTGGGACAACCTAGAAAAAAGAATGCGAAAGGTCGTATCTCTACATTGGCAAGGCGATAAACTCGTATCAGCTAAGCTTGAGGGCGAGAATGAGCCAATACCTATTGAGGGACGGTTAGTGATTGAGCAGTTTACGGGCTTAAGGATAAGAATGGCGTTGAGATTTGTGCGGGAGATATCCTTAAGTCCAAAATATACGGCAAAACGTTTACTCGCAAAATTATTTATTGTCCGAGGTTAGCAAGTTTTGGCGTAGAGGCACGGATTGGCAAAATTTTTCACTATACAATTTCAGAGCTGTAGCAGTTACAAGTTTCTATGCTTAAGGTTGTTGGTACTGCTCACGAAGAGCCTGAGTTGCTGGAGGAAAAATGAACATGAGTAAACGTTTCTGACGATGGCTGCGTATGTCATTCGAATATTTAATCCACACACCAAAAGACGATTATATTTTAAGCTCTGTAATGAAATTATCGCTTTCGAGGACCGTTTTGATGCCATTGATTATGCGATATATATCAGAAGAAGACTCCATGTTGAGTATTTTAGGGTTTGTATGGAAGCTATGTATGCTTGAGGGATTACATACACCGCTGGCTGAATAATTCGTAGAAAAAGTAAAAATAAGGAGGAATTATGTAAAAGTATTTATATCAATGCCGATGAGGGATAAGAGCGTGGAGGAAAGTGTGAAAACTGGGTCGCAAATACAAGTCAAAAAGATTTTCCGGGATCTACATTAGAATTATTAGATCGTGATTATAGAGGACGACTGCCCTCTTAAAGGCAACAGATGCCAGCATATGGTATCTCTCAAGCCAAGTCCATAGAGATTATGGCAGGAGGCCGAAGTTGTCGTTTTTGTCTAAAGTGGCATCTCGCGCCAGGTTGTCGAGCAGAGAGAATTTATAGCTAGAAAACTACGGTAAGTATCCGCATAGCAAAAGCAAGGTCGAGACGATAGAAAGCGACGAAGAGTGAATCAAAACCATCCATCCAGTGTGACAAGTGTCATAAATGGATAGAGGCCACGAGTATTACTTTGGCTATAGTCACCCAGCTGCAGTGGACGCAAAGCAGAGATCCGTAAAGCTGCACATAGAAGGCTTACTCTATAAAACTCTCTTCGAAATCGTGATGATGGTCCAGAATGTATGGTCGCGCTAGCGATTTAGACTCTGCGAGCGTAGTGTACGATCCAAAAGCCAATAAACTATTACAGGAAGGAAACTGGAAACGAATAATCGCAAGAGAGAACAAGTTGAGCGTTTAGTGAGGTCAATTGACCATGCGGGAGAATATCATATTTCGAGAGCTTTAAACGGAAGCGATGATTACGATGTTCTATAGCAATGCACAAGACAGACGATAGAGAATCTTGAAGTAGTCGGTAGAATGGGTGTGAAATCATAAAACGCAAATTATTCATAGTTATAGACAAAATCTTTGAAGAGTATAACAAAGAACTGGGATGAATTCAGCTTGCTCCGAGATACCACAGGAAACGAGCAGCCATGTGCCCACGCAAGAGTGGAATATCCTTAGTGGAAGAAGAGGTTGAGTATGTTGTGTTATAATATAAAGTACAATATGTGAGTTGAGAGAACGCAACTCTGAAGTTAAACAGTTCTTATGTGACTCTGAAAATGATGTGGATATGGATAAAAGCCAAGAAAAGGAAAACTCTAAGCCCAAGGCAAGAAAAGATTCTGTCAATTGTGTAGCGAGGCGGATAGAGAGTGGTAACGTGTTCAAAGTTATATAGAAAGCTTATAGCCCCTGATCAATCAAAAGCCAAATTGGTATAATGTTGCACGTTCAAGAGCTTCAGAATTATTGAGCAAAATCAACTTATTTTAAACAGGATAGATGAATTATTTGAAGCTGGCGGTCTGAATGACTCATTGTGCTGATAAGCAAATAGGAGAAGCTGATCACTCAAGATGCTGATTTTTCAAATAAAATGGCAGCGATTCAGTGAATATAATAAACTCAAACAGCGAATAAACTGAGAAGGAAGTTCACGTCAGACTTCGCGAGCTTACTGCTTGGTGACGGTGAGGGCGAACAGTAATGTTCGTCTGACGATTCGGATCAACAGAAGCTTGCTAAAATGACAAAACGTGTCCGTGGCGTATGTGGCGGGACTTCTGCGGGTAAGACTATCTCTATCGCTGAAATACTCTGTCAGTAAAAGCCCAGAAAGATGAGAGAGCTCACCCTCATACGCGTGTGGTCTCAGAATCATTTCCGCATCTTTTAGAAAGAGGTGCTATGCGATTTTAAGAATATGCTATGCAGGAGCAATGGCTGTGAAGCGAGTCATCCTGAATGCTACAGACTCTATTTATACATTTGAAACAGGCTCAAAAGATAGAGTTTTAGCGCCGATCAGCCTAGTAGTACGTGGACCACGTCGTATTGATTACTATTTATAAATGGAAGTGCAACAACGTGGCTATGAATCGTTTGACCAAATTAGCGGTGCGTACTACTGATTAGAGATTTGGCTAGATTGGAACCCAACAAATGAGTTCTGGTTCTCACGACTTGGCTAAATACACGTGACGTAGATGTGATTATCATGCGTTACCTATAAAGATAATGAAGGTCTACCTGAAACAATCGTAAAGACATCGAGGCTCACAGATCAAAGCAAAAACTGGTGGACTGTTTTTCTGATTCGCTCAACTAGGAGGTCGAAGGTAGAATACACAAGGCTGGAGGATTACAGACGAAATACCTCCTCACGAAGCCAATAGAGGGCTATGGATTAGTACATCCTCAAAACGACCCAACCGCTATAACGTTGCAGTCTATTAGCTACGCGGAGGATACAAGTCTCAGGATGAGGGTTCTTTGGAGAAAAGGTACGAGCAACCAGCAAATCGTCTCATTTATGAATAACTTAGATTTTGGCGTGATTGTAGCTGATTCAGCTGAGCCGAAGTCGACTGACGAACCACCTATACGGGCCTGTCTGTTGTGGCTGCGAGGGAGCTGGATCTTATTTTTACAGGGAATAAAGTATGTTCAAGAGCAGCGTTTCTGTCACTGCACAAAGTATTAATTTAATTAAAGAGTATAGAAATTATTTATGGCAGCGACAGACAAAGATGGCAAGACTGTCAATATACCAGAAGGTGGTTTTGATCACGCTCTAGACGCTGTTAGGTACAAGCTGTCTAGCGTTTTAAAGCCAAAATATGAGCAGAAGCCAATAATTCAAACGTCAGGAGATCTAGCACAATTATGGAGTTAAGATTTGGTGAGGTTAAAACAATACGTTACAGATGGCGTAGAGGTTGAAGAAACTAGGAAGATAAGGGATTATATGACTGCTCAAAGTATCCGTTCATTTACGATTCCTGTGAAAGTTAGTAGCTTTGATGAAGTACGACAGGAATTTGACGATCTCATAAAACAGGCAGAAAATGGTGAGTGTCTAGATATATCATTGAACGTCAGAATTGATTAAAACACAGGACTGCCACAAATGGTAAAGAAAACTATTTTGGATAAAAGTTCAAGGTTGTAGACGCTACATAAACTATGATATTATAGACGCGTAACAAGCTACTGGAAAGCCTCCAGCGCGATGATTACATAACAGTAATTTTTACGTTGGGAGTAATCCAGTGGCTTTTGTCATGTCGATGAAAAGAATATCGGCGACGCGTATGAGGATAGTAAGAAGTTGTACGCTTCAGCATTAGCGAATGTTGATGAATACGAGCGTATTGCTCTTAATAAGCCTAAAAATAATTTACCATCTGGTTTTCCAGACATGACAGATGGTACAACTGCTAGCTATGTTCAGTCACGTCCTAAAAGTGTAATTCAGCAGATTCCTACAGGCTTAGTAACGAGTTTAGACAAAGACAAAGATTTGGATGGTGTTGCCAATTTAGTTCTTACAGAAGACATTATTTCGCACGCAAACACAACTGGTAGTGTTTTACAGAAATCCTGGGGAGCAATGGGCAAAGGAATGACGTATGGATCGCAACCTGCCTATATATTTTATGCGCAACATGGAGATTATTTTGGTGCAGACTTCAAACTGCCCTACATCAAAGACGTTATTTTAGAATCTGGAAAAGTCTATGACAAAGACTGTAATGTTATTTTCTTACGAGCATGGTATCAGCCAAATGATATTAACATGCTTAATTTACCGCGAAAAACAACCCAATAAACAGGGAATAAAGAGTGGTTGGCGTTTAGATAAAGCTGGTCAATCTGCAAGCTAAAGAAAAGGATAATGAAAAGCAAAACTCCCGCTGGAGCGTGCTCAAGGGCTTCGAGATGGGCGGCGTGAGATTATTTTTGCCTTCCAAAAGGGAGAAGGCGTGCATACTGTTATAGCTCAGACAGCAAAGAGGTTTGTCTCACTCAACCGTCAATCCTGACCCGAGAGGCATTATTCCAATTCATTTCCTGTATCACGACATGGATATGTCTCAGTCCGGATTGGACGTGGTGCAGTTGAGCTCGTAGTGGGTCTTCAAAACATGCTTGATTCAGAGATACAAAGTGTACCAGTATGCAGAAGCCTCTGGATTAAACCCACCACTCATTAAGCGAGGTTCGTTCGATACTTCAACAATCAGATATAAATTAAATGCTATTTGGGACTTAGGTACGGATCCTAACGCAAGCATTTCACCAGCTAATAGTTCTACACATGCATTAAGTAACTTTTCAAATAATTACGGGCTTATTAAAAGCGGATCTTAAAGCTTATAAACAATGCTAATGATGCCCAGTATCTCATCCGAGGTTGGCAATCCTGGCTTTTCTCGAACAGACAGCGGTGTTAAAGCTCAGCAGGAGCGCACGAACGTTAGTGATAATTATCTTCGCAAACAGTTCGAAGACTGGTTTGGTGATGTCTGCGAAACGATGCTTAATATCCATTTTGCGCTATCTGAAGGCACGAAGACAATTGAGCTCACTCAAGAATATATCAAGCGCCGAAAAGTTGAAGATCTCACCTTTTGTGCAACTACAGCTAACACGTTGATTACAAGCCAAGAAATAAAAGGGTCTTTTAAGTTCAAGGTTGATGCGTCCCACTTCTGAAAGCTCAAAGATGACGTAACAATCGATACCTGGAAAACCTAAAGGGAATAGCTCAGAACTGGCTCCAGTCTGACCCTGAATTAGGTCAATATATCCGCAAAGACCGTCAGTTATTAGCGAATGATCACCAAATCGCGTAGATGACCCTGAAAGAGTTGATTATTGACCCTGATCAAAACAATAACTGGCATAGCCGAGTGAAGCGAGGAACAACATGAATGGGAAGGATTTAATCCCAAACACCGGGCTTTCTTGTATTCCAGAGGAACGTGAAGAAAAGGAGCAGAAAGGAGCGAGTAGCTGCTCAAAAAGAGATTGATGTACTTCGGGTTCTTCTAAAAGGTATGGACGACTCAGTTATGCACAAAACATCAATCAACTGACTATGAATCCTGAGACTTCAGAAGAATCGCTAAAAGTTCAATTACTTGCTGCAAGATGGCGTGTCAACGACTTGAGTGGAGCTAAAGGCATGGATTCAGGAGCAGGTGGAGAAAACAAATGGATAAGAAAAGACGTGAGAGACAAATTAGGCAAAGCGTTTCCTTGAGACTGATCTCTTTTTAAAAGAGTCAGTGAATTCAAGCAGGAGAGCAGTTTTTGATTTACGTGGACGATCGAGTTTGGACCGCAATTCTTCCGCTCGAGTAGATTTATTTAAGCGAAAGGAGCATATCGACTAGAGAAGTTGTTTACTGGGTGGGTTGCAGGCTGGTGGTGTTTTTGTTGATTTTGTCTCATCCAGCCCAGAGCTCATCTCCTTGAACTCTCCATCCTGCGCACCGACGTAAAAGGCTCGTAAACTAACTCAACATAGGAGTAGCTTACCCGTGGAAAATACCACTACAGACGTAAACACAAGCCACAGAACGTGGCAGATGTGTCAGTCAATTATCGAAGACCAGTTCAACCGACAACCTTGACTTCCAAAATGGCTTCTGGGAAGAGAGAGCGAACAGTCAAGGAGGGCGAGTCCAAAACAGACTGAAACTCAGAAACAGAGGACAAATCCGAGGATAAGTCCGAAGAGAAGCCAGAAATTTCCGAAAGCAAGGAAAGAGGCGCACAGCTCAGCTGAATAACGAAATTCGAGGATTGGTGAAGCGCGCCGAAACGAGCTGCAGCAAGAAGTTTCTCAATACGAGGGTGTTGCAGCTCAGCATCAGATCGAACGAAAATCGCGTGACACCAGAGCAGCTAGAGGCTATGGGGTTGAGACCCACAAGACGCTGCAGTGCAGTCACTTCTCTGCGAGGTTGACAAGCACCAGGCTGAACTTAATCAAGTTCAAGCGTGATATTGCTGGATCTTCAGTACAATATCGCACTTGATAGAGTTGAGTTGCTCAAAGACTCACCCTGTATTCGGACGAGCAATCGCCAGAACACGATGCAAACTACCGACAAAAGCCACTCAGCTGTACATGCAAGCAGCTAACCCACAACTGAATGAGGAGGGTGCGCCAGTGTCAGCAGATGACAGCTATATGAGTTTATGTCTGACTGGCGTGATGTGTACGCGCGCAGAGGGTATTAAAACTCGGTGCAGCCAAAAACATCAAAAACAAAACAATCTGCTCGCAGTGATGAATGCTGGCGGCGTCAACGTTCTGGCGATGATGACGAAAACAGCTTTGTTGTAAAACTTTTTAACTAAATGAGAGAGAACATAAAATGGCTGTGAATTTACCTGACGTTACTACCAAAAATCCTTGACAAGGATATGTGATGCAAAGTCTCTGACTGCACCTGCCTTCAAAGGCAAATACGAGGTGAGTCTGGTGGCACAACTAAAACATTTAAGATCTACTCAACGACCGCACAAGAGCTACGTGATTATACTTCGCGGAAAGAGCCCACTGGCAGCTAAAGGTGTTGGTGGTTTTGGTTACGAATACCAGGCTGCTCAAAACAAAGAGCGAGGTTGTTACTGCTGCTAAAAGATGCAGGTCACTTTGCTATCTCACTGTCGCAGCGGATGCACACTTCTCCAAAGATGGCTCTCTGGACGCAAGTGAGATTATGCCGTACACAGGTGGAGGATGTTATCTATCCGACCTGACAAAAGCATAATCTCTGAGCCGTTCACAACTGGCTACTGCTGTGTACTGCTACCGTTAAAGCTACTACAAACGCTAATGCATATGAAACGTTTACTAGCTTGATGACGGCTCGGTGACTTACTGCTCTAGTGCCTGCTAACGGTCGTGTAGCATTTTGCTTTCGGCATGTCGTCCTACTCACGCATCAAACTGGATGACAAGCTATCTCAGCAAAGCGGATGTGACTGCAAAGAGTCGCCGCGATGGTAACTGCGGAACTATCGACAAGTGTTTGGTGATCGAAGTGCCGCATGTCTATCTGCCAAAAGACGTGGATCTGATCTTGACTCTACGAACAAGCTGCTAGCAGCTCCAGCATCTGGCTGATTGCCAATCAGGGAGCCAAGTTCAGTAGCTGCCAGTGGCTACTACGTCTGTCAAACAGTCGTGTCGTACGATGCATCTCGTCTGAGAGAGAAGTCAGCTGTTCAGGTTTTGAAGGTTAAATAGTTCTTTTGCGAAACTCGCCCCATCTGGCGCGTTTGCCTCTCCGCGATAAATGAGAGGTCGAAGATTAACGTAATTTGGAGAGAGATCATGGAGTGTGTGTTATATATCGCTCTATGGTGCTATATAATGATGGCAAAATCATTTAATAATCTTGTGGAGAAAGACAGATGGAAAAGTAGCGAAGAAGGATCGCAAGAATGCTAATATTTATATGGTGTTAGTGATAAACACTACAGGAAGAAACCTCAGAAGGAAAGCCGCAAAAGCAGTTTGGATAGCTGGGGTTACTGAGCTTAACTCTTACAATTTTGGGTTGGTCTGTGTACTGATTATGTCTATAATGCTTGTAGACCAACAACTTAGATAGTGAGTTTTTCACGTGAAGTTACTTTCTTTCTGGCTATAGCCTTGTTTGTGCTTTCACTATTTACCATCCCGCGCAAGCATGCGACGCATAGGACGATACAGTAAAGGCGCCGCTTGGACGAGTATGTTTTTGTCCATTCTTGGCATAAGTGTCTCATCTTTGATTTGGCAGCTCATAATGTGCATAAAGGCTGTCTGTAGGCTTAAAGACTACAAGCCACTAAATCAAGAGCAAGCTGTTGCTATAAGATGTGATTATGCGAAGCAACGCACTGTCATGTAGTTAAGAACGCTAATCGTGCTAGCTATAATTGTAGGAGTCGTTATAGTCATGGGGGCTGGTGAGCGAGAGTTGGGAAAAAGCCCAAAGCCGATTAAAAACTACAGGATATAGCTCATCGACTCTTAACACTGTATACAGGGACGATCAATTCAGCGTGTAAAACTATCTGAAAACGCCAGGAAAGAACTAAGGATACGCACTTGGGCGAAGATGGCGTAACGATATCAGGGTCGATCTATTCTGATATGGACTGGCGAATAATAAAGTCATGGTTAAAGTTGTATTGCCCTTGCTTATACACAGAATGGCAGCGGAGTTATCGATAGCAAAGAGAAACAATGAGACTATGGTTTTAACGATTGAGGTAAAAGAGCTAAGAGATAAAAAGTTATATATGGTTACTGGAGCCTCACGAAGAGTGGCGATGGATACCACTGGAGGTTTGAGGTCGATTTCTAGGAGGCGTCTTTAGAAAAGCAGAAACGGCAGTCAAAAATGCACTTCGATCACTATATTGCACAAGACGAAACCAGATGTGTATGGTCTATGTAATTGCGCCAGGAAACCTGGTTGATCAAACATATGGCGATGTCATGGGAACGTTTACAATAAGGTGATCGCACCTTGTCATTTTACCTCTGTTGTGCTAGTGTGTAAGCATGAAAAAGGCTATAGTCATTGCCGTCATTTTAACGCTCATAGTGGGCGTTAGTGGTGGAGTATGGCTAAAAAGCTTCCGCTCCGGATACTCAGAGCAGCTACCACGGTGTCTAGGAACAAAAACAGGAGCAACCGAAGAGTAGTATGATGTCGGTCCAGCAGATGCACAGGAAATGCTAGAACTGGTGAATGAGGAGCGACAACGTGTAGGTGTAGCGCCGTTGGTGATGGATGAAAGGCTAAACGCTAGCGCGCAGGAAAAAGCGGATGATATGATCAGCCGTAACTATCGCGATCATGTATCACCCGAGGGAATACATGGGTATGAGTTGGTATTCAAAAACACGGACGGGGAATGTAGGCATGCTGGTGAGAACCACTATGCTGGTGCATATCATCCAAAAGTCAGATGTTTTTGTACCAACCAGTAGAAGAGCGTTTAACGGATGGATGAGTTCTAAACCTCACAGAGAAGCTATACAAAACCCTAAATATACAAAAACAGGTTTTGGTGTTAGCACCAACAACACAAGCTTAATAGCAGTTCAACACTTCTGCCAACCATAAATAATATACTCTATCAAGTCTCTCTCTATAACTAATAAGGAGATTTATGCAAGCGAAATGCAACATACCGTCAGTACTTGCAAATACCATCGCTAATAACCACACCATCAGCTGCCAAGCGCGCCGAGGCTCAGGCACTTTTGAACGTGGTCGGTGATGATGGCAATCTTGATGGTAATTTCTTAACTGGACGACGAGAAGGGGGATTTTAGGTATTGGTTCGCATTTACGAGAACAACGGTCAAATGGTTATAATGCTTCAACAGTCAATCGTTCAGTCAACCCATGGTGGAGAAAGAGTCGTATGACAGCTGGAGGGCTGGGGCAGGTCACGACCAAGGAGACGCTTCTGGTGGCAGCGGAGGCAGCTATTACGGCGGTGGCGGGAGGCTTCCAACCCTTACGCTGCTCAGGGAAGCTAGAACAAGGCAGACGCTATCGCTAAATATGACGATGTGAAATCGTCACAAGCTAACTCTGATATCAACCGTCTAGGCAGTCAGGAAGCCGTTGGTATACTAATGCTGGAAAAGCTAAAAAGACCGTGCATGGCAAGAAAATGAAAACAGTTTTAATGAGTCAACTGGTCGTTACAACATGAACACCAAAGACTCTATCGACAACATCAAAAGACCTGAGACCAAATTGAAAGCGACACTCGCAAGTAAAGTTCGCTCGGCTAAAGGCATTCTATCTGCTGGTGGAGCAGGAGATAGTTCATTTGCTAAAATCTCGCACCGACGAGATTGCTAAAGCTGCCTCAAAACAACAGGGTGAGGCTCGGGACGCATACGCCAAGAACCGCCGAGATATGGACATCAACTACTGCGGTTAAGAACGCCTACAAAAAGAACCAGGGGGACATTGAGGGCGAATATAACAACCGTGTGAACAGTGTGAAGCAAAAGATTGCTCAATCCCGTGCTGAACTATTAGACCGTATCAGAAGCGCCAACGTGGGCAAACAGACGGCAAATGGCTCATGTATGGCGGCTATTGCAGCCAGCAGGGTACTCGTGACCAAATCAACCGTTTGGGTGCAGAGATTGACGAATTAGGACGTGATCGCGTATCTCTATCCAAAAAGTCGAATGGAAAGCACCGAACCTGCGACATACGACCCCTAAGTGACGTAAACCGTCAAGGACAACCTCAGAGGTTGGTGGTGTGAATGATGAGATTTCACCAAACTTACGCCCAATCTAAGCGACGAAGAAAGAAAAAGAAGCAACAGTTAATGTAGGAGGTAGCAGGAGATGGATCAAAGAATAGGTAACTTTTTCAGCGGAAAGGGCTGATTAATGATGAGAGAAAACGCCGTGTAAGGAACAACAAGCTCAACCAGCCCAGCCGCAAGCCAAAGGTTGCGTTTAATAACCAGGCTAATACTAATGCGCTGGAACAATACATCTAATTGTACGCTAGGGAACAGTTCATCTCCTGCCGCCATGCTTCTACAGATACGCTCTTCCTTCAGCAGATATAGCACCTAAAATAGATACGGTGCTAAAGGCGAATGAGTTTAATGATAATCAAACTCAAACAAGAAAACCAAGCCGATTATCCCGCAAAATACGTTAATGAAGCGCCACGAAAGTCAAATACTCTTTGATTATTTAAACCATTTGGCGAACATGGCTATTTGCAAAACAACAGCAGAACTTCAAGCAGTCAGTAGAAAACCTATCGCAGATAATGGAGAAAATTTCAATAAGTGGGATCGACCTCTTCTGGACAGCGGTGAGGGTTTTCAGTGGAACGTGATCCAGGAGATTGCAATGACGTGCCGCCAAGATCCCGAGGCGCAGTTCAAGGGCTGGCAGAAGCGCCTAATAAAACAGCTAATACGATTACAGGTATAGAAGCAGATGAGAACGGCAAAAGCTAAACGAGTTAGAACGGCTGGCAGCACCAGGAAAAGTGTTCTAGACGCATGTATATCAGCTGGTGGGACTAGGATTCGGTGTGGTTCAGGCACACTGATACGCTCTGCGATTGGACAAGGAGGAAAACAGCCGGCGGACAAGCATGCTAAACAAACCCATAGCTAGCGCTAGGACTTGGCGGAAATATATCTCAAAGGATGCCAAAGAAGGTGCAGCGAGGTTGCTCAGACCTTGCACAGGTACGATTTAGCTGATGACGGTAAAGTAAACACCAAACTTAGGAGATTACGCACACTCTGGGCACTTGGTGCTTGGAGGCGGCATGATGAGGTGGTATTGCGTATGCTAAACGCGTTAAGGGAGTGGTGAGGACAAGATCAATCCTATGGAGAGAATGGATGTCGGGATTAACTGGACTATCCCCAAAACCAAATGAAATACAATGCCGTTGAAGCGTAGGTGGCATAGCTGGAGATACAAGAAAGCGCCTCAGCCAGGCAGCTTTGCAGGATCTGCAGAAGGCACGAACTGGCAATCCATACCGAACAAGTGATGGGATGGATGGGAGCTGAGTAGCGGTTAATAGAAAATGCTAACATATTGCGGAGCTCAAAGCATACGATAATTTTAGAGAAGTTAAACATGCTGGCGCCTAAATAGATGTGAGAGGTTATTGCGAAGTCCAGTTTTGTTGATAGTTGAAGACGCCAAGAATCACGGAATAGCAACTCGATATAGCTTGATTACAGAGAAATTGTGCGATATAGGGAGGCAGATTATGTGTCAACAATAGATATTGCAGTTAAATAATACAACAGGGCGTAATACTTTTGTGAAGGTGTCGCGTGAAGCTGCGAAAAAGTCAGGTGACCTTACGAAGCTCGTGACAAGCTGAACGGGACTGAGTGGACTTTCTAGTGAAAGTGTAGCACAGGGTTAGGGATGTGATACTACCAGCCTGCTCGCTCAGAAAAAGGCAGAGGCTGATGACGGCGGAAGTCTAAACCAAGCCCAGTACAAGAGGAATACTTTAAGGACTCTAAAAGTCCGAGACGAAAATGACAATCTTAAAGACTGTATATCACGGCAGCACATGCGGAGTTTGATGCATCCAATCCAGTAGTGCCTCATCTCATTGCGGGTGAGGTGCAGGTAACTCATTTAGCGTTTAATGAGAAGGGACGCAGCCAAGAAATTACGGCCAGAACGTAAAAGAGATGGCAGCCAAAACATTACATCTCCAATTGAGCAATAACCACACTGTCTCATTTGGAGCAATACGACACCCTATGCATCGACGAGACAAATAATATGGAGTCAGTGTCGCAGAGATTGCTGATTGTGTACGATAACGACATGGACTCGCTGAGGATATTACACTGACAATGGGCAATGGAAAAATATGCCTAAGATATTAAAGACACCACTGGTGAAAGATGGTGTGATTTGATGGATGATATGGCAATCACTTTTTAGCCTGCCAAACCAAACATATAAACAACTCAATCCAAACTAGATAGCTGATATGCGTTATAAACGTCAGGCAGATGCTCAAATGCAGGAATTAGCAAGCCAAAGTAATCTCCTAGCACGCCATCTCACAACCAACGTTAAGAGCACTTGTATTCAATGAGTGGCAAAGATGAAATGCAGAAGAAAGCATTGAGGCTACTACGGTCCAAGACTGACCACAAATAAACCTGAACAAGCCAATGTCTGAAGACACTCCCACAAGCCACGAATTAGGGACATAGATATTACACCTGAGTAAGAAACATAAGCAAAGACTTATTAGGCTCTTATCCGTGGAGTCTTATGGTATTGAATATTTAATAAACTAAACTATGCGGTCAATATGGAAATGACTTGAATCTCCTAGCCGGAAGAACAGCTACTAGCCGCAGTTCAGTGATTACTACAAACGGAAGATTGAAATGGTGAAGATAAAGTACGTCTAGGTGCTGGATTGCATTCCTCAAAAGTCTTAGCAATATATGACTGAATTACTGAAGCTATTATGGGACTTTGTCCGGTAAAACAAAGGACGCCATTAAGCTACCCTATGCTCAAATGGAGACGCAGTGAAGTTCAAGAGCGAGGTGTTCGAACAATGCCGAACAACTGCCAGCATATAAGCTGGATGACGATCTGTCTAGAATACTTAACCACTACAAGCAATCTCCACGTGGTGGATTAGACATGAACTTATAGACAAGAGTACACTAACAATCCTGGAGGCGATTAGGGCGCATAGATGAAGTAATTGCTGAAGTAAAGCAAGAGGCGGCGCAAAAACAAGTCTAGGTTACAGCAAGAGAGGAGTACTATACTAAACTCAATAACATTGTTAATTCATTCCAGCCGTGGCAGCTAACCAAGGACTTAATGTTAATGCCATACAAGACTTCCACCGAGCTGAATATGAGCTTGCAAAAGAATATCCAGACATTGCAAATAATCAGGCGATAATTGACGCTTATGAGAAAAACTCCGCCCTGAATAACAATACCGAGAACATCTATCATCCCGATAACCAAACTGATATTGACAACATCGAAGCTGCCGACATAAATCCATCTGAATACGCCAAAGAAATGACCAAACAGCAAAAACTAGCCCGCAAAGGTGAACAACCTACACTTAGGAAACGTTGGCAAAACTTCAAAGAGGATATGCGCGAGAAATTCGTGGACAGATTTGCCCCAATCGAAGACAGACTCAAAAACCAGTCTGAACAATTAGAAATGCGAAACGCCATAGATCGAACTTTACGTGCATACGGTATATCAGAAGCATTGATCGAGACAATAATTTCGATAAGTTAATTACTGGATTTAAGAATAAAAAAGAACTACAGACATTTGACCAAGCGCTAATCGCCAAACACGCCCTAGAGCTAGAAGCTAACGGAATAGAAACAGGACGAGATATAGCAAAAGATAAAGCCCTTGTAAAAGCTACAAGTAAACGATTTGCTAAAGAGTTTAAGCAAGTTAGAGAGTATTCAGACAAAGTCCTACAACAGACAGTAGACTATGGGCTTATTAGTCAAGATACAGCCAACTATTTAAGGAAGAAATATCCAGATTATGTACCATTTGACCGTATATTCTCTGACAAAGAATTAGACACTCAGATGAAGCACGGAGTGGGTGCTGGTGAGGCTAGTTTAAGTAAGCAGGATATTGTCCAGCGTATTAAAGGCTCATCTCGCTCAATCGACAGCCCATTAAACGCGTTGATTACGAAAACTCAGGATATGATTCAGCAGGGCGAACGCAACAAAACAGCCGAGCTTCTGGCAAGTTACGCTAAAGACCCTAAGAATCCATTCCAACTACAGGAGTTAAAGGCAGGGGAAAGTGCAAATGGACGACCAACTATCAGCTACTTGGATAATGGTCAAAAGCGTACATTCTTAGCTGCGCCTGAAGTAGCTAGAGCTGCTAAAATATGAACCGTGAACAATGGGGGATTATATTAAGAGCCCTCTGCAGCACCTGCCCGTTTACTGAGAATGGGAGCAACTACAGTCAACGCTGGATTTACTATGGCAAACGTCGTAAAGGACTTGTAGGCGCTACCGTTAACTCAAAGGGCGGATTTAATTCAATGAACCCTAAGTCTATTATGTAAGCCTTGGGCGCAGCATTCCATCATAACGGCGATCAGCGCAGAAATGCAACGTGAAGGAGTTTTGGGAAACATATATGAATTAACCTGCAACGCCTCTGACCTAAAACCTTAATGAAATACGTAGCTATAAAAACATACTTAGCCCGCCACTACATAATGCGAAAAGCCCTCTGCACCCTAGAGAATACCATCGGACGCAGTGAAGACTTTGGGCGCGCTTTACAATATGTTGCAAACATACGCCAAACGAAAAGGTATGAGTGAGTCTGAGGTTATAAATTTGCAGCCGATCAAAGCAAGATGGAACTCTACAAACTTTAAGAAGTGGAACATACGGTAGCAATCAACGCAATCGTACCTTACTCAAACGCAAATATTCAAGGTCAGCGTATTACTTTACGCCGAATGAAGGAAAACCCAGCAAGGTATACAGGTAAAATCGCACTTGGAATAGTAGCTCCAACTAGATAGTCGTACCTGGCTCTATCACAGTAATGACGAGAATAAGAAGATAATGGAAAACTTGCACTGATTATGTCAAGGAAAATAACGTAGTAGTTATCGGTCCAGGGGCTAAATATAATAAAGAGCAGAATAAATGGGAGGGTGTTTACCTAGTGCCAGTACCGCCTCAGTTCTCACCACTTCATAGACAACTTCACAATATGACAAGAAGTGCTATGACGGGACAACAATTTGACGTAGGTAAAACCGTCGGGGACGCTGTAGAGCAAGTAAACTCTACTGTGAACCCAATGGAGATAAGGCGTACAGGCGCTCAGTATGTACCACATGCCGTAAAGCCATTTGTGGAAACCTGGGCAAACAAAAACCTATATACAGGGCAAGAAGTCGTACCTGAGGGTATGAAGAATCTTGACGGAAAAGACCAGTGGGACAACAGCACAAGCCTTACAGCACGAAAAGTCGGTGAACTTACAGGTCTTAGCCCTAAGCAAATAGACAACGCATTTAGAACGTCTACAGCAGGCGGTGGACAAAACCTACTTCACGGTATGGATTTCGCTATAGCAAAGGCTACAGCAGCTTCTGATGACGAAATAAAGGGTGGAAGTATACTAGACTCAGTCGTTGGACGATTCTACGCACCAAAAGGCACAAGCCAAAGCTCATACTTCTATCAATCATCAGAAAAAGCCGCTAAAGACAATAAATTGTCTGGTAGTGATTTAGAACTTTACCAAGCATTGACCTCTAGGAAATACAACGGAGACGGTAGCGTAGAAGGCAAAACAGAGGGTGATGTCTTAATGAATAACCGAATTCTAGCAAATAAGCCAAACATAGTTAAAGCCCCTAAGTGAGGCGGCTAAGTGGCGCTCCCACAAACAGGTGAAGAGACTAGACCCTCTATACAAACTTCCAGTGGACAAACAGCAGTACTTCTATCACCGTAAGTTCACCTAAAAATGGCGCCGAGCAGAGAAAACTAAAACAAGACGCACCTTGGCTAGAGGACTTCCAAAAAGAAAGAAGTGCATACTTTAAGCGTCAAGACTTCAAATCCGGAAAGAGTAATCGAGTACCATACCCAGAGGTGAGTGATGAACTTCAGGCTACTCTAAAAACATACCACGATATGCCAGTAGCCCTCAGAAATGGGCATATCTGGACGCTCACCCTGAACTATCTGACCACTTCAAGCAGATAGAAGACTACAACAATAAAAGGTGAGAGAAGCTCAAGGTTACGCTCCACAGCGAACCCGTCCACAGCAAAGCCAGTACGTAAAAATGCAAATGGCTAATAAGAACTGGCGAGATCCTGCCGTTGCTAAATATCTGCAAGACATGAACGTTTACAACATTACGAATTCAGCTTCTCTAGCAGAAATGCAGGGTGAAGATCTGTCTCCAAAAGCTCTGAGAGCTATTCAGAGTTTGAGTAGGTATGGATTGGTCAAAAACCCAGACGGAACATTCGCTCTTAAGTACCCAGACGGTCAAGGTACAAACGAATCTCACATACAGGCTGGTGCGGTAGATACGAATAGCTTCTGGGGTAGAGGCGGCCGTAGAGGATACAGAAGGGGAGGAGGCAGTACTGGGAGCGGCGCTAGAACATCTACAGATACACTTAAAACAGCCAACGCTACAGCTATTAGCATGAATACATTTAAGCGTAATCAATCCTCTGAGCACCTCAGTTTACTGGTAAAGCTATTCAGCTCAATCAACTGCTAAAAATCACGAAAACCAAAAAGTAGAGTAGTTGCTTTTTCGATAGGTATATGCTAAATATAAAGTAATTCTAATCTCACCAAAGTAGCTTAGCGATTGGATACGTATAACTCCCGCAGGTTATTTGTGTGTCGTTCGTTGCTAGCACTTTTCATGAATCACCGCGGAAGGTGGTTTCATGTGAAAGTAGAAGAGAGTAATAAACCTTGCCTATCAAACGGCGACAGAAAGACAAAACACTCTGCTCTGGTAACTCAAAATACGAGCTGCATGCTCATTGATCGTTTACTATGGCTACTATTATGCAATGGGAGAGTGAGCCAGATGTTGTGTGGGGTTCTTTTGTGCAAAGATAGGAAATAGGCGTAATTGACGATAACACGTCATGTCAAGCTGTCTGAAGATGTCAGGACAGTAGATTTGTCATGACTGTTCGGCTGACTGAAAGATGCTCAAAATTGGACATTTCCGTTTATATCCCCCAAATGGCTAAAGATGGATGCGTTATGGAAGCGTCATTCAATTGAGGCTGGAGGCTGAACTTTAAGGGTCTATCTTGAGCAGATGGTGCGTGCGGCAATTATCGTGCCTATAGTCCGCCACGCACTAACATAAAGCTGATGACATTGGTAGAAGTTGATGATCCGTCTGGTTTGCATGTCTGCGATCGCAGCTGAGTTTGTGCGTAATAGTCGCTCTTTCAAATCTAATCAGTGTGGCACTGATCACCCTAGCACCAATCCTCAATGGAAAGTGTGAAGAATCGCGCAACAGGTATAAGTTTGATGAAGTGCTCGGGAGGATGTTGGCTATGATTAAGCCGTTAAAAAGCACTTCTCAACCTAATATTGACAGGGTTAAGCTATTGTAAAGCCTGGAGTCAGGGATATATTTCTGCTATGGACGCAGGGGCGTATGCCCAATAGCGTTTACTAAAAATGACCAACGCGAGGTTAAAACAAAATGGAACTGAGTTGCTCCATCGTCCAGGCACCAGGCAATATGCAGACCTCTACCCGGTGAAGTTTTTAGGCTTTTGGTGAGGTATGTTGAAATTATTGGCTAATAAACGAGTAAATAAACTCGTCGCAATCGTAAAGGAACGGCAACAGAGCACATACCTATACTGCCGTACGTAGATAGTAGGGCTGGACTAAAATCGATGGGGTAGATTACCACCCTAGAGGCGTATCCAACTTTTACTCAAGTTAGAGACAGGGTAGTAGTGACGAATGGAGAAGATTGTCTATCCCTATTATGATATTCAAAAGAAAAGGAACATCCGCCCAACAGCCCTACCAACAGTCACCGTGTAAAGCTGAAGCCTTTGTTATAACAGGAACAAATGACCTCTCTGTTACCGTGTGACGGCTGTAAAGAATGGAGAAACGTGTCACGAAGCGATGCAGCTAGCGTAAAGGTTATGCAAGGGACGTACTGAATGGCGCGGTAAAAATGTTGATAAGACGAAAGGTCGAGTTGAAGAATATGTCAAAACACCTGGAATAAGATAAAAGACGCTGAATATTGCGATCGTACTGCTGGTATATCACCAACAAGTATTGCTGAATGATGGACGTGTTGGTCAAGCTTTAAAAGATGATACACACAAACTCAATCGCTATGATGATATTGGACAAAAAATACTCAATCCTAATGTTATTCCCCCTAACTCTAATAGTACGGCAGGAGTGAAAGCTGCTCGTTCTACTCTAATAGCAAGTCGCCTATACTTAGTGGGAGATAAAGATGACCCATGGCGGATTACTGGCGGTGTTGATCCAGATACTCGTGCTAGATTTTTCGGCTTTTGCGGGTGGCTATATTCGAGATAACACGCGGGTCTTAAAGAAATACCTGCCGCAATACAGAAAACCCTTCGTGAAACGGTATGGGTGATGCAGCACCAATGATTCTATGCTCGAAACAAATGGTAACGGAAGCTTAGTTACCTTCAATCATCAAGCGTGCAGTTGAGACTCTACAAATATTCAATGGATGGCGTGATTGATGATTATCGGGCGAGACGGTACTGACGCACCGAACTCAGTCGCGATATGTGAAACTCACTTTTACATCTCTAAAACTGGACTTTAAAAATACCTTCTTACCAAGCCGCAATGCAGAATGTTTTATCTGCTGGAGAAATTAAGGCAGACGCTATTCATCTGATATCGAGCGCTACAGCAATTTATACACGAAGTCTCATTGGTTTGAAATCAACGGGTTGCTCTTATTTCGGCTGTCCCTGTCGGTGGAGATAGTAAAATCAGTGTGGTACTTGATGGCGAAGCGCGGCGGAGCGTGGTGTATGCCGTGGACGTGTCGGGAATATTAACGACCTAAAAAGTCTATGGGAGCAGTGACGGCACTGTGTAGGTCCTGTAGCAATAGGCACTAAACTCGTAGAGGATTAACTTTCGACGAAGTCAAGCAACTGACAACAGATGATGGAAAGTCGTTCATCGCTGATATTGGTTCTGGGGCTATCAAATTTTCTGATGATGTGTCTAATGTGGACGTTAGCATAGTAGATATTACGTTTATTCTAATAAGTCAACAGGAACTGCAAAGTTTTCTGTGTCCAGGAAAAACCGAAGATGAGCCACTTCAGCCGTTTCGTTGAACTTTTAGCAAAACTTTTACGCAAAACCATTCCTGGTGGTTTGGAGATGAGTCCAACAGGATGGAATAGTCCACTAGGATGGGGATTTGTACCCAAAAATACAAAAATCCAGCGGAGAGGTTCGTATACCAATCACGAAAGATATTGATGAAGACGTGAACTGGATTCAATATTCGGTTACTACTAATGAGCCAGGAGCTGATTTTGAATTATCTGACGTAATCATCCAACACATACCAATTGGGGGGTGATTTTTGAGGAGGATGAAGATGAATAAAAACAAAAAGGAGAACAATATGGAGCAAAAACGAGCGCGCCTCGCCCGCCTAGAAACATTTAATGAAAAAGGTGGTCGGAGCCATCTTTTGGCGCAAATCTTTAAGTAAACTCGACGAACTTGTCAGAGACTGGTTCAATGAACGCAAAAGGTTTGTCGATGCCAAAATATCAGAATTAGAGCAGGCAATCAATAATATCAACAACCGCAACGAAAAACTAGATGGCAATATTTTCATAACAAAAGCCATTATCACGGGTGAGAAGAAAGTGGTAGGTTTAATCGTGAAATACACAGGACTAACTATTCTTATTGGTACAGTAGCATTTTTCGTACTCACCCAATTCATCAATTCCATTCAGTCAACCAAACCAGAGATGCACGAAGTAATAAAAGAAGTAAAGGAGGTAACAAAATGATAGAAAAAGCGTAGCGTGGTTTTACGCACGTAAAGGACGAGTTTATTATTCGATGGAAAAATCGGAATGGTCCAAATTATACGACTGTTCGTCGTCGGTATATTATGCTCTAAAAGAGGCGGGTATACTACCGTCAAGCTATTGGATAGGTAATACTGATACTTTATTCGATGCGTTAGAAAAGAATGGCTGGGTGCGAGTCCCAACGGACGCTAACGGCGACGCACAATGTCAACGTGGCGATATCTTCATTTGGGGTATCCGTGGTAATTCAGGTGGTGCTCTGGGGCATACGGGGATATTTAGCTCGCCTGATAATATCCAATTGTCGTTATCAAGCAGGTATTGTTGAGGATAATCACGACTGGCTTTGGAATGCGTCAGGTCGACCACCATATACGTTCTATCGATATGTAGGTAAGCCAGTACCAGCCGTAAAACGCCGCGTTGCACTCCCCGAGGTATATTATGCAGATGAAGTGGCGATGGTATTTAGCATCCGTCAGATCCGCTGTAACCGCCTCACACACGCCTTTGACTGGGAAGATAATGGTATTCCTGTCTCTGTAGTAGTAAAGACAGACAAGGATGGCTATTTATTAGATGGTGAGATAAATACAGGTGATTATTTCCGAATTGTTGGTGGTACAGATGTATTAAGTGAAGAGGTTGACAATGGACATAGATATTTACAGTTGCTAATGGCAGGTGATGGGATATGGGTGTTAGCAGAAAGAGCGCGTGAATTGGCGAACGGCGATGCAGGCACTCCACGACCGCAATCACGCCCTCAGCCACAACCAACTCCAAAGACGCCAGAGATACAACAAAACACCTCAGCCCAAAGAAAAGCCGCAGGAGCAACCACTGGCACCACAACCTACTAATGAGGATGTTCACGGTCTATCGGAAAATTGAGTCAAGATATCGCTAAAAACAAGAGTCTGTTGGAAAAATTATCGATTTTCTGATGAGTATTTTTAAGTTCAAAAATAAAGGAGGAAATATGGAAAAGATTAAATTATTATTCAGTCCAGAAACTAAAATGGACGAGCTATGAGGACACTTACAAGGTTTCTTAGAACGATGATAGCGTTTACTGGCTTATATGGTGTTCCGCAGTTTACTCGAGTTCATGAAAAGCTTAGACGCACTGACAGGGTCTCTCATATCTCCTAGAGCGGTTCGGCAGCAATAGCTGCGGGATTAGCCGTTTGATGCCTGTGATTAGTGCGCTCGTAAAGTGGCTAAGGAGGTAAAAATAATGTTACGAAAAGTATCAGCAGACGGCAAAATGCCAGCGAAAAGCTATTTTAACAGCTCAAAAAGAAAAAGGTGCTCAAAGTATATCTGTTAGTATGGTTGAGGGCTGGAGGATCGGAGAAGTTCAAGACTTTATTATATTCACAACAGATGGAGAGGATGTGGTAAAGCTCTGGTTCTGTAAGTTCTGACGGGCATTCTAGCGGCAAATGGCGACATCACTGAACTTACTCTGACAGGCGTGAATGGACATTTTATATCCTATAGGAGCTGTTGTTATGCCAACGGCTACGTCTTCATGGGCAAATGAATTAACTCAGTGCGCTACTTGTTTCACATAATCCAGATGGAACTCTTAGAGATGAAGCTATTTCCTGAAATACCAGATAAATCTATCACTCCAGATAAGATTAATTTTACGTCGATACCGATGTTTTTCATGCCACCACAGCACCTAGGCAGTGGCCGCTAGATTCAACAAAAGATGTCATTGTTCCATTCGATACTATCGAGTATGATACCGCCAAGATGCTAGACACTAAAAACCTATCGGGCAACAATTCCTAAAAAAGGTATCTATCATATTCATGCTCGTTGCGGTATAGCTTCAGCGGGCTTTAATCCTGGTACGACGGCTTTAATTAGAATTTTCAAGAATGACAATATATTCAAAGAGTCTCAACGAATTACTGGTTCTGGAAACTCTATGACTATTCCAATTCCAACACTAGATTGTGACGCTCTCCTGGAAAAGGGAGATGTACTTGACGTCAGAGCTAGATGCACAGATTCTCGTAATTTTGGCGGTGGAAGTTCCCAGAGTGAGTTCAATATAAGGTTTGTTGCAGAAGTCTGACCAATCGCTATCTAACCGAAGCGATAATCACTCCCCAGTTTAAAAGATAGGTTAGATAAAGATCACATTGTAATATATGATGACCTTAACCATAGAGACATCGACGCAGCAATAGTGTTTTGACTTTTACGCTAGAGTTTGCTAATATAAGAACATATCAGATACGCATTTGATAACCTCGGTCGTTTTTGACTGGGGTTTTCCTTGTCTAAAAATAACCTCTTTCTCAAAATCGATACATCGTAGAAAAGCTGTCAAGGGTTTTGCACCAAATCCTACAGTCTTTTTTACTACATCAACACGCCATGGGGAAGTGATGGTGCTAGTTTTCTTTGGCTTAAAAAGAGAGGGTTAAAATGGGGAAAATTGTTCATATTTCCGAGGTAATTCCAAACACGCAGATATTCCATTTAACAGAGGAATGGAGGCGTCGTAATGAATGTAAATGACGTTCTGAAAGCTGGCGTTAGCGCTGGATACAATGTTGATATTGCGCGAGAGTTCGGAATAAACGAAGCGATCGTATTAAACAAGCTCGTTTATCTACACCAAATGGCTAAACGAAGTGATGGCTTTACTTGGTATACGGCTAAGGATTGGGAAAAACACACAGCCTTAAGTTACTATCAAGTAAACAAAGCGCTACAACACCTTGTTGATAAAGGTATTGTTGAAGTGAAAAACACTCTATATTCAGAGTACTACCACAAAAGCTAAGCACTACAGGTTTATCCTAGAAACTTCAAAATCAGAAATTGAAGAAACTTCAGTTCCTATAGGTTTTTTAGAAACTTCAAAATCAGAAATTGAAGAAACTTCAAAATCTGTAAATAAATAACGCTAATAATATAGTAAGTAATAGTGAAGTTGATACTACCGACTTACTCAACCAGAAACCAAGCCAATTTCTGAAACGATACATGTGGCTACAAGGAAACTCTGAAGCTAGTTCTATAGAAGAAAATTGAAGAAGCACTCGACGTCCTCGTAGAAGACGACTGGCATAAAGGCAAAAATCCACGAACTCAGAAGCGACTATCTGCTCAGAGCCTCCACGATAGACAACATGCTATCAAACGGAAGAAACAACCTGAAGGCATGCGGATCTGACGAATTATACGGAGATGGGGAATGGCTGAATACGTTAGTAGAAAAATCTAGATGGCTCTAAAACGTGTTTTAAGGACTCTACAGCGTACTTTTATCGCCGAGATGATAAATTACCACAATGAAGCCATAGTCGCTCAGAAAACGATTACATGACGTTTAAGGCATATCCAGAACTAGTAAACATTCCGAAATGTACGAAGAGCTATTTAAAAACGATCATTGAAGCGGGTAATTACTACACAAACAAGAATCAGGGAGATACTACATGGACAATTTGACCTTTTCTTATGGGAAAGATCGAAGCTTTTAAAGCCTGCAGATCAGGTAAAACTATACGAATATGTGCTCGGAGCATCGGTTGAAAACGGCAAAGTCAGCAAGGGCAGAGCTTGAATTTGAAAATGTTAGCTGACTACCATGATGAAATTGAATTCGTATGAAAAACTGGGGCAAAATCATGGGATTACATACGGAAATTGGGTTGATCTGCATGACGATGGGATTGGCTCCAGGTGAACTTATCGTCATCGGAGGAGCTACGAGCAACGGTAAAACGGCTCTTAAGCATGAATATCGCAGCAAACGTCGCTAAACAGGAAAATCAGTGCTGTTTGTCACTCTAGAAATGACACATGGTGAAGCTGGTGTGCGTTTTCGTAAAATCCTTGGCGAAGAGCAATATGATAAATGTGGAGCTACAATATTTTTTCACAAAAATGACGAGCTAAGTTGGCATTCTATCGACGGATTAATTTGTAAAAAGCTAAAGAAGAGGCAGATTGTGAATTGCTGTTATTGATCACCTTCATTACTTTACGCGAGAAATTCAGAATATTGCTGATGAATTAGGAAATATCACCAAAGAATTGAAGAAAAATGCAATCAGACATCAACTGCCGATTATTTTGATCAGTCATACTCGAAAAGCACCAGATAGCCATACTCGAAAGACTGGGATCAACGATTTGCGAGGCTCAAGTTATATCGCACAGGATGCGGATATCGTTTTGATGGTTGAGCGGAATTTAAAGGAATTTCCGAACGATATCATCGTTACGCTAGAAAAAAACCGCAATAGATATGGCTGCAAGGTTGGTACATCTTACCATTTTGAATTTAGGGGGCTTAAGGTGATTGAACCATCAAGAAACGATAGGTTTGATACGTAGGAAATTTGTGATTTTTACACTATGCGAGACGGCGTAAGATATGGCAAAATTGGATAAGAATAATTTATAGCTCACGTCATATCTACCGCCAAGTTGACGACCGTGTGGGTGGTCTGAAAGCAACGCTAGTTGACGCTCCAAAATCCTACATTTTAACTTAAATTGTGGGAGAATTATGGATAAAAATACTACGTTGGAGTGTGCATTGTTTTGCTTTGTAAAAGCATAAAGAAGTACGTGGAAGAGCTACTAAAACAACCAAAAATGACATATGTTTACGTTCTGGAAGATTTTATACAATCAATAAAAAGCCAAAACTGTCGAGATTTGAATATGAGCTATTGATGATTTTATTGATTCTTTTAGCCTTGAGAAGATATAAGCCAAAAACTATCAAAAATAAAGTTGGAAATCATTAGAAGTTTTATTAAATTTTTATATGCTAAAAATCTATCAGATATTCATCCGAAGCAATAGAAATACCAAAAATGGCTGAAGTTGAAGCAAAATTTTTAGACAAACAAGGAACAGGATCAACTAATAAGGTTTGTTAAAAATTCAAGAGACAAGGCTTTGATCATGACTATCTTGAGTAGTGGGTTACGGGCTTCTGAAATTTTGAACTTGAAAGACGGTGATCTTTATCATCGATCGCTAATAGTCTCGAGGGGCAAGGGTGGAAAAGCAAGAGTAACATTTATTGATCTTGCCACGGAAAAGGCAATAAAGGAACATCATTCCAAAAGGAGTATGGATTCGCTTTTGTTTTCACTAATAGCCTTGGAAAAACCACTCGTCGACAATACCTCTCCAGGATGATATCAGAAACAGCCATGAGAGCTGGAATCAAAAAGAGAGTGAGCGCGCATACATTGAGACATAGCTTTGCTACAAATATGTTGCGACGTGGCGCACGTATCGAAGACATCCAGCCACTCATGGGACATTCCAATATAGCGACAACCCGATTATATATGCATTTTCACTAATGAATATCTAAAAGAAAGGTATGATATGTTCAGTGGGGATATTGACAAAACGCCTGTGGTTTGCTAACATGAGGGTGTAAGTAAGTTGAAAAAACTTTAGTATTTTTACAAGCGAAAATTGTAGATAATAAAGGTTTCATCTTTACAATGCCGCTTTAGCTCAGTTGGTCAGAGCGACGGTTTTGTAAACCGTAGGTCCTCGGTTCGAACCCGAGAAGCGGCTCCATTTATTGCGCTGGAATCGTGTAGTGGCAATCACAGGAGACTGTAAATCTCCCGCCGTAAGGCTTCGTAGGTTCGAGTCCTACTTCCAGCACCAGTCTAGGAAATCTAAGTTATCACTCTTTGGGTGGTAGCTTTTTGATTTACTCCATATCAAACAGATGATATTTCTAGTATAATTAAAATAAATACAATGGTTGATATTATTAATACGAGTGTAGATTTAATGTGATTTGTTGCTAATAAGGGAGGTTGAGTTGAATGGCTAATTTCAGTGTTTTGATATAGAAAGCAGTTTTGATAAAAGCTAGAAATGAATAATGTGCATGGCTTGGTGCTACGTAGGATTTCTAATCGTTTTTGATTTTTAAAAGGTACACTGCAGATGTTGAATGGATGTCAGACAAAAGGTTTTATGTAATAGGCTCAGATGAGTTCCAGGTTCAAACAATTATTGATATGATAGGTAAGCAACTAGCAAAGCGCGTACGACCAGTAAAAGCATCAAATCTAGAAGGTGATCTACATATCCAGCCATCACTTAGCGAGTCAGGAAGTTCTTTAAGCTGCACTTAGCCAAGATCAAACGCCACAACTAAACTTTTAAAGGAAAATACCCTAAATAGCTCAAATTCGCTGCAACCTGTCTGATGCGAAGTTCTTATTAGCAAAGACAGAGCTCTAGTCTGCTATATCCATGCTTCGCGATATGGATTTTGATTTTCCGCTGAATTTCGTGAATTATCGCTAGAATTGAAAGGTTTCATACATTTACAACTGTCGCGATATTATGGTATAATCAAACTCAAGACGTTTAATAATTTAATAATAAAAATCCTAAGAGTTAAGAGAGAGGATGTATGGCAAAGAAGAAATACAAAACGTAAAATTGGACTGGTCGAGTGAGCAGTCTCAAGTAATCGTCGTACTTTACTGAGATACGACCACACGCAGAATACCACAGAGAAGTTGGAATTACGCAAGTATGATCCAATTGTTAAAACATGTAGTTTATATGAGACAAAAAGAGTCCTATCGTACGAAGTTAAAAAAGCGTAAAAGCTAATAAATTGCCTATCATTATCAAACACCCCATTCTGTTAATATGTTAGTGTTTTAGGTTTAATTACTTATAAGACCACAGCAATAAACAAGTATAACCAACCTGAGCATCTACAGTTTTACTCAAGCATCTTTATAATAACTGTACATTGTACAAATCTTTACTCATTAATTTCAAGGGAATATAATGAACTTTTTGGGTGTTTCTATAATTTTGCTAAGTTCTGTTTATGATATTCTGCCAATGCAAAAATCAGCAGGTTTGTTAAAATAAAAAATCTTTATTAAATGATGGAGGAAACCTAGTTTTGTGAAATTGAGTAATTATGATGAGGATGTAGACCATCATACGCTCAAATATGGGCATTGGATGTAGAGTTATGTAATATATAACAATGGCGCATATTAGATAAACTACTAAGGCTTATATGTACTATAATAAATATTTTGTCATTAAGCTTCCGCGATGTAGAATGTAAGGAATTACTACCCAAAAATGATCCGATACAGCAATAAATATCCTTATGTTTTAAAGATGATGTAAAACCACGAATAGGTGGACAGTAGTTTGGTATTTCACGGCTAGTTAAGAAATCAGCGTCATTTAGAGCAGCATGTCTAAAAAGGCATTTTTTGATAAATTTCTCGTAGAAAACTTATATATATTAGACAAGCAATCGCCCCATAATACTACAAATTTTTCTAGGCTGCATAATGCGCCAACGCATATCCCGTGTACGGTGTTTATATATGTTAGAAACGCGTCGTAGGGTGAGTTATATGGACTAAAATAGTCAGCGCCACTACTGTCGTTATGGCATTTTGTTGACATATAGTATGTTGGGTCAGAGGCATTCGACGCCAGTCTCTGATATTTTTTATCCTCTGTCTGAAGACATCAGCTTCTGCGAGTACACATATCGCAACGACTCTGCTGTAGTGAATTCCATTCCAAGCACTTAAATTACGCCTCCGGCATCACCCATGTTACTGTGTGTGGCATACTAATTTCGCCTTGGCAGACACGAGTCTGCTGCTCCAGATACGGTCTCAAACATATCTCTGTTTGTAAACCATAATGTTACAAAATGCTCAAAAAATTAAAAAATACCAGTCGCCGCGCTTTGATGTTCACCAAACGTTTCCAAAATCCATAAATAAATTAATACGAGAATTAGGAGAATTATTAGTGGTCCATTTTATGAACTTTTTATTGTTAATGGCCATTCTTTCCAGGATTGATTACTAAACCTAAAAGATATATCATCACCAATCGATAATTTCTAAGTAGAAGTTTCTGTGATTTAGTCCCAGCTGCTTTATATGCTACGATTTGGACCACGCCATTCAAGCACGGAATCCCATCCTTCTGCCAATAATACCACGATATCCATGTCTTCTGCCCAATCTACAACTATTATTAGGGCAAGCTCTGTGTTTCTAAAAGACAGCTATACTACTCCAAACTTAGCAGCAATTTTTTTCTTTGTGTAAGCTAACTCTTGACGCTCGAATTCTGGGCGACTATAAAATGCCAGGTGAATGATAGTAAGTCCTCGCCTAAAATCAAATCCGTCCAGTGTCTACTTCACCCTTTAGTGATCGTAAAACATCAGGTGCCCAAGCTTCGCTTGTTCTATGAAAGTTCCAGTAATACTTTAAAGAAAATCTAAAGCTACTGTGTCGAGATATTAATCTTTGCCAACGCTATTGGTCTATATGATTTTTCAGCTGCTCGCTCAAATACATATCGGTTATTTAAATCACTTAGAATTATCATTAAAGTAATGATGGTCAGTGCGCGGCATCAAAATTGTAAGTTTTAGTCTATATGGCTGATGGTCATGGTGGGTACAAAACTATTGATTTACCTTATCGTAGTAATTCCTTTATTATGATTTTTGAACTTTATTGTATATTTATGCAAATTTCACCAACATCATGCCATGATAATTTAGCGTATTCCTGTTTAACGTTTTCTTTTCATCTGTTGAAGTAGCGGGGAGTGTTGCTAATCCTAAAATTTGATCAGCTAACAGTTTAGTATCCCAAACAACCCAAAACATTATTAAGAACTCGTCAACCCAGATTGACGATCAATTATCAGGCTACAATCATGATGAGCCGCTTCTAATGCGGTAAGACCAAAAAGGCCTGCTTACTGAGCTCATTACAAATATACTATGAAGCTACACTATATGCAAGTCAGCCAGTTCTGACCACGCACAAACCCTTGTAAAAAATACTTTATCACTTATACCAAGTCTACAGCAAGATTCATATTTAATTGTCGTTGCTCTCCACTCCTGCGAACAAGCATCACAACCTTATCATAATTATCACAACAGCTTTTGTTGCATACATCAAATAATTTAATCCTTTGTACAGTAAAACGGTAATCGTGCTACGACAGTATAGCCTTCTTCTTTAGAGATTCTAAGTGCATTTATAGGTTGATAAGTCATAAGTATAGTTTTACTAAAAGAGTCGACATCAATAGCATTATAAACCACATCAATTTATCATCAGCGTGGGTATACCATAATTTTGAACAATAATATCCTTGGTAAGGTGAGATACGGTTGATGATTTATCCGCCATCAACAAAGCTTGTTGTTCACTCGTGTACAATTGACTGCCGCCAAACTCACCACAGAACGATCACCTGGTTGCATGCACATGCACCACTAAAGGGGCATTAGTGACTTTTGCCCGTACGCCAGCCTCCATGGTGAGCCGAATCGTGAGCATGTATTACATCGTAATTTAAGATTTTTTGCAAAATGTTCAACATATCGTACATATTTTCGTTGCACGCCACGCATATCTTTAAGGCCTCGATTGAATCCTTAGCTATTGCTTCACGCCACTAAATTCTATTTATCGCGGCCGCCCAAGACCATTTCCCCCAGCGAAAGTGGAGTGCAAGAACGAATTACAAATCAATGTCAATAGCAGTATAGGGCAGCATAAAATCTATATTTGCCCTGCACTGCCAGCCTTTGAGAGATGATAACAGGCAACACCTAAACCGTCACTATTGTGCGGAGGTAACTCCCATCCCAACATTAAAATATTCATAATAACCACGCTAGCCCCTCACCCAGTGCACCAACTCCTTAACAACAACTTTATATTCATTACAAGAAATAATCTTTACGGTTTTCGCAAGCAGTAAACTGATTTGCCTTAGCTATATGGGTTTAGAGCGAAAAAGCCTGCATCGCGCATAATTCTGACGATATAATCTGTGTTCTATTTCGTTACGGGTAAGCGATCCAAGCTTACCTGATACATAAGCAATGCCTAGATTGCTCAACATAAGCCCACCATTACGTTAGGCAATTCAGATTTAATATCGCGGCTGGTGATATGGTCTGGATTTCGGACCCATCACAGTATGTATTATATGTTTTGGCCACACACTCGGCCACATATATAGCCCCATCTACTGTTCCACTAACACTAGAAGCTTTAGCGCAACTTCCGCCGATCACATAAACATCTTTCGTACGCCTCTAGAAAATCAATCAACTTGCACTCTATTTTCTTCAATACCAAAATATTGGACACGCTCGGCAACTATAGGATCTTAGAGTTTCTCCAGCCGCTCCAGATAATATTTTTCGCAGGTATAACACCGTTATTTAGGAGACTATATGGCTAGATCACTTCTTGAACAGAGAGCGCTTCAATTGAATTTCCACACCACATTCCACGGAGTTTTCTGACGCAAGCTCGCTGCTGTTTTTGAAAAGTTGGTAAAACGCGATTACCGCCATCAATTAACGTGCACACTCGGCCACTTCATCTATAGCCCCCATACCACCTCGCTTAGTGCGCCAGCGCAAATTCAAATTCGCCAGCTGGGCCTGCTCCAATAATAGCGATTTTTCTTTGTATTTGCTCTCTAGTCGCTTACTACGTAATTTATCAATATCTTCTAAATTTCTGCATAGATAGCAGTGTGACGTAACCCCACTTATCCCAAGATTGTCTGGAACCATTCCAGGAGAGATAAAAATTAATTTATCGTATCTCATGTTACAACATCTTACTTGCACCATATTCTTCTCTGGATTTATAGATACTACTTTCATCTTGAACAATATCCACTCCATTGGATATGTGCAACATATCACTTAAAGTAACTTTTGACTGCTCTTTTACTTTTTGGGTCTGCTAAGATAGAATAAAGTAGGCATGACAATTAAAAATATGGTGAATTAGATATAAGCGTACTGGCTCAGTTTGCTTATTGGCTAACTCTCTAAAGCAGCCTTTATTCCAGCAAACCACCTCCTCCACACTACCGTGCTGTATATTATTACTATACAACCATTATGCTTAGTAAACCAAAGCTGTCAAAACTTAATAAAAACTATACCGTAAAGATATAGTTTTATATAATTTATTTGGCAGTGGGCATGAGGAATCGAACTCAATTCACGGTTTTGAGCACCGCTATATACTAGCCGCTGTACTCATGCCCGTGTAATCAACGTCATTGTAAATTGTATCAAATCCATATTAAATTAAAAAGCAAGACAGCACTATTTATGTAAGATTTTTAAATCATCTAAAAAGCTCCCACCTGACATATAGATATATATACAGCATACAGTCTACTATAACCAACTATGAATCACCCAGACCAACAACGCCCAGAGTATAGTGGAACACCCGGTGCTGGTAAAACCAGTTTTGCGTCGTTTCTCTGAAGAATTTGTGCAACCTTTGTACAGATTTAGGTACATTAGGCATACGGTCTTTGAGAATCCAGTATACAGCGGAGACGAACAAACACTAGAATTGAAAGCGCTGGCTGCCAATCACCCACTGAACCTTTTTAAAAACAAAACGCACCATCATTTATGAAGGTGGCCTTGAAACGCGTTCTTCACGCGGTAAGATTAGCCAGGCAAGCTGTCGTGAAGCTGGTTACAGACCTCTGTCTAGTTTGGCACAGACGGAGCAGCTACGGCGCATTATAGAGCGACCTCGCGGTTCTCGTAACTCAAAGCAGAAGTCGTATACAATTACTTAATGAAAGATTTAACGCCAACTAGTTAACTGGTTCTACTGTGCCAAACTACCTTGAAAAAGTTTATTGTAACTGAGCGGCAAAACATACGTATTCCTGCATAAGCACCGTCCTACGTAGTCTGGTTGATCTTCAAAAGACTACTTCATCCAAACAGCTAAAACCAACAATCACAGTTCCAGAACGCGCGTTATCACAGGTTAAACGTATATCCTTACAGTAATGTATTCGAAGTCTGTTTACAGGATGAAGAGTCTGCAGATTGTTTGTTGCGTCGATTGGCAAATGCCAGTTCCATTAAAATAAGTATGTCACAGCAAAGGTAACTTGTTAAGCCACTCTTTTACCAAAAACTTACACCATCTAGATATGTAAAGAAAATAATTGATTCATCACGCCCAGAATTACGTAAAATTATAGAGAAGTCTCGGTGTTAAAACTTGTGATGATAGCGGTATGAGAATAGGAAAAGCCATCACATAATAAAGTGTTAAGCTCTATAGCACCTTTAAGATCGATTATCGCCTCAGCATAATAATCTCATAAACCAAAAACATCTAGAAATAGATAGTCAAGAAGTCCAACAAGAGATCTCGTACTCATCAGTGCTCTTTCAAAGTGAGAGGCTATATCTACCCGAGCGTTTAAAGATTTTAGTTGCAAAATGATTTTAACTATAAAGAGTTAGGGTTTTCGCACGCTAAAACCAGGATGGGGGAGTTGTAGTAGTAGCGGCACAATTAGTCTCAAACATAGCCTTAATGAATTTGCGCATTTGAATTGATTGATTATGTTTTAATCTATGAACTCTTTGCCATAGTATTTTAAAGTATGAATCATTCACGTGGTGGAAACTTGTTAGTATGTCTGATCCAGATTTTATGCGCCACCGCCGTGAACAACATATTCACCAACTATTTGATAAAGCTTATGCTATACTACTTTTATGGAAAACAATCGCACCCAGTGAGGTAGTTTGGTTATTTGTGCAGTGCAGTGCTAACTGTTTCTAGTTGTAATCACTTTCACTTTAGAAGGCGGCGCCTAGAAATACTTTAGTATATATAGAGAAGTTTGCGCCAAGCTCGTTGTAATGCTGGAGAGGTCTGGGATAATAAAAGCTGATACAGCCAGCTCATTTAGACCAAAACCATTAGAGAACCAAAACAAAAACACGCCGCCAAATTAGCCTGAGATATGTTATATGAGAAATCTGTATCAAAATCTGGAATATTCATCAGCAGAGACAGACTCTTTAATGAAGGTGCGGTTAGCAACATTACGGTACACCTTATCCTAAAAAGAGCAAATTATAAACATTAATTCTAATGCGACGCACAACTGAGTAAATTTGAGCATGGCGTTAAATTCTACTCATCGAGAAAATCAAATTTACACCAGTAAAACTTACGGCATGAACTTAATAGAATGTATACTAAAAATTCATCTAGGTATCTGCTAGACGATCTCAGTTTAGATATTGATACCTGGCAAGATAAATACTATCAAAAACAAATTTGCCCTCACTGCAAAAGCTACTGTAATGAATTTATGGACAATGCGCTTTTTATATACCAGTGGCAAAATCACTATTAAAGCATCTGAAGATAAAAATAGAATTAGAATTTCAATCATAGACACTGACAGGGAATTGTCATTAAGCGAACAGGAGAGAAATTCTTGATCTACATTATTCAGCAGTCAAGATAGTCTGCCACCGACAAGCCAGGGTCTGTGTTGGCTTTATCTATGTAGTATCATTGCCAGCACAAATTAGGCGGAAAGAGCATCTGTAGTCGCTTAAACCACGGTAGTGAATTTACATTTTCAGAACTTAAGACCGACCGCTAACTTCAGTCATACTCATCATTAGTTACACTATGTGCTGACAATCTGCTTTACAAGCAGATTATTTAATTGGGAGAATAAAGTGGCAAATGCAAAGAAGAAAAAGGCAGTCATAGGTAACTACCAGGGTTGTTGAACTCAAGGACACAGTTGTACTCCATAGCTGTAAAACCGATAAGAAGTCGGAAGGTAAAGTATGCGCCTAAAGAAGCTAACAAATTTATCAGAAACATATCCGCTAGAGCAAGAAAAGAGAAAATGTGGGTATTTTAGCGCTTGACCGAATTGAAAGCAAGTTCGCTGGCCAGACTCGTAAAGTCCACTTTGGGAATGACTTTTGCAGTGGTACCATTTTACACTGTGTCGCTCCCACTCTATTATTAGATGCAGGGTTTAAATATCTGTTTGATTTTATTATTAAATAAAAGACTAAAACATATTATATAGAAAAGGAAATATTATGGCTCAAAAACGCCACGATTCAACTCGTCAATGGTATGCAGTCCACATCTCTATAGCGGTTAGCGCGAGGATAAAGCCGCGGATAGTATCCGTCAGCGCGAATTGGGCGCAGCCGATATGGCTGGATGTACACAAATTTTCGCGGTTATGGTACCAAAAGAAAAGCAAATTGAAATTATGGAAAGCGTAAAACTGGTTGATCGCAAAATATTCCAAGGCTACTGTCTAGTAGAAATGAAGTTAACTGAGAGAACTTGGTATATAGTTAGAATACGCCTGGCGTAACTGGGTTTGTAGGCAGGCACTAGAGCCTACCCGTCTCTTCGATGCTGGAAATTATTAGAGCGCATGGGAGTTGAAGAACCAAAAGCATCAAATTGATTTTGAAGAAGGTGTGAAGTCGTTTCTGTTATTGATGGTCCATTCAAAGGGTCTGATGGCACAAGCAATTCTTGAAATTTGACACAGTAAAAGGTAAACATCAAGGTTATGGTTAGTATGTTTGGTCATGGTACGCCAGTAGAACCTCGATGCGCTCACAGTGTTAGATTCAGCATTTGAATATTGCTCTGCTTGGTAGTATTACTAGAATTACGTTATAATTAACTCAGTTACGCACTCGTACAAACGAGTAAGAAAAGGATAAAAGATGGCAAAGAGAAAGTACAATTGGAAATCTATAAAACTTTCGAATTCCAGCGCTCGCAAACTGCAGGTCCCTCCAGCAGGATCAACACTTGGTCAGTGGGGACTAAAACATGATGTGACTTCTTATTAATCCATTTAATCGACGCTACTAAGGATTTGATGGGCGTGACAGATGTGAATAGCCACACGTGGTAGTATTGAAGATCGTACTTTTGCATGGAAATCACTTGGTCAACCAGTGCAGACGATAAGTGATCCGTGAAAAGGCTGGCATTAAAAAGGAAGTGGTAAGCCAAACCTGAGAGAAAGTTGGCAAACTAACTAGCGCCCAGGCACAAGAGGATTGCTGCAGCTAAAATGGAGCAGCTAAATGCCACATGATATTAATGGCGCAATTAAGACTGTTGCAGGTCTCGGCGCGATCAATGGGTGTAGAGATTGTGTGAGTAAATTCAATATTATTCAATAAATAAGCTCGCTTGATATTGCGGGTCTTATTTATTATGTTCTGCTACATTGAAAATTTTAGTAAAATTTGTTAAACTTTAATAGTTATTTAATTTAAATGTGCGGAGGTTAAGATACCGATAATACCGCAAAGTGAGTGTACAAAAATGGCAAAAGCCGAATTACTAGAGAAAAGCTGCTGAACTTAAGTTAGCAGGCAAATGAAAAACACAACTCGCAGAAATAGAAGAAGCTATTGCTGGAGCTGAAAAGCACGAAGTAAAAGAGCAGCATGTTGCAAAATCTGGTAAACGTAGTCAAAAAGCCTTAGACGAAGCAGCTGAGAAAAGCAGAAAAAGAGGCTCGTAAAGAATCAGGCGATGCTAACTCCACAAGATCCAGAAGCAAACCGAAGCCAAGAAGAGGTCCAGAAGCCTGTAAACTCGTCCAGCAATTCGAGCGACGCGGTCAAAAAGTATCGCGAACTAGCAAAAGAAAATTGATAGTCACAAGTCCTATAGCTTCAACAGAGGCGTTGTCTTTAGCTGGCTGAAACAAGCCCAGACTAAGTTTGATGCTGAAGCGTTGAGGCTCATGCGTCCGATTGGGTGTAGATCCTCGTCAAGCTGATCAAAATATTCGCGCAACCGTTAATTTACCACACGGTACTGGTAAAGACATCTCGCGTAGCGGCATTTGCCCCAGAAAGTGAACATTCCCGCCGCCGAGGAAGCAGAAGTGCGTTATTATTGGCGATGAAGAGAGTTTCTTTTTAAAAACTTGATAAAGAAGAATTAAAACTTTGATGTACTTATAGCAACTCCACAATATATGGCAAAGCTTGGCAACATGGCGCTGATTGCTTGGCCCACGCGGTTTGATGCCTAACTTAAAGAGTGGAACTGCTGCAAACAGATGTAGCTAAGGCTAGCAACTGAAGCAAAAACAGGTAAAGTCGAATATCGCGTAGATAAGCAGCAAGCAATTGTACATCTAGCATTTGGAAAAGTAAGCTTTTGTGAGCTATGAAAAATTACATAGGCAATGCAGAAGCTTTCTTCAATAGTCTCAACAGCCAAAACCATCCACGATTAAGGGTGTATACATTAAGTCGGGCAAACTCATTGCAACTACCATGGGTCCGCATTAAAGTAGACATCAATAGGTAAATAATTTTAAATTCTTTTTAGCGCATAGATAGCCGCGCTGTTTTATTACGGTGTGGCATCATTTGCAGAAGGACAATCCTTAATTTTAAACTATTATTGTGTTATACTTTATAAAAGGTGAGTTTATAGCAGCTTTATAGTAATACTACCGATATTTTACAAGCGATCAAAGATGAGACTATTACTGTTTACTATCCAATAAACAACATGTAAGTGGTGCTTTTCAGCTTGATTTTACCTTGGGATATTACTATTACTATGGCAAGAAGCTAATACAGCTGCTAGGAGTACACACACTCCTTCTGACAAAGAGGAGGTCAAACTGATATTTTAAAGGTCCGCCAGCGGCTATGTCTCACGAAGAATGGTGCAAAAATAACGGCTATACTTATTTAAAATATATACCAAAGAATCATCCTATTATAGTTTTTACGCCCAGGTGAAAGGATTTTAGCTCACACTCACGAATTTGTCGGAATACGTGCAAAAGGTGGTGCTGCAGAAGTAAAAGTCGCAGTAGCTGGGGTAGAAATGGCGTGGCAGTATGTTTTGATGCGGGATGGATTGATCCTGGATATATAAATAGAATAACCCTTGAAATCTATAATCTAAATCAGCATGAGAGTGTTGTTTTGCCAGTTGGCGAAAGAGTTGGACAGTTGATTTTTCATAATACGATATCACCAGTAGCGGGCGATTATAGCGAAGGGCCCAAATGGGATGAGCGGTAAATATCAAAACAGTAATAATTTAGAATCATTAATAGCTAATTGGGATCCTTCACAGATGCTTCCTCGTGCTTATAAAGATATTCGATCAATACCACCGAAAATAAACGGGATAGCAGAAGGTATGTTTTAATGCGGGGAAAAATATATTGTAATTGAAGGCAGTGATGGAACTGGTAAAAGTACTCAGATCGATCTGCTTATTTCTTAATAAAAAGGGTTTTATATCTAAAACTATGCACGAACCAGGCGAAACTGCCATAGGATAGAACTGCAAGATTATAAAGAATAAGAATCTACCTAGATCCGCTAGAACAAATTTACTATTATTTACTGCGGCTAGATGTGAGTTAGCTCCATTATTGAAAATCATCTTAATATGGGTGAGGTCATATCTTCCGAAATTGGCTGTCGACTGTCGTTTATCAAGGCTATGGAGAGGGTATTGATATTAATGAAATTAAGCAGATTACCGCTCTTTTCACAAATAAAAGCTACCTACAAACAGATTTTAACCTTAGTTTTATATGCTAATACAGATAGTTTTGCGTAGTCGTATAATTAACTCGTAATGATAAGTCCCATAGCGATACATTTGAAAGTAAGCCAGACAATTTTCAACGTAAATTAAACAAGTATACCAGAAATAATATTGCTGATTTTAATTTACCCGCAATAAAACACAAATGATAAAACTATAGATGAAGTCCATAATCGAAATTATCGACACATTTCTAATGTTTTAAATTAAGAGTGTTGACTTTTACCAAGTAAAGGTAAAATACTCTACTAGATATCACCAAAGACAGTAGCCGTTGAATTACATATTCAGCTTAATTCACCGAGGAAGTGAAGTGATATATATTTTCAAATTACAAGTCTTTTGGTAGTGCGAGAACCAAAGACTTTTTGGTTTTTCAACCACCGAACATTAACAAAAACGGTCTACATTATTAAATAATAACCAAGAGGAAGTTTTATTTATGGCAATTTTACGTGATCACAAACTTTTGGTTGCAGAAGTTAGGAATCTTTAGCTAATGCAAAGATGACAGCTGCCAAATATAAAGGGCTTAACTGTCGCCGACTTGCAAGAATTGCGCAAAAAGCCCGCGAAACCACGTAAGTATTAAAGTCGTAAAACCGTCTAGTACGAGTTGCTGTTGAAAATAGCGAAACTCACAAAAATGTAGATACATCTATGCTTGAAGGTCAGCTAGTTTATGCATTCAGTAGCGAAGATGAAGTAGCACCAGCTCAGGTCTTAGATGTTTTTGCAAAAACAAATCCAGCACTTGAATTGGTAGGCGGTTTCAGCGGTGAAGGCGAGACTCTTGATACTGATCAGATAAAAAGCCTTAGCTGGCTTTAAGCCGAGTAAAGAGCAGCTTATCGCTCAGGTTACTGCACAATTACTTTCGCCAGTCAACGATATTACGAATGGACTTTCTGGCAATTTGCACGCACTACTTGATGGTAATAGCTAAAGCAACCAATTAATTTATTAATTTAAGAACAAAGGAGCTACAAAATGGTTGATATTAAAAAGTCTAGCTGAAGAGCTTACAAAACCAACTGTTCTTGAAGTTAACGAACTAAAGAACGTACTAAAAGACGAATACGGAATTGAGCCTCGCTGCAGCCGCTGTTGCAGTTGCAGGTCCCGCTGTTGGCGGTGCTGCTGAAGCAGAAGAAGAGAAAAGAATTTACAGTGCAGCTTTAAAGACGCTGGTGGTCGCGTTGCAGTAATTAAAGCCGTTGAAAGAAAATCACTGGTCTTGGCTTAGGTGAAGCTAAAGCACTTGTAGATGACGCCCAAGCGCAATCAAGGAAAAAGTATCTAAAGACGAAGCTGAAGAAGCTAAGAAGAAGTTTTGAAAGAAGCTGGCGCTAGCGTAGAATTGGTATAATAAACTCTACCACTAGTAATTTTAATACAGACCGTTTGTTGATGAGCAAATCACTGCCTTGGCGGTGATATAATACTATTATTAAAAATTCAAACACATATTTTACAACAAAAATTACAGTAACAGATTTAAAGCTGTGGAAATGACTATTGTAATTTACATAAACTTGATAATATGCAATAACTAGCGTATATATAGATATGAAGTTAATGTAACAACACAAAACAGATGAGGAATTGCTGAGGATATGTCTGAATTACCAGAAAAGCAAAGGCAAAAAGGCTCAAATCATTGATCCAAGATGCTGAAACAAATTTAGCCGCCGCTAAAAGAACTTTTTAATTAGCGTTCTAGGGAAGATGGTAACGTAGTAACATCTCGAAGTAGTCAAGAAAAATGTAAAAGGCAAAATTATTGAAGGCGTATTTGATGGTCAAGCCAGATAGGTCCTGATGGTAAGAACTATCCAGTACCAGCAAACCATGCCAGCAAATCAAAAATTAGTTGAAGGCGACATGCTTAAACTAACTATCACAGATGATGGTGGATTTATCTATAAACAAATAGGGCCTCTACCGAACGACGTCAAATTATCGGTACGCTTGTACAGCATGATGGAGCTTATTACGTTGAAGCCAATGGTCATGAGTACCGCATTTTACTTGTTAGTGTAAATACCTCGTATTGCCGTGGGTGATCGTTACTATAATTGTACCCGAAGATAACCCCGAAGCCACTTAAGGAGCGGTTGAGGCGTGTCTTATAATAAAATGAGCCAGGCATTATATCGTAAATACCGCAGTCAAAAGTTTATCAGAAATAGTTGGCCAGGATCATGTAACTAGTCTTCTTGATCGTGCTTTTAGAATCAAACAAAGTAGCCCACGCTTATTTATTAACAGGTCCGCGTGAGGCACTGGTAAAACGTCAGTGGCACGGAATATTAGCACATAAAATAACTGGATACCATACGACATTGAAGATAATAATTTAGATATTATTGAAATAGATGCAGCAAGTAATAATGGTGTAGATAATGCTAGAGATTTGCGTGAAAAAGCTTTAGTAGCAACCCATTAAATCGCAGAAAAAGGTCTACATTATTGATGAAGTTCGCATGCTTAGTAAATCTGCTTTTTAATGCCTTACTAAAAATAATTGAGGAGCCACCAGAGCATGTCGTCTTTATTTTTAGCTACAACTGATTTTGATAAAGCACTCAGACACGATAGTAAGTCGTACTCAACGTTATAATTTTAGGTTAATTGATGAATCAACAGTGGCAGACCATCTTGCATTTATCGCCAAAAAAGAAAAGTATTAAAATTGATACCGACGCTTACATTTAATTGCTGAGCGTGGTGGTAGCTTGAGAGACAGTATTAGCTATTTTGATCAAATTCAACATAGCGAATCATGGAGAAATTACGCGCAGATATTGAAGCATCTCTTGATTAGCAAAATAAAAGATGAAATCAATGCAATTGGCGAAGCGATTTTAAGTGGTGATGCATTAAAAATCATCACAGCAGTAAGGCAACCAGAATTACGTGGTATCGGTGCAGTTTCTGTTGCAGATCAGCTATATAATTGATCCAAAGAAATTTAGAATCTTATCCATACTTGGTAACCTATTTTTGAAGATTTGATAAAAGTTCAGAAGTCGCATCGCCCCTGATGTTGCTATTTTAGTAGTAGTAAGCAAAATTTGCAGTCAAAATGCCTGAGCCTCAAATTATTCAACGCCCATCTACCCAGGAAAGTTATCAAACTGATAGCCTATCTATGCCATCTAAAAATTACTGAAGAGTCTATCACACAGCTAAACCCCCAGAGAAAACAATCAAGATACTAGACACTGAATCGAAGCAAAATGAAGATAATTCTGACGTAGCAAGTCAAAAAGATGTCCAGCAAAAAGATCAAAATAAGAAAAATAATTTTGACTGGCAATCAGTTTTAGATTATTTAAATGATCATAAAAGTGAATTTAAAGGTATACATACAATATTAGAAAAAGTAAGCCGATTGTTGAAGATAATAAAGTAAGTCTTTATGTATTAAATAAGTTCAATAAAACAGAATTAGATAAACGGCGCGCAGTTTTAGGAAAGATTTTATCAGAAAAGTGGCGTTGTGATTTTGAAATCGAGATTATAGATCGACCAGCACCCCCTCAAAATAGAACAAGCTGCAAAAAGCGTTGCTCTATAATGGGCGGAGGAGAAGAAGTTGACGTCTGATAATACCACTGCAAAAATCCCACCACAAAACATTGACGCCGAAAAGAGTTTACCGAGTGCACCCTAATTGACGAAGATGTCCTTCTGGATGCAAGATTTTGTAAAGCCAAAGGATTTTTATGATAAAAATCATCAGACAATCTTAGTGGAATGATATCATTATACGAAAAGCATAGCCCCGTAGATATGCTTACTTTGACTGATGAACTAAAAAGAAAAAACCAACTTGAAATTATAGGTGGATCAACTTACCTTTCTGAACTAACAAATTATGTACCAACTGCCGCCCATGCAGATGCTCATGCTAATATGGTCGCTCAAAAAGCAGTACGGCGTCGATTAATTAAGGCTAGTAGTGAAATTAGCGAGATGGGATACGATCGAAGAAGCAGATGTACAAGAAAATGCTATCAAAAGCAGAATCTGAACTTTTAGCGTATCAGATCAATCTTTAAAGCAAGACTTAGTAAGTATTGAAAGTATCCTGACAGACAGTTTTGATAGAATCGAAGAATTATATCAAAACAAAGGGGCTATTAGGGGTATTCGCACAGGCTACAAAGATCTAGATAATATGACAGCTGGATTGCAGCGCAGCGATTTAATCATACTAGCAGCTCCGCCCAGCAATGGGTAAAAACCACTGGTAACAAACCTAGCTTATATAATGTTGCTACCATAGAGGCAAGTTTCTATATTCCTTTAGTTTAGAGGATGAGCAAAGAGCAGCTAATAGATCGTATGCTAGTTGGATGCCGCTGGTGTTGACAGCTGGAATATAAGAACAGGCAATCTATGATGAGGATTTTGCCAAAATAACAGACGCAATGGGTGAACTAGCGGAAGCCCCAATTTATATAGACGATAAACCTGGCTTAAGTGTACTAGAAATGCGAACCAAAGCTCGCCGTATTGCCCACGAACAAGAACTTGGCCTAATTGTAATTGACTATCTACAGCTTATGCAGGTAGTAAACGTAACGATAATAACAGAGTTCAAGAAGTTAGCGAAATATCGCGAGGACTTAAACTGGTCGCCCGCGAGCTAAATGTTCCGCTGATTGCACTTAGCCAGCTTTCACGTACGGTTGAAACACGTACGCCACCAATTCCACAACTTTCTGATTTAAGGGAATCTGGCTCCATAGAACAGGATGCTGACATTGTGAGTTTTATTTATCGCCCAGGCTATTGCGTGAACCAGATAATCCAGGATGTTGCAAATATCACCAAATTAATCAGTCGCTAAGCATCGTAATGGTCCAACTGGAGAGGTTCAGCTCTACTTCCACCCAGAGCGCCTACGTTTTATGTCTCTAGATAAACGCCACGAATAACTGTATAATTATCACTATAAGGATAGAAAGATCATTAATTATCAATATTGTACCGCCTACGCTTTTGGATAGGTTAAGGGATTGTTAGTCTTAGCCTCCAAGTCTTCTATTAATTTTAGCTGTTACGCAAACATCGGGCGGAATAAGTTCTAGCGAGCAAACCAAGCTATTAAAAAGTGCCAGTATAACGGTTAAGAATATAAGCAGCTTTTATGATCATTGATTTGCTCTTATCACATGTTGCAAATCTCCATTTCTTTATTTGGTCTAAATCCTATAAGTATAAAGCTACCTTCAGTAGTAATAGCATTTATCACTAGTATAGGCTTAGTTTTGCTTTGGCGACATTGGTCACAGCCACGTACAAGCGTTATTAACATTGGTGCTATAGCTATTACTTCAACATTCCTTTATATTTTTGGCTCAGCAAGGTACACCTGCAATAATGCTGGCTTTTTGGCCTATTATCATAATGTTATTAGTTATTAGTAGTGTAGAAAAGGGGAAATTAAGAACTTTAATATTTCCAGCCCTTACCTTATCTATAGCATTAAGTCTATATACCCCTTTAATGGATTTATATCATAATCGCGTTAGTTTTAAGCAGTTTAGCACATCCTTATACTAGACTAGTCATACGCCGTAAAATCCCCAATCCAATTTTGATATCATCTATTGGCTTAACAATATTATCGTTAGTGCCTTTAATTTATTCTATAATAAAATCTCCAATGCCAGCTAAAGGCTTGCTATTTTCACAAGCTGATAGTGGATTAGGCGTGATTGACAGGCTAATAAAATCAGTTACACAATTTGCTGATATATCTGGACACACGAGCAGTTAAAACTGGAAATCGAGCACCATACTTCATACACTTGTAGTAGTGGCTCTTATGTGTATTGGCTTTATTCTATCTGTACAAAACGCCACACAATTCAAAGCTATATTTTATTTAGCTGGTTGGCAATCCATTAGTAGCAGCTTTCAATCAGCTTTCATCCAGAAGTAGTATTTATTCCTTTCTATGATCTTAGCTGGAATGGGTATAGCAATGATATTAAATGAATGGTATAGACTCATTTCAAAATCCAGGCGTGCAAGATGCATTTGCGCCTCGGTCCAATAGAAGCTGTATTTAATCGGTGGAATCATGCTGACAATGATGCAACTCGATATTTTTATTTATATAATTATAACTGTGGTTGATACAAGCAAATTCGAAGATCTTCACCTACATGCATAGTACGTTAGCAGATCAAAATTCATTAATATTACACCATCGCTGGTAGCTGTACCAAATGATGAGCTACTCTCTGCAAACTATATATAGATACAAATAAAATTAACCTGCAAGTAACAACTGAAGGCAATATAGATAAAATATCCACATCAGACAAAAACTAGAATTTTAGCTACAAAATTCCAGCGCACTAGCAAAAGAGTAAAACTATCCCTGAGTCTGTCGTCATGCACGCGCTTTAGACACTCAGCTTCTGTCTGATAGGGTTTTCATATCTATAAAAATATTGCAAAATAATATATATTATCTAGAGATAATTTAGGAGGAGAACATACGGCAATCTAATCAAATGAAGATGATTAATGAACTGCGTAAGGCGCAAAAGGAACTTAAAAAGCAGCAAATTATCGCAGCAGCTGGCGGCGAAGATGATGACTCCAGCAGTTGAAAGCAAATAACCATAAATGGTGAGTCTGAAAGTACAGAATATGCTAGCATATCCAGAATACGCAGATTTAGAGGATATTGAAGAACTTGAAGGTTGGCTAGCAGCTGCTTTCCGTGATGGCATGCAAAAGCACAAGAAGTAGCAGCTGAAAAGATGAAGCTCTTTATGGCGGCATGAACTACAGGAATGTAAAGTGACAAAGCAGCTTTTACCACGCGTCTTTAACAACTCTAATTGATGAGTTGCGTAACTAACAGGAGTGTACGCACGAGCCGAACGCTATGCGTACCCACCTTTGCGTACAAAATCAGAGAGTCAAATAAGAGACTATCAAATTCAATAGCTAATCTTTAAAGCTAATGTAAAATATTGCCCAGTTACATTTGCCTTTAATAGACGCAGATGAAGAAATTTCACCACTTATGCAGATCCAACTCCGCACATAGTAATTGCCGTGGTTGAAGAACCCTCTCTGATATAATTGCGCTTGAACCGCACTGGTCAATACATAACGGAACTTATCATGTACCTCGGCGGAGTAATATCACCCATAGATAAATATAGGTCCAGAGCAACCACATATCAAAGAGTTAATTATCAGAATTAGCAGTGCAGGAAGTTGAAGAAATAATCATCGCGACAAAACGCTAGCGTAGAAGGTGTAGAATTCCACTCGCCTCTTTCTGGCAACGTTATTATATTAAGGAGAACGAGATCAAACGTAAAATGAGTCGCTTGGCACGCGGTTGTCACCAGTGGGTGTAGATTTAGAATATGTGGATCAAATTACCTTAAGCCATGCTAGAAGGTAGGCGAGCCTCCATAGGGTAATAATATAATGTATCTAGTTGCTCAAAAACCTATTGATCAAGCTTGTAAGATTATAGTAACTCAAGCCGAAAATCCGACGTGGAGACAGTCTAGGCAGTGCTTTAGCTCTAGAAGAGATTTTGAGTGTTTTAGGTGAAAGAAGTGAAAACTACCGCTCTGTTGAAATACCCAAACTATCTACGCTACATAGATGGCTGACAGAGCTGAGTGATTTTTCTACAGATGCAGCAGACTTAGCTATAATCGTTGACACAACAAGCAGAGCTACTATTGAGTAAGGTGCTTTTGGAAACACCTGAGCAAGACATAGAATCTCGCGAAGTTTTTGAAGTTACTGATCATCATACTGCAGCTGAACCAACGTTAAGTTTTAATCACACACTACTTTTTAGATGAAGCAGCCGCGGCTCAGCCAGGTTATTTTACAATTTAGCCGAAAGCTCCCACTGGCATATATACACAAACAAGCAGCCAAAGCAATGCTAACGGCACTACTTTCAGATACACTTGGCTTAACCACTCAGAATGTTAATAGTAAAGGTATATTCCCACGGCTGCAAATTGATTGGGTCAGATTTAGCGCCAGTCCAGCAGAAATTGAGGAGAAGTGCCGTGATTTTGGCGATCACCCATACTAGAATATAAAGGTAAAACTAATTGAGCGAATTGAATATAGATGGAAGGTACAAGGGATAGTACGATGTGCCATGGGAAGAAATTCAAGAATATAGTGATGAATATAATCCCTGGTCGCATCTAATATTAGGGGACGAATTGCGCTTAGTTGAGTGTGGAGATCAATTGCGTTATAAAAACATATCCAGACGAGCGACTCACGGCACGTATAAGATCTAATCTACCCGTAGCCGATTCTGTTGCTGGGGTATTTTTATGGCGGTGGCCATCCTTATGCTGCGTGGATTTAGGGATTTATGAAGACTCATAACACAGTCCTATATGAACTAATAGAAGTTACTGAGAAAGCTCTTAGCTAGATTTCTAATTGTTTACTATCTTAAACTTAATATATAATAGCACCTTATTATTGTACAATTATTACTACGGTAAAGCTAAGTATAATACACTTACTGTCAACAAAAGAGACACTTAAACCACTAAATGGTGTAAAACTGTAAAATTTACACCTGTGGCTTTGACCGTTTATAGCCAACTCACATCGGTAATTGGGTAGGGTATGTATATTGGGACATCTTAATCACGTCTATTGGGTCTCATGAAGGCTAAATGTAGTTAGAACGCAAAATATTACTGGATGTAGGACATCTAACAAGCGATGATGATGGACAGCGGCGAAGATAAAAGTCGGTATAAAGGCGCCAAAACAGAAGGTAAAACTGCTTTGGAATGTAGCTGGAAAAATATATCAATAGCCACTTTAGCCACATGAGGAAGCTTATAACATCTCTGCAATTAATAAAGCCCGATCATCTAGCTCGCGCCACGGATTATTATATTAAAACAGCAGATTGATTTTGCAGCCAATTAGAAGCTACAGGATTTACTTATATAATAGAAGGCGATGGATTATACTTGATACATCAAAAATTAAACGATTAGTGGTAAATTAGCCGCTAGATATAGATGGTCTAGAGGCTGGAGCGCGCGTAAGTGTAGAAGGCAAGCGCAACATAACAGATTTTGCAATTTGGAAATTTTCTCCCAAAGATTGCTCAGCGACGATGGAATGGGAGAGTCCCTGTGTAGGTAGGCTTCCTGGCGCATTTAGAATGTTCAGTAATTGCACGTGAGTACACTAGGTGACTACGCAGATATCCACACTGGCGGAATAGATCACATTCCCGTTCACCATACAAATGAAATAGCGTCAAACAGAGAGGCAAGTATAGGCAAACACGTGCGCAAATTTGCTGCATAATAATCATATAAAAGTTGATGGTCACACATGAGCAGAAAAGCTTCAAAAATATCATAACACTTTGAGGATATTTTGACTCATGGCTTTTATGTCCCGCAGCATTTAAAGTAGCTGCTTTTGAGTAAGCTATTTTCAAACAGAGGGTAACTTTTACTTGGGAGAGATAATGAAATCCGCTAATCAACGTTATAAGAATTGGCAACGATGCAGCAAGTCAGCGCCACCAGATTAATAAAACTATTGATAATATAGATCAAGAAAAGTCCATTCCTCATTTGCAGCATCTCAGGCTTTAATAGAAATATTGGACGATAATCTAAATACTCCGCAAAAGCTCTGGCTCATATAGATCACGTTTTAGTGTTATTGAAAGCCTCCTCTTTCAAGTATAGATCAGTCCGCTTACAAAAATTTTATAGAGACAATAAACGACGTATTTAGGCGTAGATTTAATTAATTCAACACCAGTACGTTGAGCGATGATATGAAACAGCCAATTCTAGAACGTCGTCAAGCTCTGTAAAAGAAGGATTGGGCACAAAGTGACTCAATACGAGATAAATTACTGCTCAAGGTATTTCTATACGCGACACGCCTAGGGTTTAGTATTTGGGAAAAGAGTTTCGGTACATACGCCGAAGAAGTTGTTGACGCATTCCGCTTTGGCATACAACCAAGCATTGTTACGGCTATGATATCTCAGAATCCTATTTACATTACAGCGCATCTTGTTATCAGATTTATAGTAAATAAATCGATACCATGACCACAATCAAACACACACTTAGGTAAAATAATCTTGCGTCCGCTTCGATGTTCAAAACACATTACTACTATTATCCACTTTATAGACATCATCATATGTCTCAATATTGCTAATATCTGGCATATAAACACACCATATAAACGTGAAAGAAGTATTGCGCCACAAATAATCATCGATACAAATTCCAGCACTACACTTGAAAACACCACAGGTTTCTTTAGACAAGTCAATCCAATAGCAAATTAACAACATGGAGACAATCAGCAATTGTCATCAAATGAATTGATACATCATAAAATAAGGTTGCGCCGTTTAATCTCGTACTTAGTATCGTTACGGAGATTAAAAGTTCAGCTGCAATATTCCCTCTGCATTAATACCAATTTCCCTGGTTGTAGTAATATAATAACCAGACAAACACACGAGATTCGTCTCCTTTAAGATAGAACGAACTATACGGCGATAGTCTACTGTATTATACATATAATAACATATTATATGTTAAATATCAATAAATTTCTGCTTGTACTTAGTAACAAAATATCTAAGCTTGGCTCTTCTTAGCTTTCTTAATCAAATTAGCTACAGAACCTGTCTTCGATAATAGATTACGATTTACCAAGATAATCTTCTAATAAAATCTTACGTCCAGCCAGCGATTGAATAGAAATTAAGCCGCCACTCAAACCGAATATATAAGTTCCCAGTTACAGCACGTCACCACAAGAGCCGAAAGCTGAATGGTGCCTGACACAGGGATATAAAAATTATTTTCAATTTGTTGGTAAACTACAAAATATATATAAATCAAAAAGTTACCGCCGCTGGCACACACTACTGAGTAGTAAACATGGGTGCGTAATTAACTGACGCCAGCAATCGTTGCACCAAACATAGGTATTAATGATAGTAGACAGCTATAGCTGCTACAGGTAAAGCCAAAATTACCAGGAGCACCCTGAAATAAAGACAGGTATAATAGCCACAAAAATACCCGCCGAAACACCGCCAATAGCCGCCACAGCAAGCTGTCCATTTACATAATATCCAGACATGACCCGTACTATTTTCTTAGCAAGCATTTTGGTGATGTGCTTTTCTATTCATTTCGCTATACATAGGTCCAATAACGTCGCAACCAAGATTTGACCTTCTAGTAGCATTACAAGTCACTAAGTACCACAATACAGATATAACCACTATCCTAATACTGATCCACCTAGTAACTCACGCCCACACCTCATTAGTAGCCAGCTGGCTACGTTATTCTTTATGCTATTTATAGCCTGACTCAACCTGCTCCTGTAGGTGATAGCTGATCACGAGATTAGTTTTATAGAGTTAATCTGATCTTTATTTTTATCTTATTAGATCTGGGAAGCACTTTCTCGCAAAGTGAACCGATTGCTCCACAAGGGAGGTAGTACCAAAACAAAAATCCAGTTAGCAAGCCTACTACTATTATAATATAAAGCCGCAGCCGTACCGCCTAAAACGACTACGCCCAGGCATACACTCACCAAAAATTAACTGGCACATGTAAAGCTAACGCCAGAAAGAATGATACAACCACTAAAATCAAAGCAGAACGAGCCAGCAAAAATAGCAAGCGCCGAAAGAGCAAACCCTATTACAACCAAACTCAAAACGTACGAAACGTAATCGTATCTATTTCACTTTTACCTTCATTTTTCTCCTTAACGGTTATTGTTACAATCTACCATTAATTATAATATTCCACACTAAAAGCACTTGCAGTTGTGTGTGCGCTTTGGCACTTCGCTTTGCCATAAAAGGCGCATCTCTGCGGAGCCTTATGTCTACAATGAATTTACCAGTTCAGCAAGTTCCCGGCATCGTTGGCCGTTGCAGACATCTTCTTATTGATAATCTGCGTTACACCTGGGTAGAAGCGTACAGCTGCGGACACTAGAGAGGACTCATTCACAGAATTGTGCTGAAATTACGCCAGCCATCGAAGATCTCGAAATGAAGCCGCTGCCATGCAACTTGTCTTCTGTGATTCAGTAACAAAGAGAAATTGATCAATTCATGCGACGAAGTGTCGAGAGATTTCACATACGAATATCAACCTTGTGATTATTGATGTGGATCTACAACAAACAGGCAGGTCTCGCTACCGTTGTTTACGAAACCACCATCTGCATAACGGGATCATCTTCAACGAGACGACGGAAGCCAGCGCATCGTCTCATAGCAGCCGGACAATTTTGTTCCATGGCAAAATCTGAATCACGTCTGGTCGTCATAGACGCATTGCAGTCGACTCCAGATCATCTTAAGAAACAGCCTTGTCTACATAGACGTCACCAGCCAGCCCTTTGTCATACTCATGTGGTCTCATATTGTAAAAGAGGCATGAAAAGCTCCTTCAAAATAGAAATGTACAATCTGGCATGATTACCAGACCCAGTTATCAACTTTAGCATAAATATGTAATTAAATCAACCCAAAGAAAAACACCGCCCCAGGGAGCGGTGTATAGCCAAATCTCAACCTTATGGGCGGTGATGGTTCACCAACGAGGAGTGCGTGTTAATTTGTCAAATTTAGTCATTCTTTCGAAGGACTCTAGATTCTCTCTGATGCGTAGCTATATACTTTAGGAATATAAGTGTAGCAATATAAGCCAAACTGAGCAACAAACAGCGCAGTCAGAGGAACTTTCAAAACTTTATCAACAGGGCTGGTAGACTTCAGCGAGTCGCTAGCTATCACAAGACCCAAACTCAATCAAAGATAAGGTGTCGTCCTCGAATTCCAGCTGCCGTGCAATACGATCATCAGCATGTGAAGTGCTCATGACAAGTATCCTCCTTGAGTAGAAAAACATAGAAAATGTACAAGCGTGATGAATTTCACACGTATCAATAATATTATCACGTATATACATATAAGTAAGTAGTAAGAAAACACCGCCCCAGGGAGCGGTGTATAGCCAAATCTCAACCTTATGGGCGGTTGTATTACTAAGAGATATGACTATTAGAGTGTTAGTCTTGCTCTCACTGAGTAGATTAAGATTTTGAGAAGAACGCGTCCACGGCGTTGTTTATAGAACAGAATCCACCGACCCGCCGACAGAGATCATGCCTCAAAAACAGAGTAGTATCGATACCGAAACTTCACTGTCCTTCCAAGGTTGAATCGCACATGATGCAAAACCGTATCAAGAAAGATAAAGCCAGAACATACTATTATAGTAGATCTCCATCCAGGCAAGAATATCCTTGTTAGATTGGCCTACCATAGTGAATCTCCTTATATAAGAAAATGTACAAGTATAGTGGAATTACTATACTCTAACTGGCATTTAATCATTTTTATATGAATACGTCAATAGTGTGTAAATTTAGTCACCACAAAAAGAAAAACACCGCCCTTTAGGGAGCGGCGTTTATAAAAGCAGCTCAACCATAGAGCGGTGGATTCACAGAACTTTGGTTGAGAAACTTAGAAAAATAAAGCTACTTACCAGATTCTACAATACTGTTTTCTACAGTAATTGAATCAGAGTTACTAGCATCATTAGAATTATCACCTTCAGCAGGTGATTCGCTAAAATTACTGTCGGCAGATTCAACCTTACGGTTAGCTTTCCACTCATCGAGGATATCGTTAATATAATAACGAGTATGAGTATCATAGCGGAAGCTAAATGTACCAGCAGTAGAAGTATCGATCTTTTCGCTGACCTCACCATTAGGTGAAACGATCTTAACAGAAGCCTCACCACTCAGGCATCATAAAAGTAGCAACGCCAGAATCATCTTCCTTGCACAAAAATATACATCAAAAGAGAAACTAGCAACACCAATGGAGAATACAGAGCATTTTCCTTCATGATGCTTTGCTTACATAAGCGATACAAAGCTGCAATGAGGACAAAAATGGCTACAAAGACAAGAAGACCACCAATAGTCTTATTATCTACCGCGAGAATTCTTCCAGCCTTTATGAATACACAAGGCAATGGCGACAATAGTCAGAAACACCGCGCAAAGAGCAATAGAGAATGAACGAGAAAACAAAGATGCTTGTAATCTTCCGTAAACGGAAACTGCTCTTCGTTTCCCTGATCCAAAAGACATAGGGAGCAACTTCGCTGTTCAATCCACTTTAGGACAATGATCAACAGCAACGTAGTGATACGCACGTGATGACATACGATTCTCAACCTTTCAAAATAGAACATGTGGAATGAGCAGGAAAGATACGATACTACCTCACCCAGTTTGTTATTCTAACAAAATATTTTAGCACGTCATCATCAAATAGTTTGTGTATTATTGGTAATAATTATTTAAGAAATCGTTTTTAAGATCATAAAAGGTGGCTATAGTACTAGAGCGAATATTATCAACTAGCCCTTCACAATAAAGCGTTGCCCGTTATGTATAGTAGCAAGAGCGTTAGCAGCACTCACCAGTTCTAAAAAGGTGATGCAAGTAGGCTCGACCGTAATTTTTGCAAGTTATAGCTATCGCATTCTTCATCAAATGGTCTCAAAATCCGCTTGAATTCTCGCATCGTTTAACATTTATTCGACCGTGTATATATATACGCTCCATTGCGTCCAACACGTAGCAGCGAACACAATCAAAGGTATCAGCACTGTTTTCAATACAGGAGAAAATGTCATTCGGTTCACTAATGCCCAACATATGACGAGGCTTTTCTTCTGGCAGTTCTTCGTTCATCCAGCGCACGAGATTTCACGGGCACCCGGGATTTTTCTAATGCTCCACCAAGTCCATAACCATCAGTCTATCGGCCCCCACTGAGCTGATTTCGGCGGCGTAAGTCTTCATACTAGGCACCCTGCACCACCCTGGGCCAAAGCTTGCGTCAGGAAGCGGTGAGCAGGCACGGAATTTAAGCGCCTATGTTCGCGACTGCCGTTCTGCCCAGGGGTGAGTACTGACATTTTAACGATTCCACCTCTGGTAATTATAATTATGGTGAAAAGTGTCGTTAGCTCATCAAAAGCAAAAAGTAATATCCGCACCTATACCATGTTGTATTTGCATAGAAATTTCGGGCGTAAAACGGTGAAAACTACCGTCTAAGTGTGATTTAAATGTTACACCATCATTATCAATTGTGGCAAGCTTATCCTTTTTATTTGTAACATTATTACCACCTTCACCATTCATATTTATAACTTTCTTAAACCCAGCACCCAAGCTCATAACTTGAAAAACCTCCGCTATCGTCGTTAAAAGTAGGTTTATCCCAATTCATAAATTTATGAATACCGCCCGCTTCATCAATTACATCGTGCCCTGGTCGTACAATATAGATGATAAGACGCATTTACGCAGGCTTATGCGTCTCTAGTATCTTTTAGTTGCTCCGGCACCAGGCTTTTGAGCGTTGCTTGCGTGCCAACTGGTATAAAAGCAGGCGTTTCAATTTGACCATGCGGAGTTGTTATTATACCCGTACGTCCCAATCTGCCAGCAAGCTTATGTGTAATATCAAACTAGAGCTTGATTCATGAACATTATTTTACCACAGAGCTAAGGATAGATCATTACAACATGCTATTATAAATAACAACAATAATAAGGAGTAGAAGATGTCTCTAGAAGAGAAGCAACCGATTGTTTCGATTGAAGATTTTCACCATGAAATTCGGTAGTAAAACCCGTGATTGATAATCTCATCTTTTGAAATTAACAAAGGCGAAACTTTGGACTTTTTGGGTAGTAATGGTAGCGGTAAAACAACTCATTTTACGCGCACTACTAGGTATTTACCCAGCAACAAAAGGAAAATTGTTAATAAATGGTAAGAAATTTACGCCAGAACTTGGCGGTAAAATTGGATACCCACCAGAAGAGCGCGGACTTTACAAAAAGGAAAATGTGCTAGATGTTATGACCTATTTTGGTCAACTTGAAAGGCGCAGAGCGATCAAGCAGCCAAAAGAATGGTCGCTAGAATATTTAAAGCGCGTTGGATCTAGCATGACAAAGCTAAACGAGGCCAGATAAGCTAGGCAAGGGCAACAGCAAAGGGTGAGGCAGCTTAGCGTAACCACTATGAACAACCCAGAAATTCTAATTTTAGATGAGCCAACCAAGGGGTTTGACCCAATCAACCGCCGATTACCGATGAATATCACAGATGAGCAAAAGTCAAAGGATCAACCGTGATATTAATCTCTCACTCACGACATGGCAGAAGTAGAGCGTCGATGCGACAGGCTATTATTACTTAAAAATGGTAATAAACACGCCTATGGAATCAGTATCTGAAGTACTTAAAAGTTTAATAAAAAGAATATGGATGATGTCTTTTGGAAGTTTACATTGTGCGCATGCAAGTGAGAGAGACTTTTGTGGGGACACGGCCAAGCACATCATAATTCTAGGGCACTGTAATTTGGTTTGAGTTTACTTCGCACGATAGCCTTCATTTTGGGCTGCAACTTTATCATTCCTGCACCTTAGTGCACTCTTTTGCAACGTCTGTGTTTACAGTAGCCAGCAAACCCAAAATAACACAGATAAGCTATCTCAAAGAAAAATTTAGTATAGTTTATAAGGACAATTCAGGGTAGTCGTTCCAAAGATTGCTGAAGGCAGTATGCAAGCAAAACGTATTGGACGATAAAGCCAAAGCAATTGAAGATGTTCATAATCAAAAAGTTGATGCCTCTACTATCCAAAGAATGCACCAAAAATACAAACTGAAGTTTGCGGTAAGGATTCTGGACTCTTGAAAAATGGCAAATATGATGCCATACAGGCAAAACAGCTACTAATTTTAAGTGCAAATTCCAAAATTAATAGCAAATGAATTAGTAGAAATAATCAGGAAATATAAAAACAAATCGTAACCCACCTGCACGGTGAGAAATCAGCAGGCTGATGGCAGCAATACCTCCGTTACTATTTCTCAGCTCTGTGTTTTATATGGCTATAGCAATGCTTGGCAGTAATCTACCAAAATAAAGGTCGACAGTTGAAGAAAAAGAGAATCGTGTAACAGAGATGATCTCTAACCACGCTCAAATCCAACTGATCTGATCGTAGGAAAGCTACTCGCAACTCTCCTTGCAGGAATAGTGCAGACTTTAGTTATTTTTAACGCCAATTGTAATTGCATATCTACTATTAGGTAGTAATAGCTCCGCTATTAATCTCTTGCCAGATTTAGGTTCAATTTGAACCAACTGGTTATAGACCCTATCCGAATGCTCAGTTAGCGGACGAACTCCTCTGGGCGGAACGTATTATTATTTCCACTGGTTCATCAATGGCGCTAGGGCGCAATCATGCCTACAGCTAAAGAGGCTAGTCAATGGTTTAGTATAGTTATTTTAGCGATGTTTATATTCCATTTGCCATAATATCGCTGATTTTAAGTCGATCCAAAACCAACTGATAGTACAAATTCTTTACATTCTTCCCATTCACACTCACCATAGCCACAGTCATGTTGCGCAATGCTTTTGCTTCACTGATAGCGCTAGCTCTGCAGCAGTTATCACAGTTCTAATTGATCTTAGTGTCTCAATAATACGCTTGAAGCCGTTCATTTGTTCCGTTACGGCGCAATGCAGCATGACCGGAAGCTTTCATTAAAAGGTATCTTAAAAGATAATTGGGGTCTTCTCTTTTCAAAAATACTGCTCTTAATAAAATAGTAGTAGAGCGGTATTTTAATTTCAGATTAAATTCGAAGTTTTAAATGATACAAAATATAAATTAAATATATGCGTATTTTAATTGTTGAAGATGAGAAAAAGCTTGCACGCGCCATTAGCCGAACGCTACACGAAGGCTACGCTTATAGATATTGAATACAATAGCAGTGAAGGCTATGCAATGGCTAGTACCCAACCGTACGACCGCCTTTTAATTATTGGACAGAATGATGCTCATGACGTGTGATGGGCTAGATATGCTTAAAACTACGTGAAAGATGGCATTTTTACGCTGTACAGCAGTAAACAGCGCTAGGGTGAAACAAGTCAAAAATTACTGGACTAGATGCAGGCGCAGATGATTATTTAGCGAAACCCTTTTCTAGACGAGCTCTTAGCAAGATTACGAGCAATATTAAGAAGACCATTCAAAAAGCCCAACCAAAATCTATCCTAAAAGTCGGTAAACTGTACACAGATACTACTAACCGGAAACAGTAGAGTTTGATAATAAAAGATAGATCTGACAGCAAAAGAGTACGCTCTACTACAATATTTAATGAAATCCAGCGGTCAAACATTAAGTAAAGAGCAAATTATGAAACACGTATGGAACTTCGATGCTGATATTTTACCAAACACAGTTGAAGCTTATATAAAAGCATTACGCAAAAAAATTGACGAAAAGTATAACGTATATATATAAACCATACGTGGAATTGGCTACAGACTGAGGATACGTACAATATTCAGACAAGCTACAAGCGCAACTTTCTTTAAAACTAACAGCTTGGTATTTAATGATCGTTATGATCATAAGCCTTGGGTTTAGTGGCTTACTTTATATAACATCGCTTGGGGAGGTATCAGAGCGGTTTAAAAACACCGAAACTCGCTTAAACGAAACATATCCCCAGTTTAGTAGCCCTCGTGCTTTGATTTTGATAAATTTAGAGAGTTACAGTTAAAGAAGCTAGCGAGAAAACTTACTACTTTACTAATTTTATATTAACCTTAATTATTTTAGGAATTGGTGGTGTTGCTAGTTATTTATGGGCGAGGACAAACATTGCGTCCGAACTTGAAGAAGCGCACGAACCACAAAGCCGATTTTACAAGCGACGCTAGCCATGAATTGCGCACACCTTTCGCGGTAATGAAGACAGAGATGAATGTATTTTACGTGATAAAACTGCCCCAAAAGCAGATTATAAAGAAACACTGCAAGCTTCAACTAGTAAAGTTAGCAATAGACCAACCACATTATCAAAATCTGTTACTAAAAAATTGCTAGATTAGAGACAGAAGAGTTTACCTGGGGCTCCGTCGATATAGTAAACACTACCATGCGAGCTATTCAATCATTTTCCACCAGATCAACAAAAGATCATTAAGGTTAATCAATCAGCTTAAAAATCATATTAACGCGCGCCAATTCAGAAAGTATCATTGTTTAATTATACTTTAATAGATAACGCCTTAAAATATAAAAAGTCTCAATAATAGCAGAAGTTAATTTCAAAACATGAAAGGGGATGTTATTTATTGCATCGTTCAAACTATGGCAAAGGAATAAAGAACGAGGATATGTTTCACATCTTCAACGCTTTACCAGGCAGATAAATCAGCCAATAAAAGTATAACAAGATACGGCTGGGTCTCTTCCAGTTTATGGAATTGTGTGCAGCTTCATCATGGGGAAATATTTGTTAAAACTGTTAAAATGGTAAAACTAGCTTTATAATTAAATTTCTATAAAACAGTTGGATATTTTCAGCAAATTTCAGTTTTAATTGGCATATCGACTATTAGCGATAAATAATATCGCATAACAAAAGGAGTGATTATGAAAGAACAATTTACACCACTTATCTTAGTAAAAGGTATGAAGGATTTGAGAAAATCAATATCAAAAGCTAGAAAGATCAATTACTACGGCACAAGCTGAACTTAGAGAGTTAGAGTACGCACATCGCAGAGGATAGGTTTGAAAGAATAGGTAAACTAAGTCAAATAGAAAGTTTAGAATCTGAGCTTGCTGAAAAACGCCACCAGCTAGCTAACGCAAAGATTCTGCCAAGAAAGCGAGACGCCCTGAAGGTGGTGCTAGGATCAGTAGTAGATTTAATTGATACCAGGCGAATAGTACAAATACACGCAGTAGAAAGTATTGAGGCAAACCCGAGCGATGGACGAATATCAATTACTAGCCCTGGTCAAAGTTTAATCGGTAGAAAAGTTCGCGAAAATAATTGAATGGGGACTGTTTAATTAACCAAATGAGGCTAGTAAGTATTCATTACTATTCAAAATCAGGTATTAACCCATCAAGCACCTATAATCCAACATGGTGCTGGTGCTATAATTAGGGCATGTCTTACCACTCTAAAAGTATCAAACAGATACTAAAACCTACAAACAAGCAATAGTGGGCTTTCTTCTGAAGAAGCTGAGAAACGCTTGAAAATTTACGGTCACAACCAAACAAAGCAAAACAGCCAATGGAAAATACTTATTGAACCTTTTGCAAATGTATTTATGCTAGTTTTAGCGGTGGCGGCAATCTTAAGTATTATTCACCACGAGCCACTTGATGCAAGCATTGTAGCAGTTGATAATGGTTAAGCAACGCATTAATATTTTTACACTCAAACTTATTCCACTCAAAAGTATGTACACTGAAAGAAAAGTAAGTATAGCAATAGCCATAAGAAATGGCAAAGAAGTAGAAATCGATAATGACTGAAATAGTCCCAGGAAAGATATAGCTCTATTGCGAGGGGCGAGAAAGTACCAGATGGTCATCACTAAAATAGTAACTTCAATTGCAAGTTAATGAATCACAGCTGACAGGCGAAAGTGATGCAGCACTAAATCAACCGGACGAAATTAACAAAGAAGCACAAATTCATGAACGCAATGTAACATGGTTTACCGTTCTTTTTGTAGGAGTGGAAAATGCAGTTTTGCAGTTACAGCCACGGGTAACAAAACTGAATTTGAGCAATAGCATCACTTGTAAAAAGGATGAGCTAGTTAGCCCTATCCAAAAAAAGATAGATAATTTACTCAGTAAGATTATCACCGTAGTTCAGCTGCATCTATAGTAGCTTTTGACCAGCTTCTCCCAAAAGGGAATGGACATAATCAGCTACCAGGTTGTCTTAGCAATAACAGTCTCAGCACCCAGAGAGTTTACCCGTGGCGATATCTGTAATTTTAGTATTGGGAATGCGGCGTATGGCAGCTAAAAAAGGCTCTAGTGCAAACCATGCGATCAATAGAAACAACTGGTGCAGTAAACTACAATAGCTACTGGATAAAACTGGGACTTTAACGATAATCGTTTGCGAGTTGAAAAACTTGGAGTATGGATTTAGATGAAAAATCCGTAGCCTTATCAGCCGCAAAACCATATCACCAGGTAAACAAAAATCTTAGTGACCCACTAGATCAAACCCTACATAACTATATAAAAGCAAAATATTATCTTAAAATAAGCCCGCAAATAGTTTTGCATTTAGCCAAGACCTTTCAATGAGTGGTGCGCTTTGGCATAATGGCGGGACCTATAAACTTTACGTAAAAGGCGCGCCCGAATACATCTTACAGCGTAGCCATTTAAATAAATCTGAAATTGAAGAAGCTACAAAAGTATTAGCAAGTTTTCATCGAAAATGGATATAGGGTAATAGCCATTGCATCTTTAGATCTTAAAATCCAATCAATAGTTTGATGAAATTCCGGTAAATTCTAAACTTATTTTGGCGGGCTATTAGCCATAGCCGATCAAATCAGACCTGAAGCTAAAAGCGCAATCAAATCAGCCCAAAGAGCAGGCGTATCTGTAAGAATGATAACTGGCGATCACCCTGAAACTGCATTTTTTATAGGCAAAAAATTAGATATGGTAGATGATAGGTCTCAATTTCAATGCCTAATATGGATAAATGAGCGAGGAAGAGTTAACAGAAGCCATAAAAAACACTAGAATATTTGCCCGCGTAATACCTGAACAAAAATATAAAATTTTAACCATTTTAAAGAAAGACAACATTGCCGCAATGACTGGTGACGGCGTAAATGACGTACCAGCCCTAAGCAATGCTCATATAGGGCTAGCCATGGGAAGTGGTTCGCACATAGCAAAGGACGCCGGGGATATTATCTTACTTGATGATAATTTTAAGACAATAGTTGATGCCATTAAAGAGGGTAGGACTATATCAATAACGTACGCCGCATGCTGTTTTACCTACTCTACTAACGCTGGGGAAATGATTACAATGATAATATCGCTAGCAGCGGGAATTCCAGTTCCACTTGTGCCTGTGCAAATTTTATGGGTTAATTTAGTAACATCCATGTATGGTGATTCCACTGGGCTTGGAACCTGGTAGACAAGAATAAATATACTATCACCTACCTGATTCGCCAGAAATTCACCACAATCTTATCTAACTCTATGATTATAGCTCGCATGTTAATGATATCTATTACAATGGCAGTTCTAACGCATGTATCCATATATATTTTAAATCAAGCTTTTCGGCACGGATGTGCGTACAATGTCATTTCATATACTGGTTATAACTCAGTTAGTCGCAACATTCTCAGCACGAAAAGCGATTATGAGTCTGCTACTAAGCCGCCTAAGAGTATGGAGTTTAAGCTTTTACATAGGTTTAAAGCGTGCACTAGCTGTGCATCTAGCTTCATTATTTACGCCTTGCGGAGAAGGTTTTACACATGGTACCCGTTAGTGCACTAGATTTAAATAGTACAGGTATAATCTAGCCTTTTGTTTCACCTGTCATAGTCCAGTGAAATGCATAAGTTTATATATTAGGAAAAAGATAAAATCTGTAGTTTCAGTAGTGGATTCTGCGCTGGCGATACGACGACCAGCACTATTAGCTAATTTCCATTGTAGAATTGCAGCCAATGACCTATTACGATAGATAATGGTAATAAATCAATAAATGATGGGCGAGTAAAGTCAAAGAAGTCGCGTGAGTAAATCCAAAACCAAATGCACACTAGCCACGACTATTACAGCGATTATATAAAGTGTACGAGCAATGCTCAAAGATCAGAAGTTACACGCAACATTCTCGACATCAAAACACGCAAATAAGTACCAAAGAATGTAGCAAACCTATAACTGTAGTTGTGGCATGCTGCACATGATCGCATTACCAATTATATTCACATACCAATAGCTCCGATGTTACAGTTATGCCAGATATTAGAGATATAGGCAATACTGCAAGTAGAGTATCTTTCCAGAAATCTTGTGGATTTACACGATATTTTGGTTTTGGAGGAAATAGCGTCCACATAATTGTAGGCATCGTTACTAAGAATATATTCTTAAATGTTACATGCCCAGGCTCAAAATGGATAAACTATACCACCGTCTATAGTTGCAAGAAGTAAAAATATACCGTAAATAATCTTATGAAAGAACAGAGTTGCGATGATTTTCATTAGCCTGCATAATACGATTACTTCCAACCGCATGCCGACAGGTAGAGCATTAAATGAATTATTAAGCAAAACAATATCAGCCACACGCCTAGACGCCGCAGCACCAGAATACATTGCAACACCTAGATCAGCTTGCTTCAATGCCAAAGCATCATTTACTCCATCGCCAACCATACATTTTACAAACTTATGTTGGTCTTTGGAAAGTTTTGATTACGCCCTCTTTTGTTCTGGCAGAGACACGCGCAAAAATAGTAGTACGATAAACTGTTTTATACCACTGATCATCATCCATCTCAGCAAGCTGAGCGAACTTCCGTTGTAATCCTATCAGCATCCACAATACCAGCTTTATTTGCTATGTAGAAACAGTATTAGGGTTATCGCCACTAATCACACGAATACTAACGCCACGTTTTTGCAAAAAGTCAACCGTATCTACAACTCCTTCACGCAAATCATTACGTATTACTGCATCCCAAAGCTCTCTTACGCCTTTGGGCTAGCAAGTGTCTCTTTAGCTCGGTATCCCTTATCATCACTAGATGTAGCAACAAAGAAGAACACGCTTGCCTTGCTTTGCTAAATCTAATATCATCATTTGCTGTTAGTTTTCTTTCCACCATCTTGCCGACGCAAATTCTCTGAGAGCGCCCATAAAAATAACTTGGGGCGACTATGATCCGAATTTTGCCCGAACACCGCATCATTTTACGCCTCGCTGCTAGAGGCCATGATTTCCCGCACCTCATAATCTTCAGGGCTTTAAAGCGTGCAATAATTGCATCCCCGTTGCGGTTTCCGCCACTAGTTTCCTGTGCAGATATACCTATCATCTCGCGGAAATAAGCGCCATCATCTCTATCGCTGAATGCAATAAAACTCATCCAAAAACAACCTCTGGCTCGGTAGAGTGGTAGCGGTTTTATCTGTACAAAGTACATTTGCGAGCCATAGCTTCAATTGCTGTACGTTTTTGAGGAAGTACCTGTGCCGCTGCTAGTTTTACAAAGAACCGTAAGCCAAAAGCAAAAGCAGTACTAGCTAGTAATCCTTCTGGTATGATAGTGACCGAGCCATGCAGTTTAGCAGTTTTAAAATTCGTACTAAAGCTTTCACCCGCTGGCCGTACTCGGCTTCTGTGTAACCAAAAATAGATAAAAATATAGCGCCGTGCGTTAAAGTACTAATGGCAAAATTAATGCGGTGTGAGGGGGTTGCTGCTGGAATATATTCCCTTAAGGGCGGCTGAGACATCTGTCCAGCCTTTGTATCATCACCGACAGACTCTACTCGAGCACGAGCACTTCCAGCCACTACTACGCTTGAAGCAGCTTTATCGCCGCCAGATTTTTCAACAGCAGCAGATTCACCAGTTAGCATACTTTCATCAAACCCTAAAGCCCTTACTAGAAATCAAACTACCGACATCAGCTGGAACTTCTATCACCGTTTTGAAAGTAAAATTTCTTCACTAGATTTTTAATTCTGTACAGAGAATATCCTCAGTCTTCTGCCACTTGGTGCACACGGTGAGCTCGTGGAGCGCTCTCTAATAATTCAAGTTTACGTAAAGCCAAACGAGCTCGAACTTCCTGAATTACACCCTGTCGCAAAATTAACCGTCACTACCGATGAAACGTAAAATATGCCATCACACGCGTTTCACCCTGTAGCAATAAAAGACCTATTACTAAAGCTATATACCGCTATTGTAATTGGTGTAAAATTACGCGTAACTATGCCACTCTTTTAGATGTCGCGAGATACATTTATACTGTAAGCTCCATTAACAAAATAAAAGCCCGCAATTAAATGCGGGCAGTGCAGTTCTACTACTTTATTAAGTAGGTTATACAGATACGCTGCTTAAGAGATTTTCGAAATCATATGTCCATTGTTTCACTTTCTGCAACGGCTCTCTTTGTATCATCTATGGTTTTAATTAGATTCTTGAGCTGGCTTAGTCTTATATTCACTTTCCGCTGTAGAAATATTCCAATTCGTCTTCTGCATACTTAACGCGCTGAACGGCTAGCTGCATATCTTTCGCATAGCGTCAACTTCTTGCCTCGCATACTCCCTTTAGTGGTGCCAGTAAAGATGGTACTGAAATCATTTACGCTCATACTAGCATCTTTTTTGCCATCAGTCATACACTCCTTTGCCTCTATCAATATTTTCATCCGAAAATGTGCAATTTATTATTTTTACTATTCTCGAGGATACTCAGGACTTTCTCGATATTTTTAATAGAACTGCGTGTGCTCCGAACCCTACACGCAATGCATCAATAGCATTATTAACATTGTGAGGTTCGAATTCAACCTGGACGTCATCAATGACGGCTTCGTCTCGCCATATCTGATAATCTCCTTAAATAGTGGGGTACATACAAAGCGGAATCACCTGCACAGTCAAATACTATATCATAGAAATGATATAAAGTCAATAATAGTCACAGTTTATGGAATATAAATTTTTATTATATAAAAATAAACTGTAGATCTATATATTTTTAAATATGTTAAATTATACTTATCTCGGGTTGAAATGATAGTCAAACATTTCAACTATTCAGAACGGTAGTACCCTTCTATAGAATCAAGAGGTTTTATAGAAATTAAAAATGGTAAAATATTTTTAAATAAACAACCAGACTTTACCAATACTATAATTAATAGTCTCAACAAGATAGCTAAAGATTGCACGTTTTTAAAAGCAATTACGGAGGATTTGAATTGAAATTTACAGAAAACAGAATAAATAGTATGGCATCTCCTATTAGTCAGTCAGAGGGAGAAAAGTGTAAAAATGCAATTCGCATGGTGAGAGATGCAATGACTTGATTTATACAGATGATGGGAAAAGAAATTCGTTCTTATATGGCGGACACTTACTCATACCTATAACCATCAACAGTATACTCGTAAGAAAACAACATTACGTCCATGGATCATACGCCAATAGGACAAACATTCCAATGGAAAAAGTGAGTGTTGATGTAGCAGTAATCTTGGAGTCGACATTTATATCTAAGTATAGAAACGGAGTTAGTGGTAGCGATTATGGTTTTAGCGAGGGCACAAGCTTGCTGTCTCTAAAATTGGGAAGGATGAGGTTCAAAAAGCATTGAATCAGCACTTTGTGGATGGAAAGGCATTGAAAAGACATGATAAATGCATAAAAAGTTGTTGGGGAATACATATCGAGTAGATGCGGAGACGTAGCCTGCATATAGGTATAGAGATTATTCTGATGATTATCAATATGATGATAGTAATTATGTTGGTGGCATTGCACTAAGCCCAGACAGCGGAGGGAAAATAATTAATTATCCAGAACGACATATTCGTTTAGGTATCAGCTAAAATAAGGTAACAAAGTACAATTTTATGTGTTCGTATAATTAAGAGCATGAGGGAAAGAATGGGAAGAAAATGGATACAGAGTTAATTCGAAAGTATCATCTTTTGGGTTAGAGTCATTGCTTTAGAATGTGGATGTGTCGGCTTATACTAAATATTCAAGTATATTAAGATATACATTTGGTGAGATTGTTTCTTTTCTTAAGAATGATTTCGTTAATTTTTGGAACTTACGTGGAGATATAATGGTAGTAAGAGTCTCCCTGATTTGGTAACACAGAATGCTTATAGGATTTTATCAATTATTTATATAATTTGTGAGTAAGGATATATTCAGGAGTGATAACATTGGAAAGCTGGGATAATAAAATTATTGTCAAAAAGTTTGTGGGTTGGTGTTGATTTTGTTTTGCAATTCGCTATTTAATATGGATTTTTACTATTCTATGACTCTATGGGAGCTGCAGGGAGTAGGTACTATTACAATAGCTTAATTGCGCTATATAGTGAGTATGGAGGTATAATCGCTCTTTGATACCCACAATTGATGTGGGTTTATATGAGGAGGTTTATAGAATATAGTTACAATGGAGTTATATATAGCAAAAGATACGTTTGTGTAAGAATAAGGCAAACATTACTTTCCGTTAAGGTGCAGATTACAACAAATGAAATAACAAGTAATACTATTGTTAAGTAATCTTGTAGAAGAAAATGAGGAATATATTTTTGTATTATACATATATGTACATCCTAAAAGTAAAATGATAGTAAAAAGTCGATCCGATACAACACGGTACATGCAGACTTATGTTAGTAACAAAGGATTGTTTGACAGGTGGTACTGGACTGACTCGACAGACAATAGGAGTTATCGAACTGAAAAATGTAGATAGAAGTATGTATTAAATTTTACGCTATTTTATAAAATGTAAGGAAAATTAGCTATAAAGATTTAAAAAGACATTCAAAACCAATATTAAAGATCACTTATTGAAATAAAAACACTTAAGTAGAGTGGTTGATTGTGTTAGAAGATATAACAACACAAGATAGAAAAGTACTAAGCACTTCTATAAACCAGAACTAAAACTTTTCATTTAAACCAATTATCTCATGCTATACAACTCAGCACACAATCTTCAGCACACAATCTAATGGGTGAGTTTAAAATTCCATTTTGGCTGGGGTGGAGGACTCGAACCCCGCATGCCAGGACCAAAACCTGGTGCCTTACCAACTTAGCTAGCCACCCATTGTTGCGAGTTAATTAATATGTTCATTTATAGCATAGACAAATCCCACATAAATCATTTTAGCAAAACATTACTAAATTACTAGGGTTTTATTTAAAATACTACAGATTACATCCTGGGAGATTCTCATCTTCCTTGTTTAAGCAGGCGGCAGCCCTGTATGGTATTATTCGTATGCGAAAAACACTCCAGTTATAACTTCCTCGTTTATCTTACTGTCGTATTTTGATTCATAGGAAACACTGCTTGTATATGATATTGGAAAGTTTCGCATTAGAACCACTACGTTCAATCGCGTATGCACCTCTAGCGTAAAACCATTTACTGGAAGAGACTTCAACGACTTTTCGCGTCCATGCGAGTTATATGTAAAGTAGCGATAATAATTTCTGTTTGTCCAGCTCTTGATCTGAAGTAATATTTACACTCTTCACAAATGCTCCAGATGTAGATAATCTGCATCAGTCGATCTAAAGGTCTAATAGCCTCTCCACTATTCATATTACCACTACTAGTTCTATAATTAACAGGTACAGAAAGCGACTGCCATCGTAACGCATTCACCAGGTGTATTAATAACCTCTACTACGTGATCAGCTGTAAGGTAGTTCACCCTGAGTCAACCACTGCCGGAAGGGTCAGTTGCTGGCGTAGACTCTGGTGATATAGATAGATGAAGGTGTCTTATTGGTTTGTTCATTGATTCAGCTTTGCACATCCGCTTACACTACTAAGGGTTAACGTAAGACCAGAAAGCGCAGCTACTGCGCGTTTAAAACCACTGTTCAGCGATTCTACTTTCAATAGAAAATACTTAAAGTCGCTCTGTATGACTCCTTTTCTAGTAATCTATATAAACACACATACCCCTTATTACTGGTAGTAAGTTTAATTCAAGTTTGGCTAATCAAGCAAGAAAAACACCCTAGGTCTACTAATAGTGATTTTTAACTGCCAAATCCTATAATTAGCATACAGGTTATAGAAAATAAAAAGGAGCAAGGGTGAATTTGCAAAAATTTATAGAGCAGCAAAAAGGCTGTGTATATATAATGGAGAAGTAAAAGATATTGATTCTATAGTTGACATGCGCGTTTCTTTCGCATCACGCCCGCCACTTTGCTGGACAATGGAACTCTACGACAAAGAAGAAAATGAGATAAAAAGGCGGGTGGTTTGGGTATTTTAGCGCAGCAGACACACGGCGAACTGCCCAGCAATTAGAATACCGCTCGTCGTAGTTACACCATTTTATGCAGGCTGAAACTCATCAGAGGTTAGATAATTTTTGGCAACAGAAGAATCAATTTCTGCTAAACCGCTGGTCGAGATATATCGCCAGTGTGCGTACATGATATTAGTACATTGATTCATAATAGTCGTGCCGCTTGATGTTTCGATAGAACTCTTGCGGCTCAAGCTAGAGTCGTTACCGCAGAAACGACTTTGGCGAATCCTTTACCCAGGTGGCAATGCGGCGGCGACCACCGTCTGCAAGGGTCGTCGCTCGGCTTTCGGCATGAGATCTAAAGCCCTACGAATGGAGGGGATTTGACGCCTTTATATGCAGTTAAAGTGCTCTAACAGTGCTGCCATAGCTAGACTTCTGATGATTTATTACGTAGCGGACAATCTTGAAGATGCCTCAGCTTTGCGTAGCCAGTTATTACATCGACCACGCTTTAGTCCCAGCGGTGAAGGTGCGGTTTACACGAGCACAATCGAGCGTTTCGCGCTCTACCCAAATCATCGCTAAATAATGAATTAAAAGAATGGATAGATAGCCTGGCCTAATCGCGAGAGTAAGATTAAACTTGGTCTTTTGGCTGGCGGAGCTAGCAGGAAAGAAAAAGTGGCGTTAGTAGGCTCATGCACGTGTTTCTGATTTTTACTGATCACGCGGCATGCATTTGATGCCATTGCGAGTGGAATTTCAGCAAATGGATTTTGCCCGGAATCGAAAAGTTTCTACCACAAAAATGGAGATCTTAAAACGCGACAGATGCTTCGTCAAAATGATTATAAATCACGCCTAAAGTCGCTCGACGACTATGAACGCTGCGCGTCAATTATAGATAGGTCGAGCACATCTACAATCATACGTCTTGCGCCGCCGTGAAAACCAGTACAATTGCCCAACCACAATACCTCAACGGTACGCATGGATTTTTGATTTTAAACGCAGATTTGCTAGCTTCACGAGGCGAGATCTAACTTTTACAGGATACAAACCGCTTGTTCATCATCTACAATGCCCACAATGCCCACCTTATTTTTGACCTGGCAAACCACATCCCAATGACGAACCTATGAAACATGAGCTTCATCTGCATGCTCACGCTAACCCATAATGACTCAACGTGGTGCGCCAGCGTGTGTACGTATCTACAAGATTACGATGAAAGAAATTGGTCAGGCTCTGGCATTTGGAGCTGATTGTGCATTAAACGTCCCAGTAGTGGGCGAGGAGGCTTGTGGAACATCCTGGATGAAAGATATCGCCAATCTCAAGCTACTTATCTCAACGCCAGATGGTGGAGTTGCAGATGTCCAGCCAATCGCTTGCTTAGAGGTTTCAGGCAAAAATGAAGCGGAATCGCTATACTACAACATGGAAACTAGGCCCTCAGCAATTTTACGTTGTGATGAGTGCGCTTATCGCCGTGAACTTATACGCTCGCTTGGAGCTTATTTTACCGATTACATCTGGCCCAAGAATGATGGCAAAATATCTGCAACTTTTTGCAAATAAATAGCCCAAGCTTAAAGCTTAATCAAACAGTAACCTTATAGAGATAATTAAATCATTTCAACTTAAAAACGCATGCAGTTCTAGCTGGAGTGTATATCTTTATAAGATTATCTTTTGCGATGTAATTACCATTGTCTTGAATTCTATTTAGACCACCAAAAGTATCATCATCACTTGATAGAATTAGGTTATAATCACCATCTTTAGTGGGTATGTCGTAGTCTTTATGTGAGTTTGTCTGGGCGAGAAAGTAGAAATATAAATAAATATTTACCACGCAATCACCAATTACACCGTCATTTTGATTAATATGGGTATTTTGTACCGTATGTTGCTAGAATCTGAGATAATATCATAGCCTTATCAAAATTGTATAGCCATTCATATTTTAAGAATCCGTTATCTACCAGATCCCAGCGGCGACGAGCATGTGCAAAATGACCATTTATTACCTTCGCGCGGAAGGAAATCAATCCATTCTGGATGTCCAAATTCATTACCCATAAAAGTTTAGGTATCCACCGGCCATTAGTACTAGCAGTAATTGAGGCGAATCATCCTTATGCAATGCAATAGCTCGCCCAATTTCTATATTATTATCGTGCTTATGCCAGTACATAGCCTTATCCGCCAAGCAGAAACATAATAGTTTTATCGCCAACCATAAGCTTCGATCATGACTTTTCGGCGTAGCTAATAACTTTTCTTCAGGACGGCGGGCTGTTAATTCATAAAAGAGATGAACCAAATCCCAGTCTTGTCTCTCTCTTTTAATATTTTAATCCATAGGTCTGGAACTCCCATGCTTAATCTATAATCAAAACCTATTCCGCCATTTTTGCTTGATAACGCCAAACCTGGCAAAGCACTAGTATCTTCAGCTATTGTTAAGGTTGATTTGTCAACAGAATGCGCAACATCGTTCGCCATTTGTAGATAAGCTACGCATCAAGTTGCAATGTATTATTATAATAATCATTATAACTTGTAAATGATTTACCTAATCCATGATGGCTATAAATCATACTTGTTACGCCATCAAATCTGAATCCGTCAAATCTAAATTCATCAAGCCAATACCGAACGTTACTAAGCATGAACAACTTCTGGCTTACCATAATCAAATGCCAACGAATCCCATTGACTATGGCGACCTCGTTCTCCAGCGCAAAAATACTGAGACTTATCGCCCGCAAAATTACCCAAACCTTCATTTCTATTGCTCACAGAATGGGCGTGTACGATATCCATAATAACCCTAAGGCCGAGAGAATGCGCTATATCTATTAAATGTTTTTAGGATCATCAGGAGTTCCAAAGCGGCGTGAACTCGGTGCGATTCGCCACATGATAACCAAAGCTCCCATAATAAGGATGCTCCGCGTAGCCATTAGTTGAACAGTATTATAGCCAAGATCTTTTATTCTAGGTAGCCACATGTAAATTCACCACCAACTTGCAACTTTTCTCGTCAGTAGATGCCATACCAATATGTGCTTCATAAACAAGTGGTGTTTCTGGTAACGGTGGAGTTTTATAGCGCCAAATATATTGATCCTTCTCGGCTGCCAAACTATAGCATCAAATCCTTTGGTTTCTTCATTTTGTAAAACATAATTTGCGTAAGCAGGTAATCTATAGCCATCATTATGACCGTGATTCCAGCAAATATGGAGTTTATATTTATCACCATGATTTAGTAATTTTAAAGGTAGCTTTAATTGCCATTGACCATCCTTTTTCGGTTCAAACTCATAATCAGGCGAATCTCTGCCAATTATTCTTTTCACAAACCAAATATATAGCAGTAGCATTGGCGCCCACTCGCTGCCATAATCCATCCGTCTGTTTTATGCACCCATAATGCCACAACCAAGAGCAAATTCACTAGGGCACCTACTGCATCTAAAATATGGTTTCTAGCATGTAAAAGATGTTTTGCTGAGCCAAAATATCATCTTTAAATGGATGTAACCATTCATCCAAAATCTAGCACAGTATTATGCATTGGCGTAATTGTACCAATTTGTACAGTCTAGAACAAAGTGATTATGCGTAATTCATCCCATATTTTACTATGATATAATCAAATTCCAGATGACCAGTTATATATAAAGATATTAACACTCACCAAACATAATAGGCGGCGGACGGGCACTAGGCGAGTTAGAAAATGGCAGTATTAGCCTGGGGGTTCTACCAGGTGAGATCAAGCCGATGTCATGGCTCGTCAAAAATAAATCTGGTTTTATAGAGAGGCGTCGCTGCTAAATATTAAACAATCTTGCCCTGAAAGAGTCCAATCCACAAGACGAAAGATGGTTACCTAAGTACTAGCCCCTGGCAAATTTTAGATTTTGCATCTGAGCAACACTATAAAGCAGCTTTGATAGAAGTAGCTTTTGAGATGCATAATATAGTTCTGTACCCAATCCCACAGAAGTTTTCTACAGACAAATAATGAGTACGGCTATCGTAATAAAATAGAATTTAGCTGGTGGTGGGATACTGATCTAAATCAGCTGGATTTAGCCTTTTAGGACGATCAACTCAGGTAAAATACCGTGTAACCAAAAACAAAGCCTGGCGCCGAATGCAATCAACCAAAAGCTATAAACGTACGCTGTGTGTGAGAAACCGAGGAACTAGTGGCGAGATTTACCTTACTCTTGATTAGATGTAGCCGCCATGGGCAAACGGTGGCAAACGACAGCTTCTATGTGAAACACTGAAGATTTCCCAAATTTGAGTGAAGATGAGTTTAAAAATCTGAAACTTGATAGCCTGGAGACAATTTAGAGTTCAAACCCCAAAAGTCCCGCCAGTATAATCGCAAAAGATTACAAAAATGGGGGATAGAGGCATTACAAGATGAAATTTTAAATACTCGATTTAACTACGCGACTGAAGGATTTGTCTCAAAGTAAATCTTCCAGTATATGAACAAGCTTTACTTAGACATGAAGTCGTGGATAAATCACGATATAAACGCGTAGTAGACTTATATTCTGGAGTTGGCTCTGTAGGCTTGACAATCGGTGGAAATAATGTGACATTAGTAGAAATTAATGAAAATGCTGTCCGAGAAATGCAGATATATATAAAATTCTGGGTAAAAATGCCAAAGCAATTCTAGCTCCAAGCAAGAAAAAGCCTCTAGAATATATTTCTAAAAGATTCACTCATTGTCGTAGATCCACCGCGCGAGGTCTACATAAGGATGTTATAGATAAATTAGAATATCCGAGCGAAAACGTATAATCTACTTAAGCTGCAACCCACAATGTTGCATGGCAAGCCCGTGATATAGCAAAACCATCTCGGTGCTATGGAATCAAAGCACACCGCAGTTATAATTTCTTCCCAAAGCCACCATATTGAGCACTTAGCGTTCTTGATTTTATACTAAATAATATATGAATTGGCGAAATACGCTACAGCAAGCTCAACGAACTGACACAAGCAGTTAACACGATAGAAGGACTCGTGTATGGTTGTCGCTGGTCCTGGAACAGGTAAAAACTGAGGCTTTTAAGTATGCGAGCAGCAAAGACATTCTGCGCAGAACAGATATGCTGCCAGAAAATATTCTTATGCTTGACCTTTACCGAGCGCGATCTATAGCTATGCAAAAAGCGTTTAGTTGATATTATAGGTCGCGAAGCTTATGGAATAAGCGTAATTTACATTCCATGCTTTTGGTAGTGAACAATATCCACTTTACCGAGAATATTTCTATAATGGAGCTGATTTTTAATCCTGCAGATGAACTTACTAGACATAAAATTATTACCGATATCTTGCAAGAGTTACCGCCAAAAATCCACTTACAAAACTATGATGAACGGCGAATTTACATCTGTAGGAATGATAATTTCTGCAATATCCGATATCAAGCGCGCTGGATTAGAGCCAAAGGAATTAACAGCAATTTTAGACGCCAATGACGAAGTCATAGATATTGCCGAACCCCTACTAATTGAAGCTTTTAGCGCAAGAGTGAATAAAAACATACATTTGATGTAAACTTGCTTCTACATCCGAAAGTTTAGCTGAAAAGTAATGAACCACAAACCGACTCCTACCATTTCACGACTTAGTGATGTCTTGCGCAAGCCTACTAAACGTTCCCTGGAAGAAGCGAGTGAACATCCATAACACCTCCGCTAACAAAATGGCGCACTGATTGGATGACTAAAAGTGAAGCAAAAAGCCTATTATGGCGGCAAGAAAACAGCGGATTAAATTGCGAGGCACTGGTTGATATTTATGAAAATATTTAGAAAACATGCAATCTGCCAAGCTTTTATGATTTTGACGACATGATTTCAAGTCGTTAATGCCGCTATTGAACAAAAATCCGAGCGTCAAAGCAGAAACTGCAAAGAAAAATAATCAATACATAATGGTTGATGAATTTCAAGATACAAATCACGCTCAAATGCGAATTTTGCACGCACTCACAAATAATCCAGCTAATGAAGGTAACCCTAATTTAATGGTTGTGGGCGATGATGGTCAAGCAATATATAGTTTTCAAGGTGCAGATATCGGCAATATTTTGGAATTTTAAAAGCATTACAAAAATGCCAAATTAATAACTTTAATTGATAATTACCGCATGCACCGAATGGATTTTAACCGCCGCGCGCGAGGTAATCACCGCAAGGTAGCGAAGATTAGAAAATCGGGCAGATGAGATTAGATAAAAATCTACAGTCCGCATGCGCTTCCTGAAAAACCTAACGCAGAGGGGTAGCGGCACTACCAAGCGAAGGTGAGCGAACGTGGTGGATTGCTCGCGATAGTGTGCATGCTTTAAAGATGGTCCAAAATCCGGGTGATATTGCAATATTGGCACGTCGCCACGCTGATTTAGTTTCACTACTGCCTTATTTAGCTAAAGCTCAAATTCCAGTTAGTTATGATCAAAAATGATAATGTTTTAGATAATGATCTTGTTTCAGATTTTATATCTATCAAATATTGTAGATACTTTTAGCAAATAATGATTTAGGTCACGCTAACGAGCTTTTACCACAGATGATGGCACACCCAGCATGGAACTTTAATCCAAAGATTTTATGGCAAATAAGCCTAAAAGCATATAAAAATCGCCTGCAATGGCTAGAGGTATTACAACTACGCCCGAAACTAAACTCTTTTGCCAATTGGATAATTAGTTGCGCTGGAGCTAGTAAAGTATTTGCCTATGGAACGCATGCTAGATCTTTTATCTGGCATAGAAATCTTTGATGAAGAAATTACACTTCACCACTAAAAATCATATTTCTTAGCAGAAAATAACGCCGAAAAGAAATTTCCCATTTACAAAACCTAATAGCCTTACGAACAAAATTACGCGAACACCAACCAGATTTACGTAAGGCCAGATTAAGCGATTTACTTGAGTTTGTAAAAATATGGCAACAAACAAATACCACAATAACGATCAGGCGACACATAGGGCAAGATAGCCAGAGTGTAAAACTAATGAGTGCCCATGCTAGTAAAGGCTTAGAGTTTGATACAGTTTATCTAATAGGTGCTACTGATACGAATTGGGGGAGCAAGGCTAGCTGCAGGGCAAACAAGATTGCCTATCCTGAAAACTTGCGATTACGTAATAACGATTCCCCAGAACGTCTACGCTTGTTCTTTGTAGGAATGACGCGCCAAAAAGGCAATTGATAATCAGTCGAGCCCCGCAACCGTAGAATCTGGTAAAGAACTAATGTTAGCAAACTTTTTGGCAGGGGAATTAAGTTTAAAGGAGACTAATCTAGGAGAGAGATTTCCAGGAGAACCATAAAAATGAAATTATCGAAATAGAAATGGTATGCTCCAATAATTAGTTTACCACAAGCTACAATGAGATATATATATTAGATGAAGATTTATCCCGTTATAAATTAAGCGCTACTCATGTAAATGCTTTTATTGACATAACACGTGGCGGACCTCAATCATTTTTGTTAAATAATATTTTGCATTTTCCATCCGCGCGTAGCCCATACGCTAGTTATGGAACCGCTATTCATACCGCATTACAGTTTGCACATGATAGCATGTTAGCAGATGGTAAAACACCGCCGCCAGAGCAAATTATCGACAAATTTAAAAGTAAATTAGAAAATGAGCCCCTCACAGCAGAAGAATTAAATCATTTTACACAAAAAGGAATTGATGCTCTAAATATATTCTTACAAAAATAAATTACACTCATTTACAAGAGACCAACGTGCTGAGTTAAATCAAAACCAGCAAAGCTACGTTTAAAACGTGCGTTTAACGGGTAAAATTGATGTGGCATCTATAGATGAAAATAAAACTATAGCTGTAACAGATTACAAAACTGGTTCACCACTCATGCCTGGAATAAAAGGCGCTGATTATGACAAGATTAAAAGCTCATGCAAATATAGGGCAACAATTACTGTTTTATAAGCTTTTAGCCGAAAAATTGAGGGATTGGAAAAATTATAAATTTATTGACGGATTTTACAGTTCGTTGAACCAGATAAAGCGGGTGATATTATTGATATTCGCTTACAAAGTTTCTGAAGAGGAGCTAACTAATTTTACCACTTTCACTTGAGGCAATCTGGCACCATATATAAAATTTAAATTTTTCCAGATACAAGTAACTATTCTAAAGATTATGCTGGCGTTTTAGAATTTGAAGATGACTTAAAGCGGGAAAATTCAAAAATAGCATTGACACCGCCGTATAAGCTATATATAATTAATAACCGTGAGTTACTTAAGCCTTGCAGCTGGAAGTAATTTCGCAAGAACCATTTTGTATGTGGGGAAGCGTACAATTTTGGTTCTTGGGGCATACTCAAGTGATAACTTGTGCTCTATATTGTGAGTATGCCCCACTTAACTAAAACCGTTTACTAGTAAGTAGGAAGGTGATCTTTTGGGAATTTTTGGTCCATCAGGAACGAAGATGACTATATTGCCGCTGCTCGTAAGTCGCCGAAAGATCGGACAGCCGAAGAACAGCGTCTTGTAGACAAAGGTTCAACCACGTACGCGCACGTGCTGACTTTGAAGCCCGTCGGGCGAGATTGGCTAGCACATACTTTGGTTTTTGATTATTTAATTCTGAAAGAGCCTAATATGAATCTTGAAGAACTTCAGCAAGAGCTTGATGAAGTTTGCAAGCTCAATCAGAAAGTGCGTGAGAATATTATTAAAACCCAAGAGCGCGAAGATAAGCGCGACAAGAATCGACGCACATCTCGAATCCGTGGAGCCATTATTGCCAATGCGGCAATCGCGTAGATAATGTACGAAGCTTATAAAGATACTGAAGACACATCTACGTTAGTCCATCGGATAGAAAAGATCTTTGGCTAGCATATACTTTGATTTAAATCCTGCTCTAGAGCGGGTAAGGATAGTTTCCTAGGGGAGCTTTTGAGTCTGCAGACTAAAGATGCGGGTTCGATTCCCGCACTATCCACCAACCGCTAGGCGTCTGTTTTTTATGTTCATTATTTCGCAGGCGGTATGGAATCATAATATAGTTATTGCTCATTTGATTCCATCGAGAGAAAGCTCTCAGTTTATACTGAGATGTGCGCCTCACTTGGCTTTCTCTTTAAATTACTCCCTCGCTAAAATAGCGGGGGACTTTTCTTTATGTTATAATATCTTCTATGCAAGATTCCTTTTGGCAAAAACTACTGCAGCCTATTTTGGCTCCAATGGAAGCCGTTACTGATATCATCTTTAGGCATGTAGTAGCCGAGGCGGGTTCGCCAGATATATGGTTTAGTGAATTTACTAATGCAACTGGATGGACAGCATGCTGGACAGAAAGCGATAGGTGGACGTCTCATAAAAGTATTGACGAAGACCCAATCGTGGCGCAAATTTGGGGTGGTAACCCTAATGATATGCAAAATTTAGCAAGTTATTGCCGAGAACTAGGCTTTCATGGCATTGATATAAATATGGGATGCCCCGCAAAAAGTGCAATAAAAAGCGGAGGTGCTGCATTAATTCGTAATCCAGAACTAGCAATAGAATCTATAAAAGCCGCAAAAGCCGCAAATTTGCCAGTGAGCGTAAAAACGCGACTAGGTTATAGTAATATATCTGAATATAAAAACTGGATAAGCACACTTTTAAAGCAAGATATTGTGAATCTTACTGTACATTTGCGCACCAAAAAGGAAATGAGTAAAGTACCAGCCCATTTTTGAATTAATTGATGAAATTGTAAAGCTACGCAACGAAATATCGCCGCAAACTTTATTAACTATCAATGGTGATATAAAAACCGTGCCCACGGGGAAGAAAAGTCAACCATCCAGGGCGTAAACGGCATAATGATTGGGCGTGGCATTTTACTGACCCATTCTGCTTTTAGAAAATAATCCTAAAAATACAGACACCAAAACTATTTAGTTAATCTACTAAGAATCCATTTAGGTTTATTTGACCAATGGCAGCCACAAACTGGACGTCCGTTTTGAAACGCTCAAACGCTTCTTTTAAAATTTATATAAAAGGCTTTGATGGTGCAAAAAGAGGCTCGAGAGCATTTATGCAATGTAAATCAACAGATGAAGCACGCGCAAAATTATAGATAGTTTAGAGGTATAGCTATATAATTTAGTAGAAAGAATCAACCGCGTATCTTCTTCGCGAACCAGTTCAGATGGATTTATAAAGTCCACACAAACTAATGGTTTAATAAATACGCGGCTAAATTATTCTTTCAACCAGCAAATAATTAGCGACGATGGCGGCGCAAGTTGGCTAACCTTTAGGCGAACCATATGACGATCAACTAGTTGATGTGCTTTTTCAAGCTCAACTTGATCAGTTGCTTCATCTTGCATCTTCAAAGCACGCTCAAGAGCGCCGCCTGTACTTTTCTGTTTATGATATCATCACTGTGATCAGCTTCATCAACAGAAACTTTTTAACCACGTTGATTTATTTCAATCACACCGCCAGAAATTGCATAATATTCTAATTTAGAATCATCATCTTCTTTGTTAAATCCACAGTAATTATACCGCTGAGTTGCGATTGTAACCAATTCGCTCATGGCTAGGGAAACTCGATATTTCACCAGTAACAGTCAGTAGTAATTGAGTAGACATCCTCAGATACTTTAGTTCCGAGCATAGTTACTAATCGAAATTGCATCATATTTTACCCTTTTCACTAGCGGCTTTTTGGCAATGATCCATTAACCATAGAACCAATTTTCTGGTTTGTCATCATATTTTGCCATCTAAGATATCTTTAGTATCGCGAATAGTATCTTCAAGCTTGATATATACACCAGGATTTCCTGTGAAACCTTCCCGCCACTGGTAAAGGTTGTAAAAGAAACGTTGCAAACGACGAGCACGCCCAACAATCTGCTTTTTTGTTCATCACTAAGCTCTTCCATTCCTGAAAATAGCGATAATATCCTGTAAGTCTTTATACTGTTGCAAAATGCGTTGAGCCCTCACGGGCAACTTTATAATGCTCTTCACCAACAATTTCAGGATCTAGATCTAGTATTGTACCATCCAATACATCAACAGCAGGATAAATACCGATTTCAGTTAGCGCACGATTCATCACGATTTGTTGTATCAAGATGGGCGAAAGTTGTATGCAATGCAGTTAAGTCATCTGTTGGAACATAAACTGCTTGAACAGATGTAATAGATCCGTCTTGGTTGATAATACGCTCTGTAATGCGCCCATTTTCCTGTTGCAAATTGGCCGATAACCAACAGCACTTGGTAGGCGACCAAGCAATGCGCTAACTTCTGCACCAGCTTAAGTGTAGCGGTAAATATTATCTATAAACAAGAGAACATCTTGACCCTCATCACGAAAAAGTTTTCAGCAATAGTAGTCCAGAAAAGAGCTACCTAAAGACGCTCTTGGTGGTTCATTCATCTGGCCAAATACAAGCGAAGTTTTATCAAGCACCAGCTTCTTCCATTTCGTAATAGATCGTTACCTTCACGAGTACGTTCTCCAACTCCAGCAAACACAGAATTACCAGAGTGGAATTTCGCAATATTATTAATCAGCTCAGTAATTAAAACTGTTTTACCGACGCCAGCACCAGCAAATAACCCAGCCTTTCCACCTTTATGCTAGAGGCGCTATCAAATCTACCACCTTTATTCCAGTTTCTAAAATCTCAGTTTTATTAGATTGCTCATCTGAGCGGAGGAGCTTCACGATGAATTGGCGCCATTTGTGCTTTTGGAGCTGGCTTATCATCAATAGGCTCACCTATAACATTAAACATACGACCTGAGCGTTTCTTTACCGACTGGCACAGAGATTGGCGCAAAAGTCGCTTTAACTTCGCCGCCACGCTTCAAACCATCAGTACTACTCATAGAAATAGCACGTACTGTATGTTCATCGAGATGCTGAGCTACCTCTAAAGTTACAATTTCATCGCCATTTTTAGCGTGCAGCGCATCGTAGATAGCAGGCACTCGCCACTTTTTAAACTCCACATCTACCACAACGCCAACGACTTGGATGATTTTACCTATATCTTTACTCATTGATTCCTCCTTGTGATTTTTGACTTTACATTTACCATATCTACCTCTTCCGACAATTCATCTTACAAACTCTACTCCATAGCCTCCACGCCGCCAGAAATTTCAGCGAGTTCTTGGGTGATCGCACCTTGGCGGGCCTTATTCATTTCGAGGGTTAGATCATCAACCAAATCAGAGGCATTATCAGTTGCACTCTTCATCGCCACCATGCGCATGCTATGTTCACTAGCGCGAGCATCAAGCAATGTTTGAAATACTTGAGATTCAATTAACCCATATGCAACCGCATCAAGTACAACCGCTGGACTTGGTTCATATTTGGCATCGCAGGCATAATCACAGTTGGCGTATATGTATGCACCAGCGGGCAAAATTCGCTGCATATAAGCTTCTTGTTTGACTGCATTATGGAATTTTGTGAATACAATATCAACTGCATCAACTTGCTTTGAAGTGAATGAGTTAATAGCAGTATTTACAATAGTTCTCAACTCATGACCAGTAGGCTTATCGGACATATCATCATAAGCTCCAATAAGTTCAGCATCTTTGAGCTTAGCTACAAATCGAGTTACACGCCGTCCAATCGTTACAATCTGCGTTCCAATACCCATATTTTTATCTTCTTTAAGTTCCTGAGCCAATCGGCGTAAAATATTGCTATTATACGCACCAGCCAGACCTTTATCACTAGCTATTACTACTCAAAAGCCGATACTTGTCTCTGATTAAAATATGGATGATTATCGGTTACATTTTGCCCTGCCAGATAGGTGAGTAGCTCATTTGCTGCATGCGCATATGCACTAGTTTCTTTTCGTTGCATCTTGCGCACGGCGCATCTTACTAGCTGCTACCATCTCCATAGCACGTGTTATCTGCTTAGTATTCTTAACTGAGCGAATACGTGATTTTAATTGTCGGATACTAGACATTTTTATCCTCCTTATCAATCTGATCATCGATTGACTTAAAATCGCCATCCGAATTACTAATCTCAATTAACTGCTTAACTTTTGCATCAATTTTTCTTACGAGCATCCATAATTACCTGATCCTCTTTATGTAATCCAGGATCTTTCACGTCCCACCAAATAACATTATCGCCACGCAACCAAGTTGGTGTTTGTTGCTTTTCCGCAATATTAACAGCAAATCGTAATGCGATAAAAACATCAGGTTGAAGTTGGGTACGCCTGAAACTAGAAATATCTCATATCATAATACTTAAGTATAGCTGGCGTATACGATTAGAATAATTACGTGTTTCATCATACTGGCTGAATAGTAGTGGCGTTAGGTAGATTTTTCATCAACCCCAACGCCAGCACTATCTGCATCATTGGTGCCAGTAAAGTGATTATATAGAGCTTTGGCCATCTGCGAACGACCAATATTTGCGTAGCAGACAAACAAAACTTTCATCTAATTTCGGTATCCTTTCGCACACCTCATAGCAGCATTTTTAACGATCTCTAGATTGCCTTATCTTCACCGAATTTTTTATCACCCTTTGAAAGTTGTTTCATCTCAGTCTTGTGATTAGACCATAAATTCGTTAAGAGAGCGTCTTGAGCTTCTTTGATTTTAGCAGCTGGAACATCATCAAAATATCCTTCACTTACAGCCGCGATACTTGCTACTTGTTCCCAAATACTCATCGGCTGATGCTGTAGCTTGTTTCAAAAGTTCCGTCAATCGCTGGCCGCGCTCAATCTGAGCCTTGGTCTCTGGAATCGAGATCAGAACCAAACTGAGCAAAACTAGCAAGCTCGCGGAATTGAGAAAGACCAAGCTTAAGGTTGCCACTCACGCTTTTAATAGCTTTAGTTTGAGCAGCACCACCAACGCGACTCACCGAAAGTCCAGCGCTAATTGCTGGGCGAATTCCCTGGTAAAACAGATCAGTTTCCATAAAGATCTGTCCATCAGTAATCGAAATAACATTAGTAGGAATATACGCCGAGATATCACCAGCCTGAGTTTCGATAATAGGCAAAGCCGTAAGTGATCCCGAGCCAAGTTCATCACTAAGTTTAGCTGAGCGTTCAAGTAAGCGAGAGTGGAGATAGAAGACATCGCCAGGATAAGCCTCGCGCCCTGGTGGACGGCGTAAAAGCAAACTCATTTGGCGATATGCTACAGCGTGTTTAGTTAAATCATCATAAATTATCAAAGCGTGTTCGCCATTATCACGGAAGAATTCACCCATAGCCGTACCTGAATAAGGAGCCAGATAGAGCAGGGATGCAGTATCACTAGGGCTAGTTGCGACTATTATAGTCTGATCCATCACGCCTTCTTCTTTAAGACGTTCTACTAAACGAGCTATCATTTGCTTAATTTTTGACCTATCGCTATATAGACATTTATAACGCCAGTTTTTGACGCGCCTGATTAATCGCTAGTATCAATTGCAATGGAAGTTTTACCCAGTCTGACGATCAATAATCAATCTGACGCTGGCCGCGACCAATTGGAAACATAGCATCGATCGACATAATTCCAGTCATTAATGGTTCGTGGACAGACTTTCGCCCCATAACGCCAACTGCTGGGCGCTCCAATTAAGCCGCGTTTTTGGGTTTTTATTTCAGGACCGCCATCCAAAGGACGCCCAAGCGGATCTACCACACGACCCAACAATTCCTTACCAACAGGTACAGTCAAAAGTTCGCCCTTTAAGCGCACTTTTGCGCCTGCTACATAATTTTCATTACCATAGACTACAGCACAATCTCATCTTCCATAAGATTAAGCGCAAATGCCTCGACATAACCTTTCTCTGATTCAATTTCAAGCACTTCGCTGTAGCCCGCATTCTTCAATCCATGAACCCAAGCTACACCGTCGCCAACCCGAATCACAACGCCAGCTCAAGACCATGCTGTTTCATGTCAGCAGAGGTTCACTTACAGATATTTCAGCCATAAATTCCTCTTTCTTAGATTATTGTTTCGCTGCTTTTAGCCGCTGCAGCTTTGTTTTTAATACGATCAAGTATCGCTTGCGAGTGAAATTTGAATACCGCCAATCAGATCCTTATTAATACTATATTGGACCTGTACAGAATTAGCACCAGATTTATCAAGCAAGAAAGCATCTATTTGCTTTTTACACTATCCGCCAAAATCGTGAGCGCTAACAACTTTAGCTGCTAAAACACCCTTATCTAGTAAAGCGCTTTTTCAATATCGCGGATCAGTAGATTAATTGAACGAGTCTGTTTTGTGTAAAACAAATATCCTGCTAAATCTTTTAATGATAGCTTTTATCTCTTCAAGTAAAGCGTTCAGCTACAAACAGTAGCAATTGCGACGAGATAACGATAACCATTACTGTTTTGCTTTCTCAATTGCGAGCAATTGTTTTTCATCAATAGATTTTGTAACTTCTTCCCAGTAACCCTTTTCGGTTGCAAGTGTCACTAAATCAAGCATCTCATTATAAAGATCCTTCTTGGCACTAGCAACTTCACGCGCAATATCGGCATGCGCACCAGCACAATCGGCATTCCTTATTCTTCTTGTCAGATTCTTCAGCAATTTTATTAGCTGTCTCTTTTGCATCACTAATGATAGTAGCTGCATCTTTTTGAGCACGCTTCATCATTTTTGCGATTTCTTCCGCGGAGCTAGCTTTCTGCAGCTTCTTCCTCAAGGCGCCTGCCTTCAGTAATTTTCTTTTCACGCTCATCAATCGACTTTTACTATAACTGGAAAAACATATTTGCTTTAAAATCCAAAAGCAACATTGCAAATGCAATGATCTGAAACAAAAAGCATCTTCCAATCAATGCCAAGCGACGCAAACAGATCCGAGCTGCCGGTAGCGGCTTTTTGCGACAGTCGTTAAAAGTCTGCATCTCAACTCCACTCAAGTACCTTTTGTCAAAATAGCAGCAACGAAACCTATAATTGCCAAAGCATCGATAAACGCAATACCAAGGATCATCAAAGCACAATTTCGTTAATTTTTCAGGATTACGACCAGCTGCGTTCATAGCTGCAGTACCGAATCATACCAGCGCCAAATGCTGCAGCAACTGCTGAAATAGCGTGTTAAAAATCAAAATGCAGTGCTTCATTTTTGTAATTTTCTCCTTCAATTACTTTTTATTATATTTAATATACTCGTCTTCCATCACCCCTTCCGCTGCTAATTTTTATTATCAGCGGAGTGATCAGAAGAAGAATCATTTTTCGTCATGCGACGCCAAACCAAGTGAAATAAACATCGTTGTTAACATAAAGAATACATAGGCTTCGAATTGCAATCAAAACAATTCAAAAATCATAAACGGCAACATAGCGATAGATGCGAAATAAGCCGCCACATAACTACGGAGACAAGCAAAACCTCACCCGCAAAACATTACCAAACAAACGTAAACTTAGCGCAAGCATACGCGAAAACTCAGCAATAAGCTCCAAAATACCTTCCATAGAACCAACTGGATCTTTTTAGGGATTTCAGGAATATAGCGCCCAATATTACCAAAGAAACCGTGAACTTTAGCTGCATACACTTGTGCCATAACCATACTTATAATAGCTAGTCCAAAAGTTACATTTAAATCTGCAACTAATCCACGGAACAGAGAGTACCTCATTAACGGTATCGTCCCAACGCCAGGCAATATACCCCATCCAATAATTAATTAAAAATCACAAAACATGGTAATTGCCAACGGCGCAACTTTCTGGCTATTTTATCGTTCTGAATAACCTGGCGAACTGTACCGTAAAGCATTTCAAAAACCCAAGCAACCGCACTTGTAATATAACCTTTTTTGCCAGTTTTAATTGATCTTCTGACAGCAAAAAACAGCCAAATCACCAATGCATAGCCAAACACTCCATAAGCATAGAATTTGTAACAGGAATTCACCTATATGAAAAATTGACTCAGCCTTTAATATCATATATGAAGATTAGCTGCAGTAAAGGTTATTCATCATCTATCTATTACGCTCTAGACCCTAGAGATGTTACATTTTTATAAAAGTTTATACATTAAAAATGATGTTATAAGTATACCAAAAGCTAACCCTGTCAAGGTAGCAACTGGCCGAGTACTGTAAATCTATCTATAAACCAACCTGCCAATGTAGATACTAAAATCGGAGTAAACATACGCCAAGTAGTATCTAAAATGTACTAATCACTATGCATATCTGGCGGGTTGTCCAGAGAGTTTTTCATCGAACTCATGATACACTTTATACTATAACACGTAATTATATATTTTCCAACATGCCAAGAAGAAATCTGAAACATACCGCACAAAACATACAAAAGCGAGTGCAGCAAGCAAGCTAAAAACGCCGTTTTGCAACGCGCAAACAAGCTGAGGAAAGCCGCCGAATATAGCATGCTTTTTGAATCAAATTTGGAGCTTTACGTTTACCGTGAAAATTAATGGTGGCTGGTATTTAACGAGTCGCTCGCCAAATAAATAATTCTATGCTATAATTAATGGTTGTGCCAAAAAGCAGAGTGAGTTTTTGTAACTTTGATTTTGATATTTTCAGTAGCAGCAGGCGTACTTATTTTAAATAATTTCTTTTTAGGAGTGAAAATGAGAAATCAACCTAGTACATAATCGACTCAAGTTCGATTACGAAAAGAAAATCCCAATTTAGGTTCGGCATCAAATCAAAAGCTATAAGCATATGTGTATTTAGATTTACTTGCCCAGATTGTGAACGAGGCACCGCGAAATTTTACCAAGAATAATAAAAGATTATGTAGATACAAATAAAAGCTAAGATTAGTTATAAGATCTTAGGTACGTATGGTCCAGAATCTCATGTCCAGCTGGAAAATGCAACTTATCGCGCAGATGAGCAGTGAATGCTTAATTTTATAAAGAATGCTTACGAAACTAGCCGCAAGATCTAATAATGTATCGCCATTTTAGTAATATTGGACTAACAAAACATTGCGCTTTGCAAAACATCTTTAAAAATACCAGAGTGGCAAGATTGTGTATCTAAATCAAAATACACAAGCAAAATCAATAAGAATAAACAAGAGGTTTTAGATACGGGCGGATATGGAACACCTCATTTTGTAATTGAAGGTAAAGGTTACAATGGGCGCCGCCCCACGATATGTTGTACCTGTAATTGAATCGGCTCTGCTGACGAGGAAAGTGAAATGATGAACAGAGTCTATAAATCAAAAATTGAGACAGAATTAAACTAAATTTAAAACATTCTTTCGGAGTTTTAGGTACCTCTTAAGTCAACAACCCAAATATTTATATATTGCACTAGCAATAGGATTGGTAATTTACTCTTAATTATGTTTTGGGCGCAAAATCTTTCAATTATTAGGTTACATTCTAAGCTCATCAATAATAATACCGATAGATGTTAAAATCCATCTTTTGTCTGGTACTTTTACGTCAGATCTTTTAGTACTGGTATTTCTTGGATTTTGTGGGAACTTTAATCGCTGCTTAATCTGCTAAAGGTGTTTAATCCTCTGAAATACTGTTTATAATCAAAAGCAAAGACAGTTTAGTGTGGTAGCTAAAAGTGCTGGAGGAATTGGAAATAACAAGCGGGCTGGCAAACATATTTAGTATGGGATGCCAAGCGCATGCGGCACATCAATTGCAAGTTCATGTTTTGCTAGCTTTTGGAGTACCCAACTGCAGCCAGTATAGCTACTGCAATTAGCGTTATGGAACAATATTTATATCATTAATAGTCTCTCTAATATCGCTGTATTCTCACAAGTAAAAATTAGGTCAATACATTTGTATAAATTAATTTAGTATATAAACTCATTAGCACATTTATAATTTGCTATTTGCTATAATAATTTCAATACTATTAAGGAGTGGATATGAGCGTAATAGTTTATAGTACAAGCTGGTGCGCTTTCTGCAAACACTGAAAAGCATAATGGCTGGATAAAGCTTGGCGTTGAATATGAATCTAAAAATATCGAGGAAGATCAAGATGCAAATAAAGAGCTTCGCAGGTTAACGGTAACTTTCAAAGGAGTGCCAGTAACCGATGTGCGGTACCTTAATTCTCGGTTTCGAGTCGTCCACGATTAGAAGAAGCACTAGAAGTAAATGGCTTATTACAAGAATAAACTCGGCTCACCTTGAAATCAATAAAATAGATCCGTCTCTGGGTCTCTGTTTGTTGTAAAAAGAAAATCCCAACCAAGAGCCACAAACCCCGCCTTTTAATTTTTGCCCAAAATAATTATCATGACTAACATAAATTATCGCGCCGCCATACCTCGACAAAGCGGATTCAAGCTCTTCTATACCAGGGTAAATCAAGATGATTAGTGGGTTCATCCAAAATTAACAACTGTGGGTCATTTGCCCAAAATACTCAATTATTTGAGAAACGAGGCTTTTTGTCCACTCTGCTAAGTTGGCTGCATAATCGGAATATCTAAATCAGTGAAGTGAAATAAATAGTCAGAGCAGCTCGACGAGATTTTTGTATCCGAAATTGGTAAGTTTTTATCTAAATAAAGTTGCTCTGATTTGCATTTTCAATGAAAGTTAAATATTTATCACTAATCTCTTGTTCATAAACGCCAGATTTCTTATATCTGGATTAATCCGCCAATTCTCCATCATAAACAGTAGGTAAGTTATCTAAATTATGTTACCTAAATGTAAATTACTGTCATAATTTAATAAAGCCTTTGATTAAAGTAGTTCTGCCAGCGCCATGCGGAGTCCGCGTAATTCCAAAATTTCGTTTTTCGCGTAGAGTCTGTATTAATATTCTCAAAGTAGAATCTTATCACTATAGCCGATCGTAGCATTTGGCACTAGCCACAACTCTTTTACTACTGAGCCCTCGAAGATTTTAAATTGCCGAATATTTTTAGACTTGAAATTTCTCATACCTAGCAACAGCCTTGTAGTTTAACTTTTCAATAGAGTCTTTATCAATCCAAAAAGCCAGGTTTTTCACGCTTTTCAAGTTCAGCCAGTTCATCTTCGCGCACTGTTTTCAAGACGCTTAAACCTCTGGATTGTACTCTAGTTACGAGTTTCTTTCAATCTTTGATAGTCCAATACTTTTTGTGTTTCAGCTCGTAATTACGTCTTTCAACTTGTGCAAATTCATCATTCCGCTGAAGTTTCCACTTGGCATTTTGTTTGAGATATGAGTCGTGAATTCCCCGAATATCTTGTGTACTGCCACCATGTTCAATTATTCTATCAACCTTCGCCAAGCACATCTCTATCATGCGTATCGATTTAACATAGAGACATGCTCTGCCTGACTTTTTGACCCAATCTATAAATTGTTGTTTTGCAACATAATCCATATGATTTGTAGGTTCGTCAATCAACGCTCGTGCACACATTTGAATGCATAGTTTTCTAATTTCCAACGAGTCTTTTTGCCCGCCGCTGAAACTTTCCGCCGGTTGATCGTCGCCACTTTTCAAGCTGAAAATTGCCTAGTTCACGTTTAATCTTCAATTTGCATCTTCTCTGATTAAACCTATCCAGTGCTTCTGAATATTCGTTGATTAAACGTAGTATTGTCTCCCATAAAACTAGGGTATTCATTGATAATCTTAGGATAAGCTAGCATACTCCTGGGAAGCCCGTTTAAATATAATTACCACACATAATATCTGCCCAAATTATGAGTGTTCTTGCGCCGTACTTTCAGTTCGCTCACCCCACGCCGACAATTTCTCCACTAAAATCTTTGTCTCAAGCTTCCTGATAGTATATTAAGAAGTGTACTTTACCAATTCCATTTTCTACCAATCCATGCCGATCACCATCATCAATACTAAATTTAACATTGGTCATTAAAATCTTATCACCAAAACTCTTTTCAATTAATATTTATATCGGCAGTCATTTTCTATTATATAACAATAATTTTATATTAGTATATTGATTGTTTGATTAATTATATTTATTATTATATATTATAAAAGTTGTAACCGATCCGTTGCAGCATAGCTCCTTTAAAAGAGGTGATTACCGTGGAAAGAATGATGGTTGACAAAACTAACTCTTCATATCATCTTACTAGAAATAGTGCAAAAGAAAGCTAAATCAGTTAGATGAATCATTAGAAGTAAGCGTGCCCAGAAAGAGAAGTCCGCCATGAGGCAAATATCAGAGGAGGTCAATAAAAAGGGATAAAACCACAAAAGACCGCAATGCGGGAAACACCAGCAACTAAAAGCAAGTCCATTTGCCGAATAAAAGACAATGAATGTTGTGATGCAATTGCTTTTGCATAAAATCAAAAGTCAGGAATCGTATTAAGAAGATTCAAAAGGCAAGCAATAAAGCCAATCTTCACCTCCAAGAGTAGCAAAACCGAAAATATGCTCACAGATTCAGTTTGTGCTTTTCTTGGAAATCAAGGGAAATTGTTGTAAAACAATTTGCAGGAGGTGGAGTTCTGTAGAGTTTTAACCAACATCTTAAACACCGATGTCTGCTGCGTCGGTAACAACTTATAAGATTGGGCAACTACTAATAAGTCCTGAGTCGAGACTTTGCAGCCGACTCTCTCTTTGAATTCATTTTCCTATCCCTATTCCTAAGCACTAGATAAGCTATTATACCGATCAAGATAAGGATTGACTAATGTCCAGAACCACCACAGTTCACTTAATAGTCATACTCGAAGAAGGATCTCTTTCTCTTTTAGATGAGCCTGCATGACTGGGCATTGTGATTACTTGAGTTATTGCCCGCGGTGGGATGAAGATGGAAATAGTTTTATCTTTTTAAGCTTTTATTACTATTCTTTGCTCGATGAACTATCAGAGCTAGATCATTCACATGATTGCCATTATTGCACTATCTGATCTAGGCTGGATTACTGTCAGCTGCACTGCCGCCACCTGATCCATTATTAGAACTATTTCTCGTGTTTTGGTTAGTGATATGAGTGTGGTAATGAGTATAGCGTTATTAACTCACATTGGTCAGCCGCCGTGCGCCCGCCAGCTGAGCCAGAATTTCCGTCTCTGATTTGCCGCGTTGGCACCACCATTGTTACCACCACCTTTGATTTATTGTACCACCTTGGTTATTACCATTGCCACTGACTGTATGTATATTTATGCTCAATTGTATTTTGTTCCATCAGATATAGTAAACGATACTTTCGAGGTTTTGCACAGCATCGGCTTGACTTGGAGTACCAGAAAACCACATGAGTAGATGGTTGAAGCAGAGTGTAGCCAGCTAAGGTTTGATGGGGATGCTGCAAATGTTAGCAGGGAGCATTTTTCTGGATCACTAGCTGTAATAGTGTAAGAACATGGTGATCCTTGAGTAGCTGTGAGTTATTGGTGTAGATGTAACTACTGGTAGTTCATTATTGTTATTGATATTTATAGTAAAGTTTTTATCTAAGAAGTTGCCATATTCATCAGTGGCACGAATACAGATATTATAGCTACTTTTTAGCTTCATAATCTGGGTGGTTTTTAAGGTAAAGTTTGTTATTTGTAATGAAGTAAATGCATTTATCATCTGCACCTGGAGTAGCACAAGTTAAAGAAGCTGTATTGGTATCTCCAGGAGCAAAGTCATTAGGGTCAGATGGCATAGCTGATATCGGCAACTTTGGTGTTTGGCGGAGTATTTCTCATCGATAGTGTTTGATGATAGGTTGATGATGTCTTGCGGGGCAATACCACGGTCGCGGGTGTCATTGAAAGTCCAACTCCAATCCGACCAAGAAGCCGTGTTCGGCGGTGGCAGCGCAGTGTGGAGACCCGTCGAGAGGGTTTGCGAGTGAAAAGTAATACTAGGATCATTCTTACTGCCATCATGCCCAGTAGAATTTTTATCGCAGATTCTTTATACTTAAGCCCGAGTTGCCTAGCGAAGTCTCCATTCCATCATCATATTGTCCTCTTTTTAGAGGCGACAGAAAAATCTAGAGTTAGATATATCTTGGATTAAAGGAGGTAGCATTTTTAAACATATTGCAAAATTTGTCGCATTTGATGTATTAAAATTAATCGGCTGGATTAAAGGAGGCAGTAGCGCCTTCAAACATACTGCTATCAAAGTAATTTACTCTAGACGTATCACTAAGATTAACAGGGTAATTAAATGATGTAGCATTTTAAACATCTCAGATATATACTGTACTGATGATGTTATTAAAAATTAATCTAGCTGATTAAAGGCGTAGCGCCAGTAAACGCCACCACCCATGTGGTCTCGCAGATGTATCGAGGATTAACTGGTTGATTAAAAAGCCATGGCATTTATCAAACGCATACCATACATACCAGTCACCTTAGATGTATCGAAGTTAACTGGTTGATTGGAAAGCTTCAGCAACAGGGAGAACATCATGCTCCCTATACTCTCCACATTCCGCGTATCAAAAGGTGACAGGGTGATTAGGCTTTAGCATGACGCAACATACCATACATAGTTAGTTAATGAGGTGTTAAAATTTATTGGCTGATTAAAGGAGGCATATATAAACATTTCTCCATATTTTCTACATTTTGGGTATCAAAGTTAACTGGCTGATTAAAGGAGTTAGCATTTTCCGACATCTCTCTCCCATATCTTCTACCTTAGATGGATCAGAAGTTAACTGGCGAGTCAGATTTCCTTGGCATTACGAGCATATGGTTCATAGATTTCACTGCAGAAGCATCTGGTGAATCAGTATACCGTCCAGTCATCTCACAGGCATTGAAAACATACCCATCATACTTTGCCATTTTATTTTACGCTATTGCTTTATAAATGGTATCTTTCTACCCATAGACCTCACTCCACGATCGTCATTATCGAATGCATCCGAGTAGTATGTCCTCCTGCCCTGAGGAAACGAGGTTCATCGGAAAATGTCATTCTGCAAATCACCTCCAATCTTAATATCCTTACTCACCATCATCATTAGCATAAGTATGCGAAGGTGATACATAACCAGTTAAGCTTCAATTTCAATTGGTGAACCGTCTCCCCAGTCTATTGTATAAATTGCTTGGGCTGCATTGTTGATTTTATGTTTATAGATATTCTTATAAACTGCAGTATTTTTACAGTTCTGCCATCTGAATCGCCAGAGACCTTCCAGGTGTTATGAAAGCATCTTGAGATCTAGCGCCTCACTCATGATTAGAGAAACAAATGTATTTAGTAGCAAAAGCCTAGAGTTATAATAGCGCAAATAGTCAGCACAAGTCTCTTTTTATGTAAAAAGATATCAAAATCCTTACTAAGTTTTAAAGACGTTCCTTCCACTTGGCCACACTCCTGCAAGTTAGCTATATTAATGTTAATGGAAGATTTTAACACAAGCGTAATAAAAATACAATACACTAATTTATGATTCTAGATTTTCCGAGGTTTCGAGTCAAACTGCTGCCATAAAGTTCTAGGCAGCTTGGCCATAGTCAATGAATCGAAAGGTTGGCTACTCTAAAGGGCAGCGCGAGACTTTTTGCCAGACGCTCCTTATTAGATAAATCGTTGAATACTTAGCAAAAGTCTTTTCCTTCACTCCATCAGTCAAACATGAATTAGATTTCGTAGGTCCTTCAGTCATTTGTTCATCACAGTAGACTATTGGCTTGATCCTGCAGCCAGAAGCCTCTAGGAAGGTCATTGCCGATTATCAAAATGGTAGGAAGCAAGAGCAAAAACATCGCTTTGCTTTAAGAAGAGGCTACTTTATCGCTTGATTGCATTCCTGCCAGAAATCACTGCTGGATTTTTCTAAAGTAAGTTCAAGAAATCCTTGCCTCGTAGCTCCTTTTCAAATGGTCCGCCACCAGCTGAGACTAATTTCTAATGTGTCGCTAACGCGGAAGCCATTGGAATCAACTAGTGTGATCTCGCGTTTTCAGGACTCAAACGTGCTGCGGCCAAATACCAAAACTTCGCCACCAGGCTTCTTTTCGTAGTCGGAGAATCTTCCGCGCGCGCTGATCGACTGGTAGTATCAATACATGCTCGATATTAGCGTAAGGCGCATTCAAACCACCCTCTTCAACTTCAAAATGCGTGCCCTAAGTGCTTTGGATGGCGATATGCAAGCATCCACACTTATTGCAAAGCCGCCGTTAGCGCCAGCCCTGGCGAGATATCATTTTCTTTTAAGACTATCTCTTAGAATTTCGAAGACTTTTCTGCTGAGATTTCAGGTAAAATTGAAAGCTAATACCGAGACTATCGGCATCGCAACAGTTATAGCCGTAATTCCAGTAATGATCATCATTGGATAATCATTGATTGAATAGTTCAGTATAAAGTGTATGCTATAGTTGTTACGTGAGGGATATTCTGCCCGTCTAGCTACTAGATGAGCCAAAACACCTAGTTGAAACTGAGTTTTGACTATGAACAAGTATAAACTCCATATTTATCAACTTTTCGCTAATCCAGGATATGAGGCTAGCGGTGTAGCGCTTTTCAAAAATATAGTTTTTCATAGATGAAAGATGGCGAATCACGTGATCTACCTTTATCTTCGCACCCTTAACCTTTGGGGCAATTATAAAAACCTCATGACCAAGCGATTCAAGCGCCTGCTTGTAGACTAAAGTTGATGTCGCCACCGTGTACTGATGGTAGGTAATCATCAATAAAGAACGCTATCTTCATAAGGTCATTATATCATATTCTATAAATTCACTTAGGCTAAAACATATAACACGCATAAATAAAAGCTATTTTAGGGCTCTGGATACGCCTCTAGAGCTTCAAAATGCAAGATATGACCTCAGCTGGCACACTGATGATACGTGCCTCGGGTAAAAGTTCATGCATAATGGACGCTGTTTTCGGGAGCGACATTATCTTTTCCGCCAATAATTAAGGTTATTCTCTTTTGATATTCTAATGCAATACCATGTACATAAGGGTTATTTTCGTAGAGTAAGGTTGTTAAAATATCAGAATCGCGTAAGTCAAGTTATCCTTTTTATAACGTTTCCAGACTCAATTAGCCAATTCCAAGCCGCTTTTTTGTGAGTTTTCAGCGCAACAGCAACACGCACTCCACGAATAGGTCTGCTATTATAGACACTCCAGCTAAAATTTTCTGGCAGATTATTTGATATGTAGTGCATCAGCTGGGAATAGTAGTATCGAGTGTTGGACATGCCATTATTATTGTATGATCAGGAATCTTATTTGTACGCAAGGCGCGGTATTTCATAGTATAGATGAAGAAAATGAATTACTAATAATCACATCTGGAAATCTACCTATTTGCTCTAAGGTATAGTTAAGCCAATCAGCTAAATCATCGTAACTCTCAAATTTAGGACGCAATGAGCCTCCATGCCCAGGCAGATCAATAGCATACTGCATAACCAAAAATTAACATATCACTCAGCCAGAGGAGCCATGCCTCAATTTTTACCGCCTGTAACACCATGGAAAATCACCACAGTCTTATCTGCATTAGTATTACATTCAAAACCAACAAACACCATTGACCGTCTTGGCAATTGAGTCTTTCATAAATTTGCTTTTAGGGTTGAAATTTTAGGGCATAATACTATTATATATATTATGAAGATTAGCGTTATTATTCCTTGTCGAAATGAAGCTGGGGTTATAGATCATCTTCTTGAATCACTTACCATCCAAACACTAAAAGCCTGATGAAATTATAGTTGTTGACTCTGCAAGCACAGATAATACAGTCGAGTGCGCTAAAGCTTATTCGAGTAAATTACCTCTTAAGATTGTAAAAGTAAGTGAAAAGGGCTCATCTAAAGCTCGTAATTCTGGCGCCAGCTAGGCGGCGAGATATGCTTGTATTTATCGATGCAGATACGATTCTTCCTAAATATTTTATACAATCTTTTGAAAATCGAGTTAATGAAAAGCATTTTCAAGCAGGTAGTTTTATCAGAAGATGGATTCAGATAATCTAGCTATTCGTGCAGGTGCACACTTTATGAGCAGCTATATGCGCCATGCAATATACTCCTTGGCCAATTGATTTGGCTGTCTATATATTACTAAAAGAGGCTTTCAACGCAGTAGATGGATTTGATGAATCTCTGATACATTATGGAAGATTACGATATTATACTTCAAGCAAAAAGAGCAGGGTATAAAATCGGCATTATAAAAATGGGATGTCTGGCGTCAGACCGACGCTACAAAAATAATTCATTACATCAAATACTCCGAGGTATATATGGTGAATTGTATCGTTATACACATGGTCTACGCATTACAAAACCAATTTATGAATATAATATGGGCGGTGAAGATAAAGATAACAGCAAAAGATACCGATCCAAGTAAGCAAAAATTTAAATAATTATTCAGCGATATTCTGTGCCGACATGCTCTCCACTGGCAGCGCGTACTAGATTATCTTCTTGTAGCAATTTGCAAACCACCAACGGTAATTTATAGTCAGCAGCAAGCGCGATAGAAGCTTTATCCATAACTTTAATATCTGGACGTTCGACCGCCTGCTGGAGTCTTAGTGTATTAAACTTTTTGGCATCCGAAAACCTAACTGGGTCTTTATCATAAAACACCATCAACTTTAGTAGCCTTTATGGTGGGTGATCAGCTCCAAGGCGCGCGCGCGCGCGCGCGCGCGCGCGCGCGCGCGCGCGCGCGCGCGCGCGCGCGCGCGCGCGCGCGCGCGCGCGCGCGCGCGCGCGCGCGCGCGCGCGCGCCCGCGCGCGCGCGCGCGCGCGCGCGC
>BNJS01003698.1_pt1:0-107500 | contig 245114 bp, 257 predicted proteins | sample 8540461 | NCBI WGS metagenome assembly BNJS01 (sample SAMD00202454, study PRJDB9452) | human saliva metagenome | isolation source: human saliva | place: Japan
AGGAGATACTAAGGGAGACACAGGTGGCTCTTGAGGCTGGTTTGCCAATCGATATGGGTCAGATATTGAGTATCTCTCTATAGCTCTCGGTGTATGGTCAATCCTACGCTCAAGAGGTAAAGAAGGTAAACTCCATAACATAGTTCTGATAACGATTGATGATAATTGCACGAATATCCATTGATTAGAAATATTCGTGCAATCTGTTTTATATATTGTAATTAACGTCTAATCAATTCGATATATTCAAATAATTAGGTTCTTCCATTAAATGCGTAGATTGTTAATAGAATGAGATTAATCCACATAAACGGAATAATTACCCCATTTAGATGGTTTTATAAAGGGGATAAACTATATGATAAACGTACTAGCTGCGATATCGATCTGTCTTCTACAAACAACTTATTCCCCCATTAGTTGAAGCTTAGTAAACTATTTTCATGTGTTTCAAAAACCAACACATGCTCTTTTTGGCTTCTAAAAGACGCCCAATTGACTTGCAAAGGTGCCCCTTTTAAGACCCTTTACTAACGCCCCTTTGAAGTCCAATTAAGCACCTTTTTATTTTACTACTTAGTAACTACTTGATTTTCTGTTGATTGCATACCTACTTTTATATGTGTATTTGGCGTTATTTATAGATATTTTCTTTGAAATTATGTAATAATTTTTCAAACCTTGTCTACAAGTTTTTCGAAAGTCTTTAAAATGAAAAGGTTTTCAATGAAAGAGGATGATAATAGGATAGAATGTTGACTGTCTTAGCTTATATTTCTTTGTTTAATCGAGCAACCTCGGCTCTTACGTTAAAGCAATACGAAAAGCGTCCACACATTTAACGGAAGAGCCAATAATTAGCCTCATTTATCGTATTTATATAGTAACAATCAAAGTATTGTATCGAATTATTTTGATGAAAATAATTTCCACAAAGCTTATTCTTTGAAACCCTTAGAAGTGATATTTTCCGTAGAACTTATTTTTAAGGACCTTAGAAAGGCTTTTTATATCTCCACAATATGGCGTTCAAACTTATCATTATCAACGTGTGAACGGTTTTTTACACGTGTTTTATAGGTGTTAATGGTGTGTACAGAGTAGTTGAGGAAGGTAGCGATACGTTCAGAATCAGTGATACCCAATCGGATAAGCGCAAAGATACGCATCTCGGTTGTAAGTTGTTTCTTATCGAGTGGCTTCTGATCTGGTTCGTCAAAGAGTTCGTTGTATCGTTCGATGAAATGGGGGAAAAGCTTCAAGAAAGTCTCATCAAAATCCACAAACATCGTCTTTCTCTCTTCTCCTAATTCACTCTTTTTAATGAAGAACGCAAGTCTTCAAATCGATGCATAGATATCTTGCGGTCAATCGAACGATAAAGTTTCTCGACTTTATTGATATATTCTGAGTTGATATAGAATGACCTACCAATATATTCATCCTTGATTTTATTCACCTCCTCCAACTGTTCGTTCTTAACTTCTAACTGTTGGTTGCGTCGTGCGATAAGTGCTTGTGCCTTCTTCAGCTTTATCATTTGCCTACGGATAAACCATCCTGCCATCAACAGTCCAATGACAAAGAGGATGAAGATTATTGCAGCCATAGCAATAGCATTGCGTTGTCCCTGCATTATCTTGTATCTATCCTGTTCAATGATAGGTAATACGCTGCTAACCTCAATCACACGCTGTCTTGCTCCATAGAAATTAGCATTTGCGAGCGACTCTCTTACATACTCCGTAGCGTGCTGTATGTCTCCTTCTTTATAGAGAAGATTAGCCAATGTACAAAGGGCAGTAGTCTCTCTGACCACTCCTTCGTTGTCATATATGGCTGCCTGTGCAAGATAATCCATTGCCAAGTCATTCTCCTTTAGAAAGAGATAAATCCAGCCAATACAAGATGTAACAATGGCTTTGTGGTGCAAATCCACTCCTTTCTTCTGTAAGAACTGTTTGAAAGTATCAAGAGAAGCCTCGTATTTCCGTTCCTTCATCTGTTTCATTCCTACCGCATAGAGCCATTCTGTTGAGCCTGCTGGGAGATAATGAAGTAGGGAATCGGTATATATACCTGCTTGTTTCACGTATTGACTCTGGTAGGGTTCAGTGCGTGTATAGTCAGATACGTCATAGTAAAGGCGTGATGCCATGGTGTAATAAGCTTTCTTGCATTGGGATTAGTTCCTTCCGTGTGAATAGAGTGTAGTTCGTTGAAAGCCTCTGTATATAATCCTGCAGACAAAAGACAGAATACTAAGTCGCAATGTGCTTCAACTTCATAGTCAGGATTCTTCAATCTGCGTGCTTCGGAAAGGAGATGATTAGCATAGGCGTAGGCAGAATCATATTGATAAGATGAATATTCTTTGAATAGCTGTCGGTCTATTTCGAATCTATCCTTCGCTGGAATCGTTTTCAAACGGTCCTTTAATCGTTTGATTTTCTCAAGTTTTTCATGTTCATAAAGCTTTTTCTTTTCTAAACTTTGGTCGAGTTGGTGTAGCCGTTCTTCCCATTTCTCATTATTCGCAGCACTGAATAAGGGGATAATAAGAAATAATAATGACAGATATATCTTCATAAGCGTATTCATCTGAGGTATTGTTTATTGGTAATCAGATGTTTTTTGTCATCCAATCTACTTGCAAAAATAAAACTTTTATTAATAACTACAAAAAAATATCGACTGGAACTTCTATCCAGCCGATACTTTTATGTTCTATGGGTGAGTTTTTATTAGATTACTCCCCATAGGTAGCTATGACATTATCTTACGATAAATTTCTTTCCCTTATGGATATAAAGACCTGGTTTTAGATTCTCCTTGGATGTTGAAACCTTATTTCCTTGTAGGTCATAGTAGGCTTCATCCACAGCTGTCTTACCTGACAAACCTTCGATATGGTTGGTCTGGTTGAGGTTATTCAAGTCGTCTGGAGAATTGACTTCACTTGCTGAGAAGAATCTGATAGCACCCAATGGAATCTTCAATTCAATACTCTTCTTATTAGCGTCGTCACTGCCATTCACCTCATCTCTATAATCATGAGTGTCATTTACCCATGCTGTGAGTGTGTGAACACCATTTGTAGCTGTCCAAGTATTCTTTCCGTTCGTACCACCAGTTGCTGAAAGTGTAATCTTCTGATGTGACTTCAGACCGCCATAGTGCTTATCGTTCCATGTGATAACACTGGTATTGCCATCAATCTGGAACTGAACACCGAGCTTTGTACCTGCTGGTACGTCTCTATCACCTGCATTAACAATCGTCGCAGTGAAGCGTACTTCATCGCCAGGATTAATGGTTTTCTTGTCGAAGGCAATCTTTGTAACAACGAGGTCATAGCCTCCTGTGACAGGAGTATAGTCTCCGTTGTCATCCTTTTCAGCTACATTAAACTTCTTCCCAAGGATGTTGTTGTCTCTTGTTAACTCATCAGTAAGTTTGTTACGATAGTCAGCTTCAGCCTTTACAGCGTGTCCTCCAGCCGTTGCTTTCCATGCTGATTGAGTTGTAAGGATAACGGTCTGCTTCGCTTTCAGTCCCTTCTTATAGCTTGCAGTGACGTAACTCTCCTGTCCGTCGACAGTCACCTTCACACCGATATTTACACCTGCAGGAATGTCAACATTGCTTACATTCTGAAGAGCAAACTTAAAGGTAACATCGTCTCCTTCCTTTAGTACAGTACTACCTTCGGCATTCTCCCAGCGTAAACCTCGTAAAGCGACATCATATCCCTTGATACCTTCCAGCGGATTGACGATACCTCCCTGCTGACTTGTGTCTGCTTCAGGGAAATCAGGTACCTTATACGTAGCGTCACTCAGGTATTCATAACCGATAGCTGCCGCACGTGCCTTGTTATTATCAGTCCATACAGGCCATGTCTGATTGTTCTTAATCTTGTCCTCGCTAACGTTTGCAATCTTAATACCATTGCTAAACTTCACGCCATCGACGTCCAAACGAATCGCACCAGTAGAGTGCTCCCATGTAGAATACTTGGTTGTCTGTCCTGCAAGGGAAGCACCAAGAATCTCTGTGTTCTTAAATTCAATACCTGTTGGGCCTGACATAACACGGATAGCATCGAAAGGAGAGTCATAAATCTTCGTATTATTGAAGACTACATTACGTACACCACCTTTGATGTCAATGGCAGCTAAGTCCTCATGCCAGCTGTCATCGTTGGTTCCACAGCGTACGAGAATATTATTGTCAAAGCTAATCTTCTGTGTATTTGTATACTTTGGACCAGGGAATACATCATTCAGATGAATACCCGCAGCCATGAACATATCAGCAATATAGTTATTATAAATCTTATGACCATCACCACCATAGAGGGCAATACCGCCTGCACGCCAGATAAGTTCAATGGTATTGTAAGCGAAGGTGTTGTTCTTTTCGTCTACAGCACCCATTGTATGATCGTTCCACATTGCCAAACCATCATCGCCATTGTTACGAACACTACAGTTATAAACCGTTGCATTAGATGTTCCTTGGCAGAAGTTTACACCGTCAGCGAAGTTATTACGGATACGACAGCTGACAATCTTCAGACCATTGCTATAATCTACTTTACCGTTGTAATCGCCTATCCAGAAGCCACACTCAAAGTGATCTTCCCATACATGATGGATAACACTTCCGCCTTTGAAGACATCCATGAAGCATTTATACACTGCTTGCTGGTTATGACGACTTCTTAAATTAGAGTTAAGATAGAGGTTACAGATTTCAACATTGTTGCAGTAGCCATCTGGTCCGTGTGAGCCATTACCGCCAGAGATACCTCCTCCGAATGGATTAGGGTTCGTAAACTTAAGGTTAGTATACCACATACCAGCACCAGTAATCTTTACGTCGGATCCAAAGATGTACCAGATACCGCTCAGTTCGAATGTTCCAGCAGGAATATAAAGCACTTTTGAGCTTGCGTCAGCATCCTTCAAAGCTTCTTCAAAAGCCTTGAGATAATCTTTCCCTTTGACATACTTGCGGTATTTAGCATCTGTAACGTTCACCGCACCAGCAGGGCATTCAATCTCTTCAGGCACAACCTCAGTCTCAATGAAGTCTACTCCATAGTCATAACCATTGGCACCAGAACTCTGAATGCGGATTCTATCGCCTGCTCGAAGTGCCTTATTCAGAAGGAAGTGGGTCTCATCAAAGGCAAAACAAGCTGTTCCACCGTCACTTTTATCAGTTGGATTACCACCAGCAAAGTACTGATACATATAATAAGATGTCAGATTGACTGTCTGTACCTTCTTATCATTTACATAGACATCCAGCGAACCATTCAATCCCATTCCATCAGGAGAATCAGGCATTGTAAAGCGTAATGTCACACCATTAGCATCTCCCTTCATTGTCCACTCGGCGTAGGAACCATTAGAAGGAAGGTCAACATACGACTGACGAGAAGCCTGCGAGGCTATCTCCTTACGGTCCCAAGTAGGAGAGGTCTTCAATGTTGCGCCTCCACCAAGCGTTGCTGTCTCAGAGTCGTAACGTGTGTGTAAGGCATTAAAGCACCCACTCGTCCCTTAGCATCAGCTGACGGGATATTCCAGTCATCAGCGTAAGATGCCTTTGACACCATCGTACCAGACAATAGAAGTGTCAGAGCGATTAATAACTTTTTCTTCATCATATTACTTGATTTTGTTTTTATAAAATGAGTTCTTGAGATTAGATTTCTGATGACAAAAATAGAGTTTTCATACAAGAAAGTAAAGTTAAAAAAGCCAATTCCAAGTATATAAAAGGGTTGTAAAAATTACTTTGCTGATTATCAGTATGTTACAAATTTATTAATTGAACTTAATACAAATAAAAATCTATGGATATTAAAGGGGTGACTATGGCTTTTTATTGCATTTTTTTCCCTTCAAATAACAAAGTTATATTATAGGATGTAGTTAATTAAATTAAATGTACTGATTGTGAGCTATTTACCTACTATAAGTACGCTTATAGCTCTCTGTTTCCTTTATATTTGTAAATGACAAGCTCCTCAAAGTAGTCTTCATAAACATTTTTCGTAATTTCGCTTTCGGAAATGATGATAAATCTTGGTGTTTTCACCTGTAATATAGAATCATTAGGTTTCTTTATTCTGTGTAATACAGAACAAACAGTTTAATGGATTAAAGTTAGGTTTAGTATAACGAAGTGCAAACTTCAGAATGATATTTGGTATATATATTTGTTATTTGGGTAATTTAAGTAATATAGATTTAATTAGACGCATTTTATAAGTTAATTAAAGAAGATAGAGCTTGTCGTGAGACAGGCTCTATCTTTTTATTCTCTATTCTGCAAATTATGGTTTCGAGATTTACAGAACAGGCTTTTTATGGTTCTTCCGTTAAAGGTATAGATTGGAAATAGATAAAGACTAATCCACTGGCATACTATGGTCATCCTAAATTAGATGGTCTTACAAAAAGGGGATAAACTACAAGATAGGTTTCAATTGATACAATGTTTATCCGCCTTTTACAAACTGCTTATTCCCTTATTACTTGAAGTTTGTAAACTATTTTCGTACACTTCAAAACCAATACATGCTCTTTTGACTTCTTAAAGACGCCCAATTAGCTTGCAAAAGGTGCCCTTTAAGAGGCTTACTAACGCCCTTTTGAAGTCCAATTAAGCACCTTTTGTTTTGCTACTTTATAACTAATTGATTTACTGTTGGTTGCAGACTTGATTTTTAAGCGTGGTTTTATCCTTGTTTATAGCTGTTTTATTAGAATTTATGTAATGATTTTTCAAACCTTTGTCTGTAGATTTTTGAAGTCTTAAAATGAAAAGGTTTTCTATGTCGGAGGAGGATAATAGGATAAATAGTCGAGTGTATTAAACCCCAATCGGTCATTAGACCACAATATGTATAATTCTTATTACTATGGTATTGTTTCCTAACATCTTTTTATTTTTCTTATCGGCATCTAGGTGTCTTTTGTAACTTGACGTAGCCCGCTACGTCTGCGTTCCAAAGCAAAAACAATCTGCTCGATAATATAACAAAAATATGTTTAGGCTCTAATGACAGAATTGGATTAAATGTTAATAATTGCATCCCTTTTTAGCTGAAAAATTTGTCGTTTTCATGCTTTAAAAATGTCCAAAAAGCGTAATATTCAAGTTATATTATTTATACTTTAGGATGATAAATGGGTGTTGATTATCAGTAGTTTATGAATTTTATAGCCGATTTATGTTTATACAATCATCAGTTTTCTTTACTTTATGAATAATGATAACTAACTTTGCCAATAAAGAAATAATCAACAAAAATAATTTTTCAATAACTAAAAACAAGATTCACTATGAGAACAATCAGAGGTAATTTGTTCGCTATTGGACTACTCTTTTCTACGGCAATGGCGTTCACGGGATGTTCTACAGTTGATGACGGAAGTTTTACAGCACCGATAACGCTAAGTGAAAAGATTGGCGGTAAGTGGGTTGTTAATTCTGTTGTGCAGACTGATGAGGCGAATGCTCGTACAAAGACATTGACAGACCTACTCGATTTTGACACGTTTGTCATCAATCTAAATCAAGATGAGGCTGGTAATCCATCAACCTTTACGGTAGAAGGTAGTGCACCACTTCTGTTGCCTACAAGTGGCACATGGAAGATGGATTACAATTTCACAAAGAGTGATAACACGCCAAGTCGACTCCTTCTCAATGACGGAAAGGCTGAGACAGCACTCACTGTAACGGCTGTGCCGGGTAATACGAAGACACTGGAATATCGTTTGACACGCAAGACAAACGGCCAGCCTTTTGTTTCTTACACTTACAATTTGACACAGGCGGTTAAGTAATTTCGGAGCGTGGAAGTTTCAGTACTTATTCTCTTGGACTTATCAAGGCTTCAAAGTCTTCCTTTTGTAGGACTTTTCTATAAGTTACCATCTTACTTTATTACTTCCTAACTCCCCTAAAATAACAGAATCAATATGAAGAAGATATTATTTGCATTGATGTGCTTGTTCCCCTTGGCATTGTTTGCTGATGGTGTAGAACTACCGAAGGCACCAAAGTGTCTGGACAGTTCCTGCTGTCTTCACGGCTGATGAAGAGGTTACTTTCATTATGATTTGACCGATGTCGGTTTTCAGGAGGGTGTTGACCTCTATCTCTGGGCATGGCAGCCAACTGAGCCGGATGTCTGGTCATGGTGGCAATTCATCTGACTTTGCGAAGTTGGAATACGTTGGTAACAACATCTATAAGAAGACAATGGTACCAACACAGTACTTTAACAGCGATGTTTCAAAGTTTGAAGATGATGCATGGCCAGGCTTTTTGGCAACGTCTGAAGACGAAGGATGGTAGTATGTGGTCCGGTGTTTTTCGCAGCTCCTGACAGCCGTTCTGAATTCAAGGAGTTTAAGAAGTCGGGTGATGGAATCCGTTTCTTCAGTGGCAAGAAAGATAAGGGTTTCACCGATAAGTTCACCTTAGACGAGCCGTTGACAGTAGTTTTCAATCCTGATGTATATAAATTAGGTGAGAAGACATTGACAGAATTGGCAAAAGATGCCGACTTCGTAGAGTTTGCTGCACACTCAGGTTTGAACGATTGGACCGTACAACAGACCTTGGATGTATGGCGTCCTGCAGTGTTAGCAAAGACAGGTTTGAAGAAACTTTCTAATGGTTTGTACGTTTGGAATGTAGGTGTTCCAAGTGAATACTATGCTTATAACCCACAAGATGCAGGGCAGGCAGACAAGCCAACCATCCTTGCTGATCCCGATGAAAAGGCAGCTTTTCAACTTGAAAATATGACTTATCTTATCATAAAGGTCATTAAGGATGCTGCAGGAGCTAACCAGTGGGGCGTGAATAGTGGTGACCAAAAGCAAAAGGCAGGTACGGCTACTCCTTATCCAGACCCTGTTTTCTCTTATTTCCCAACACGTCTAAGCAGTAAGGACATCCTTACGTTGACGCGTGAATACAATGAGCGTACGGCTGGTGACTTGAAATATACTATCGTGGCAGGTACAAAGACGATTACTGGTACTATGCCTGGCGTGCGCGATAAGCGTGAGGCAACACTCGACTTGAACAAGGAGTTGCAGGGTGTGGAAGCTTCTGAGCTGAAGGTAACAGTAAAGGATCAGCACGATAAGACGGTCGTTACATCAACAATACCGCTCGTTGTGGCTGATTAATAACGGAAGAGGAGAGAATGATTCCTCGTCTTATTCAATCCATAAAAGCATTAAATTCTATGAAACTAACAATAAAAAATAAACTATCGGGACTCATCCTCTTTGCGTTGATGATGTTCTGTAGTCAGGTATCAGCACAGGACTTCACTGCTACTGGTACGGTATCTGATAGCGGTCATGAGCCACTTATTGGTGCTTCGGTAAGTGTTGTAGGCGGTAAGGTGGGTGCTATCACTGATATTGATGGTAATTTCACTATCCAGTGTCGACAAGGTGATATGCTCGAAATCACCTATGTAGGCTATACAAGTCGTAAGGTGCAGGCAGGAAAAGGCTTGAAAGTTGTGATGGAAGAGGATGCCAAGACACTTGATGAGGTGACTATCGTGGGCGTCGGATACGGTAAGATGCGCAAGAGCGACCTTACGGGTGCCATTGCCTCAGTCAATTCTAAGGATATGAAACAGGGTGTTATCACCTCTACTGAGCAGTTGTTGCAAGGTAAGGTGGCTGGTCTTTCTATCGTACAAAGCTCTGGAGCTGTTGAGTCTGGTGCTTCTATCCGTCTTCGTGGTGGTACATCTTTGTCGGCAAGTAATGGTCCGTTGGTTGTTGTAGATGGTATTCCAGGTGTTGATATCAACTCTGTTCAACCTTCAGAGATTGTCAGCATGGATATTCTCAAGGATGCCTCTGCTGCGGCTATCTATGGTTCTCGTGGTGCAAATGGTGTTATCATCATCACTACCAATCGTCAAGGCTCAGACACTGAGGTGAATACTATTCAGTATAATGGCTATGTTGCCTTAGCTTCTGCAGCCAAAACACTCGACTTACTATCAGCAAATCAGTGGCGTAGTTATGTTCGTTCAACAGGCAATATGAGTGCTTTAGACTTCGGAGCAAGTACCGACTGGCAGAAAGAACTTATGCGTACGGCTGTCTCTCATGGGCATAATATCAACTTCTCATCGTCAAAGAAGAAGCATGGATACCGTGCCAGCTTCACTTATAACAACAATGAAGGTGTCATTAAGAACAATACTATGAACCGACTTGCTGGTTCTCTCTCTGCTTATCAGACTGGAATGAATGGTCGTTTACGCTTGGATGAGGGCATCAATACCAACTTTGACAGTTGGCATCCAGTCGATAACCGTATCTTTGAACGCATGACTAACCTTCAACCAACCTTCCCTGTCTATAATCAAGACGGCAGCTATGCTCAATTCAACGGTACAAACACAGAGAATCCAGTTGAGTTAAACAACAACAGAACTGAAGATCGCAAACGTCATCGCTTCTTAGGCTACTTGAAGGCAGAGCTTTCTCTCCTCGAAGGATTGGTTGCTACGGTCAATACATCCTATGAATTCAACTCTGTTAAGTCGGGCTTATACAAGCCTACTTACGCTCGAATGGAGGGACAGAGTGAGCATGGATGGGGTCAAAGAATCTATGATGACTATACAAATAAGCAGTTAGAACTTTACTTAACATACGATAAAAAGTTCGCAGACATCCACCATTTGAATCTTATGGGTGGTTATTCTTACCTCGATAACACCTATGAAGGCTTCAGTTCAACACGCTCTGGCTTCGATTCTGATGCTTTCGGATATAACAACTTAGGTGCAGGAACAGACCACAGACAGGGAGATGTGGGTTCTTATAAGGGTGAATCAAAACTCATTTCGTTCTTTGGTCGTGTGAACTACAGCCTGATGGACCGCTATATGCTTACTGCTACGCTGCGTAATGATGGTTCTTCTCGCTTCGGTCAGCACCATAAGTGGGGCGTATTCCCTTCTCTTTCTTTGGCTTGGCGTATCTCTGAAGAGCCTTTCATGGCTTCAACACGTGAGTGGCTCGACAACTTAAAGCTTCGTGCAGGCTTCGGTGTGACTGGTAATCAGAATGGTATTGGCGAATATAAGTCGCTTTCTATCCTCTCTGCAGCAGGTTCTGCCTACTACGATGGGACTACGGGAACATGGAAGAACTCCTACACACAGATTCAAAACCCTAACCCTGACCTCAAATGGGAGTCAACAGCACAGTGGAACCTTGGTGTTGATTTCTCTCTATACAATAGATTGAATGGTACGTTAGAACTTTACTATAAAAAGACTTCCGACCTCCTTTGGACTTATCCAGTGCCACAACCTCCATACCTTGTGGGTACGATGTTGGCGAATGTTGGCGACTTAGTAAACAAGGGATTTGAGCTTACTTTGGGTTATAAAGCAGTCCGTACGAAGGATTGGACACTTGATGCTAACCTCTCTCTCTTGCCTACAACCACCAGGAGATTACAAAGCTTTCTAACGACCAATATCAGGCAGTAGGACTTCAAGCAGGTCCATTGCACAGTGTTCGTGGTATGTCAAACACCTACGCACAGGTCATCAAAGAGGGCTTCCCAGCAGGTGCCTTCTGGGGTCCTCATTGCACAGGAATATCAGACGACGGCAAGTATATGCTTGAGAAAGACGAGAATGGAAAGGTGAAGGAAGGCTATTTAGGCTCCGCAATGCCTAAGTGGAACCTTGGTCTTTCACTCAATGCAACATGGCGTGACTTCGATGCAAGCGTAGCTGCTTATGGTATGTTCGGACAGAAGGTACTGAATGTTAGCCGCATGGTGATGTATGATCCAACACGCTTCCCATCACAGAACACCCTCGACGACTTCATGAAGAGCGGTATTACTGATAATCCAACTTTCTCTGATTACTTCATAGAGAATGGTGATTTCTTCCGTCTACAGTCTATCACTTTGGGTTATTCTGTTCCGATGAATGCAGTGAAGAAGATGGGTCTTAGTCGTCTACGTTTCTATGTGACAGGCGAAAACCTCTTCTGTATTACAGGCTATAAGGGTATCGATCCAGAAGTAAGTGTACCAGATAACGTACTGAACTCACCGGTATTGACTTCTTCAACAGTTACCCACGACCACGCAGTTTCTCATTGGGTGTGAACATTGGCTTCTAATCTTACCGTAACATTCAACATTATAAGAATATAATTATTATGAAACGATTGAATATTAGCATATCAAATATCCTTCCTGGACGGAAGGCTTGGTTAGGAGTAGGACTGCTCTTAGCAATGGCTTCCTGTACTGACCTTAACGAACAACTTTACGATAAGGTGTCGCAGGATGACTATGGCAAGACTTCTTCTGAGGTAGCAACCATTGTTGGAGGTGCTTACGCTACCCTTCGAGGCTATGGTTCAGGTACTCCTGAGGGCGCAGGTATCATCTGTTATCCTACTTGTGAGTATGTCTTCTTCACACAGGAGTGCTCAAGTGATGAGGCATGTATCCCAACCCGTGGTACAGACTGGTATGATGGTGGTCGCTATCAGCAGTTCCAACGCCACAACTGGGACGCTAAGAACTCTGGTATCCTCTCTGTTTGGCGATATAACTTCACTGGTGTTTCAAAGGTGAATGCCATCATCTATCAGGTAGAACAGAGTGGACTGACCACAGAGGATAAGCAGAAAGTGGAGGCAGAGTTGCGTGGCTTGCGTGCTTACTACTATTACAACCTGCTCGACTGCTTTGGAAACGTACCTGTTGTGACCGACTTCACGCAAAAGGAGCTCCCAACAAATACTCCGCGTAAGGATGTCTTTGCCTTCATTGAGAAGGAACTCAAGGAGATTATCCCACTCTTGCCTTCTGGCATTACCTACGGTCGTTTTACCCAGAACGTAGCCAATACGCTCTTGGCACGACTCTATCTCAATGCCGAGGTGTTTACTGGTACGGCTCGTTGGCAGGACTGTCTTGATGCTTGTAATAAGGTTCAAGGCTATTCGCTGACTGCAAATTATAAGGCAAGTTTCGCTATTCAGAACGAGAAATCTCCTGAAATCATCTTCGCAATACCTTACGATCACAAGCAGGGAACCGTAGGTAACTATCTTGCAAGTATGACCTACCACTATAATCAGAAGTTGGCTTTCGACCCAGCTGGCGTTTATCAGTGGTGTGGTAATGGTATCTGCGCACAGCCAGGACTCTACTCATCATTCGATGCGAAGGATGTACGTCGCCAAAGTCTGCTCATCGGTCAGCAATATAGTGCTAAGGATGGTTCTGAAGTACTGATGGATGATGGCTCACCATTGAACTATACGGAGGAAATAGATAACTTCACCGATGCTGCTAAGAATGCTGGTGCACGGCTGAATAAGTACGAATGGAGTGCTAATGACTCTTGGGAGCGCGACAACGACTGGGTACTAATGCGCTATGCAGAGATTTTTGATGATGCAAGCAGAGTGTAACTTCCGTTTGGGTTACACCTCAACAGCACTCACTTATATCAATCAGATTCGCAAGCGTGCAGGCCTTGACGACCTCACAACGCTCACCCTCGACGATCTTGACACAGAGTGGAAGCACGAGTTTGTATTTGAGAATCTGCGCCGAACAACCAACATCCGCTTTGGAACTTACTTCAAAGCGTGGTGGGAGAAGCCAGCCGATCCTGCCGACAAGCATACAGGTATCTATCCAATTCCACAAGAGGAGTTGAGCAAGAACCCTAACTTAAAGCAGAATCCTGGTTACGAAAGTTAATTTTTGATGGGTTTAGTGTTATAAAGATGCCCAATGGTACGGCAGGGATTTTAGGTCCATGCAGTTGCCATTGGGTTTTAAAGGCTTTATTAGAGAAGCTTTATACAGCTTAGAATAAGCTACTAACGCTTACGAAAACAGCCCCTTTTATGATAAAACAACCCATGTAATATCAAGTTAATAACATGACTTTCTCCTATAGAAAAGCTGTCTGTGGCAAATTACTTTCATGAAAAAAAATATTTTTCATCGTGAAAAAAAATATTTATTATCATGAAAAGAATTCTTTTTCTTCATGAAAATAATTCGAGAAAGATGCCTTTTTATGTGGTTGAAGTTCTTCTTTATAGTATTTAAAGTTTATCTTTGTACTTACGAAAGGATTGCTTTTGCATAGCAGCAGAGAGTAGGATAGCGGTATCAATATAAGAAGTAGGAATCTTTTTGCACCTGCTTTGGGAATAGGAAAGTCAGCTAAGAGAACATTAAACAAGATGAAGTTGAAATTAGTATTTACATTTGCAGCTGTCTCAGGATTGCTTTTTGCGTCTTGTGCAGACAGCTATGAGGGTGCACCTAAGAAGCCTGAAGGCAGTCAGCAGACTACGCAAGTCGTGCCTGTTGCCGTTACGAAGTCAAACACCATGCAGGTGTATGCACATTATATGCCTTGGTTTGAAACCACCACATCCAACCCTAAGAACGAAGGAAAGTGGGGTTACCACTGGACGATGAAGAACTGTGACCCTAACAAGACCGATGCTAACGGCAAAAGACAGATAGCTTCACACTATTATCCACAGACGGGTCCTTATGCAAGTGGCGATGAGGCTGTGTTGGATTATCAGTGTTTGCTGATGAAATATGCCGGCTTAGACGGTGTAATGGTCGACTGGTATGGTGTTAATAGTGATAATTCTATCGCCTTACATAAGTCGAATACTGAAGCACTCTTCCGTGCTTTGAAACGTGCAGGGCTCAAGATGAGTGTCGTTTATGAAGACAGAACACTCGAAGGAGTGACAGATAAGGTTGGAACAGTACGTCAGGACTTACGTTATTTAGCTGAGAACTTCTTTAAAGATGATAGTTATGTGAAGGTTGAGGGACGTCCATTGTTATTAGACTTCGGTCCTATTCAGATGGAATCGCCAAAAGACTGGTATCGTAGTTTCTCTATCCTCACTACAAAACCAATGTTCCTTGTACTGGAAGGAAAGATGGGTAGTGTCAATAATGCTACTTATTCAGACAATGCACAAGGTGTTTATACGTGGGTGAATCCTAATCCTAACTATGCTATAGCTAAGGATTATAAGTGCTTTGTAGGCGGTGCTATGCCTGGCTTCTGGGACTATTACAAAGAAGGTGAGGGCGGTACAGGTTATCAAACCCTACAGTACAGAGAACGGAGCGTTGTTCCAGCTGACAGCTTGATGCAGCCCGACAGGCAGGTCTGAAGTATCTGCAAATAAGCACATGGAACGACTATGGCGAGGGAACTACTATCGAACCAACATTAGAGTATGGGTATAAATACCTCCTCATGTTGCAGAAGTTCACAGGTGTAAGCTATCAACAAGCCGACTTAGAACTTATCTATCGCTGGTATCAAGCACGTGTTGCACAACCTAATAACGCGAAGGTAAAGGAGGCGTATAACGCCCTTGTACAATTGAAGACAGGTGAGGCGAAAGCCTTACTTGATGCTGTTAATGGTAAGAATTAATATTATTAAAATCTCAATAAATGAAAACAGAACGTTTTAAAAATCTCTTTTTAGTGCTGTGCTTTGCACTTCTTCCAATGGCAATGATGGCAAAGCAGGAAGCTACGGTAAGTTCACCTTCGGGCAATCTGACGCTGACAGTAGGTGTTGATAATGCTGGACGACCTTATTATTCTTTGCGTCGTGGTGGGGAAGTAATCCTTCTCCCTTCTGCTTTGGGAATGAAATTGAAAGATGGAAGTCTTGATAGTGACTTCCGTGTTGTGGCTTTTGCAAGAGCCACAAAGGACGAAACGTGGCGCCAGCCATGGGGAGAAGAAGTCGATGTGCGCAACCATTATAACGAGTTGACTATGAAGTTGGCACAGAAGAAAGGACTGCAGCGACAGCTGAATATCGTCTTCCGTGTCTTTGACGATGGTATGGGCTTCCGTTATGTATTCCCAGAGCAAAAGCAGTTGAAGGACTTTGTCATCACAGATGAGGCTACAGAATTCTGCTTTAAGGGCGATCCAGAGGCATGGACATTGCCTTATGATGCTGGTTACTATGAGGGACTGTGGACAAAGGACCACTTAAGTAAGAAGGGAAAGGTATGCACTCCTGTTACTATCGAGGCGAAATCAGACCTTTATATGATGCTTCACGAGGCAAATCTGACAGACTATTCTTCGCTGAATGTTAAGCCTGTAGAGACAAAAGATGGTAACGTAAGATTGAAGGCTGAGTTGGTTCCATGGTCAAATGGCGACTTGGTACGTGCAAAAGCTCCTTTCGTTAGTCCTTGGCGTATGTTGTCAGTAGAGAATAAGGCGGGTGGTTTGGTTACAAACCGTGTCATGTTGAACCTCAACGATCCTTGTAAGATTAAGGATACATCATGGATTACAACAGGAAAGTATGTTGGTGTATGGTGGTCTTACCACATGCAGACAGCGACTTGGGCTATAGGTCCTAAGCATGGTGCTACAACAGAGAATACAAAACGCTATATCGACTTTGCTGCACAGCATGGTTTCAAGGGCGTATTGGTTGAAGGTTGGAACTATGGATGGGAAAACGACTGGGGTAAGGAAGGTGATAAATTCAACTTCACAAAGGCTTATCCTGATTATGACTTTGAGGGATTGCAGAAGTACGCACTGTCAAAGGGTGTCTCACTCATCGCTCACAACGAGACAGGTGGTGCTGCAAAGAACTATGAGAACCAGTTGGAAGCGGCGTTCTCCCTCTATGAGAAGATGGGCATCAAGGCTGTTAAGACGGGTTATGTCAATAATCTAATGGACAATAAGGAGCACCAACACTCTCAATATGGTGTGCGTCACTATCGCAAGGTGATAGAGGCTGCAGCCCGCCACCACATTATGGTGGTTAATCATGAGCCTGCTATGCCAACCGGTTTACAGCGTACTTATCCAAATCTTATCGCCAGTGAGGGTGTAAGAGGACAAGAGTGGAATGCTTGGGATGGCAATGGTGGTAACCCTCCTTACCATCTTTTGCGTACTTCCTTTCACTCGTCAGTTGGTCGGACCGATAGACTTTACACCAGGTATCTTTAACCTTGAAGGTAGGGTTTATCCTAATACGCATCCGCACACAACACTTGCTAAGCAGTTGGCTGAGTATGTTGTTATTTATACTCCATGGCAGATGGCAGCCGACGAAATCGAAAACTACAAGGATCAACCAGCCTTTGCTTTCATTGAGGCAATGCCTTCTAACTGGCAAAAGACAGTGATTCCTATGGCGGAGATAGGTAAGTATATCGTTACTGCACGTAAGGATCGCGATAGTGAGAACTGGTTTGTTGGAGGTATGAGTGACGAGAATGCACGTGATATCAAGTTGAAACTCGACTTCCTTTCACCCGGTACAAGTTACAAGGCTATCATCTATAAGGATGGTCCTGATGCTGAATACGATAAGAATCCTTACTCTATGACAATCGAACAGCAGGTGGTTAATAGCGAAACTGTACTCAACTTGCACTTAGCTAAGAGTGGTGGCTTTGCTATCCAGTTGGTTTGTTTGAAGTAAGATAACTTTTTAAAAGATGATTATCAAGCCTTTACGATTGTCAGTCTGGGCTTGGTAATCATCTTTTCTTTTGTACTATTGGGTAAATGTCTACCCTTATGAAGTGGGGCATTAACGCCTTACGATACCTCTTATCATGCCAATCATGATTCTCCAGAACCTTTTTCTTTCTCTTTGTTGATATCCCGCACATAAGGTGCAGATGGTTAGCACGAGTGGTGCGGGGCGTTAGCACCAATGGTGCGGAGGGTTAATCAGGATGCAATACGTTGTTAGTATAGTTATTGTATAGCGTAGAAAAGAGTAGGAAAGAATCCTTCCTTTAAGTTATTCTTTTTTTACTTTCAAAAACTTGTTTTTATTAGAATATTTTTCGTTAGTTTTTGCACTGTATAATGCGCACATAGATTATATAGTAAAACACTACTGGTTAGATGATTGATAATGCTTTTATTGATGTTGTTTGTCGTAATGGGAAACAACTTTGTATTACATCTATATCATCTTTGCAGCCGTAAAAACATAGAAATATGAAAATTAATAGGTTAATCTTTACTTTAGGTATGATGGCTATTGGCGTAACCGCACATGGTCAGACCTCAACGATATCGGGTGTTTGCTCGATTCTTTGACCCATGAGGGCGAACCATACGCCACTATCAGAGTCTACAAAGGTAAGAAAAGCGAGACACCGGTGGCTATGTCGGTGACAGAAAAGGACGGAAAGTTCTCTCAAAAGGTAACAGGACAAGGTAACTATCTTATTTCCTTCACTTCAATGGGACGTAAAGAGATTCTGCGTAGGGTACAACTTACGGAGGCAGGTGGCATTATTGACCTCGGAAACCTCCTTGTACAAGATGATACAAAGCAGCTGAAAGGGGTTGAAGTCGTGGCTCAGAAACCGCTTGTAAAGATGGAAACTGACAAGATGACCTACGATGTTCAGAGTGACAACGATGTTAAGACGAACACCGTACTTGATATGTTGCGTAAGGTTCCGATGGTAACAGTGGACGGACAGGACAATATCACCGTCAATGGACAAGGTTCCTTCAAGGTCTATGTGGACGGAAAACCTAACGTAATGTTCTCTTCCAATCCCTCACAGATATTCAAGGCGATGCCTGCTTCGGCTGTGAAATCAATCGAGGTAGTCACAAACCCCGGTGCAAAATATGATGCAGAAGGTGTCGGTGGTGTACTGAATATCGTCATGAATAATGCTGATGGAAAGGCTAAAACGAAGTTGAACGGATACAACGGTAGTATTGCTGCCACCATAAGCAACAAGGGATATCGTGGTTCAACCTTCTTGAGCGGACAACAAGGAAAGCTCACTTACAGTGCTAACCTGATGGTTTCAAAAGGTAAGGCAGGCGGAACAGAAACAGAGATGCGCCGTACTTCATCTGATGGGTCACGTATGGACTATTGGCAGAGGGGTAATACCAATTTTAATTTCACGATGGGTAATATTAGCTTAGGCTATGAACTCGACTCTATGAGTAATATTGGTGCTACCTTCGGGTTGACTGGTCACACGATGAAAAACGATGGACACCCTACGACAACCTTCTCTGGTGGAAGCTATGGAACCGGTTTCACGTATGGTAATCAGATGACGATGGAGAATAAGAGTACGTCGTTTAACGGAAGTGTTGACTATCAACGTTTCTTTAATAAGGCACGTACAAGTAGCTTGACATTGAGTTATCTCTTCACTACTTCTCCTGCTGAGAGTAATAACCGACGCACTTATGACGTGCTTCCAACAGGTGTGACGATTCCTTTATCCGACCTTTATTCAACAGCAAAGACACGTGGAACGGAGCATACTGTGCAGGTTGACTTTACGACTCCATTAGGAAAAGGACAGACATTGAGTACTGGTTTGAAGTTTATCTCTCATCGCAACTCGTCAGACTCTAAGTTCTATGACATCACAGGAGGCACTGAAGTCTATAATGCAGCTAACAGTGTGGACTATAAGAACACACAGAGTATCTTGGCAGAGTATGCTGAGTACAGTGCAACGATGGGTAAGTTGGGTGCAAAGGCAGGCTTACGTTATGAACATACGTGGGAGAAGGTGAACTTTATCGTTGGTTCTGGTTCCGACTTTAAGAAGAATTATGGAAGTCTTGTTCCCTCTGCCAGCTTCAGTTATAACATCTCTGGCGGAGTCAATTTAGGCTTGAATTATAACATGCGCATCAGCCGTCCGGGTATTAGTTACCTCAACCCATATATCGATCGTTCTAATCCAACAGTCTTGAGTTATGGTAATCCGGACCTATCGATTGAGAAGAGCCACAACGTAAGCTTAGTATTCAATTACTTTACACCGAAGTTTATGATGAACATGACACTCGGTGAAGCTTTTGCCAACAACCAGATTGAGCAGTATTCGTTTATGAACGGAACAGTGCTGAACACAACTTATGGCAATATCGTGCGTAGTCGTTGGACTAACTTCAGCACCTTTATGAACTATGCAGTCACACCTAAGACACGTATTATGCTCAATGGAGGAGTTGACTATGGAGATATTCGTTCAGAACAGTTGGGCGAACACAACTTTGGATGGCAAGCAAGCGCATTCTTAGCGTACAGCAAACCTTCCCATGGAAGCTGAATTGGAGTGTGTTTATGGGTGGACTGACAAAGAAACGTTCATTGCAGGGATATAACGGAGGCTTTAATATGTTTACGTCAACCCTTTCAAAGAGTTTCATCAAGGACAAACTCAACCTCAGTTTGATGTATTTCGTACCGCTGACAGGAAAGATGCATATCAAGCAATACAGCCATGGTGCTAACTTCGAGAACCACATGAATATCACGATACCAGCACAACACGTGGCATTAACCATCACTTGGAACTTTGGAAACACTAAAAAGCAGTTCCAAACACATGAGAGTAAGATTTCAAATGACTTCCAAGAGAAGAAGAATGACCAACAAATGAATGGTGTTGGAATGGGTGCTGGCACTGGTATGTAGTCCTATTTCCGAATTATTTTCATGAAAATAAATATTTCTTATCATGAAGAAAAATATTTATTGTCGTGAAAATAATTCTTTTTGTTCATGAAAAGAATTTATAGTTATGATCTTTCTGTAGGATAAACATCCGTAGAATGTAGGTTCACCATATGTTTATTCTACGTAAAAAGAGCATAAAAAAGAAGCGATATCAAGGTGCTTTTGATATCGCTTTTTCCTTTCCTTGTGTTTTGTAAATACTTATTAGTAAACGTGTTAAAGGTAACACAAGTTTGTGTCACACAAGTTTGTGTCACACAAACTTGTGTGATTGCTATTTTATTACTATATTTGCAGTCGTAAGACAAGCTAAAACTGTAATCGTTATGTGCAAGAAATTTGTTTATGGAGTAGCTGTTTCCGATTATAACTTCATAGGAAGAGAAGTGGAAACAAAGCGATTGATGAATAATTTCAGAGGTGGTATCAATACCATTCTGATGTCTCCTCGTCGACTGGGAAAGACTTCCTTGGTGATGCGTGTGTGTGAAAAGCTGAAGTCAGAAGATATTATAACGATTTATTTAGACATCTTTGGATGTAAGAGCGAGTATGACTTTACAACCGTTTGGCGTCAGAAGTACTGAAGCAGACGGCATCAAAGCAGAGTATGTGGCTCGAGGAGGCAAAGGAATTCTTGTATAGACTTACGCCAAAGATATCATTCAGTCCAGAACCGAACAGTGATTTTGCTATTTCTTTGGGTATAACTCCAACGACACATACACCAGAAGAAGTGCTTGAGATGGCTGAAAAGATTGCCATAAAGAAAGGAAAGCAGATTGTTGTCTGTATTGATGAGTTCCAACAGATAGGTGAGATGACTGATAGTAAGCATGTACAAGCACGATTAAGGAGTGTATGGCAACATCAGAAGCACGTATCTTACTGTCTTTTCGGTAGTAAGCATCACTTGATGAGTAGTATCTTCCTACACCGCAGTATGCCTTTCTATCAGTTTGGCGACTTGATAGTGCTCGACAAGATACCATCAGCTGAGTGGGTGGAGTATATTGTCAGCCATTTTGCAGATGGTAAGAGGATTATCAGTCCGCCCTTGCGGAGGAAATATGCAGCTTCACCGACAACTATTCAGCCTACGTTCAGCAGTTATCTTGGCTCGTTTATACACAGAAGGAAGAAGGAGAGACAGTGGATGAAACCGATATCAAGCAGGCAACAGACGACCTTTTAGCAACGAATGAGGTACTCTTTATGCAGATGGTTGAACCCCTCTCGGAGTATCAACTTAACTTTCTGCGTGCTTTATGCTCTGGTGTTACGAAGGACTTTGGACTTGCAAAGATACGAGAGAAATATCAATTGGGTAGTTACTCGAATATCAACCGATTGCAGAAAGCACTCTTTGAGCGTGACTTGATAGAAAAACGTGGGACGGAGTTGGCTATTACTGATCCCGTGTTTGCCAAGTGGTTCCAACGAAAAATGATGTTTTAAAGATCTTAGAAGGCATAAAATAAAAGGCGTCAAGTCAATAGTTTTTATCGTATTACATACTTTTCTTATACGAAGAAACTATTGACTTGACGCCTTTTATTGGCTTTATTATAGTCTTATTTCTTATTCAAAGTGTCACATTACTCCGTTATCATCTTACGTGATATGCGTAGGAGGATGGCAAAGAGGATAACTGCAGTGATGAAACCAGCGATGGCGTCAATGAGATAATGCGCTTGAATATAAACTGTGGCACAGCAAAGCAGAAGATAGAAAGGTGCAAGGATAGCTAAAAGTTTATAGTTGCGGTCGTGCCAAAGGAGTAACATACAGATAGTGCTGACACCAACGTGTGAGCTTGGGAAGGCTGCAGTAGGACGCTCGCCAGCTGCCTTCGCACTCTCAACGAGGTGATAGAAGATGCCATCAGTATATCCTGGGCTTGGTAAACACTCCTGATGATGGTTGAAGTAGTCGTGAACATTAGGGAAGATACCCGCTGTCACGTTCTGTAAACCAATCGCCTTATAATAGAAGGTAGGTCCTGTTACAGGCACGAAGATGAAGATGACGTAATAAATAAAGAAGGAAGAGAGGATGATAAAGGTAGCTCTATTAAACTCCTTATAGTACCAGCCGAAGTAATAAACAGCCGTTGCGGCTATCATTGGATAGTAGGCTGCATAGCCCATGTCGAACAACTCGCTAAAGATAGGACCCGGCAAAGCCTTTGAGAAGAGTAGGGCTGGCTGACAACCAAAGAGGTCTTGCTCCCATTGTGCAAAGAGATGGTCGAGGTTGGGCAGGTGTCTATTGATTTCAAAGGTGTCAGGATACCACCATGCAAGCAGTCCTAACTGTACGCCAACACGTAGGAAACGAGTCGCCCTACAGGGAGCTAAGCGATAAACCACCCACATAGCAGCTGTCAAAGCAACGATGCGTAAACGACCGAAGATCATTGCCTGCGGGTTGTTAATGGTGGTGTACATAAAGAAGATGACGATGAGTGTCAACACCAAGTAAGCCATTACCACCCATTCGTATGCCATAAGTCCCTTTACGGGCTTCTTTTCTAATTTAAATAAGTCTATGATGAATTGTTTCATTGTTTGTTGTTATTGGGCTTATTAGGCCTATTAGCCTTATTAGCCTAATTGGGCCAATAAGCCTAATAATAATTAGCTAAATTACAGCCAGCCTTCTTTTTTATACCATTCAATTGTCTCTTTCACGCCTCGTTTGAGGTCGTACTCAGGCTTATAACCTAATTCTTCAATCGCAGGGCGGATGTTACAACGCCAGTTACGCTGCTTTAGAATCTGGTATTTGTCGTTGTTTAAAGCCGAAATCTTACCTGTCGCATGTCCGATAAGGTCGCCAAAGAACGTGACAACACGTAATACCCATATTGGAGCTGTGATGCGAATCCACCAAGGACGACCTAACTCCTCGTGGATAAGGTCGCTAAAGGTAGTACTCTGGTAGACCTTTCCATCACTTAGGAAGTAGGCACTACCTATCTTTCCGTGCTCAAGTGCAAGGAAGGTAGCCTGTACCACGTCTTTAACATATACGAAGGTGATATCCTGCTGCTTATAGCCAACAGCGAAGTCGCTATGCCCCTTGATGCTTTTTGCCATTAGGAAGTAATCCTTCTCACGTGGTCCATAAACGCCAGTTGGGCGCAAGATGATATAAGGGAAGGACGAAGGCAACAACTGTTCAGCCTCCAACTTACTCTTACCGTAGGCTGTGTTAGGCTGTGGAGTATCTGTTGGCTCTATCTCTTTATAAGGTTGTTGCTCTCTGATAGCGCCAAAGATACTAAGACTTGATAGGAAAACAAAACGCTCCAAAGGTTGATTAAGCTCCTGCAGAGCTTGTACGAAGTTGCGCGTACCATCTCGATTGACGCGGAAGAAATCCTCCTTATTCAAGCATTTTGTCACACCAGCGGCATGAACAACATAGTCAAACTGATGTCCAGAGAGCTGTTCTTTTAGTTTATCGACAGATGAGAAGTCTAATTCTATGAAATGAATCCGCTCATCCTGGAGGTATTCTCGTGAGGAAGTACGGCGTACTACCGCCCAAGTTTCCATACCCCTGCGCAGTGCTTCCTCCACGATAAAGGAGCCAATGAAGCCCGATGCGCCTGTTATAAGTATCTTTTTCATTAAAAATTTCGTTGCAAACGTTTGCAAAGATACAAACTTTTTCGTTACTTTGTGGAAAATAACAAAACTCAAGTTTCGGTTTTTAGATGTTTTGTATGTAATGAACTGCATTGCAACTAAGTATCAAACCGTTTTGTCTCGGTCTACCGGACATATGCTACGGTTATTTCGGACAACTTGTCCGAAGCCCTCGGACAATGATCTTCGATGGTTTTTAGGATTGCTTATGATAACCTTTACTTGAGTTCAAAACAACTAATTCCACTATGAGGAAAGAAAAGAAAGGCAGCAAGCGATTGACTAAGAAGCAGCTTGCAGAGAAACTCATGAGTTTCTTTCAGACACAACCCGATGAGACATTTAGCTTTAAACAGATATTTCATGCACTCAAGTTGACCACCCATCCAGCCAAAATGTTGGCGATAGATGTGATGGAGGAATTGGCGTGGGACGACTTCCTGTCAAAGGTTGGAGAGAGTGCTTACACGTTGAATACCAAAGGACAGGTGCAGGAAGGTACCTTTATTCGCAAGGCGAATGGTAAGAATACATTCCTGCCAGAGGATGGTGGTACACCAGTCTTTGTCTCTGAGCGTAATTCTATGGCGGCTTTGAATGGCGACCAAGTGAGAGTTCAGTTCATGGCACGCCGTCAGAATCATATAAAAGAGGCAATGGTCATCGCGATACTGCAACGGAAGAAAGACACCTTCGTTGGAAGGTTGCGGGTCGAGAAGGACATTGCCTTTCTTGTAACGCAGGAGAATCTCTTTATTCATGACATCCTTATTCCTAAGAAGAAACTAAAGGGAGGAAAGACAGACGACCGTGCTTTGGTGAAGATAACGAAGTGGCCTGATGCCGATCATAAGAACCTTGTGGGCGAAGTGGTGGACGTCTTGGGTGAAGCTGGTGACAATGATGTAGAGATGAATACCATCCTTGCACAGTATGGCTTGCCTTATAAGTATCCTAAACGTGTCGAGGATGCTGCCGAGAAGATAAGTGCTGAGATTACAGCACAGGACTATGCTGAACGTGAAGACTTCCGTGACGTATGGACTTGTACGATTGATCCACGTGATGCGAAGGACTTTGACGATGCACTTTCTATCCGAAAGTTAGAGAGTGGACTGTGGGAAGTGGGCGTACATATCGCTGACGTGTCGCATTATGTCAAAGAAGGCGATATTATCGACCGTGAAGCGCAACAGCGTGCAACGTCGGTTTATCTTGTAGACCGCACTATCCCGATGCTTCCAGAGCGTCTTTGTAACTTTATCTGTTCGCTCCGTCCAGATGAAGAGAAGCTTGCTTTCAGTTGTATCTTCAACCTTGACGATGAAGCAAACGTAAAGGCTTACCGCATTGTGCACACGGTTATCAAGTCAAATCGTCGTTATGCCTACGAAGAGGCACAGCAGATATTGGAAGACAATGGCGTTGTTGATGGTACGGGAGAACCTGCTCCTGCCCCAGGAAAGGCAGGATATAAAGGCGAGAATGCCGAACAAATCGTTACACTCGACCGTCTTGCGAAGTTGATTCGTGGTCGTCGTATGAAGGCAGGAAGTGTTAAGTTCGATTCAGAAGAACTCCACTTCGACATTGATGAGAAGGGTAAGCCAATCCGTTGTTACTTTAAGCGATCAAAGGATGCCAACAAGTTGATTGAAGAGTTTATGCTCTTGGCTAATAAGACAGTAGCAGAAAGCGTCGGAATCGTGAAGAAAGGCAAGAAAGCAAAGACCCTTCCTTATCGTGTTCATGACAATCCTGACCCGCAGAAGTTCGAGAACTTACGTGAATTTACAGCCAAGTTCGGTTATAAACTCAAGTCTGCAAGCACGAAGGGAGCTACTACTCGGGCATTGAACAAGCTGATGGACGAGGTACAAGGCAAACGTGAAGAGAAGGTGATACAGACGATTGCACTCCGTTCGATGATGAAAGCGAAGTATACTACGCATAACATCGGTCACTTCGGACTTGCTTTTGATTATTACACCCACTTTACCTCGCCTATTCGTCGTTATCCCGACACGATGGTTCATCGCTTGATAACACGTTACCAGAACGGTGGTCGCTCGGCTAATAAGGAACATTACGAGGAGCTTTGTGAGCATTGTTCAGACATGGAACTCGTTGCGCAGAATGCAGAACGCGACTCTATCAAGTATAAGATGGTTGAGTTTATGAGCGAGCATATCGGTGAATGCTATGATGCACACATATCTGGTATTCAGAGTTTCGGTATCTATGCGGAGATAGATGAAAACCATTGCGAGGGTATGATACCAATGCGTGACCTCGATGATGACTACTACGACTTCGATGAGAAGAACTATTGTCTTGTTGGTCGTCGTCGTCACCACGTCTACCAGCTTGGTGATCCTATCCGCATACAGGTGGCTAAGGCTGATTTAGAGCGTAGACAGCTCGACTTCGCACTTGATGATGGTCGCCCATTAAAGGCTAAGCAGACCGCTGCAGAGTATGCTGTAAATAGGAAGAACGACCGAAAGGGCAGCAAGCGTGGTAGCAAGAGCCGCAGAAGAAAGTAGTTGTCAAGGTGAGACGAAAGATATTCTTTTCACACAAAGAGGAACTATGGAACTCATGGAGTCATAGTGGAGGAATCGTACTGGGCGTAGTGTTCGGTACGATTTTCCTTGTTTGGTGCTCTAAGGAGCGGTCTGGTTGGGCAACAGCGGGTGTGATATTATATCTTGTCGGGATGCTTTTCAGCTATATCACGTCGACCGTCTATCATGCCCTCTCTGCTCATTCTGTATGGAAAGAACGGTTGAGAAAGTGGGACCATGCCGCTATCTATTGGCATATAGCAGGTTCTTATTCGCCCATAACACTGATAGCCTTGCGCAATCAAGGCGCTTGGGGCTGGGGCTTGTTTGCCTTTGTATGGCTCTGTGCGATACTTGGTACCATTTCTTCTTTCCGTAAACTGCGTGACCATAGTAACTTAGAAACGTTGACATTCATCGGTATGGGGCTATCAGTATTGGTCGCCTTCAAACCATTAGTCGATGCTTTAGAAACGCAATCGCTCGTCTGGATCTTTGCAGAAGGAGTCATGTATATTACTGGTGCACTGTTTTATTCGCTCAACAAGCGTAAGTATATGCACACAGTATTCCACTTCTTTGTCCTTGCAGGCAGCATTTGTCACATCATAGCCGTGTGGGGTATCCTAATGGAATACATATAATTTGCACTCATATAAACACTAAAAGAAATGTTTAAACGTAGTTTCTTGTTCTCCCTAATACTCATTCTTGCAGTCGTGAATACGCAGGCGCAGGAACGACAATACACCCGTCTGAAAGGTTATTATCGTGTCTATCAGAGCACAAATTCCATGCTTAGCTATTTCATTGACGGTATGATGGAGTTTTATATACCGCTTTCTGACACTGCTGCTGAGGCTTCAGAGGGGAAGAAGGGATCACCTTTTGTTGAACGGAAGTTCCTTGGTGAGCGTCGTCGTAAGGCTCCGAAAGCCAATGGCGATGATACCTTTGTGCGTATTTCATTACCGAATCTGGAACGGCAGACGCTTCTTAAGAGTATTGACAGTGAGGAATATTCTACTCGTAACAATGGAGATGTGTACCGATGGGCTGATAAATGCGGTAAGATAAGCAAGGAAAAGCGGAAGATTAATGGGAAGACAGAGGTTGTGACAACCCTTGAGATGGACGAACTCGTTGGTCAACCAAAGCACGAAATAGACATGAGTCAGCTGCGTATGTATGGTATTGTGGCTCGGATGACACAGTATGATGAGAGCGAGAGTTACCTCTCTAACAATCTTCTCCTTGCCTCCCAGAAACATCAAACCTTCTTTGCGCACTATCGTGGAGAGGATGATGATGAACGAATTGATGTATGGAGCGAGTTTTATGTGTCGGACCGTATGACTATTACTGAGAGCGAACTCAAACGTATTAAGAAAGAGAAGAATAGCGTTTGGACCTTCTCTATCCCTGCTGTTGTCCCACCATTAGACAGAGAAGTGGCTGAGGCTTGGACCAAGATGGTGGAGTATTGAGCAAGAGAGGATGTTAAGGAGTTAAGGAGTGAAAGGGAGTGAGAGGAGTTAAGACAAATGTTCTATAGTTAACTTAGCGATTGTTTTTAGTGCTGGTTATGGGATAATGCAGCATTATCAAGAACCAAGTGCAAGACAGAAACGGTAATATTGAATTGAAGAATGAAGAAAAGTATCTTTATATTCTTGGCATGTTTAGTGTTAGTAAGCTGTGGGCAGCAACGGAGCAACATCTCTTTTCCAGAGGAGAAGTTCACTATCGACTTGCGACTCCCTACTACTCCAGTGAAAGACCAAGGGTCGAGTTCGCTCTGCTGGGCCTATGGTATGCTTGCAACCCTTGAGACAGAGCATATCATGCGGGGTGATTCTATAAACCTAAGTCCTGACTATGTGGCACGTATGTATCTTAGTGAGCAGGCAAATCGGCGTCGTTTACTCCCTAATAAGGTCGTTCAGAAGGAAGCTGGTATCACAACGCGTGGCATGTGTACCATGGCACTCGACCTTATACAAACCTATGGTTTGCAGCATTATGATGCCTATCGTCATAAGCCAGATATGGACTATAACGTTCTTTGTCGTAAGTTGGATAAGGGCAATGATGCGGAGAAACTATTGGATAAGTACATTGGTCCGCTACCCAATCAGGTCTTTATGTTAGGCGCATTATACACTCCATTAGAGTTTGCACATAGTGTATGCACTGATGATGAGTACGTAGCACTAACCAGTTTCACACATCATCCTTACGGACAATACTTTCCTTTGGAAGTACCTGATAATTACTTCCATAACACTTTCCTTAATGTTCCACTCGACACGATGATGAATCGCATTGTTCAGAGTCTACGAGCAGGACACCCTGTGTGGCTGGGAAGGTGACATATCAGAGCCTGGTTTCTTATTCGGAAATGGCTTTGCTGTGTTGAAACATGAAGACAAAAAGGTGACAGCAGAGCGTCGACAGGCTTCTTTTGAAGCGCATCGCACAACCGATGATCACGTCATGGAAATCGTTGGATTGGCTCACGACCAACACGGCCGTCGCTTCTTCCTCTGCAAGAATAGTTGGGGAACAGCCAATCGCTACCATGGTTTTATGTTCTTAAGTGAGAACTATGTGCGCATGAAGACCATTGCCGTGGTGCTTCGAGCTATTTAATACAAATACAATACAAGGTGATAGGGACTGAGCACTCAGCCCCTATTTTTGTTACTATACCCACGAGAGCAGCCCAACTAAGCCTTAACAGCCACAGAATAAGCCTAATGCGTTCTAAGTATCAGCTCACCTCCTGTCTGCATCACAGGGACCTCAACCTCCGAAGAATACTCCTCATAATTAAACTCTCCATATGGTCGACGATACAAGCTAAGCTTACTGTTCTGCTCAACTGCACATGAGATCTCCACCGTCTGACTATGTGTATTCTTCAGTTTCACGGGTTGGTAAAAGTTTAAATAGCCACTTTCTTGATTAAAATCCTCCGGTATTTGATTCTCCATACCATACCAGACTTTATTACAAATGGCAAAGCTATCCTTCTCGTTAATAGTCCCATTCGTTTCTATCCTTACCTTCACAAGCTGCTTGCGAGGGATGAATATATTCTGCTCATACACCTGTCCTTTCTGTAAACGACCTGGCACTATATAATACGAATAGAAGATCTTTTTCTCACTCAACGGATGTACTGCTGTGATATCAGTAGGTAATAGATACACTTTATCATCCAACTTACTCAAATCCAACGTCATCTGTAGAGAGTAGAAGGTGCCTACTTCAGCTGAATCAGTGGTCAAAGACTTTAATTCTTTGTCGTTTAAGTTGAAAAACATTATGTAGTTACCATCCTTATCCGTCGTTGCTTTGGCCTTATGATAAACCTTAGTAGAATAATAATCATACATAATCATATAATCCAACTTTATTTCTATGTTAGGAATTGGCTGTCCGTCTGGCGTTTTAGCAACCCCTTTAATAATCAAACTCTTAGGATCTGGCTTATCAATAAAGTCATCTTCTTCAGAATGACAGCTTGCCAATAGCAACATAACTACTGGTAAAGCAAGTAGATACAATAATACCTTCTTCATAATCTATTCATTTTTTTAGTTTTTAAGTTAAGTCGTTTTTTTAGATATCATAGCTTTAATATGATACCATCCTTCTATATTGATTTCGATTTCACAAAGGTATGTAATATTTGAAAAAAACAAGCAAGATGATTGCTTGTAAAAAAATATGATTTTTAAGGATTTATACACCATGAAGGGTAGTGGAAATATGCGTATTAGCAAACCCTATTCACAATAATAAGCGGTCAAACATTGCAAGGTTTATAATTTATTTTCATGAAAATAATTCTTTTTCTTCATGAAAATAAATATTTCTTTTCACGTAAATAATTATTTTTTTCTTCATGAAAATAATTCGCAGAAGGTGAACTCTACTACTGCTTTATTCCCACTTATGCAGGCTGTTTTCATGTGATTTAAAATTAAAAAGGGGGCATATTTGCCCCCAATATCTTATGTCGTCAGTTGTTTGAAACCTACTTTAGAAGTAGCTGACGCGCAAACTCCCAAATGACAATACCAGTTGTTACACTTACGTTCAGTGAGTGTTTGGTGCCGAATTGTGGAATTTCAAGGCAGCCGTCGCTCATATCCACGACACTTTGTTTTACACCTTTCACCTCATTACCCATGACGATAGCGTAGCGGGGTGTTGGGTGTTGGGTGTTGGGTGTTGGGTGTTGATTGTTTGTTGGGTTCTCTGTGTTGAGCTCCTGCAGCTTTGTTGATCCTTCCACTTGTTCTACGCTATACACGAATACGCCTTGACGGTGGAGTTCTTCGATGGCATCCTCTGTACGTTCAAAGTAACGCCATTCAACTGAGTCCTCACCACCAAGTGCTGTCTTATGAATCTCTGCGTTAGGAGGTGTGGCGGTAATACCGCATAGATAGACAGCTTCTACACGGAAAGCATCAGCCGAACGGAAGACACTTCCCACATTATGTAACGACCGCACATCGTCTAATACAACGATGAGTGGTAGTTTATCAGCTTCCTTGAACTCTTCAAGGGAAAGCCTATTCATCTCGATTGTGCGTAGTTTTCTCATAATGGAAAGCCCCACCCGACCTCCCCGAAAGGGGAGGAGTCTTAGCTTGTGAAGTTCCACATAACCTCGTCCGAAGGGAGGATTATTAGCTTGTAGAACCCCACTTAACTTCCCCGAAAGGGGAGGAGTCTTAGCTTGTGAAGTTCCACCTAACCTGTCCGAAAGGAGGAATATTAGCTTGTAGAACCCCACTTAACTTCCCCTAAGGGGAGGAGTCTTAGCTTGTGAAGTTCCACCTAACCTATCCGAAGGGAGGATTATTAGCTTGTAGAACCCCACTTAACTTCTCCGAAGGGAGAGGAGTCTTAGCTTGTGAAGTTCCACATAACCTCGCCAAAGGGAGGAATGTTAGCTTGTAGAACCCCACTTAACTTCTCCGAAAGGGGAGGAGTCTTAGCTTGTGTGTGGGTTATAGTTGTATAATATTATTATAGAATAAGGGATATATGCTAAATGTTATAGAAACCTCAACAAAGCAAACCTATATTATTCGCCCTTTGTTATCTGCACTCCCCTCCTTTCGGAGGGGTTGGGGGAGGCTCCTCTTACTGCAAACTAAACCCTACAGCGTACGCCTTAATCTTTGTCACCATAGATAGCAAGCCGTTGCTACGTGTAGGTGAGAGATGCTGGCGGAGACCTATTTGATCAATGAAATACAGGTCAGCATCGATAATCTCTTGTGGAGTATGGTTGCTTAACACACGTATCAGAAGGGCAATGATACCCTTTGTGATGAGTGCATCAGAGTCAGCAGTGAAGATAAGTTTACCATCTACATTGTCACACTGCAGCCATACACGGCTCTGACAACCATCAATGAGGTTCTGCTCGTTCTTATACTGCTCCTCTAATGGCTCTAACTCGTTACCCAAGTCAATGAGCATTTGGTATTTATCCATCCAATCAGTGAAGTCTTCGAACTCACCAATTACCGCATCTTGTGCTTCGTTTATTGTCATAATTGCCTTATTTTAATTCAGAATTCATAATTCAAAATTCATAATTATGATTACCTTTGTTGGTAGAGTTTATTGTTACAAGCAATTTACTATATTGTTATTTACCATATAATATTAACCAATAGAAGTAATCATCGTTGTGAATTTGGATTGTGAATTATGAATGTTGAATTCAGAATTACCATAGTAATCATAATTATGAATTGTGAATTATGAATTTTGAATTAATACTAATCATAATTATGAATTGTGAATTCTGAATTATTAATTTATTTTGTTACTAACTTAAACAGTTTATCATTCGGGCGAACCTTGTCCGGTACAGGGATTGAAACACGCCAACCTTGTTCTGCTTTATCAACAGGATTGAGGTCGTAACGGATTTCTTCAGCATTGAGGAACATAGCGCCAGTGCTGTTACCAGTGATAAGAAGCTTCTCTCCCTTTACGAAGGTGTTAGCCTCAACAGCCACCTCAGCTACGCCCAGACGAGAGAAATACTTTATCACCTTACCGATGAGCACCTTCTTCTCTGTAGCCTTATTGCCATAATCCTTTGTCCATTCGCCCATCTTCTGACCTTGATAGTAGCCATCCCAGAAGCCACGGTTGAAGACTGTTGAGAGTCGTTCGTCCCACTGGTCCTTCTTTTCTTCGGTGAAGGTACCATCGAGTACGCTCTCGATAGCCTCCTTGTAGCAGCTCACAACGGTGTGAACATACTCTGGTCCACGCGCACGACCCTCAATCTTAAACACACGTACACCAGCATCCATCATCTTATCAATGAAGCGAACACTCTTTAAGTCCTTAGGACTCATAATGTACTTGTTGTCAATCTCAAGCTGATTGCCAGTCTCATTGTCTGTAACCGTATAGCTACGACGGCATATCTGAGTACAAGCACCACGATTAGCAGAGCGGTTAGAGTCGTGAAGACTCATATAGCACTTGCCCGAAATTGCCATACAGAAGGCACCATGGCAGAACATCTCGATACGAATAGGCTGTCCCTTTGGTCCACAGATATTCTGTTTGATAATCTGTTCGTGTATCTCCTTTACCTGATCCATGTTCAGCTCGCGTGCCAATACGGCAACATCAGCAAACTGAGCGTAGAACTTTAGGGCGTCAATATTAGAGATATTCAGCTGTGTTGAGAGGTGAACCTCAACCCCCACCTGACGGCAATACATCATTACAGCAACGTCACTGGCGATGACAGCGGTGATATTTGCAGCCTTAGCAGCATCGATAATCTCGTGCATTGTCTCAATATCCTCGCCATAGATGACAGTGTTTACAGTCAGATAAGTTTGTATTCCCTTTGCGTTACAGGTCTCGGCAATCTCTTTGAGGTCGTCGATGGTGAAGTGGTTAGCTGAATGCGAACGCATATTCAGCTTCCCAATACCGAAGTAAACAGAGTTAGCTCCGGCATTGATGGCAGCTGCGAGCGACTCTCGTGAGCCTACAGGTGCCATTATCTCAAAATCATTTGTATTCTTGTTCATTGTTTTATTTCATTACCAGGCAGTTATTAGGCATTGAGTTTATCAGTAACCTTTAGCCTACTTATCTCTATGCATTTACTGACCTGTAGCTATCCTTTATTTATTGTGAATGTGTCTAATCGGTCTGCAAAGGTACGGAAAATATCCGATAAAGGGCGTAAACGAGTTTGTAAGTTTTGCAAATCTTACTATCTAATCAATCTAAATGCCGTTTGTATAGCCCTTCTTGATAATAAGTTCCACCTATATTGGTGATATACTGTAGGATGTTTATCCCTCCGCACGTGTGGTGCTAAGCCTCCGCACCATATGTGCTAAGCCTTCGCACCACTCGTGCTGAGCCTTAACACATTGGTTGAATATAAGTAAGACACAGCATAATTGTCGTGATAAAAGGAATGATATATCACTGGCAAAACTTGTATGAGAAATGTTTATCAAGCGACTTAATTAGATAAAAAAAGACCGTGTTAGCACGCCATAAGACTCAAATAGTCAGAACGTTTTTTTCGGTTGTATGCGATAAATTTAGTATCTTTGCATGCTAAATTTTTCGAGATAACAACAGAATGAAGAAACTATATATTGAGACATACGGCTGCCAAATGAATGTGGCAGACTCTGAGGTCGTGGCTTCAGTCATGAAGATGGCAGGCTATGACGTATGTGAGAATGAGGATGAAGCAGACGCAATCTTCCTTAATACCTGTTCTGTACGTGAGAACGCAGAGAACAAGATATACAATCGTTTAGAGGCTTTGCACGCTGAGCAGAAGAAAGGGCGCGACCTTATCTTGGGCGTGTTAGGATGTATGGCAGAGCGAGTAAGAGACGACTTAATTCAAAATCACCATGCCAACCTTGTGTGTGGACCAGACTCCTACCTCAACTTGCCTGATATGATAGCACAGTGTGAGAACGGTACGAATGCTTTGGATATCGAACTCTCTACCACTGAGACCTATCGTGATGTTATCCCACAGCGTATTGGTGGCAATAGAGTGTCGGGCTTCGTTAGTATCATGCGTGGTTGCAATAACTTCTGTCACTATTGTATCGTACCTTTCACACGTGGTCGGGAGCGTTCTCGTGATGTAGAGAGTATCTTGAAAGAGGTTAAAGACTTGCACGATAAGGGCTTTAAGGAGGTTACACTCTTGGGTCAGAACGTCAATTCTTATGGTTTGTTGCCTAATGGCAAGCGTCCAGAGAATGGTGTTTCCTTTGCAGAATTGTTGCATAAGGTGGCACAGAGCGTACCAGATATGCGTGTGCGCTTCACGACTTCTAACCCAGAAGATATGACAGAGGATATTATTGAGGCAGTAGCTACCGAACCAAACCTCTGTAATCATATCCACTTCCCTGCACAGAGCGGTAGTAATAGCGTGCTGAAGGTGATGAATCGTAAGTATACTCGTGAGGACTACCTTGAGAAAGTAGCTGCTATTCGTCGTCTTATTCCTGATTGTGGATTGACAACTGACATCTTCATCGGTTATCATAATGAGTCAGAAGAAGACTTCCAGCAAACGCTTTCATTGATGCGAGAGGTAGGCTTCGACTCAGCCTTTATGTTCAAGTACTCTGAACGACCAGGTACTTATGCTGCAAAGCACCTCCCTGACAATGTATCTGAGGAAGAGAAGATTCGTCGTTTGAATGAGTTGATTCGCCTTCAGACTGAAATCTCTGCCGAACAGAACAAGAAAGACGAGGGAAAGGAGTTTGATATTCTTATCGAGCGCTTTGGTAAACGAAGCCGCGAACAGCTGATGGGACGTACGCCACAGAACAAGGCTGTAGTCATGCCACGTGGCAATCATCATATTGGTGAGACGGTCCGCGTACGCATTACAGGCTCAACCAGTGCCACACTCTTTGGAGAAGAAGTGTAAATATACTATATGTATGGATATAAAACCGCAAAACAATTTTGCGGTTTTACTATTTATAGCTATATTTGCAAAATTGATAAACAGATAAGAAGATTAGTTGATGAAGGAATTCATACACGTTTTACGCAGGTTTGTACCACCCTATAAGAAGTATCTTGTGCTGTCAATTATTTTTAATATATTGTCAGCCTTTCTCAATATATTCTCCTTTGCAACCCTTATCCCTCTCCTTCAGATTCTTTTTTTAAGGTAGATGCAGGAACGGGAGCAACGCGTGCAATGGCTTGGAGCGAAGGTTCTTTTTAAAGAGGTACTATCGAACAATGCAGATTATTACACGCAGATATACATCACCAGTTGGGGACCAACAACCGTCTTGTTGGCTATCGGTTTGATTCTTGCCTTTATGACTTTCCTAAAGACTGGTGCCTACTTCCTTTCTTCTGCATCAATCATTCCTATCCGAACAGGTGTAGTGCGTGACATTCGCAACCAACTATATGAGAAGATTACATCCCTTTCATTAGGTTTCTTTAGTGAGGAAAGAAAGGGAGACATCATCGCTCGTATGAGTGGTGACGTCCAAGAGGTTGACAACTCTATCATGTCATCTATCGACATGCTCTTTAAGAACCCTGTTCTTATCATCATTTACTTTACCACACTACTTGTTATCTCTTGGCAGTTGACACTCTTCACGCTCATTTTTCGTACCTATCTTCGGATGGTTTATGGGCTTTGTTGGTAGAAAGCTAAAGCAGAACAGTATGACAGCACAGAAGTTGTGGAGTGATACGATGAGTCAGGTGGAAGAGACTTTAGGCGGATTAAGAGTCATCAAAGCCTTCTGTGCTGAAGGAATGATGAACGAACGTTTTGATAAGATCAACTCAGAATACCGCAGCGACATCATGCGTGTGAACATTCGTCAGCAGTTAGCGCATCCGATGAGTGAGTTCCTTGGAACGGTCATGATTGTTGTCGTACTTTGGTTTGGTGGTACCCTTGTCTTGGGTGAATCACCAATTATCAGCGGTCCTACCTTCATCTACTATCTTGTTATCCTCTATAGCATTCTCAATCCATTGAAGGAATTCTCCCGCGCAGGCTATAACATTCCTAGGGACTTGCCTCAATGGAGCGTATTGACAAGATTCTACAGGCAGAAGTGAAGATAAATGACCCAGAGAATCCAATACATATTGATAGCTTCGAACATGAGATTGAGTTCCGACATGTCAGCTTTGCTTATACAGATGGTAAGGACGATGAGGGCAAGCCAGAGCTCCACTGGGTATTGAAGGATATCAACCTCGTTATTCCAAAGGGTAAGACTGTTGCCTTGGTAGGACAGAGCGGTAGCGGAAAGTCTACCTTGCTCGACCTCATCCCACGTTACTACGATGTGCAGGAAGGTGAGATTCTTATTGACGGAATCAATATTAAGGATTTAGGAGTGCATGACCTTCGCCAGCTTATTGGTAATGTAAACCAAGAAGCAATCCTCTTCAATGATAGTTTCAAGAACAACATCTCCTTCGGTGTCAATGCAACTGACGAGGCAATAGCCGAAGCTGCGAAGATTGCTAATGCCCATGAGTTTATCATGCATAGTGAGCGAGGATACGACACAAATATCGGTGACCGTGGCGGACGCCTCTCTGGTGGACAGCGTCAGCGTGTGAGTATTGCGCGTGCTATCCTTAAGAATCCTCCAATCCTTATCCTCGACGAAGCAACATCAGCCCTCGATACAGAGAGCGAACGCCTTGTACAGGATGCCCTTTATAAACTTATGAAGACGCGTACGACCATAGCTGTGGCGCATCGCCTATCTACTATCAAGAATAGCGATGAGATTTGCGTACTGCACGAAGGTGAGATAGTAGAGCGAGGTACGCACGAAGAGCTTATGGATATCGAAGGATACTATAAGAAACTGCATGATATGCAGGAGATATAAGTAATATCATTGAAGATAGAGAGACTTCTTGTAAAATGAAAAAAGGACTTTCTTATATTGCTTACGCACTATCATATACCTTTTGGTATACGATGTCTTTGTTGCCAATGAGCCTACTTTATGTCTTTTCTGACTGTCTTTATCTTTTGGTCGGAAAGATAGTAAAGTATCGTCATAAAGTTATTTGGAAGAACCTCAAGGACAGTTTTCCAGAGAAAGATGAGGCTGAATTGCAGCGTATAGAACGTGGTTTTTATCATTACTTCTGTGATTATCTTGTAGAAACTATCAAACTTCTCAATATGAGTAAGCGTGAACTTCGTCAGAGGATGGTTTTCACAGGAATAGAAGAAATAAACGCGTTGCTTGAAAAAGGGGTGTCCTGTGCTATCTATTTGGGCCATTATGGTAATTGGGAATTAATCACATCTTTACCTTTATGGGTTTCTGAGAAGGCACAGTGTTGCCAAGTTTATCATCCGTTGAAGAACGAACGATTTGATAAACTCTTCAAGTCTGTACGCGAAAAAAATCATGCACTTTGTATTCCAATGGCAGAGACACTGCGACAAGTAGTTTTTTATCGCCAGAAGAAACAACCTATTGTTATTGGATATATCGCTGATCAGGCACCTTTCTGGAATAATATTCACCATTGGGTAGACTTCTTAAACCATGATACACCCGTCTTAACAGGTAGTGAACGTATCATAAAGAAGACAGGACAAGCCGTTTTCTATGGTGATGTCTCACGTGTTCGAAGAGGCTATTATCAGTGTGATTTCAAGTTGATAACCACTGAACCAGCAAAATATAAGGATTGGGAAATAACTGATAAATACTTTCAGTTGTTAGAAGAAACCATCCGTCGACAGCCAGAACTTTATCTTTGGAGTCATAAAAGATGGAAGCGTACGCGCGAAGAGTTTAACTTACGCTATGACGAGAAGACTGGAAGGGTAAGTTTAGAGCCACTGGATGAGATTATAAGGAAAAAGATAAGGAATGATTTTTGTAAGAGATAAAGGGCGGATGTGTAATAACATCCTACAGTATGGACATCTGTATGCTTGGGCAAGGGCGAACAATCGGAAGACGGTTTCAATGCGATTTGCTTACAAGTATCAATACTTTCATATCTGTAGGACTCGTTGGCATAACTTTTTTGTTTATCTTCTTGCAAAGTATGCAGCTAAATTAAAGCTAATACCTACCGTCACATTTGATACACCTGACGAAGACTTAACTGAAAAGGAAAATGCAATGAGGCGTGGATGTCTTGTTGCGGAGGGGTGGTTTGCTCGTTGGTATGAACTTTTCTTACAGTATAAGCCAGAGATATTATCCTTATTTGCCTTTGATTCTCACATAGAAAACAAGGTTACTTCATTGTTGGAAGCATCGTCTAAAGAGGGTATTATCAGATTAGGTGTACATATCCGTCGTGGAGATTATGCCACATGGAATGAAGGTAGATTCCTCTATGACGATGAGCAGATGGGTAATATTATCCGCCAATTTATCCTCCTTCATCCTAATAAACGTGTTGTAATCTATATTTGTGGTAATGATCCAAAACTCAATAAGCAGGCTTACAGCGAGGCTTTTGGACAAGAGAATGTCGTCTTTCCACAAGGTAATCCAGGAGAGGACCTGTGCCTTCTTTCTCATTGCGACTATCTAATCGGTCCACCGAGTACGTTTACACTCGTTGCATCAATGTATCGTAACACTCCATTGTATTGGATTAAAGATATCAACAAGCCCTTACAAGAGGATTGCTTTGACTACTTTGATAATCTCTTTCGCAATATCCTATAGTCTTTGAAGCCGTAAATAAGATAAGAAAACAATAACAGTTCATCAATATTCTGTAGTGTATGGTCATACAATCGACGTCTTTTAGTGAATTATTTTCATGAAAAAAAATATTTATTTGTCATGAAAGAAAAAGATTTATTGTCATGAAGAAAAAAAGATTTATTTACATGAAAAAAAAATAGCACAAGCTGTCAGGGAAGTCTACTTATGATGCCTATTATGAGTAGAAATAACGATAAAAACAATGACTCTTGATGCTCTGTTGTTACAGAAAACATTCTATCTTAAAGTCGAAATAAGTAAGAACAAACCCCGAAATAAGTAAAAAGAAATAATGTATAAGAACTTAACATATCTACTAAAGCACTCTGCTGTCATCCTTGTTATCCTATTTTTTTCGTTCGCATTTGCTTTGCTATTGCGTTCGTTCCGATGGGTCTTATAGGCAGCAACCTAACTGTTCTTCCACGTTTACTTTTTCAATGTCCTGCGTTTTGATGCAGGTAGTTTGTTACGTGTTGTTGTTGCCAACGGTTTCACTTTGTTTTTGCAGCCCTTCGCAAAGCCGTGGACCGATCGTATTGAGCCGTTTTCGTAAGGTTTATTACGTTGTTGTCAAATATTGCCGTCCGCAAATTTTTCCACATATAAAGCGGGCGGGCCAAAACTGTATTTGGATTTCAGCCCTTTTGTTACCAGCCCTGCGATAAAACTTCAATAACATGGGCAAAGCACATTTATCGGACAGTCGGTTCATAATCAGGGTAATAAAATTACCGATAAGCAACAAATCAAGCAAATCAGCTTTGAAAACAATCTCGAAGTGAAGCTTATGAAGCGTCTTGATGGGTGGAATTCACCTGTCATAATGCTTTCGGTGTTCTCAAACACGATTCTCGGAAGTGATCGATTCTGCGCGCTTATGCGTACCTCTTAGAGCGCGGTTCTTTTACGGACAGCCGCCCTAAAGGTGAAATAGAAGACATGGGAAAAACTTCTGTATATGATGCGATTCAACCATGATACCCTTTGACAACATACCAAGGGTAGGCAGACACCCCAAGAGTGGTAAGAAGAAAGGCGGTATGAAGTCTGTTACGGTGATGGAAGAACATGTTGGTGCCCTGCTGGTTGTACAGCTCACCTCACATGCATGATCATTATTAACACGCAGTTAGCACATCTCCCCAAAGAGCAAAACCTTACGATGACAGGGCATACGTTGATTATGCACAAAGCCCAAAGAGGATCTACAGAGTGAAGGGGTATGTTAGTGCATCAAGGATGAAGAAGAATCATCTATACGGGAGTTAGTCTCGCAACCATAAGCCCTGATGGATTGGTTGCTAACACAAGTATCGAAGACGTTCTGAGAAGGAAGAGATAAGACACCAGGCAAGGTTTAGTGAACTGTGGAGGACAACCGATAAGTCAGTTGTCCCGTTGACCAACAACCTTGAGCTTGATGTAAGGACCTGAGGAGATTTACAAGCGAAGATGGGCTATAGAGTCCTTTACAAGAACAAATAGAATGCTAATTTACTTTCTATGTGACAAAAAGAATGCCATAGATGCACATGGGTGGTACTACGTTAATCTGCCACTGTTAATACGTCTCCAGAACATAAAAAGACACGGTCCTTCGCAGCCGGTAAATCCGTTGAGGTTTCAATACTGACATATTGTTAATTGATTTCATCTCATTTTATGGAAAATCCACAAATGATGAACTCATATCAATAGCTGAAAGCAATTATCTATCAAAAGAAATTTAATCATTTGATTAGGGTTGGATTAAAGAATGCGGAATTACCATAAAGTTATTCCGCAAGGATTTATATGTTATTTGAGTTTTACCGGACAGCAATAATTGTCAACATTCTTATACTGGCACTCAGCGGGATTGATTTGGGCTTCTTTTCTAATTTTAATAGCCATATTAACCTCACTTTCTTTGATTTCTTCAATGAAGGACCAATGAGTTTGATACAGGCTATATGGGAAGAATACCATTGTGTTTATGAAGGTTTAGCCTTCCTTTTCCTCTCATTATTGATCCTTTATGTTATTCGTAGAATAGAATCAGATAAGGTGTTGGCTCGTCAAACGAACTGTTCTTTAGGCGGTCGGAAGACTTCGCGCTGTCAACTTATTAAACTTTCGGTTATCATTTTACTGTATATTGCTTTTTGTTGTTATTGGTATGCGTGGGTCGGTATGGCGTTTCCCTTTGCAGATAGAAGACACCTTTGTGTCAAATCAGAAGCTTCTGAACGACCTTGTTCCCAATGCTATCTACATGTTGAAGAAGGCTTGTAAAGAGAAAGCTAAGGCCTTTAAGGTTGAGAGTACAGATGACTTATTAGCACAATATAAGTTTAAGAGTTTGCAAGAAGCATTAGATGTTTATACCGATGGGCAGATAAAGATAGTAAAGAACGACACGCTAACAGCCTTGCAGCGTGCATTATTCGCAGAAGTGGGTGACAGTTTAAAGCAACCACAGCCTAATGTTGTAATTATTTATAGCGAGAGTTGGAGCAATTATCTGTTCAATCTCCAACAGAAGGATGCGGAGATGAACTTCGGTTTGGACCGTCATTTCAAAGAAGATTTGCTTTTTCGCAACTTCCAATCGGTTCAGAATGGTACGATAAATTCGCTTGAAAACCTCTTTGTGTCTACTCCTTTTCCACACTTCTTTACTTCATCTTATCGTTTCAATACGCTTCCTACGTCGATTGCCTTACCTTTCAAAGCCAGCAACTATACAACGATGTTCATGTCGGGAATGGATGCTGCGTGGGAGAACTGTGCTGAAGCATTGCCTCATCAGCAGTTTGATGCAGTCTATGATAAGTTCTTCCTCTTGAAAGACTATCCTCATGCGACTTATAATAGTATCGGTGTTTACGATGAATACCTCTTCCAAGCGTTGTTAGATAAGTTGAATAAACCATCAAAGAAACGGCAGATGATAACTGTGATGACGACGACAAATCATCCTCCTTTTGAGTTCCCAAAGGACTTGAAACTTCCTCCTTTGCCCGATTCTTTCTATGGAAAGAAGTGTTTTGCAGAGCATAATCGTAAGGTTTGGATAAGTATCTCACTGGATTCCGCTATTATAACAAGACACTGAACGACTTCCTCAATCGCTTCAAAGCCTCTGCAGCAGCAAAGAATACGATACTTGTTATCACAGGTGACCATAACGTGCGCGTTATTCTTAATCATGATGTAATCGATAAGCGGTATGAACACTCCGTTCCGCTTTATGTCTATCTCCCACCTTACCTACGCAAGGAGGCTTATAGCAAGCTAACTAATCGTTGGGGAAGCCATGATGATATCTTAGCAACGCTCGCCCCCTTTGCTTTCCGTAATACAAAGTATTTCAAGATGGGTAAGAATCTCTTAGATACATCCGTTTCGGACAGTACTTATTATAGTGCAAATGTTGACCAGATTGAAGCTATACCAAGCTATCAAAAGAAGGCTGAGCGACTTACGGCAGCCCGCAACCTACTGCGTCAGGTGTATTTTGGTTTGTATTGGAGGACACAACAGTAACAAAACGATAGAGGGTGTAAGTGTTGAAGCTTACACCCTCTATTGTTATATTATAATGATTCGATTATTTCTGCTCGTCTTCACTCTGTTTCTTTATCCTTGCCTCTATTACTTTCGCCACTAAAACAAACTGATAAAAGCCTGTCATAATACTATCAATAAAGCCAGTAACACCGTTTCTTATTTCTCCATTCATAAAGTAGGATTTGAAGAAACGCCAGAAAGGACGGAAGAGTAATGCACCAACTCCATAGTTCTTTTCCTGCTTTTTGAGTACTTCGTCAGTGGTATAGCGGTTACATTTCTCTAACATATCAGCTAAATAGTTCTCCGCTAAGTGAATCAGTCGTACGTTGTAAAGATGGTTGTCGATATGTTCAACAGGTCCCTGTACTTGTGGGAAGGTATGTACGTGAGGAGGCCAAACGGTTCCTTCACGGATAAAGAAGCGTAGCTGGTAATCCTTTGAAAACCCTTTCTTAGGGGTATTCATAAATCGGTTCTGCCTTGGAATATAAAGACCTTTCGCACAGTTGGGCTTGTTGATGTGCTGATAAAGATAAGTTCTCAGTTCTGGTGTCACCAATTCGTCAGCGTCAACGACGAGTACCCACGGACTTTTAGCACTCTGTATGGCAAAGGTTCGAGCTGGTTCAGCACAGGTATGATTACCTTTTGGAAAGGTGACAACCTTACATCCGGCATGTTGAGCAATCTCCACGGTATGGTCAGTACTCTCCATGTCGCAGACAACAACTTCATCGAAGTCCTTAGCGGAGTCGAGTACACGCTGCAGGAATTTCTCTGCATTGTAGGTATTGATAACAACTGATATTTCTTTTTTTTCCATCTTATGGGCAAAGATACGATTTTTTTCTGTACATTTGCATTATGCCAATTGAAAAAAACAACGCATTATCGGATTTGTTGGAAAGTATATTTGAAAGATAGAAATACCTACTGATTTGGTAAAGGCAATGTGTTTTACTGGTATAAAATGTGTTTGAATTATTCATTACTATGATAGAAAAGCCCTTAGTTACGGTCATTACCGTTTGTTATAACGCTGTATCACTGATAGAGAAGACTATCCGTAGCGTTTTGGCACAGCAGTATGAGCATATTGAATACGTTGTTGTTGATGGTGGTTCTACTGATGGTACGATAGAGGTAATTCGTAAGTATGAAGCTCATATCAGTCATTGGATAACGGAACAAGACGAGGGTATCTATGATGCAATGAACAAAGGAGTTGCAATGGCTACAGGAGAATGGTGCATCTTTCTCAATGCTGGTGACACATTTGCTGCTGATGACGTTTTGAATCGGGTCTTTCAAGTTCCGCGCGAGGCTGATGTTATTTATGGTGATGTCGTAAAGAATGGAACTGTTAAGGCTGCAGAGCCACCGCATAATAGTCATAGAATGTACTTTTGTCACCAAAGTTGTCTGACACGTACAGCCTGTCTTCGAACTTTCCCATACGATACAAGTCATCGAATGTCGGCAGACTTCAAGTTGTATAAGCTGCTTTGGAAAAAGCATTATCGCTTTCTTCAACTGCCGTTTGCTATTGCCAACTTTGATACAACGGGTGTTTCTAATACGAACCGATCACGAGGACTGTATGATAACATACGAATCATCAGAGAATTAGACGGCTGCTTAGAGCAGATTCGACTTCTACCACGTCTTTATTTCGTCTATTTCCTCTGTAAATTAAAGAAGCAATAAGTTAGTAACAATCAATAACCATATAGCTATGATACCGAAAGTTATTCATTACTGCTGGCTCAGCAACGACCCATATCCTGATAAGATACAGAAGTGTATGGACACTTGGAGGAAGGTGTTGCCCGACTATGAGATAAAGTTATGGAACACAGAGAACTTTGATATGTCAAAGGCTCCTGTCTATGTGCGCGAAGCTTTCGAGCAACGTAAGTGGGCTTTCGCAGCTGATTATATCCGTATGTATGCGCTATATACCGAAGGTGGTATTTATCTTGACTCTGATGTAAAGGTGTTGAAGTCGTTTGATGAATTCCTTAACTATAAGTTCTTCACTTCATTAGAGTATCATCCAAAGCAGATAGAGATGACCGGTGCGATGAATATGATTGATAAAGAAGGTAATCGTATCAAGGATGATTTCGTCTCAGGAATACAGATTCAGGCTGCTGTGATGGGTTCTGAGGCTGGTTGTCAGTTTGTGAAAGACGTCTTAGACGACTATGAGAAACGTGAGTTTATTTATCCAGAAGGTTCTAATGGTAAGGGAGTAATCTCGCCATTTGTCTATGCAAGAGTAATGGAAAAGTACGGCTTTAAGTACTTGGATAAAGATCAACCACTCGAAGACAACATGATGGTATTCCGTTCGGAAATCTTTGCAGGTAACAAGTATGAGGCAACACCAGCTTCATACGCCATACACTATTGTGCTCATAGCTGGAAACGAACCCCGATGGAGAAGTTTAATAGATGGTTGAAAAGGAACATCCCTTGTCTGTTTCCTAAGAGTAAAAGTAATGAAGGATAAAATAAAACAATTCATAAACTATCCCCTGCTCTCTAACCGCTGGTTCCTTATGGGCTTATGGTTTATCATTGCCCTCGCAGGAATGCTGAAGTACAATCGAAGTTTCAATAACTTCCTTATTTTCCGTGGTGTTTACTGGCACACAGTGAATCAAACTTCACTCTATACAGCCTATCCTGCGGAATATTGGGATGTGAATCATTATGGTCCGGTGTTCTCACTTGTCATCGCACCCTTTGCCCTTCTACCTCTTTGGGCGGGTATGTTGCTATGGTTAGTGTTCCTAACAGCATGGCTATATTTAGCTATTGTCCGTTCAGGACTACGTGAACAACAGAAGATTTTCATACTTTGGTTTTGTGGAATAACGCTTCCGACGGCATTGTTTATGCAGCAGTTCAATATTGCTGTGGCTGCAATGATTCTCTCTTCCTTCTTCCTTATTGAGAAAGAGAAGGACGGTTGGGCAGCTTTCTTCATCGTTTTAGGTACGTTGGTGAAACTGTATGGTATCGTAGGGTTGGCTTTCTTCCTATTCTCTCGGCATAAACTACGTTTGTTGATGTGGCTTACAATATGGTCAGTCGTACTCTTTTGTGCACCAATGGCTATTAGTTCGCCATCTTATGTCGTAGGACAATACCACGAATGGTTCACTTGTCTGGTGGAAAAGAACGCAGAAAACCTTGGCTCTATTCAGCAGAATATCTCCCTTTTAGGGCTTGTTCGCCGTACAACAGGTTGTATGAATTATTCAGACCTATGGCTGATTCTGCCTGGAATGGCACTCTTTGCCCTTCCTTACTTGCGTTTCTCTCAGTATAAGAACCTTGCCTTCCGTGAGACAATACTCGCCTCTGTACTTTTGTTTGTCATACTCTTCAGTACAGGTAGCGAAGCCAGCGGATATGTGATAGCCTTGTTAGGCGTTTGTATATGGTACACCGCTGCTCCTTGGAAGCGTGGAAAGTGGGCGATAGCATTGATGGTATTTGTCTTCCTACTCTCTGGTATGGGTAGTAGCGACATCTTCCCGAAGTTCATCCGAGAAGCATATATCAAGCAATACGCCCTCCGTGCGTTACCAATCAGTATTCTTTGGCTGTGGCTTTGTTATGAGTTATGCACAAAGGATTATACTCCAATAGAAAAGGTTGATGCTCATGAATAAGAAGATAATAGGTTATGATGCTAAGCGAATCGTAAGAAATGGTACCGGATTAGGTAGCTATGGGCGTACACTCATCAACGACCTTGCTCCGTTGATGCCTGACACAAACTTACGACTTTATGCTCCTGATGCTGGACGTGACGATCTTCGCAATCAGGTGGAACTGCGAGATAACGTGCAGTTCTGCTATCCCGACCACCTTCGTTTTCGTCTGCAGCGTGACTGGTGGCGTGTGAAAGGGGTAGTAAAAGACTTAAAGACTGATGGAGTAGAACTTTATCACGGTCTTTCGGGTGAACTCCCTTCAGGCTTGGGCAGCAGCAGGAATCCCCGGTGTTGTTACTATTCATGACCTTATCTTCCTACGTCATCCAGAGTTCTATCCCCCTATTGACGTTTTCTTCTATAAGCGGAAGTTCTATCAGACACTACGCGAGGCAAGCCGTATCATTGCGATTAGCGAATGTACGAAGCGTGACATCTTATATTATGGTGACTTTCCAGAGGATAAGATAGACCTTGTCTACCAGAGTTGTAGTACCCACTTCAACCAGTCGGTAAGTCCTTCACTGATAGAGGAAGCCCGCCGTAAGTATCAACTCCCACAGCGTTATATATTAAATGTAGGAACAGTAGAAGTGCGAAAGAATATTCTTTTGGGTATTCGTACTATGGCAAAGCTACCTTCCGACTTACATCTTGTCATCGTAGGACGGCAGACCAAGTATCAGAAGAAGCTCGATGCAGAAATCAAACGTTTAGGAATTGGCGAGCGAATCCATTTCCTTCAAGGTGTACCTAACGACCTTCTCGCAGCTATTTATAATCAGGCTGAGGCTTTCATCTATCCTTCACGTTATGAAGGATTTGGTATTCCTATCATCGAAGCCATACAAAGCGGATTGCCAGTTGTAGCTGCTACGGGTAGTTGTTTGGAGGAAGCGGGTGGCCCAGATTGCCTTTATGTAGGTCCAGACGATGTCGACGGCAATGCTGCTGCAATCCTTTCTGCGATAGAGCATCGTAAGGAGATAGTCAGCAAGAGCCAACGCTACGTAAAACGATTCGAAAATCAAGATGTAGCCTCTCAGATTCTTGAAGTGTATAATAAGGTATAAAGCATCATCCCCAAGCCCTTTTCTTATCATAAAGAGCTTGGGGATGAGTTTTTTCTTCCCTTTTCTATTGCTGTGTTACTGCTTAGCACCACTCGTGCGAACGCTCCGCACCATGTGTGCGGACGCCTAACACCAATGGTGCGAACGGCTAATATTACTCCTGCAAACCATTAACACCCACCATTCAACACCTATCACCCAATCCTGCCAACCATTATCACCCACCATTCAACACCTATCATCCAATCCTGCCAACCATTAACACCCACCATTCAACACCTATCACAGAATCTCACAAACCATCAACACCCACCATCCAACACCTAACACCCATCACCCTTCTTCCCTTTTACAAACACAAGACGCAGTAAAACGAAGTTGATAGGCACTACTATCACCATCACAAGGATAGGCGACAGCCATTTGCTGAGACCTAACCAAAGGAAGAGATGGAGCAATCCTATTTCTAAAAGATAGTTGAGTATGTGGCTACCAACGAAGCCTGCAACATTATTTTTTGACGGTTTTCCTTTAAAAGTAAAGTAAGTTGTAAGTCCGTAGTTACAAAGAAGTCCCACTCCGTAACCAGCTGTATAAGCTATGGTAGTATTCGTAAAGAGTAGAAAGAGACAATAGATTCCATAATGGATAAGCGAACATATAGTGCCCGTTATACCAAAACGGAAGAGTCGCCAGAAGTCTTTTCGCCAGCGTTGCCAAAGCTCTTTAATGCGTATCGCCATGTGAGAAGGGATTAATCGAGTATTTGACTGATGTTATAAAGTGGACGCTGCTTTACTTCTTCATATATTTTGGCAATGTAAACTCCCACCGCACCGATAGAAATCATCAGCATAGCACCCACGAGCCAAATACTAAGAATGAGCGAAGCCCAGCCCGCTACCTCTGTATGATTGACGAAAGCGTGGATGACGTAGATACCTATGCACAAGGTGACGAACAAAAAGGCGATACCAAGATAGATGACATAGTAGATTGGTTTTACGGAGAATGATGTGATACCATCCAATGCTAAGCTAAGCATCTTGCGCAAAGTGTATTTAGAAGTACCAGCTTTACGTTCGCTGATGCGGTCGTCAACAGTCGTAGACTTGAGTCCGATAGAAGGGATGAGACCACGTAGATAGAGGTTACGTTCCTTATATCCAGAGAGTATCTCTAAGGACTGACGGCTCATCAGACGGAAGTCGGCATGGTTAAAGATACTGTTCACGCCCATCTTCTCTTGTAGATGATAGAACGCCTGTGCAGACATGCGCTTCAAGATTGGGTCGGCCTGCGCGAAACCTTCACTCCATAGACAATCTCATTGCCTTCCTCAAAGGCATCAACCATCTGCGGAATACATTTCTGATAGTCGTCTTGCAAGTCGGCATCGAGTGTGATAACGGCATCAGCCCAGTCCTTTGTCGTCATCATACCAGCCATAATAGCATTCTGATGCCCCACGTTATGAGCGAGGTTGATACCCTTTATACGTGGATGCTGGCTGTGGAGCTGTTGGATAATCTCCCATGTTCGGTCACGGCTTCCGTCATTGACAAACACAATTATCGAGTCATCGGAAATCCTTCCCTGACTGATGAGTTCGTCGAATAGCTCCATGAGCTGTGCTGCCGACTGTTCTAAAACCTCTTCCTCGTTGTAACAAGGAGAGACCGTTGCAAGTTTTATCATATCTTATATTCTGCTTGTTGGGGTGTTTATAGGGAGCGTTTCTTTGCCTGCTGTCTGCTGTTCAGAGCGGAAATCGAACTTATTTCTTCTGGCGGTTGACAAAGTCTACGTAGGTAATAAACTCCTGCTTGTCTACCTTCATTGCTTTGATAAAGCGGTCGAGTCGCTGTTCCAATTCGTGTCCACTATGGTTCTTGATGATAAAAGGCATCTTGAACTCTGGATGTGACTTGAGATCATAGAACTCCCATGGGTGGAAATAGGTCACGAAATAGCCATCGTGGCGCAATACCTGTCGAACTAAACGAAGATAGAACCACTCTGGGAAGTTGTGCATAGACAGCCAGAAGAGTGGAATACGTAGGTGAGGACTAACGCTGGCAGGTATCTGCATGACCTTCCCTTGCATAAACCATGTGCGTGGAGTGGTGAGGTGCATGTATCGACCCGGTATAAAAGCAGGGTTCAAAGAAGAGTTATAAAGATAGCCAGCCTTCTCTATATCCTCATCCGATACAGGGAACATACGTGGCTGACGATAGCCCGCAACCTTCACACCTGTTACACGTTCGATGATTTCTTTAGAACGAAAAACATCCTCTGGCTTGGGTTGCCAGTGGTCAACACCATGACAAGCCACCTCGTGCCCTTCGTTCTTAATACGCTCCATGACCTCTGGTGCCAGTTCTGCAAAGTTGCCAGTGCAGAAGAAGGTAGCGCAGACGTTATTCGCCTTCAGTATGTCGAGGATGCGATTCGTACCCTCAATGGATACCTTCATGCCCTCTTCAAGGGAAAAGTCTACCCCATGTTCGCGTGGTACATCAAACTCTTCCGTATCGAAGCTTAGTAATATCATTTCTCTTCTGTTTCTTTATTTGTCCAGTTTCCTTCATCAAAAGAAAGCTATTCTACAAACCCTTTTTCCTTTTGAGGATAGCCTTAACAACGGCTTTGACCATGTCTTGTTTTATTGTTGTAAGCTTTCATTTGTGGAAAGTATTGCAAAGTTACAATAAAACTCTGATATTACTTGTATAATAAGGTGTTGATTTGGGGCTTATTAACCATCAATAATTGGGCAGAAGAGGATTAATAAGGTTCTTCTGTTAAATGTATAGATTGTAAATAGATACTATGTCTATCCGTCTTCTACCAACAACTTATTCCCATTTTGTTGGTTCTTGTAAATTATTTTTCGTGTGATTCAAAAACCAATACATGCTCTTTTGGGCTTCTAAAAGACGCCTAATAGGCTTGCAAAAAGGTGCCCTTTTGAGGTCTTATTAACGCCCTTTTGAAGTCCAATTAAGCACCTTTTGTTATACTACTTTATAACTAATTGATTTTCGTGTTTGTTACAAACCTGATTTCTATACATGTATTTGTCATTATTTACAGATGTTTTATTAGAAAATTATGTAATGATTTTTTTCAAAATGTTATCTTGAATCTTTGGGGTATTGATTGGTGGGTGTTGGGTGTTTAATGTTAGGTGTTGATGAAATGATAAGGTGGTTGATAAAGATAGTCAACAATATGAGTTGGTATTTTTATATGCTTTTTTTACTGTCTTTAAATGATTGTAGAGTTGATTTCTGGATGCTTTTTGCTTGTAAGATATAAAAATATATTTTTTCTCCTCAAAAGATTTTGTTTTCTCAATAATATTTCGCACTTTTTGTCCTCAGAATACACTAACGTAAACAAAAGATAATCTAAAAACGGAAAGTCGAGAAAGCAACGTGGGGAAATGTAGACCTATGTTATGTCAAATTCCTTATGTTTTCATCTGTGCTATAGGATGATTCTATGCTTTTCAGATTGTACCGCTTCAGATAGAATCTTCATAAAATCATGTCACAAAAGAAGAACAACAAGAGATTGCTTGCAGTGCTTACAATGGCATTGTTTTCCATAGTATCCTTTGCACAGGGAGTCAAGTTGGCTGATGGTGTTGAGCCATTGCCACCGAATGCAGAAACCCCGGGCTCAGAATATACACTTGTCTTCCATGATGAGTTTAATGAGCCGGATGGCACCTTGCCTAATACAAAGGTATGGAGATACTGTACGCGCCGTCCGAAAGTGACATGGGCACGCTTCTTGAGCAACTCTCCTGAGGTCGCTTTTATGAAGGATGGTAATCTCGTTCTGCGTGCCATTCCTAATTCTGATAGGTCAAAAGATGATGTGGAAATGCTTTCAGGCGGTATCGAAACCAGTCAGAGCTTTACCTTTCGCTTTGGTCGTGTAGAGTGTCGGGCTATGATTAATCCTTTTGTAGGTAATTTCCCTGCTATCTGGATGATGCCAAAGTCAAACTTGGATGGCCGAAAGGCGGTGAGATTGATATCTTTGAGCAGATTGATAATGAGCAGCGTTGTTATGCAACCGTACACTCTGCATGGACAAAAAGTCATGAAAATGAGCCACACTCTGGCAATCTTTGGATGCCGATGAATCGTTATCACACCTATGCAGTAGAGTGGGAAGAGGACGTGCTGACCTTCTTTGCTGATGGTAAGCGCGTGTTCCAATATAAGAAACAGAATGATAGTCAGGAGCAATGGCCGTTTGATAAGTCTAATTTCTACTTGATTCTCAATCAGTCAGTGGGCAATGGTTCGTGGGCGAAAAAGGCAGATGTCAACCATACTTACGAGATGCGCGTCGATTGGATACGTGTCTATCAAAAGGAGAAGCATATCCCTACGAGTATCAGTGTTCCAATGACAAAGATACAGGAAAGTACTGAAAGTGATGATATTTATTCGTTGCAGGGTGCTAAGATGGGGACTCATGAGAGCGAATTGCCAAAGGGAATCTATGTTCTTAATGGTAATAAGTTTGTTAAATAAGTTTTACCGCTATGGTGGAAAAGCTAAGAAATACAGAAACGATTTACTAACATAAACAAGAAATAATCTATGGAAGAACAAATCGAAGTGAAAGAACTCGACAGTGTTGTAGTGCACTTTTCTGGTGACTCAGGTGATGGTATGCAGCTTGCGGGTAACATTTTCACCACTGTCTCGGCTACAGTCGGCAATGGTGTATCTACTTTCCCAGACTATCCAGCTGATATCCGTGCCCCGCAAGGCTCCTTGACAGGTGTGAGTGGATTCCAGGTTCATATCGGTGCGGGCAAGGTTTATACGCCTGGTGACCTCTGTGACGTTCTTGTAGCAATGAATGCTGCTGCGTTGAAGATGCAGTATAAGCATTGTAAGCCTAACAGTACAATTATTATTGACACTGATTCATTCGGACAGCGTGACCTTCAGAAGGCTGAATTCCGCAGTGATGACTATTTAGGCGAGATGGGTATCGACCCTGATCGGGTAGTGGCTTGTCCGATAACAAAGATGGTGAAGGATTGTTTGGCTGATACTGGTATGGATAATAAGTCTATGCTAAAGTGCCGTAATATGTTTGCCTTGGGTCTTGTCTGCTGGCTTTTCAGTCGTGACTTAGAGTTGGTAAACAACTATCTTGAGACAAAGTTTAAGAAGAAACCAGCCATTGCAGAGGCGAATATAAAGGTAGTACGTGCAGGATATGACTATGGTCATAACGTACATGCTTCTGTTCCTAATACCTATCGTATTGAGTCAACAGTGAAACAGCCTGGCCGTTATATGGATATTACGGGTAACAAGGCTACTGCTTACGGTCTTATGGCTGCGGCTGAGCGTGCTGGCTTGCGTCTTTTCTTAGGTTCTTATCCTATCACTCCAGCAACAGATATCTTACATGAGTTGTCAAAGCATAAGTCAATGGGTGTGACAACCGTACAGTGTGAGGACGAGATTGCTGGTTGTGCATCGGCTATTGGTGCTGCTTTCGCTGGTGCTTTGGCTGCTACTTCAACCTCTGGTCCTGGTATCTGTTTGAAGAGTGAGGCAATGAATCTTGCGCTTATTGACGAGCTTCCATTGGTGATTATCGACGTACAGCGTGGTGGACCGTCAACGGGTATGCCTACGAAGAGTGAGCAGACCGACCTCTTGCAGGTGCTTTATGGTCGTAATGGTGAGAGTCCAATGCCTGTCATTGCAGCTACAAGTCCTACCGATTGCTTTGATGCAGCCTATAACGCTTGTAAGATTGCATTGGAACACATGACGCCAGTAGTGCTCCTTACCGATGCTTTTCATTGCTAATGGTTCTTCTGCTTGGAAACTTCCAAATATCGAAGAGTTGCCAGAAATCCATCCACACTTCGTTACAGAAGACCAAAAGTATAAGTACACTCCATACAAACGTGACCCTAAGACATTGGCACGTTACTGGGCTATCCCTGGTACGGAGGGCTATACACACATCCTTGGTGGTTTGGAGAAAGATGGTGAAACAGGTGCTATCTCAACCGATCCAGAGAACCATGACAAGATGGACCACATCCGTTGGAACAAGGTGGCACGTATTCCCTGTACCTGATTTGACAGTTTTAGGGCGACAAGGATGATGCTGATTTACTCATTGTAGGCTTCGGTAGTACATACGGTCATCTCTATTCAGCTATGGAGGTGTTGCGTGGTAAGGGACATAAGGTTGCTTTGGCACAATTCAAGTATGTGAACCCATTGCCAAAGAACACAGCAGAAGTGCTTAGTCGTTACAAGAAAGTCGTTGTTGCAGAACAAAATCTTGGTCAGCTTGCAGCCCTCTTGCGTATTCGTATCAACCACTTCGCTCCTTATCAGTATAACCAAGTTAAGGGACAACCATTCGTTGTCACGGAGTTGGTTACAACTTTTGAGAAACTCCTCAAGGCTCCACTACCAAAGGAAGAAACTGGTACTTTCTATACGAAGATACTTGAGTAGAATAGTTGACGAGTAGACAAGTTAACGAGTTTACAAGTGGCTTGCGACGTTGGGAAGTCTACAAGTTGATGAGTTAATGAGTTGACATGTAGACGAGTTAACGAGTTTACAAGTTGCTTGTTAAGAACTAAACAAATAGAAGTAATCATAATTAAGGATTTAATAAGTTTACAAGTTGACGAGTTAACGAGTTTACAAGCTGCTTGTTGATAGCCCTAAGCAAATAGAAGTAATCACAATTAAGGATTTAATGAGTTTACAAGTTGACGAGTTAACGAGTTGACAAGATGCTTGTTAATAGCCCAAGCGAATAGAAGTAATCATAATTAAGGATTTAATGAGTTTACAAGTTGACGAGTTAACGAGTTGACAAGATGCTTGTTAATAGCCCCAAGCGAATAGAAGTAATCATAATTATGAATTATGAATTTTGAATTATGAATTAAATTAAAAGTCATGAATCAATATACAGCACAAGATTTTAAGAAGGGACAACCACGTTGGTGTCCTGGCTGTGGCGACCATTTCTTCCTTGCCAGCTTGCAGAAAGCAATGGCAGAGTTAGGTGTTCCACCTTACGAAACAGCCGTTATCAGTGGTATCGGATGCTCAAGCCGATTACCTTATTATGCTAATACATACGCTATGCAGACCATTCATGGTCGTGCAGCAGCCATCTCTACTGGTGCAAAGGTGACCAACCCAAACCTTACCATCTGGCAGTTTCGGGCGATGGTGACGCACTTGCTATCGGTGGTAACCACTTTATCCATGCGATGCGTCGTAATGTGGACCTGAATATGATTCTTTTGAACAACCGTATCTATGGTCTAACGAAGGGACAGTATTCACCAACCAGTCCACGTGGCTTCGTTTCTAAGTCAAGTCCTTATGGTACTACGGAGGACCCATTCCACCCAGCAGAACTCTGTTTCGGTGCGCGTGGCAACTTCTTCGCACGTAGTGTTGCCAGCGACAATACCGAGACAATTGAAATCCTCAAGGCTGCTTATCTACATAAGGGTGCTGCCGTGTGTGAGATTTTACAAAACTGTGTTATCTTCAACGATGGTTGTCACAACTCTGTTTATACCTCACAAGGTCGTAAGGAGAATGCTATCTATGTCAAGCATGGCGAACCATTGATCTTCGGTCCCAACCAAGAGTTTGGACTTGTACAAGAAGGCTTTGGCTTGAAGGTGGTTAAAATCGGTGAGAATGGTATTACCCGTGATGATATCCTCGTACATGATGCTCACTGTCAGGATAATACCTTACAGCTAAAGCTCGCAATGATGAGCAATGAGGACGGCTTCCCTGTAGCTCTCGGAGTTATCCGTGACGTTGAAGCACCTACCTATGACGCTGCTGTCAATCAGCAGATAGAAGAGGTGAAGGCGCAGAAGCATTACCACACCTTTATGGAGATGCTCGAAACCAATGATATTTGGGAAGTAAAAGAGTAAAAATTTAAGACGAAATACACTTGCACGAAAAGAGGAAAAGATGTATCTTTGTGGACAACCAACCATTTAAGACATCATGAGTAGACTAACCTCATTTCTACATAGCAGGTGTACGATACAGACAAATGCCACTTCCTGGCGCACGAGTGTTGCGTTAGGAGTTGGCATTTTTTTGTTTCTTTACCTCCTACAGCCCTTTGGAATCAGCCAGTATCGGGGTAATACATTCCTGATGTGTCTTGGTTTTTGTGTCATGACTATCTTCGTTCAGTGGTTTTGTGCCTTTCTTTTCTTCAAAAGACCATTACGAAAAAATGTCCCAATCACCAATGGTTATATAATTCTTTATAGTATTGCTATTGAGTTGGCAATGGCAATCTCTATGACGCTCTATGCTGCTTTCTTCTTCCAGATGCCATTAACATGGCGGCTATTTAGTATATTCTTTTATTGGACTTTCCTTGTTTGGGTAATCGTTACAGCTATTTTTACGTTGGTAAACTATAACCGTATGTTGAATAGTAGACTGGAAGAAATGATAAAGAAGACTACGGATGAACAGGAGGATATCCTTATCACGCTGCATGATCAGAACCTGCGTGGAACCGACCTCACGTTGCCTATTAACAATCTACTCTATATCGAAGCTCGAAAAAACAATGTCTGCGTATGTTATCTAAAAGAAGGTAAGATACAAAAAACCGAACTTCGTTCTACGTTGACAGCCTTGAAAGATGACCTCCCTTACGATAATATCTTTCAGTGTCACCGTTCCTTCCTTGTGAATATCAATAACATCTCTTCTGCAAAAGGTAATTCCAACGGTTATCAGCTGCGCCTTTCAGGTTGTGATGACTTCATTCCAGTCTCCCGCACCTTTGTTCCTGGTCTTCGCCACTTCGTTGGTTAATGTCTATCCATTAGTATGTTCTTCCGTCTTCTACAAGTAACTTATTCCCTTATCAATAGATGTTTGTAAACTATTTTCATGCACCTCAAAAATCAATCCATGCTCTTTTTGGGCTTCTAAAAGACGCCTAATTGACTTGCAAAAGATGCCCTTTTGAGGTCCAACTAACGCCCTTTTGAAGTCCAATTAAGCACCTTTTTGTTTTTGCTAATTTATAACTAATTGATTTACTGTTGGTTGCAGACTTGCTTTTTTTAAGCGTGGTTTTATCCTTATTTATAGCTAGTTTTTCTTGAAATAATGTAATGATTTTTTTCAAGTAGTTATCTTTTGAATTATTAAAGTAAATAAGCGGCTCTGTGTCGGCGGATGATAATAGAATAGAAAGCTGAGAAACTTAGCTATGCTTTTTGTTTAATGAGCAACTTAGGTTTTTCTGTCAAAGGTATACGAAAAGTATTCATACATTTAACGGAAAAAAACTATTTGTATTGATTAATATGATGTGGCTGTTAGCAAAAATTACTTGCTTCATCCCATAAGGAATGATATTATAGCAAAAATCAGACTCTTTAATAAATATTTTTTTCAGAAAGATATTTGTCAAATGCTTGTATCTGCCTTTAGACCTTCTTCCTGATTACGTACGCCACTGATAGCGAAGATATATTTTTTTCTGTTTTTTTATCTCTGTTGTAATTCAGCTTGTATAGTGCTTCTTCTATGTCTTTTTCTGTAAGTAAACCTTTGCATAGAAATTATATTTTTTCCCCTTTATCACTGAATAGAAATCATGAAAATCAACTGATATTATCCAATGAATTTCGAGTAAGTTACGAATACAATATAAAAAAACGACTTTATTTCTTCATAAGTATTACTACCATTTGGAAACGAAAAGAATTGCGTCAAACATTTCTTTTTCAACAACTTCAAATATGTCTGAAGTTTGTAGAAGGACTATCTTTTGTCTATTATTTTTGCCTCAATGAAGACATGTTCAGATGTTTCAAATTATCCTCTGAAGACGCCAATATTATACTCAAAAGAGGTGTGTCATCATCCTCCGAACAGGATATTCCATCGAGTCTAAGCCTCTCGACAATTTGTTCACCATCCTTGTCAGTAGATATTAGTCTTACAAACCACATGAATTCTTCTTCCATAACAATCAGAATTTATTTCTTAACTATTTTTATTTTACAGGTCAAATGCTGCGTAATATATTGCCACCTGCCCTTTCAAAGACTTGTTTTGTACAAATAAGATTTTTACAATCTTTAGTATTATAACACGATAGTAATCTCTGTAACCTATCTTTTTGTTTCTCGTCTAAAGCACGAGAATCTTTATTAAGAACAACCAACAAAATGAGACGACTCATTTGTGGAATCATATTGTATTGCCCTATTATATTGCAAAAGTAATCAATATCAGGCTCATCGAAAGAATAAGATGGTATAATTGAGGTTTTAAAAGCTGTAGAAAAGAACATATCACATAAATCCTTAATACTGATATCCGTTTCTTTCAGCGTTCTAAAAGAGAGAAATGAAATTATAAAATTAGAAATAACAACCATTCGCTCATAATGAAGTCTCATTAATTCTTTACGAAACGCCTGCTTACGCTTGCTCCGATTACCCTTACTTATGAAGACTTCATCAGTCGCCATTTCTCTAAGTTTTTCCTTTACATTTGATGGTAATTGAATAAATGAAGGGACAACACCACCAAACTTTTGGATGAGTGTCCTATTATATTCTAATTCTTTACAGGAGTCATAACCAAACATATCTCTAAAGCACTCTTCTTCAGTTTCTGGTGTAAATCCATAAAATGAAGAATGCCACAAACAACAAGCTGCAATTTCTGGTAACGAAGCCTTTACCTTTTTATCTATAACAATCTCTTTTGCAAGAGCACATTCCCATACTTCTCCTTCCAAAGAGTAGGCAGTAAGATATGTTTCGCATCTTCTTCATCTAACACAATGGTAATTTCTCCATTATCAGCATTAGTATGACTTTTAGATCCTATCATACGTAACATATCATAGTGTACCTTCATCCAGCCCATAGAGGATTTTAATGAAGGATACATTTTATATAGCCATGGTTCTATCTCTGAGAAAGATACGCTTTCAAGTAATTCTTTATAAACTATCTTATTATCTTAATTATTCGATTTGTTTCCCAAGCCTCTCTTAAAGAGTAGCATAATACACATGGTATCGTTTCCAATATGTTCAGTTACTATATTTTTATAAATTAGACATCTAACAACTCAAATAGGGATATCTATTTCCTCTATAACCTTCTGTTCTATATCTTTCTCAGTACTACCAAATTCCGTAAGATTTCGATAGCCAAGCCATCCTTTACGGCTTTTATATCCTTTTTCTTTTAGCTTTTCTATGACAACACCATCTTTTGGATTGATTTGAAGAGTCTTATATTTATCTTCATAAGCTTGACGAACTAAAATACTACCCGTAGCAATTGTAATTCCATATTGGGCATTTTCATCTTTGCGTATCCTATTTCCATTATTGTAAATGTCGGATTTTACCCTTTCGAGAATAGACTGTTCTATACTTTTTATATCAATATTGTTTTTTTTAGAAGCAGGTTTCTTCTCTTTTAAACGCTTATGATATGCTTGAATTTCATTTATACAGAAAGACTCCAAGCTATTAAGGTCTATCTCTTCAATACTTTTATAATTAAAGACATAAGAAAAGAATTTTGCAATTAAAGTTCTTTCCTCTGTAGTTAGGAACGCACCAGGGTGGGGAATTCCAAAACATGGTATACCATCGAATGTACCCATATATATATGCGCCATTATAGGATTTTGCTTTTTATCATACTTGAAAGAAAAGCCATCTATCGAAATCGAAGCTAATCTGTTGAACGCCTTCCTTCCGCTTAACCATACAATCATTTTAGGCTTAATTCTTCTAACTAAATCTATAGTCTGTGGAAATGTAGCCTTTAGCAATGATTGGCTCAGTTCATTCTCCTTAACAGTGTTGAAGAAAGAGGCATTTGTTAGAACAAATCTACTTTCATTGTCAAGAATATTAGGCTCCTCAACATCTTTAAAGAATCTCTTTAAATTCATAAAATAACGCCAAGTGTGACGACGACTCCAGTTTGTACAGTTCCCATACTTGGGATCTCTACCGAAGTTCCCTGATATAAGTTGTTCAGCTGTCATTCCTGTAGCCGAGCTTATTCCCCAATTTGGATTCTCTATCATTTGATGATAAGTACCACCAGACCCTGGATTAATACCCGCTATTAAAATATCAACAGAATTTACTCCTATAATTTTGTTTAAGTCAGATTGAGTATAGAATGCAGGAGTATTTTTCTCTACCACGTTCGTCTGCTATCTTATTGTACAGCTGAACCGTTTTTCTCCCCATAGCAATAATTCTTCTTTTGTCATATTTTAAGCAATTATGTACTCTCAATTATAATGATTCAATTTTGCCACCTATTCTAAAATATTGAGTTTTTTTACAAGATAAGCATAACGCCTCTTATTTTTTTCAACGATGTCATTGTGTCTCTGAAGCAACATGCTACAAAATTAACATTTTTATTTTTATTATTAGGTAATAAACGTGGATAAAATTTGGTTTATCCATTTATATAAAGGTTATCCACTCTATTCTTCTCTGCCTATTGTAAAAGCAATTCCTTTAGAATTGAGTTTCCTGTCATTCCTGTCATTCGTCATAATGACTTAACTTGTTAATTTACAGTGTGGTTATGCGAATTGTTAAAAGTGACAGCAAACTAAAATTAAACTAATTCTTGTAATAATGAGTAGTGTGTGTCTTCTTACTTTAGTCAGAAATATTAGATCATTCTCTTAACTATACAACGAACTAAGCATGTTAGTTATTCGTCCCAAAAGATAGTATTTCAGCGGACTGGATAGTTATCTAAACCACTTTTTTTGCTGTCTGTCCCTATTATTTGGAGGTAATCAAAAGCTTTGATACATTTGCGACAGAAATCAATGTTTCACTTATCAAAATCAAGGCTTATGAAAACTTTAATTTCAAAAATCGTCGTTATCGTTGCTCTTATGTGCGCAACCAGTATGAATGCACAGAACAACAATCAGTTCGATGCACAGTTAAAAACCATTTTAAGTAACGTCAAGGCAGACGAAGCTACATCTATTGTAAAGGGAATGGATGAATTGAAGCGTATGGAAATTCAGTACCCTGATGCTTGGCTCCCTACCTATTACCGTGTGTTCTATGCCCTTCAGTATGCTGCTCGCTCTCCACAGCGTGATTATTCCTCCTTATTCTTAGATGCGGTGAAGGCTGATCTTGAGGCAATGCAGACAAAAAAGGGAGTTGATCGTTCAGAACAGTTTACGTTGAAGGGGTTTTATTATGCAGCACTCATCGCACAGAACCCATCAGTGAATGGTAAACTTTATTACATTGATGCAATCTGTTATTACAAGTCAGCTATTGGTATTAACCCATCTAATCCTCGTCCTCGTGTTCTCCTTTATATCTTTTTTGAGAAGATGAGTAAGAAAACTGGGCGTCCAAGTATGAATACTCCAAAGGATTTAGAAACCATCAAAGAACTCTTTGCTAAGGAAAAGCAGAATGGTATGCAGCTAGCTTGGGGACGTAATCTGATAGACTATTTTAAGTTGAAGTAATGTTCTAAAAGGACTTAATTAGTAAGTGTAAGGGGGCGTATAAGGGTACGCTCCCTATCTTTGTAATGCCTTTGTAGAGTTTAGGAACTATGCTAATTGATGCTATAATTTATCATGTTGAGTTTATAAAACAGAAGATAACGGGTATAGATTTGCTCTCTTTAAGAAAAAAATGTATCTTTGAAGCCTAAAAACAGATATTATTGAAAACAAAAGACAGATTTAACTATAACAGCTATAGTTATTGTTTGAATAATCCTCTCAAATATGCCGATCCTAGTGGTGATGTATTTGTCCTTGACGATTTTATCGCAATAACTGCAATGGGTGCAATGATGGGTGCCATGAATGCAGCTATGTCAGACAAAACAATATGGAAAGGGGCTTTATTAGGTGCAGCTAGTGCTGCCGCTACTTATGGAATAGGCTCAATTTTTAATGGCGTTGGAACTTTTGGACATGAACTATTGAGAGCTGGTGCACATGGCTTATCTAGTGGTGTCCAAAAGGTTGGAGAATGGTGAATATATTTATAATATAGGTCGGATTCATGGAATATAAAAGAAAAATTTTTCCTGAGGAAGTAGCTCTTATTGCCTTTCTAGCGTCTAAAGCTCAATTCCAATTAGAAAGTAATTGGGAAAATAAATTTATCGCTTATCCTCTCACAAAAGAGAAAATAGGCAGTATTGGGCTTTTAAAAAATAACCAGAAATATACTCGAAGACAAAGTAGAGTTCTTTCATGTTGCAAGTTTCATGATGTTGATAATGTTGAAGTAGCGGTTTATCTTTTAATAGATTCTAATGATACGCTCTATGAATTAGATTTTTGGAAGGTAGATGATTCAGAAATTTGCCATATTCCTTCCGTAGACTCTATGGAGGATATCCCGCAGATATAATCAGACAGCAATAATTTCAAATGTTCCACATGAAAAACCTTTAGAGTCTGTATATCTAGAGTTCGGAATATTTTTTTGTTTGGAAGATCTGTAATAGAAGGAGCATTTCAAGGATTTTGGACTGTATTAAAGTATGAAACGGGAGGATGGAAGCAATGGGTTAGGTTAGGAAATTCTTATTCTAAGAGTGGAGACTTTCAAACAAAATCTCTTCTCTGGGGGGCATCACCATATTACACAAAAAGATAGGTAATCCTACTTTTAAGAAACATAAATCAAAATTTGAGAAATACAAAATTTCCTTATGACAATTGGCGCACTGCTGATCCAGGACATATTCATTATAAATGGCGATTAAATGATGAAGACTCATGGCATTGGTTTCGTTAAATATTAAGTAGTACAAATTTATGAAATATTTTTATTTTTAAAGTGGTCATCAGAAAAAGCAGAACAATAAAACAAAACGAAGCTTATGGTGTCGTTTGCTGCATAAGATGATCGTTCAACTCAGTGCAAATCCTGATTTTGATGATAAAAATAGAGGATGTTACTCTATGGTTTATTGAATATGACGATGTGGTAAATCATATTGCAAACAGAGAAATTGGATTTGCTAAAGATGGTAGGATTATTGTAAAAATGCCAGACGATAGAAATTATGGTTATTGGCTGGATACAAATTGCGAATTGGAAGATTTCAAAAAGATGGGTATAAATATGATAACCGAAAAAGAATTTAACGACTTATGGAATTCGGTCTATTACGATAGAGAAGCAAAAGAATTCAAGCAGACTGTTATCAAAAATGGAGACTAAAGAATGTATGCAATCTTGCCTTCACGGACATTTTGGGCAGCATCCTTTACGTTATGGATGAGAAGGGCACGAAAGTCTTCGATGCTTCATACGATGCGTGGGGGTAAGCAGACGGAAACGCTCAATACCATTGGGCCTGCACTGTGGTTGCATGGGGCATGAGATGCTGAATGAGTTCAACCTCATCAATATGAACGGCCGTGTCTATGATCCTGTACTCGGCCGATTCCTAAGCCCTGATAAATACGTACAGGAAGGTGACAATAGCCAGAACTATAACAGCTATAGTTATTGTCTGAATAATCCTCTCAAATATGCCGATCCTAGTGGTGATGTATTTGTCCTTGACGATTTATCGCAATAACTGCAATGGGAGCAATGATGGGTGCCATGAATGCAGCTATGTCAGACAAGTCCATATGGAAAGGGGCTTTATTAGGTGCAGATAGTGCTGCCGCTACTTATGGAATAGGCTCAATTTTTAATGGCGTTGGAACTTCTGGACATGAACTGTTGAGAGCTGGTGCACATGGCTTATCTAGTGGTGTCTTTAATGCTTTAAATGGAGATAATTTCTGGAATGGATTAATTTCAGGGGCAGCTTCTTCAGGAATAGGGTCTTATGCACAAAGCGTTAACTTGAACTCTGGACTTATGGTAGCTTCCACTACGGCAATGGGTGGAATCGTTGCATGGGCTACAGGCGGAGATTTCCTGCAAGGGGCTTTGCAGGGGATGAGTATAGGTTTGTTTAACCATTCAATGCATGACGACCCACCATCTGGAAGTAATCAACAGGAAGACCAAGACTTTCCAAATATGTTACCAGAGGTTGTTGTAACAGCAAAACGACACTCGGTAGCAGCAACGGTTATAACAAGAATCGTGTATATTGCGTCTTTTGTTAATAAATATAGGACTGCAGGAACGTATACGATGTATAATGGCAATAAGGAAGTATTTTCATGTCCTGCAGTTAGTGGAGCTGGAAACTATGCTTGTTACTCTATACCAAGTGGTGATTGGCGTGTTGTAGCTATTAATGATAGAAACGAAGCAAAGTTTTCCAATCATGGCGTTGGATTTACTGCCAATGTCTCTCCAGATCCTTTCTATGATAAACGTGCAGGGCGAAATCGTGTAAATATTAGAATTCATCCAGCCCGTTCGGAAGGAACCGAGGGATGCATTGGTTTAAGAACAAATAAAATTCAGCTGACAAGGGCAAGATATCTCATTAGAAATTCTCTTAGGAAGGGAGTAACCATAAGGCTTCATGTCCAAATTAATGAGTAGTGTTTCTGTTAACATCTTTAGTTTTTTATTTTTTAAGTACATATAAGTAAAATATTTGATTATGAAAAAGATTTATAACGATAATCCTCTTATCATACATGTGTTTCTTTTCTATGTATGCGCAGCACTCAGCTAAGGATTGTTTATATGATCTTTATAAAGTTCTTAGTACGTGTCATAATAAAGATTACATTGGGATAGGAGACTGTAATTATTCTATTAGCTCCCTTTACCAAGGAAAGAATGAGCGAATATTTTTTGATGCGATAAAAAATGCGTGTATATTTAGCTATGGCAACCCCCTTGACTCTGTTGTAGAAGTCAATTTAGGGAATAAAGTACTATATTTTATGGTGAATACAGAATCACCTCGTAGCTTTAAATATTCTGATATTAATTCTATATATGATGGAAATGGGCTCAGTCTTGTAGATAGAGATGATTATATGAAATTTCCAGCGATTATTAATGACTCTGACGGCTTTACTTACGTTAGAGAGGGGCCTTCTAAAAAGTATAGGGTTAAATGTAAAATATTGAAAAATGATATTTTTTTGTATACGCCTGTTTTAGACGGAGATTGGTATAGGGCCTACTCTAAAAATGGTAGTGCATACCTTGGATATGTATATCGCAAACGGATTCTACCTTATGATAAATGTCCTATTAATATAAAAAAAGAAAATGGAGAAAAATTATGTTTGACTAAGTATCCCATATTTTTTTGATGTTTGTAATTAAGTCAAAGAATATGGCTTTTAGTAATAAATACCACGAGGGTTTGTTTTTAGTATACCCTCGTGGATAATACTGTAAAAGGCAAAAAGCAATCTATGTTCTAAAAAGGCAAGGTCTGTATTGCTCCTATATAATAAACCTGTTATTACCCGTTTTACTCGTTGGAGTCAGCGAGGTGAACTGAATAGTTACGATAATAAACGTTGATAAAATTTGTTTTTTATTTTTATATAGAGGTTATCCACTCTATTCTTCTCTGTCTATCGTAAGGTAATTCTTTTTAGAATTGAGTTTCCTGTCATTCCTGTCATTCATTATGATGACTTAACTTGTTAAATTACAGTAGGGTTATGTGAATTGTTAGAAGTGACAGCAAACTAAAATTAAAAATTATTCTTGTAATAATGAGTAGTGTGTGTCTTCTTACTTTAGTCAGAAATATTAGATTATTCTCTTAACTATACAACGAACTAAGCATGTTAGTTATTCGTCCCAAAAGATAGTATTTCAGCGGACTGGATAGTTATCTAAACCACTTTTTTACCGTCTGTCCCTATTATTTGGAGGCAATCAAAAGCTTTGATACATTTGCGACAGAAATCAATGTTTCACTTATCAAAATCAAGGCTTATGAAAACTTTAATTTCAAAAATCGTCGTTATCGTTGCCCTTATGTGCGCAACCAGTATGAATGCACAGAACAATAATCAGTTCGATGCACAGTTAAAAACCACTTTAAGTAACGTCAAGGCAGACGAAGCTACATCTATTGTAAAGGGAATGGATGAATTGAAGCGTATGGAAATCCAGTATCCTGATGCTTGGCTCCCTACCTATTATCGTGTGTTCTATGCCCTTCAGTATGCTGCTCGCTCTCCACAGAGTGATTATTCCTCCTTATTCTTAGATGCAGTGAAGGCTGATCTTGAGGCATTGCAGACAAAAAGGGAGTTGATCGTTCAGAACAGTTTACGTTGAAGGGGTTTTATTATGCAGCACTCATCGCACAGAATCCATCAGTGAATGGTAAACTTTATTACATTGATGCAATCTGTTATTACAAGTCAGCTATTGGTATTAACCCATCTAATCCTCGTCCTCGTGTTCTCCTTTATATCTTTTTTGAGAAGATGAGTAAGGAGACTGGGCATCCAAGTATGAATACTCCAAAGGATTTAGAAACCATCAAAGAACTCTTTGCTAAGGAAAAGCAGAATGGTATGCAGCTAGCTTGGGGACGTAATCTGATAGACTATTTTAAGTTGCAGTAATGTTCTAAAAGGACTTAATTAGTAAGTGTAAGGGGGTGTGTCAAAATGCAAATATCATTTTGATAATCTTACAGTTTGAAACAATCCAATAAAAAATGACCATTTCTATACTCGATTTTAAGTAAAGAAATGGTCTTTTTCTTTCTTTTAGAAGAATCCTACTTATAGATTGAAAGTTGTCAAGTTATTAATTTGCATTTTGACACACCCTCTATCTTTGTAATGCCTTTGTAGAGTTTAGGAATTATGCTAATTGATGCTATAATTTATCATGTTGAGTTTATAAAACAGAAGATAACGGGTATAGATTTGCTCTCTTTAAGAAAAAAAAATGTATCTTTGAAGCTTAAAAACAGATATTATTGAAAACAAAAGACAGATTTAACTATGGCGAATTTATTGGACGAAGTTACAGGACCTGTGAATGATGCTGGTCGTGACGTGCATGTAATAGACAAGCAACTCCCTGTTGAAGTTGGTTTTGGTTCAACCCTTTTCCAGATTGCTTTGTGGGTAGTTGGTCCGGTGTTGGTATTGTTATTTGTACTGTTATTGGGTAGTACGATGACAAATCCATTGCTTGTTGGTGTTGTAGGCTGTCTGGTGGGAATTCTTCCTGGTGTTATCTTTATCTTTATGAAGATATCAGCACGTAACTATTTCCAGAAGTTAGAGCAGCGTATTCAGGCAGAGGCGTCTAATATTGATAACTATTTGGAACAGCGTGTACAGATACTCCAGAACGTAGTTGGACTGGTAGAGCGTGCTATCGACCTTGATAAAGACGTGATGAAAGCCGTTGCAGCCCTTCGTAGTGGTGGTGTGAACGAAGGAAATAGAAGTGATGTGAATGCACAAGTAAACACAGCCTTCGGTCGACTCTTTCCACAGGTTGAGGCTTATCCAGAGTTGAAAGCACACAATGCCATTGCTGATGCGATGCAACAGAATAACTACTTGCAGCGTGAGATTACGGCAGCTCGTACTGTATATAACAGCCGTGTGACACAATGGAATACTGACATCTTTTCTTGGCCAACAAAGATGATAGTTGCTGCTCAGCAGGGTTACACAACTCGCATACCATTTACTGCAACAGCAGAGACACGTGAGGCAGCAAGAGGTAAGTTCTTCTAAGACAACAGAAGTAAATGGTAGAGGATATCTATGATCCACTAAACGAATACATCAGCACCTTCAAAGATAAGTTCAAGAAGGTGGCTGATGAAACCTTTAATGCACTTGCTGACGAGGCTCAGATTGATGTTGAGCTAATCGTGAGACGTGTCGACAAATCTATGCAGGTGAGAAGCAACTCACGGATGTGTCTGGTCGTATCACGATGTGGACTATCCTATGTGTCATTCTATGGATAGCTGTGGTGGCTGGTGCTGCTGTTGTTTATGTGAAGTGGAATGAGTTTCCGATGGAATATCTTTTGATGATAGGCGGTGGAGCAGCTTTGTCGCTTGTCTTCCTATTGCTAAAGGTACATCCTGCATTGAAGTCCTTACGTACTCAGCACAATGAATTAGACAATAAGGTGAAAACTTTGAAAGAGCAGGCATGGAATCAGATGGCTGCTCTGAATAGGCTTTACGACTGGGATGTCTTTACCCGTATGATGTCAAAGACGGTTCCAAGATTAGAGTTCGACCCTTATTTTACGACACAACGACTGGCAGACCTTCGTAAAACATACGGATGGAACGACTCCTTTAATGCTGAGCGTTCGGTGCTTTATTCCCATTCTGGGCTTATCAATGGTAACCCTTTCGTAATCTGTCGAACACGAAAGATGGAGATGGGAGAGAAGACTTATCATGGTCAGAAAACTATATTCTGGACAACGACAGAGCGAGGACCAGATGGAAAGATGCGTACCGTGTCTCATTCGGAAACCTTGCATGCCAGTGTAACTGCCCCCTATCCTAATTACTTTGAACGTACTCGGCTCATCTACGGCAATACAGCTGCACCCGACTTGACTTTCTATCGTAAGCCAAGTGGATTGGCTGGAAGGAAGATTCATTGCGTTATAAATGGGATCGGTTTAAGTTGAGGCGTAAAGCGCGTAATCTTGATAGTGATGACTTTGCTATGTTGACCAACGAAGAGTTTGAGGTTGCGTTCAATACGAGTAATCGTAATAACAATCAGCAATATGCTTTACTCTTCACGCCATTGGCACAACAGAGTATGATGGCATTGCTAATGGACGAGAAAGAGGGCTATGGTGATGACTTTGATTTCGATAAGCATTACATGATAAACACTATCATACCAGAACATCTACAAGTGTTAGACCTCGATATGAATCCTGCTCAGTATCGTAGTTTTGACTTTGAGAAGGCTAAGAAAGACTTTTACGAAATCAATGCGAGATACTTTCGTGCCATCTACTTTAGTTTCGCTCCCTTGTTGTGTGTACCGATGTATCAGCAGATACGACCACAGAAGGATATTTACGGACATGACATGGAACAGAAGAGTTCGTTCTGGGAACATGAAGCATTGGCCAACTTCTGGGGACAGGAGCATTTCCAGCATCCTAATTGTGTGACTCCTTGTATTATGAAGACTTCTTCTGCAGCACAAAGGGGATGGCAGTACGCTGATTAACGTGACAGCTTACGGCTTCCGTTCAGAACGTCGTATGTCTTATATTAGTAAATATGGCGGTGATGGTTCATGGCATGATGTACCAGTGGAGTGGTATGAGTTTTTATCCGTTGAGGGCAATGGCCGAATTATGATGCAAGAGGATAATCATCAAAATGATACTGATATGAGTCAGAAACAGCGTATGAGCCATATCAGTGACGTCTTACAGAAATCACACTTAGATGTTTATAGAAGGCATATCGCATCTAAGATATAAGCAGAGAAAGCAAGAATGAATAGCAAAGGACGATAGAAGTATTTCGCTTTTATCGTCCTTTGTTTATGTAAGGGGAGTCTTGAGTAGAAGTGAAGCGCTTGCCTTAGATTCGATAATATATTCGAGAACAAGCATACACATAAACTTTCTAATGCTGACTGCTATTTTTGAAGCAGTTGAAGAGCATAAGACAATTGAGTATCTTTCCCTGATAAGAAGTCATTAACTTTCATTGGTACCAAATAGTTCGGGCTTATTCCTTTCCCTTCTAATGGGAAACCCTTGGGAGAAGAACCTGACGAATGTCCTACAGGAAGTCGATAGAATATTCCGTGTGAAGTCTTAAAAAGACAAATAACACCACCTGTATCACCAGCTGAAGATGTACCAACCAACACGGCATCACCACTTTCTTTCATTGTAATGAGAAAAGTCTCAGCGGAAGAACAGGAGTAATTACCCATCAAGATGATTACTTTTCCCTTATAGCTGTTAGTGGAAGGAGAAATTGTAGATCCATTCCAATTACGTCGTTTACCTTTTATTAAATTCTGCGCAATATTATCTCCTATCCAACTGTTGCCTCCCCCATTCTGACGCACATCAACTATCAAGTATGGGAGTTTGCTTAGATGCTTCAAAGCTTTGGTGAATTCAGTGTCAGCATTATCTTGCATGCTTTTCACGTTAATATATCCAACCCTTGAAGAAACCTTTCTCCAAGTTACGTTTTGTTCCTCTGCCTTTGTGGGAACAGACTTAGATTGCAGATGAATGGTGATAGTTATTGGTTTTCCATGGCGAATAATGCCAAGTGTCTTTATAGGACTTGTATAACTACAGAGTATAGTCAAAGCTGATAGTAGATAGCGAGTGGCATCTGTCGAAGCTGAGACATATTTGCTATTATGCATCACCCATTTATTTGTAGATACACCATCAACAGTTACAATCTCGTCTTTATCTTGCAATCCTGCTTTTATAGCAAAGACTGAAGGGTGATTAACAAACACACGATTCTCAATGACTGTGATATTATCCCTTGTATGAACCAAGGATATAGTATGCTTTTCATTATTTGCATGAGTGCATTTCAAATTGGCAAAAGAATTCCATTATAAGTAATGAATAAGCCACTTTCGATTGCATGGTGTCAATTCGTTGAAGACAAGTGGCGTGAATCGAATCAAGGTTGATGTGTTTCTTAGTAATATATGGGTATTTCTTTTTTGACCTGTTCGAATATCTCTTCGAAATCACTTCGAAGTCTTTTTGGATTAACAGGTATCTTGTCTGCTGTGAATTGTTGAACCTCATCCCAGTCTGCATTCCCATGCGTTGGATACCATCTATTTAGAGCAAACACTGCAAATATAGATACTATTAATCCAAAGGTAACAATCATCAATACAACAGACTTCTTCATAATGCACTTATGTAAAAAGTAATGTAATGCCAAATCGGTTCATAAGAGAAGCTTTTGATTGGTCATAGACTTCCTTTTTGAAGCTAAAATATGAGTTGTAAGTGCTTCATACGTTAGACGAAAGGATTTATGAAAATCAGCTTCTATATATCTCTAATGAACCGATTTGAAGATTTATAGAGTATCTTTATAACTTCTCACCATAGCACAAGTCACCAGCATCACCGAAGCCAGGAACAATGTACTTATGCTCATTCAATCCTTCATCAATAGCTGCACACCAAATAGTTGTTGAGTCTTCTGGAAAAGTTTTACGGATATGTGCGATACCTTCTGGTGTAGCCAGCAAGCAGGCAACATGTACATGACGAGGATTTCCCTTTGAGAGGATAGCTTTGTAGCCAAGTTCCATAGAACCACCAGTAGCCAACATTGGGTCAGCGATGATAAGTGTCTTACCATTGATGTCTGGTGTAGCAAGATATTCAACATGAATACCCACCTCATGATGTTCTGCATCCGTATATTCGCGATAAGCACTAACGAAAGCATTACCAGCATGGTCGAATATGTTAAGGAAACCGTTATGGAAAGGCAATCCAGCACGGAAAATAGTAGCCAAAACAATCTTGTCGGTTGGTACATTAACCTGAGCCGTACCTAATGGAGTAACAACATCCTTTGGTTCGTAGTTCAATGTTTTAGAAATTTCAAAAGCTTCGAACTCTCCGATACGCATAACATTGTTGCGGAAGAGCAAACGATTCTTCTGATAATCCTTATCACGGATTTCTGCTAAATACTGATTGATGATAGAGTTCTGCTCCGAAAAATTAATGATGTCCATTTTTCTATCTTAGGTGTTATAGACAAGCAAGTTAGCAACCTGCTCTACAAAATTTCGGCAAAAGTAAGAAATAAATCTGAGGTTTTGCTAAGTCTGATTTGCAAATATAGTCACGCTTGTTGTTTTTTTTATTTCTTTAACCTTCTGAGTAAATACTTTGATACTTTTTCTTCGCTATTTTTTGTTTGAACTTAATAATTATATTACCTTTGCGGTGTCTTTGTAAATAAGACACAAAAAAGAGTCTAAATCAATTTTCAACTAAATACATTTATAAGAAATGGCAAAGTTTGATAAGAGCGTACTTGAGAAGTACGGTATTACAGGTACAACAGAAGTTGTTTACAATCCCATCTTACGACGTATTGTTCGAAGAGGAGACAAAAGAAAGCCTTCAGGGTTATGAAAGAGGTCAGGTTACTGAGCTTGGCGCAGTAAACGTAATGACTGGTATTTACACTGGTCGTTCTCCTAAGGATAAGTTCATCGTTGATGATGAGAATTCTCACGATACAGTATGGTGGGATTCTGAGGAATACCACAATGACAACCACCGTGCTTCTAAGGAGGCTTGGACAGTTGTTAAGGATATCGCTAAGAAGGAGTTGTCTAACAAGCGTCTTTTTCGTTGTTGACGGTTTCTGCGGTACACACGCTGACACACGTATGAAGATTCGTTTCATCGTTGAGGTTGCTTGGCAGGCTCACTTTGTAACAAATATGTTCATCCGTCCTACAAGCGAGGCTGACCTCGAGCAGGAGCCAGACTTCATCGTTTACAACGCTTCTAAGGCTAAGGTTGAGAACTGGAAGGAACTCGGTCTTAACTCAGAGACTTGCGTTATGTTCAACGTAACAACTAAGGAGCAGGTAATCGTTAACACATGGTATGGTGGTGAGATGAAGAAGGGTATGTTCTCTATGATGAACTACTTCTTGCCATTGAAGGGTATGGCTTCTATGCACTGCTCTGCTAACACTGACATGAACGGTGAGAACACAGCTATCTTCTTCGGTCTTTCTGGTACAGGTAAGACTACTCTCTCTACCGATCCAAAGCGTAAGCTTATCGGTGATGACGAGCACGGTTGGGATGACAATGGTGTCTTCAACTATGAGGGTGGTTGTTATGCTAAGGTTATTAACCTTGATAAGGAGTCTGAGCCAGATATCTACAAGGCTATCAAGCGTGACGCTCTCCTCGAGAACGTAACTGTTGATGCTAACGGTAAGATCGACTTCAACGATAAGAGCGTAACTGAGAATACTCGTGTTTCTTATCCTATCTACCACATTGAGAACATCCAGGCTCCTGTATCTCAGGGTCCAGATGCTAAGCAGGTAATCTTCTTGTCAGCTGACGCTTTCGGTGTATTGCCTCCAGTATCTATCTTGGATTCAGAGCAGACTAAGTACTACTTCCTCTCTGGTTTCACAGCTAAGTTAGCTGGTACAGAGCGTGGTATCACTGAGCCTACTCCAACATTCTCTGCTTGCTTCGGTCAGGCATTCTTGGAGCTCCACCCAACAAAGTATGCTGAGGAGTTGGTTAAGAAGATGGAGAAGAGCGGTGCTAAGGCTTACTTGGTTAACACTGGTTGGAATGGTACTGGCAAGCGTATCTCTATTAAGGATACACGTGGTATCATCGATGCTATCTTGAACCACTCTATCGATACTGCTCCAACAAAGCAGATTCCTTACTTCAACTTCACTGTTCCTACACAGCTCGAAGGTGTTGCAACTGATATCCTCGATCCACGTGACACTTACGCTGATGCAGCTCAGTGGGATGAGAAGGCTAAGGACCTCGCAGCTCGTTTCATCAAGAACTTCAAGAAGTACGAGACAAACGAGGCTGGTAAGGCTCTCGTAGCAGCTGGTCCACAGCTCTAATTCTTTCGGAATATTTCTGAATAGATAATAATAGCTCCCATCCGTAGCAATACGGGTGGGAGTTTTTGTTTGTTCTGCTGTAATATAGAATAATAAGACTGATAATTTTAGGTAGAAATATTACGTATTATTACTACAGTAATTTTAATTTTGTTTTGCTGTCACTTTTAACACTTCGTGTAATCGTGCTGGTTATTAGTGAGTTAAGTGGTAGTTTTGAGTGACAGGAGTGACAGCAAAGTTTGTTTTGGTAAGATTATGTTCTGTCTCTTATGATTTAATTATTCATATAGAGAATCCCTTTTAGGACTTTTTGTTCTTCCAAAATATTGAGTGATATGTTAAAGCACTTATATAATAACGCACACGGAGATACAGAGGAGACGGAGCTAAACGCCATGTCGTGGAGGTGCTGATGGCACAATGAGCGACGGAGGGGGTAGCGTACAGATTCCTAATAACTTTTTAGGATAAACGCTTTGTATATAAATTGCTAATAGAACTTGCAAATAATCTCCTTTGCTCTATGCACTGACTGTGCCTCTGTAGACTACCATCAGTATGCTTTAATACTCCTCCGTACCCTCCATTTCTCTGTGTGATATTTCGCCAGAGACCTAAGATTAGGCAGATTATTATTATTCCAAATTTCTGAAGACCCATTTTTTTGTGAACATCCAACCTCCGTTTCCCTCAGTTTCTCAGTATGGTTTATCATGTTGTAGGCTTGCTTTATTGTTTTCATCTGATTATCAAACTTCTAATGGGGATTATGGCGAATGTGTTGAGTAGTCCGCACCACTCGTGTTCAGCCTCCGCACGACCTGTGCGGACGCTCCGCACAAGATGTGCGAAGCATCATTACGTTGACTGAAAGAAGTAGAATGAGCTACGATAGATATTTATTTGATTAGCAGTAGACTATTAAGGAGAATATAATTCCTTAAATGTGTAAACTATTTCGATGTTAATTACTCTATTTTCTTTGTGCTATCAGGTAAGATCTTTCTAAATCTTTGTTCTATATTATTCGTGTCAAGTACCTTTAATTGTTCTTTTGCCATTTTATGGAGAATCTCAAAACGTTGCTTTCTTGATACCCCTTGCTTTATCATTTCAGAATTAGCAGATTCCATATTAGATAATACTACTAACTGGTTGATGCTTGCAGTTTCTCTAAGATTTATTCCTTTAGATGCCAAATTCGGGTTAGCTTGAGCCCATTCTTTTGCTTTACACCCAAAAAGAATTATATTTAACATATCAGCTTCTGTTGCATATATAATCCCATGCTTGATAGCATTAATGTCCATTTTAGGAATAATCACGTTTTTAATAGCATCAGTATGAAGTGTATAATTGGTTTTGGATAGTATTCGCTTTGCATTCCACTCTAACGAAAGCGGATCGCTCTCTTGTTCTTTTAACCGCTGGTATTCCTTTACAATGTAAAGTTGGAATACAGGACTTAGCCACATGCCAAAATTAAAGGCTATATCCTTGTGTGCGTAAGTTCCACCATACCTGCCAGCCTTAGACATAATACCTATCGCATTTGTCTTTTGTATCCATTGCTTTGCGGTTAGAGTAAATGAGTTTAATCCTGCGCTATTTCTAAACCCATCGAATTCGGTGGGATTAAAATTTGGGTTGTAAAGCTGTTCCCATGCTCCCAAATATTCTATTGTGCTTCTTGTGCGTAACCAGTTCTGTAAAAACTACTTTTCGGTATTGTTAGAGTCTTTTTTGCTTCTTATACGATTTTTTCGCAATGAGGACAAATGATGATGTGATGTAATGTAAAAAAAGTAAACAATCAAAGATGCAGAGAAAGTAGAAGAGGATAAGGTTTTAAGTCGAGTAAAGTCGAGTAAAAAAAGTGATAGTACCAGTCGGAAATTTCATGTGAAGGTAAGGAAGATAGCAGAAGTTTATCAGATGTGATTTATTGGTCATTTTTCTTCAAGTTTATCGTTACTTTGGCATTACTTACTAAACAAACTTAAAAAAACGCAGTTATTTTTCGATATTTTACATAATTAACCTCGTTAAAGACGTTGATTCTGAAGAATTCTGATTAAATTTGCAGCTAAATTCAATTATTAGTATCTGATGCGTAATAAGATATATACTCTCGTAGCTTTAATGGTGGCTACTTTGACAATGACATCTTGTCTTAAGGACGACGACGAGAAAAAAATAGTGTAAGTTACAAAGACACGGCTATTTTGAGCTTTTTCTTTGGGACAATTAAAAGCAAGTGCGTGATACCGTTGCCAAGAATGGTAGCGATAGTACTTATACTGGCAACTTCAATGCTGCTAAGGTTAAGTTTTATATTGATCAGGCACAGGGCTTGATTTATAACCCTGACTCTTTGCCATACGGTACAAGCCAGCAAGTGCGTTGGCTAAGATTGTGACAAAGAATAGCGGAACTGTTGTTATCAAGTCAACTACAGAGGAGAAGTTCACTTATTACAGCAGTAATGATTCTATTGACTTCAGCACTCCACGTACTTTCCGTGTTTATTCAAACAAGGGAAGTGAGTACAGAGATTACAAGGTTTCTGTGAATGTTCATAAGCAGAAGGGCAACGTGTTCAGCTGGCAGGCACTGCAAGCGAATAGTAACTTTGCTTCGTTTACAGCAATGAAGGCTGTTAGTGTGGGTAGCAAGGTGTTTGTCTTCGGTGCGAATGGCAGTCAGACTGTTGTTTATGCTGCGTCAAAGGATAATGGTAATAGCTGGACAAAGCTCAGCAAGACCTTCACTGCAAATGCTTATAAGAGTGTGGCAGTACAGGGTACTAAGCTCTTCGTTATTGACAATGGTACGGTTTATAGCTCTACAGATGGCAATAGCTGGACCACAGTGGCTACAAACAGCAGTTTGAAGCAGTTGGTGGCAGCATCGCCAGCAGAGTTGTTTGCTCTTTCAACGTCAGGTACGTTGTTGGCTTCAAAGAACAACGGTGTTACTTGGACTAACGAGTCATTAGATAGCAACGCATCGCTCCTTCCAGTAAGCAATATCAATTCTTCGCTTACAGCAGTTACATCTGACTTGTATCGTGTTCTGCTTGTTGGTACATTGGCAAGCGGCACAAAGAATGCTGCATGGACGAAACTTTCTTATCGTCAGAATGAGCCATGGAGCTATGTAGAGAGTAATGCTGACAAGTTCCAACTCCCTCTTTACAAGAGCCTTTCGGTTGTAAACTATGATAAGGCAGCTCTTGCGTTAGGTCTTAATAGCAGTGGTAAGTTGGCTTCTATGCTTCTCTCTCGTGATGGTGGTATCACATGGAAGAGCGATAAGAGCTTCACTTATCCAACAGACATGCAGGCAGCAAATGCTTTTGCAGCAACAGTTGATAGCGACGAATACCTCTGGGTAATCAGTGGTACAAAGGTTTGGCGTGGTAGACTCAATCGAGTAGGCTGGGCATTGAACCTTAGCCGTTTGGCAGAATAAGCTGTTAAAACAGGACAACAATGAAACGTATCTTCATCAACCTCCTCCTCTTCCTTGCTACTACGCCTCTATGGGCGCAGTCGGATCCGGAGTATAAGATGGAGATTGGTGCCGGTGTCGGTATGATGGGTTACTTAGGCGACTTTAATGAGTCGTTGTTCAAAGACCTACAGCCGATGGGAACGGTACTGGCAAGATATAATCTCAGTCCTTATATGGGATTAAAGATGAACGTATCGTTTGGAAAAATGAAAGGTTCTTCGGCTGATGTCAAGACTTACTATCCACGTTTTGCTTCGGCTCCCTATACATTTGACAATTCATTGGTTGATGTAGGCTTTGCATACGAATATAACTTCCTTCCATACGGTACGGGTCGTGACTATCGTGGTGCACAGCGTTTGTCGCCATACGCAATGATAGGATTGGGTGCCACCTATGTTAATATGAAAGGTGGCGACAGTAAGTCGGTGCTCACAGCAAATCTCCCAATCGGATTGGGTGTGAAGTATAAGGTGAGTGAACGAATGAACGTAGGATTGGAATGGGCGTTACATTTCTCGCTTAGCGATGAGTTAGACGGACAGAAAGACCCCTACGGCATTAAGAGTAGCGGACTCTTTAAGAATACGGACAGCTATTCAACCCTACAACTGACGTTCTCTTATAGTTTCATGGCAAAGTGTAAGACTTGTCATAACGAGGACGAGTAAGGGAAGTTAGTTCCGACCTTAATTATATAAGGTAATGTCTAAAGTGTGCAGACGTATGTGCTGCACTGAATAAAACAAAGGTTTATCTCTTCAAAAGATATGGCAGAAGAATTAGATATGACACGAATACCCCTGCATATTGCTATCACAATGGATGGTAATGGACGTTGGGCAACAGAACGTAATAAGCCACGCTCCTACGGACATCAGGCAGGAGTAGATACCGTTCGTCGCATTACATCTGAATGTGTACGATTGGGTGTGAAGTTTCTCACACTCTATACCTTCTCAACAGAGAACTGGAATCGTCCTACGGATGAGATAGCAGCGTTGATGGGACTTGTGCTTACGTCTTTGGAAGATGAAATCTTCATGAAGAATAATGTGCGTTTCCGTGTTATTGGTGACATGGCACGTCTGCCAGAAGAAGTGCGGAAGAAGTTGTGTGAGACTGAAGAGCATACCGCAAAGAACTCTGCAATGACAATGGTTGTGGCGCTTAGCTACAGTGCACGTTGGGAGATAGCAAAGCAATGAGGGAGATTGTCGCAGAGCATCAGGCAAATAGTACTGAGCCTTTGCGTCCCGAAATGATTACAGAAGAGGTGATTAGTGAGCATTTAGAGACAAACTTTATGCCTGATCCAGACCTCTTGATTAGAACAGGTGGTGAGCTTCGCATCTCCAATTACCTCTTATGGCAGATAGCTTACTCTGAGCTGTATTTCTGTGATACCTATTGGCCTGACTTCGATGAGCAGGATTTGCAGAAAGCCATTGCGAGTTTCCAGAGCAGACAACGTCGCTTTGGAAAGACTGAGAAACAAGTAGAAGAAAACGAAAATAATTAAGTTACGCGATAGATGACTAAAATAAATAAGGTGTTGATGCTCCTTGCACTCTCTGGAGTTTCGCTCACGATGAGTGCACAGCAGAAGATTGTAAACCCAGATATCACATATTCAGGTACTCCTAAGACTTACAAGTTGGCAGGACTGACCGTTACTGGTATTGAGGGCTATGAGGATTATGTCCTCACTGGTATCTCAGGACTCGCTGTTGGACAGGAGTTGGAGGTTCCAGGTACAGCTATCACAGATGCTGTGAAGCGTTATTGGAAGCATGGACTCTTCTCTGATGTTTCCATCTTGGCTGACTCTATTGTGGGAGATAATATCTATCTGAAGATATACCTTGCACCACGTCCTCGTATCTCTACCATTAACTATAATGGATTGAAGAAGACTGAGCGTGAGGATATGGATAAGAAACTCGGTCTTTGAAGGGTGGACAGATTACGCCTAACATGATTGACCGTGCGAAGATACTTGCAAAGAAGTACTTTGAAGACAAGGGTTACAAGAATGCTGAGGTCTTCATTCGTCAGCGTGACGATGTTGCAGCTAAGAATCAGGTTATCCTTGATATCGATGTAGATAAGAAGGAGAAACTGAAGGTGCGCTCTATCATCATTGATGGCGACAACCAGTTGGGCGAAAAGAAGATTAAAGGAACCATGTTTAGCAAGGGTGCCTTTGCTAAAACCCATGAGGCTGGTAAGCTTTCTAATATCTTAAAGTCGAAGAAGTTCACTCCTGAGCGTTGGGCTGAGGATAAGAAGAATCTTATTACAAAGTACAACGAATATGGATATCGTGATGCTATGATTTTGAAGGATAGCGTTTGGAACGTTGATCCGAAGCATGTTAATGTCTATGTAAAGGTAGATGAGGGTAAGAAGTATTATATCCGTAATATCAAATGGGTAGGTAATACTATTTATACAACTGATTATCTGTCACGTCTATTGGACATGAAGAAGGGTGATGTGTATAATCAGACATACTTGAATAAGCGTCTTTCGGTAGATGAGGATGCTGTGAGGAATGCTTATTGGAATAATGGTTATCTCTTTCATAGACTTGACCCAATAGAGATAAATGTAGTTGGTGACTCTATTGATCTTGAGATGCGTATCGTTGAAGGTCAGCAGGCACGAATCAAGCGTGTGGTTATTAATGGTAATGACCGCCTTTACGAGAATGTTGTGCGTCGTGAGTTGCGTACAAAGCCGGGCGATCTTTTCTCTAAGGAAGCACTCCAGCGTTCTGCACGTGAGTTGGCTTCAATGGGACACTTCGACCCAGAAGCAATTAATCCAGAGCCTGTTGCAAACGAAGAGGACGGTACTGTAGATATCAACTATAACCTCAAGCAGAAGTCAAACGACCAAGTTGAGCTTTCACTTGGTTGGGGTCAAACGGGTGTTATTGGTCGTGTCGGTTTGAAGTTGAATAACTTCTCAATGGCAAACCTATTCCGTAAGAATCGTGAGCATCGTGGTATCTTGCCTATCGGTGATGGTGAAACACTTTCATTGGGTGCACAGACCAACGGTACTTACTACCAGTCGTACAATGCACAGTACTCAACCAACTGGTTGGGCGGTAAGCGTCCTATCCAATTCAATGTGGGTATGTCGTATTCAAAGCAGACTGACGTATCAAGCAACTATTATAATAGTGGTTACATGAATAACTATAATAACTATCGTTACGGTTATGGTAATTACAATTACAATAGCTACGAGAACTATTATGACCCAGACAAGTATGTGAAACTCTTGAGTGTCTATGCTGGTTGGGGTAAGCGTCTTAGCTGGCCTGATGACTATTTCACCTTGTCACTCCAGCTACAGTACCAGCGTTACATGTTGCGTAACTGGCGTTACTTCATTATGTCGAATGGTTCAGCGAACAACTTGAACCTTAACATTGCGCTTAATCGTACGTCAACAGACAACCAACTCTTCCCACGCCGTGGTTCTGACTTCTCAGTATCATTGACTATTACTCCACCATGGTCTAAGTGGGATCATAAGGACTATGCTCACTTGGCAACCGATCGCAACTCTCCAACCTACTCACAGGAGCAGCAGAGAAGTATCGTTGGGTTGAGTATCATAAGTGGAAGTTCAAGGCTCGTACCTTTACAGCCCTCACAAGTGGTCAGAAATGTTTTGTCTTGATGACCCGTGTTGAGTTCGGTTTGTTGGGAAGTTACAATAAAAACAAGAAAAGTCCGTTTGAAACCTACTACATGGGTGGTGATGGTATGAGTGGATACTCTACTGGTTACGCTGAGGAGACAGTTGGTCTTCGTGGTTACGAGAATGGTTCACTCACTCCATACGGTGCCGAGGGTTATGCTTACAGCCGTATGTCATTGGAGCTTCGCTATCCATTCCTCTTGGGTAATACAACCATTTATGGTCTTGGATTCGTTGAGGCTGGTAACGCATGGACAGAGACAAGTAAGTTCAATCCATTTGACATGAAGCGTTCTGCTGGTCTTGGTGTTCGTATCTTCCTCCCAATGGTGGGTATGATGGGTATCGACTGGGCTTATGGTTTCGACAAGGTATTTGGTACAAAGGGTGGTAGCCAGTTCCACTTTATCCTTGGGCAAGAATTCTAAGTAGAAGTTAAAGGGTAGAGAAATAACTGCAAGATTGCCCTAAAATAGAATTATTAAAAGAAGAAAAGTGTATGAGAAAATGTATATTAAAGAAAGGTTTAGGAGTAATGTTTCTTCTTTACCTATTTGCTTTCTCACCTTTAACAGCTTCCGCACAGAAGTTTGCACTGATTGATATGGAGTATATCCTCAAGAATGTGCCAGCTTATGAGCGTGCAAATGAGCAGTTGAATCAGGTAAGCAAGAAGTGGCAAGCTGAGGTTGAGGCACTCAACACAGAGGCTTCTACGATGTATAAGAATTATCAGAACGAGGTAGTCTTCCTCTCTCAGGACCAAAAGAAGAAGAAGCAGGAGGCTATCATGGCTAAGGAAAAGCAGGCATCCGACCTCAAACGTAAGTACTTCGGTCCAGAGGGCGAGCTTTTCAAGAAGCGTACCAGTCTGATTACTCCTATACAAGACGAGATTTACAATGCAGTAAAGGATATCTCAGACCAGCGCGGTTATAGTTTAGTTATTGACCGTTCAAGTAATGCTGCTGGTATTATCTATGGTTCGCCAAAGGTAGATATTAGTAATGAGGTGCTGCAGAAGTTAGGATATTCTTATCAGTAAGGGGGAAACTCGGAAAACTAGTTATCCTAGCTGTCCTAGGAATATTATCACCGCAGATAAAAAGCATAATAATAAACAATTAAACAATAAAAAGAAATGAAAAAGTTATTTTTGATGTTGATGCTCTGTGCACCAATGACATTGTTCGCACAGAAGTTTGGTCACCTTGACTCACAGGCTCTCCTCCAGTCACTCCCAGAGGCTACAGCTGTTCAGAGTAAGTTGGAAGCTAAGGGTAAGGAGTATCAGAAGCAGCTCGAAGACATGCAGGCTGAATTGCAGCGTCAGGCAGAGGCATACGACAAGTCTAAGAGCACAATGAACGCTACAAAGCAGGCTGAGACTGAGAAGAGCTTGCAGGATATGTACAACAAGATCCAGCAGACTGCTCAGGACAACCAGAAGGCTTTCAATGAGGAGCAGCAGAAGCAGCTCGGCCCTGTTCTCGAGAGAGTTCGTAACGCTATCGCAGCTGTTGCTAAGGCTGGTAACTATGTTTACATCATGGAGAAGGCAGCTGGTCAGCCATTGTATATCAACGAGGCACTCAGCAAGGATATCACTGCTGAGGTAAAGGCTCAGTTGGCTAAGATGAAGTAAAACATAGCGGGTGCCTTTGCCCCGTGGTTGATTCTCCTTGATTTAGCGGTCTTTTAAGCCCTTGGGATAGGCAAGAATTCCTACTATGGTTCGTCTTTGAGAGTGCATTATGATGATGACTCGAATTTATTTTTCATGATAAAAAAAGAAATTATTTACGTGAAAAAGAAATATTTATTTTCATGAAAGAAAATATTTATCTTCATGAAAAGAATGTAGAAAAGACGGTCAATGGGGTAGGAGATGAGCTTCTCCAATCAATGGACTAACGCTGTTTTAGAGGAGAAAAAAAGGGTGAGGTCACCGCACGGATATATGTTCTTGCGATGACCTCATTTTTGTTTATATATTGAAGAGATAATAAAAGACATAATGAAAAAACTATTCTTTTCCCTCGTTTTTATGCTTTTGCCACTCTTAGCAACGGCACAGCAGAGCGTTCCTGCATTTAAGTTTGCATACTTTAGCTATGATAAGGTGTTGCATGCTATGGCTGACTATGCCACTGCCACACGCAGTTATAACGAGCTGAAGGCAAAGTATGATGCTGAGACAAAGCGTTCGGTAGAGGATTTTAATAACCGTTATGAGGACTTCCTTGACGTACAGCGTAAGTTGGAACCATCTATTCTTCGTAAGCGTCAGGCAGAGTTGGAGGAGTTGATGGACCGCAACATTGCCTTTCGTAAGGAGTCTGAGCGTCTGTTGAAGAAGGCTGAAGGAGATATCTACGCCCCTGTTCACGCAAAGTTGAACAACGCTGTACGTCAGATGGGTAAGGAAAGCGGTTACGCTTTCATTCTGAATACAGATAATAATAGTGTCCCATTCGTTAATACAGCGATGGGAGAAGATGTTACAGAGGCTTTGATAGCTGCCTTGAAATAAAAGAATTTACCCGCAGAAAAGGCTTTGCTTGGGTGGTGCGGATGCTCAGCACAAAGCGTGCTGGGCATCCGCACAGGATGTGCGGGGCGTCTGCACCACTTTGATTGTGGTGATATTGGATGACGATTAATTGTATTTAAAAGACTAATGACAAAGTATTCTAAACAGCCGGGACCTATCGGTATTTTTGATTCTGGGTATGGTGGACTAACTATTCTGCATGGTATTCGTCAGCTACTCCCAGAGTACGACTATCTTTACTTGGGTGATAATGCGCGTGCTCCATACGGTTCACGCTCCTTTGACGTTGTCTACCAGTTCACACGTCAGGCTGTTATGAAACTCTTCGAGCTCGGTTGCCAGTTGGTTATCTTAGGTTGTAACACAGCTTCTGCCAAAGCACTCCGTACGATTCAGCAGAACGATCTACCAAGTCTCGACCCTAATAGAAGAGTGTTGGGCGTAATTCGCCCTACGGCAGAGGTCATCGGCAAGCTTACCCATTCACGTCATGTGGGTGTGTTGGCTACTGAAGGAACCATTAAGAGTAATAGTTATAACCTTGAAATACAAAAACTGTGGGAGGATATAAAGGTGACGGGCGTTCCTTGTCCGCTCTGGGTGCCAATCATTGAGAACAATGAAGCAGACAGTCCCGGTGCTGATTACTTCGTAAAGAAGCGTATCGACCATATCATGCGAGTTGATCCAGAGATTGACACGCTCATTCTTGGCTGTACGCATTATCCTATTCTCATGCCGAAGATACTAAAGCATGTGCCACGTGGGGTACGCATCGTGCCTCAGGGCGAGTATGTAGCGGAGAGTTTGCAAGACTATTTCCGTCGCCACCCTGATATGGATGCACGTTGTACGAAGAATGCCACAGTGAAGTATTACACCACAGAAAACCCAGAAAAGTTTAAAGAAACGGCACGTATCTTCCTGCATGAGCAGGTTAATGTGGAGCATGTAGACTTGGAATAAGCCTGAATAGGCAATAAAACAGCCTGTTGAGTCGTTAGATAAGAACTAAAAAGTAAAAGATGAAGAAGTTATCTATATTGTTTTTTCTGTCAGTTGTTATGATTATGGCAGCCTGCTCTGATGATGATACTTTTACAACATCACGGAACAATCTGCTTTCTTTCTCGACTGACACACTACGACTTGACACCACATTCTCAAATGTTCCGACATCTACTAAGATTTTCTGGGTGTATAATAAGTCGGGCGATGGACTGCGATTAACTAACGTCCGTCTGGCACAAGGTAACCAAACGGGTTTCCGTGTGAATGTAGATGGTGTAGAACTCTCGGCTGCCAATGGCTATCAGGTTGGTGAATTGGAAGTGCGCAACAAGGATAGTATCCAAGTGTTTGTTGAGATGACATCACCTTTTAATAATGCTGCAACACCGCAAGAGGTCGTTGATAATCTTTTGTTCACGCTCGAAAGTGGTGTACAGCAGAAGGTAAACCTACGCGTCTACAGTTGGGACGCAGAGTTGGTAAAGGGTCGTAAGATTACATCCAATACTACTTTGACCAGTACAAAACCGATTGTTTTCCAAGATACATTGAAGGTGGAGGCTGGTGCTACACTGACAATTCCAGCCGGAACAACCGTTTATTTCTCTCAGAAGGCTGCGCTTGATGTTTATGGAACACTTCGTTGTGAAGGTACAGCAGATAATCCTGTGACATTGCGTGGCGATCGTTGGATAAGATGTTTAAGTATCTTCCTTACGACCATGTCAGTGGTCAGTGGCAGGGAGTACGCTTTCGTAAGGATAGTTACGATAATGTTCTTACGCATACGGACATCCATTCTACCTATAATGGTATTCTCTGCGATACAGCGACGGCATCACGTACAAAATTGACGATTGCTAATTCTACTATTCATAATTGTCAGGGTTATGGTTTACAAGCGATAAATAGTAAGGTTGTTGCTTATAACTCACAGTTCTCTAACACGCTGATGGACTGTGCGGCCTTTGTGGGTGGTGAGGTGACTTTGACGCATTGTACCTTCGCACAGTTCTATCCTTTCGATAGTAATCGTGGTGCGGCGTTGAGTTTTGGTAATCATATTGATAACAAGGATTATCCTCTTCAAACCTTCCATGTAGTCAACTCGCTTGTTACGGGATATGCAGATGATTTGCTCATGGGTGGAAACAAGGATGGTGTGACAGCCAACTATCACTTCTATAATTGTATTCTTCGTACGCCAAAGCCTAAGGATTCGGCTTTATTAGCAAGTTTCACAGATGTCACATGGGAGAATAGTAAGGATTATCCTGATGGTGGTTCAAGCAGTTTATACTCGTAGATGGTGACAAACAGAAGTATGATTTCCATCTGAAAAAGGCTGAAAAAGGTGAGAAATATCCTGCGATTGATGCGGGACTCGCCCTCGGCGATACTCGTTTTGCAACTGATCATGATGGTAAGCAGCGTGATAGTAAGCCAGATATCGGCTGTTATGAACTGATTACTAATTAAGGCTATTAGGCTAATAGGGCGTATTAGGCCAATAAGCCTAATAGGGCTAATAAGCCTAATAACCCCCACCACCAATAATAAATATCAATAATGAAAACAATAGACATAAGCATCAAGATTGGTTTTTGCCAACAAGAGGAACTCTCAGAGGCTGATCAGCACCTCATTCAAAGGGCTGTGGAGGCAACAGGTAATAGTTATTCTCCTTATAGCCGCTTCCGTGTTGGAGCTGCGTTGTTACTTGCTGATGGTACAGAAGTTATCGGAGCCAATCAGGAGAATGCTGCTTTCCCATCAGGCTTATGTGCAGAACGCTCAGCTATCTTTGCTGCTCAGTCTGTTTATCCAGACCAAGCTGTCACCACACTTGCCATTGCTGCGGCTAATGAGTATGGTTTGATGCGTGACCCGATAGTTCCTTGTGGAGCCTGTCGGCAAGTTATTTGGAGATAGAAGACCGTTATAAGCAGCCTATTCGTATTCTTCTTTATGGTACGGCAGGCGTATATGTTATCAATAGCGTGAAGGACCTCTTGCCTCTTCAGTTTGTAGGAGAGTCAATGAAGTAGCCCTTTCGCATTTTATCGAATGTATTTATGGAATATTTACCAAAAGACCCAGCAATATTAGTGAGCAGCGTGAATATGCTGTTACGTGATGAAGAGTTTGATACTTTGGAGTCACTTTGTTATAACTTCGATGAAGATATCGAACGACTTAAAGCCTACTTGCGTGAAGCAGGCTATGTATATAGCGAAGAGCAACGCCAGTTTCGACCAATAGGTTTTGATGAATAAATAGATAATAGTAGATAAATAAAGCACGCCATACAATCCTGCATGGCGTGCTTTATTTATATGTTCAATACGATTCCCCACTATTATTCATCGAAGGGAAAGTACTCCTTTCTGTATTTCAGAGCCTTTTAAGACTTGCGACAACCGTCTCTTATATAACTACGGCAGTACCAGAACAGGTGACCATGAGCATAGAACCACCCTGTCCGACAGTCTCATAATCGAGGTCTATACCAACGATAGCGTTAGCACCAAGTGTTTCTGCACGTTGCATCATTTCCTGAATGGAGGTTTCTTTGCCTTCACGCAGCACCTTTTCATAGGCTTCGCTACGTCCACCGATGAAGTCCCTGATGCCAGCAGGAAGTCTTTTATGAAGTTAGCACCGATAATTGTTTCTCCTGTGACAATTCCTTTATACTCTTTGATAGGACGACCTTCAATGGTTGGGGTTGTTGTGATAATCATAATCTTTTGTCAGTATTAATAATATAATTGATATGTAGACTTATTACTTGATGTCTTACAAATACATGACAAAGATAATAAAAATTCTATGTAGACGCATCATGGCTGACAATAATTTTGTAATTTTGCATCATTAAGATATAAACAACGGCATTATGCAAGACTTAGTAATTTACAATACACTGCATCGTAAGAAGGAACTCTTCCAACCGATTGCAGCTCCTAACGTAGGAATGTATGTCTGTGGACCAACTGTTTATGGTGATCCACACCTCGGACACGCACGTCCTGCTATCACCTTTGATATTCTTTTCCGCTATCTTAAACACATAGGGTACAAGGTTCGTTATGTTCGTAACATCACGGACGTGGGCCACTTTGGAGCATGATGCTGACGAAGGTGACGACAAAATAGAGAAGAAGGCACGTCTTGAGCAGTTGGAGCCAATGGAGATTGCGCAGCATTATACCAACCGCTATCATGATGCTATGCGTTCGCTCAATGTTCTTCCACCAAGCATCGAACCGCATGCAACAGGTCATATCATTGAGCAGGAAGAGTTAGTAAAGCAAATTCTTGCCAACGGCTATGCTTATGAAAGCAATGGAAGTATCTACTTTGATGTAGAGAAATATGATAAGGACCACCACTATGGTGTTCTTTCTGGTCGTAACATCACTGACATGATAAACAACTCTCGCGAGTTGGCAGGCGTTGGTGAGAAGCGTAATCAGGTAGACTTTGCCCTTTGGAAGCGTGCTATGCCAGAACATATCATGCGATGGCCATCTCCATGGAGCGATGGTTTCCCAGGCTGGCATTGTGAGTGTACAGCGATGGGACGCAAGTATTTGGGCGATCACTTCGATATCCACGGTGGCGGTATGGACCTAATCTTCCCTCATCATGAGTGCGAGATTGCACAAGCTGTGGCTTCACAGGGTGACGAAATGGTGAAGTATTGGATGCACAACAATATGATTACCATTAATGGACAGAAGATGGGCAAGTCGCTTGGCAACTTTATTACGCTTGAACAGTTCTTTACTGGCGAGCATGACACGCTCACACAGGCTTACTCTCCAATGACGATTCGCTTCTTCATCCTCTCTGCTCACTATCGTGGAACAGTTGACTTCTCTAACGAGGCACTACAAGCAGCTGAGAAGGGATATGAGCGTTTGATGAATGGTATTGAAGACTTGGCACGCATTCAGCCTGCTGCTGCGTCAGATGAGAATACAAAGAAGTTTGTTGCTGGCTTCCGTCAGAAGTGCTATGATGCAATGAACGACGATTTGATGACCCCTGCGGCTATCTCAACTCTCTTTGAAGCTTGCCACTTGGTGAACATCCTCATTGACCATAAGGCACAGATTTCAGCCGACGACCTTAAGGAACTTACAGAGGCAATGCAGCTCTTTGCCTTTGATATCCTTGGTCTTCAGAATGAGCGTGGAGCTAATAACGATGCCCGTGAGGAGGCTTACGGCAAGGTGGTTGATATGGTTCTCGACCTTCGTGCAAAGGCGAAAGCAGAGAAAAACTGGGCTGTTAGCGATCAGATTCGTGATGCTCTTGCTGAGGCGGGCTTCCAAGTTAAGGACACCAAGGACGGTGTTACGTGGAAACTTGACCGATAAACTGGAAACTTCATATAACTTCATTGAGGAGTGGATATTCTATTTGGCGGTGAAGTAAGAAGTAGATAAAAGGATTATGAGTGGGTGCTATTCTATGTATTGCTCATATCCAATTCTGTAAGGATAGATATTCTTAGTATGTGTTAGCGGTAATGCGCAGTGTATTAGGAATACCTATCCTTATTTTTTATTCAATTATTAGGGTGATAATAACCGCCTAAGCAATATGAAACGAACAAAGACTCTTCTCCTTTCTTGCTTGATAACCGTGCTGGTAGGGCTTGGCTTATTCTTTTGGTTGCTTCCTTCTAAGCAGACCGCTAAGCCAGTAACGATTGAAAAAGACTCGGATTCAGTTGTTTTCGTACAGCCGAAAGCTGTTGTAAATGACACGACAAAAGACATAAATGTCATCAGAGATTATTATCGTCTCTATCTTAAAAGAGCAAATGGTCAGGATATTTCTATCCATGATGATCGTAGGTTTCTCACGCAGACATTGATAGATAAGCTGTGTTATTGCGTTGGAACTAACTATTTACCTTTGTTCCCACTTGAAGACAATATGGACCCAAGATGGTCGTTGGATAATTTAAAAATACGCTCTGAGGGTGGAAACTGGTATAGCATACAGTTATATGACCACAAACTAAGGAGCAATTGCAATCTTGCTTTGCGAATGGTAACTGACAAAGATGGGCAGAGAAGGATTGGATATGCCTATCAATATGGTCAAGCTTCGGAGTTTTCGGATGCAGATATTTATAAGAAACTTGTGAAGATGGATGAACATCCAAAAGATGAAATCGCTTTTCTAAAGGCTTTTATCCGTTCTTATCTCTCGCTGAACCTAACGATAGACCTCGATGCACCTGCTTATAGAAAGTATCTTTGTGAGAAGTTTGTGAAAGCTGGAGAAGGAGTCTATAAGAACAAGTATTCTGGTAATTATCAAATAGACTGGTTGGATAGTCCTGGTATTGATTATCTTTCAGATATTCCTTCCTTTTCCATTGTTCCCGATAAGGAAGGGGAAGGATACTTTGTCATACCAGAAGGTGTGGCTACTTACGAAGGATATTATGTGAATATTGGAAAACGAAACGGGCATTATTATATTATGCAATACGGTACAACAGACCCAGATATAGAACCATCGGACGATATTGAGCCGGTAACTATTGAAGAATAGTGACAGAGTAGGTCTGAGTAAGATAGGAGACGGAGCCTTTTAATGTGTTGTAAATGCCATTTTTACAAACGTGACAGTATGTGTTAGAAGTATAATAAATCTGTTTTCCGAATTATTTTCATGAAGAAAAAAATATTTCTTTTTCATGAAAAATAATTTCTTCTTCTCGTGAAAAATAATTTCTTTTTTTGTATGAAAGTAATTCAGTAAAGTTCAGTTCCTTAGTTTTTTTAGAGTTTAGTTTTACCTTTTTATTCCTTTGCTTTTTTTGCATTTTAAAGCTGAGTAAAGATACTTTTGTTTTGTAGTTTATTATATTCGTTATAATGAACATAATGTCTCTTTTTATTACCTTTTAGAGGTTCTATTCTTATACCGCACGTGTCGTGTGATGGTTAGTACGAATGGTGTTGTTGGTTCGCACGAATGGTGCGGATGACTAAACACCTCGCAATAGAGCTATCAATGTGGAATTAATTTATTGTCAGAAAAGGGTTGTGTTACGTAAAAAGTAACTAACATTATTTGGTTAGAGGAGACTTGTTTTATCAAAGGTAATACTATAGAGGTAACTACAAAGATGCAGCAATAGAGCTATTCTTTTTCACTTTTATTAGATAGCAATATTATAAAAAAAGATTAGCAAAACTTTAGAAGTTTCTTTCTCTGTTTCACATTTGTTGTATATCTTTGTATTGTTAACGAAAGAACTTTAACTAAAACAATAAAATGAGTTATGAAAAAGATTAATGTAATCATGTTGATGATGCTAATGTTGTTGATTGGCATCGTCTCAGTAAGTGCTAAGAAAAAGGAGTTCAAACCTTTACCATGCGTCCTTACGCTCAAAGATGGTAGCAAAGTGTCAGGCTATTTGGTTGATGTAAAGAATGCAAAGGTTATGGCAAGTGTGTATGGGCAGGTTGTTATTAATATGCAGACATTGTTTATCTCACCTACACCAACGGGTAAGGGAACAAAGTATGTAGCTGATGATGCAAAAGAAATGGAGTTAACAGTAGATGGGAAGCAACGTAAATACTTGTCTTTATATGCATGCAAGATATTAACGTTACCTAAATTTGAAACCAACAAATCATCGGTACTTTTGGGAACTGGTTTATGAGGGAAAAGAAGTACTTGGTTTTTTATCTCCAACAGTATGGTATAGTAGTTCAGGGATAACATTTTATACTGAAGAGTCATTGGCTTATACTTATTGTCTTAAAGGTGACGAAGTTGTTGTGACTTATTATGTTCCTGAAACAGGAATACGTCTGGCTGCAAAGAAAACACTCCGTGCTTGTTTTGATCGTTTCCCAAAGATGGATGAGTACTTGCAGAGTGATGGATTCTCACTGAAAGATATGAAGAGACACCCTCTTTATTTGCTGAAAGTGTTGGAACGTAAAATAAAGTAATAGCTTTGTCTCTTTGTGTGCTAAGGCCAATGAACAATGAGAAACTGATGATAGCTAATAAAATAAAAGGTGCGCTTTTGAGAGTCAAAGGCGCACCTTTTATATGTTAGAAGCGTATCTAATACTTAAACGAACTACCTCCTAAGAACTCTCTGAGTAGGGAGGTTGGAGGGGAGATTGCGGAAAGGTAACGGTGCAAAATACTTGAGGAACTTGCGCAAACGATAGGCTTCAGCATATTCCTCGCAGTTCTCAGGCACTTGTTCCAACACTTCTTCCGCTTGTGGTTTGATGACGGCAAGTTCAAAGAGGAGGGCAGTGTTGAACATTACATCAGCCTGTTCTTGATAAGGGAAAATCCACTTGTTCTCGCCAGCACGTACACTTGGCCAGCGGTGAATGGTGTCTTGTGCCGAACAACCACGATACTTGTAATCACGAACAATACGACGAAGCAGTCGATTGTCGGTTGTTGGGATATAGTTATGGTCGTCCAACAGAATCGTAGTAAGGGCAGATGCGTAGATTTTGAACTTCTTATCGTCTGCAATCTGCTCTGTTAGCAGAGGATTGAGGGCATGAATACCTTCTACAAGGAGTATGTTATTCTCTCCAAGATGCAGTTTTTCACCACTCTTTTCACTCTTTCCTGTTTGGAAATTATACTTTGGTAATTCCACCTCTTCACCACGGAACAAGGCGTTGAATTGCTCGTTGATAAGTGGAATGTTCAGTGCATAGATACTCTCATAATCAAGTTCTCCGTTCTCATCTTTTGGTGTTTCCACTCTGTTAACGAAGTAATCATCTAAGGATATCTGTACAGGTTTCACACCACTTGCGAGTAGTTGGACTGAAAGGCGTTTGCAGAATGTTGTCTTACCGCTCGAAGATGGGCCAGCAATGAGTACTACTTTAATCTCTTTTCGTCCAGCAATTGTGTCAGCAATCTGCGATATCTTCTTTTCTTGTAGTGCCTCACTGACATTAATTAGGGTCGGTTGCCAGTCCATTCTTTACCGCTTCATTGAAGTCGCCTACCGTCTTAATACCTAAGATACTCTGCCATCTATGATGCTCTTTGAACACCTCAAACATCTTGTCTTGGCGTATCAATTCACCTAATTTAGAAGGATCTTGTACGGAAGGGATGCGCAAGAGGACTCCATCAAAGTAAGGCTCCAAACCGAAAAGATGGAGTTGTGCTGTGTTGGTAAGCATCGAACCATAGTAATAATCCTTGTAATCGTCAAGCACATAATAGACACAATAAAGACTGCCGCTGCTTTTAAGGAGCTTAGCCTTTTGAATGTCGCCTAATTCAGTGAACATCTTCACCGCTTCTTCGGTTGTTGTCTCGTAGCGTTGAATAGGCATTTTAGTATCGATAATCTCCTGCATTCGTGTACGGATGCGGTCAACATCTTCCGTTGTAATCTCATGTCCGAGCTGCAAGTTACAGTAGTAACCATTTGAAACAGGGATGTCTATGACCACAGAACTGGTTGGGTAGAGATCGTGAACAGCCTTACAGAGAACGAGAAAAAGCGAACGGGTGTAGGTGCGAATACCTGATGGTGAAAGCAGGTTGAGGAACTCTACGTCCTTATTATGATAGACACGATAATGGAGTCCTTCCACCTTATTGTTTACTTTCGCACTCACTGGTCCGAATGGCATTTGAAGATTAATTTCTTTATAAATGTCAGAAAGTGTACTTCCAATTGGGACTTCTTGAGTTTTTTTATTATTTTTGCAACGGATATGCAGTACTTGTCTCATAATCAATGATGGTTAAATTTATGTTAGGGAACAATATTGTCCTTTGGTAAATAGGATTGTAAAGTTAGGGAAAGTTTTGCAGATATCCAAGAAACAGACATCACAAATTAAGTTATTATATGTCGATTTGGATTTTCTTTAAGCTCGTTGGTGCATTAGCTTTGCTGATGTTCGGTATGAAAACAATGAGCGAGGCTCTGCAGAAAATGGCAGGTCCACAGTTGCGTCACGTCCTTGGCGCAATGACAACTAATCGTTTTACAGGTATTCTTACGGGTACGTTCATCACAGCTGCCGTACAGTCGTCAACAGCAACTACTATTATGACGGTCAGCTTTGTGAATGCCGGACTGCTCTCATTGGTTCAAGCCATCTCTGTTATCATGGGAGCGAACATCGGAACGACGCTGACGGCATGGATTATGTCGGCTGGTTTCTCGTTTAATATTACTGACTTCGTATGGCCAGCGTTCTTTGTTGGTATCGCATTGATTTACTCTAAGAAACGAAAACTCATTGGTGACTTCCTTTTCGGTATCTCGTTTATGTTCCTTGGTTTGGGAACTTTGCGTCAGACTGGTATCGATATGGACCTTGCACACAATCAGGCTGTAATTGATTTTTTCAGTCATTTTGATCCAGAAAGCTTCCTAACAACTATCGTTTTCCTACTCATTGGTAGTGTGTTGACTATGTGCGTGCAGAGTTCTGCTGCTATCATGGCTATCACCATGATACTCTGTTCAACGGGCGTACTACCTATTTATCAGGGTATTGCACTTGTGATGGGAGAGAATATCGGTACAACTGTTACCTCAAACCTTGCTGCCTTGAATGCTAACACGCAGGCTCGTCGTGCAGCTATGGCTCACATGGTTTTCAATATCTTTGGTGTTCTCTGGATATTGTGCGTCTTCCATCCTTTATCAATATGATTTGCGGTTGGGTGGGCTATGATGTAACGATGCCAAAGGGTACTCCTGGCTTTGCTGCCAATGCTGCTAAGTTAAGCTTTGTACTTGCAGCTTTCCACACAACCTTCAACCTTGCCAACACTATTATCCTTGTTGGACCTATTAAGTACTTGGAGAAATTAGTCTGCAAGATTATCAAACCAAAGGCAAACAAAGAGGAAGACGAGTTCCGCCTGCACTTCATACAGTCAGGAATTATGAAGACCCCAGAGCTTTCTGTGCTTGAGGCTTCAAAGGAAATCAAGTCGTTTGCTGAGCGTATTCAGCGTATGTTCGGTATGGTTCGTGAGCTATTGGGTGAACAAGATATGGATAAATTTACCAAACTCTATAGCCGTATTGAGAAGTATGAAGGTATTTCTGATAACATGGAGATTGAGATTGCGAAGTATCTTGACCAAGTTTCTAATGCCCATCTGAGTGATGAAACCAAGGAGAAGGTGCGCTCTATGCTTCGTGAAATTTCTGAGTTGGGAGAGTATCGGAGATGCTTGTTATAACATTGCTCGCACCTCTAACCGTCTTATTAATAGTAAGGAAGACTTCACACAGGAGCAGTATGATCACATTCATCAGATGTTTGAGTTGACAGATAACGCTCTGACACAGATGAATCGCATCCTTGTTGGTCATCGACAGGACAATGATGTGAATCGTTCCTTCAATATCGAGAACGAAATCAATAACTATCGCAACCAGTTGCGTTCGCAGAATATCAATGATGTGAACGACCATAAGTACACCTATGCAGTAGGAACAATGTACATGGATATCATTCAGGAGTGCGAGAGACTGGGCGACTATGTAGTCAATGTTGTTGAGGCTCGTATGGGTGTTCGTCAGCAAGACGCATAAAAAAGTCATTAGTTATTTTAGTTAAAAAACACATATTGCAAAATAAAAGACCTCTCTTTCCTTTTGGATAGGGAGGTCTTTTCTTATATTTGCATTCGAAATTAAAAATATGTTGTGGCTTAATAAATTATGTGTTTTGATAGCCATAAAGTACAAGAAGCAATAGAAAAGAATGGTTTGGGGTATCTTGCAGTCTACTGTTAGTAGCGTAATTTGTAAGGACGTACAGCTTTGTACGTTTAAAAGCAGTAGTCTTTTATGGATAAACAACCCCTCTCTTTCATTGAATTGTTGAAAGAAAGCAATTTAATGAACACTTGTCTTAAAGTTTGAAGCTTTTAAATTAAATATATGAGTACAAGCGACTATTCAATTATCTTTATGAAGATTATGGGCTCTCTTGCCCTATTAATCTATGGAATGAAGGTTATGAGTGAGGCTCTGCAGAAGATGGCAGGTTCTCAGCTTCGTCACATTTTAGGTGCAATGACCACCAATCGTTTCACCGGAATGCTTACGGGTACCTTTATTACTTGTGCGGTACAGTCGTCATCAGCAACAACTGTGATGACGGTGAGCTTTGTTAATGCAGGACTGCTTACCCTTGCACAAGCTATCTCGATCATTATGGGTGCCAATATTGGTACGACGCTTACCGCATGGATTATGTCCTTGGGATTTAATGTCGACTTAACCTTAGTCGTCTTCCCTGCTTTCTTTATCGGAATTATCCTCATTTACAACAAGAAACGGCGTTACATCGGTGATTTCCTCTTTGGTATTGCCTTCTTGTTCTTCGCCCTTGTGTTGTTGAGTAGTGGTGGAAAAGACCTTGATTTAGAGCATAATCCTGATGCAATCAAGTTCTTCTCATCCTTTGATACGAGCAGTCATTTGACGATACTCGTCTTCCTGCTGATAGGAACAGTTATTACTTGTATCGTACAAAGCTCTGCTGCGGTAATGGCTATCACCATTCTGCTCTGTTCAACGGGTGTATTGCCAATCTATCTTGGTATTGCCTTGGTGATGGGTGAGAATATCGGTACAACAGCAACAGTCAATCTTGCAGCCCTCGGAGCCAATACACAGGCACGACGTGCAGCCTTTGCCCACTTGCTTTTTAATGTTTTTGGCGTCTTTTGGGTGATGTGTTTGTTCTATCCTTTCGTCAACTTTGTTTGTGGACTCGTAGGTTATGACCCAGTAAATGATAACTCTTCACCTGCAGAAAGAGCCGCTACCTTGCCAATTGTATTAGCAATGTTCCACACATGTTTCAATGTTTGTAACACAGCTTTGCTTATCTGGTTTATTCCACAGATGGAACGTGTTGTATGTTGGTTTATCAAGTCGAAGGCTAATAAGGATGAAGACGAATTCCGTCTGCGATTTATCCATTCGGGTATCATGAAGACACCAGAGCTTTCTGTATTTGAGGCTTCAAAGGAGATACACTCATACGCTGAGCGTACACACCGTATGTTTGGTATGGTGCGTGACCTCCTGACGACAAAAGATGATGATGCTTTCGAGAAACTTTATGAACGTATCGAGAAATACGAGGGTATATCTGATAATATGGAGGTAGAGATTGCGAAGTATCTTGACCAAGTGAGCAATGCTCACTTGAGTGATGACACGAAGGAAAAGGTGCGTGATATGCTTCGTGAGATTACCGAAATTGAGAGTATCGGTGATTCTTGCTTCAACATTGCGAGAACTATCAGTCGCCTACGCAGCAGCAAGGAGGAGTTTACAGAGAGTCAGTATGACAATATCAAACAGATGTTCGAACTCACAGATGATGCTTTGTCACAGATGAGTGTTGTACTGATAAAGCATAAGCGTGAGGTCGACGTGAATCGTACCTTTGCTATTGAAAGTGATATTAACAACTATCGTGCTCAGTTGCGCACACAGAATATCAATGATATCAACGAGCATAAGTACACTTACGCAGCTGGTACTTTGTATATGGATATCATACAGGAATGTGAGAAATTGGGCGACTACATCGTTAATGTCGTTGAGGCACGTATGTGTATTAGAAAGTAATTGATTGCGTATTGGTGCTTTATGTTCGGCAGTTGAGTGTCAACAACTGAACAGAAAGAGGCAAACAAGATAAAAGCAGGGACATACTAAATGTGTGTTCCTGCTTTTTAGTGTTCTTCCGTTCAATCTTAAATTGGTCATTAGAGCCTAAGCATCCCATGCTTACTCATTATCATGTCTTCTCATCTCCTGCAAATGATTTTCATACCAATAGCATCTTTGTAAATTATTTTCATGTGGTTCAAAACCAATAGATGCTCTTTTGGCTTCTAAAAGACGCCTAATAGGCTTTCAATAGATGCCCTTTTGAGGTCTAACTAACGCCCTTTTGAAGTCCAATTAAGCATCTTTTCTTTTGGCACTTTATAACTATTTGATTTACTGTTGGTTACAATCCTGCTTTTTACATGTGTTTTTGTCTTTATTTTTAGATATTTTACTCGACATTTTGTCATGTTTTTTCAGAGCATAGAGATAGGGACAGCGTGTGTATTCTTTGTTTCGTCAATAACGAAGATACTATGCAAACTTCCTATACAATCAATTGTACCAAGCGTGTTGAGCATGAATTGTTGATAGCTTTTCATGTCACGCGCATAGACTTTAATAAGGAAATCGTAGTCACCACTGGTGTTATAACACTCTGTGATTTCTTCAAGATTCTGCACAACGTCCATAAACTCTTGTATGAGTTCTTGAGAATGTTGTTTAAGTCTGATATTACATAATACCATAATACCGTTGCCAGCCTTATGAGGATTTACAACCGCCATATATCTTTCTATATAACCATCACGTTCTAATCGCTTCTGTCGCTCAAACGTTGGTGAGGTTGACAGATGGAGTTTTGCGGCTAATTCTTTTACTGTAAGATCAGAGTTACGTTGTAGAATACGTAGGATTTTACGGTCGATATCATCTAAGTTCTCGTTGTTATTCATTTTGATATGTTTTGTTTTTGTAGAATATTATTCTGCTATTTGTTGAAAATATTGGGTAAAGGTAGTATATTTTTGGTTCATCCGGCATTTCGAGTGATACGGCAGTCATGCAGTGCATAGAGTCTTAGTGTAAAGTACCTCTCATCCCTAAATCCATACGCATTTCGTTTCATTACTTTAATCTTGTTATTGATGCCTTCGACTTTTCCTGTTGATAGATGGCAATCGTACCATGCAAGGATTCCTTTCTTATAGGTTTTCATAGTAACAGCCATTTTTCTGTAGTTGGGCTATCTTACTTTGTTCAGCCTGCCTTATCCAGTCATCAAGCACTTTTTCTGCCATATCTTTCGTGGGTTGCGACCATATCTGACGTAGTTGTTCCTTCAAATAGTATGCTTTTTGACAATGGCTCATTCATAGCTAAAGCATTCTCAAGCCTTGTCTTGTGCTGTTTATCAAAGATGTCCGCACCATTGCCGAGTAGCAGATACCTTGTTCCTTTGAGTACTTTTACGCTTATTTATATCTTTTCTCCATACTATAAACTTTACGTCTGATATCGTCAAGTTTCTCGTTCATTAACTTCACTACATGGAAAATGATCAAACACATGTACTGCATCGGGACAGTTCTCCATAACAGAGGCTATGAAAGCCGTAGACAGGTCTGTTGCCACATGTTTTATCTTTATATTCTTACGTTTGACTTTCCGCCAGAATTTCTTCAGAGCTTTCGTACCCTTTCCTTCGCCAACATAGATTACCCTGCCACTGTCCAAATCCACGACTATTGTCTTATAGACATGTCCTTTCTTAACAGCAAACTCATCTATACCAATATTCTCTACACCATCTAAAGATGGAGGGCTATAATGACGCTCAAGGTAAGAGGAGTGTATTTCCTTTATCGTATCCCATGATACACCCAGATGATTCGATACATCCTGAAGCGTCATACCACGAAGTAAATCTACTACATACTTGGCAAAGCGATGAGTATAGCTGCGACTGCCGGTAGCAAAGGGAATATTCTCCTGCTGGTCGAAATCACATTCCTTACATTTATAGCGTTGCACCTTCATGCGGATAGTTACTCGCTTACCACCTATGGGAAGTCCAACAAAGTCCCGCAGGCGATACCCGTTTTTCACAACAGAGCGAGATCCACAACAAGGGCAACATCTTATTCGCTCTTTTGCTTGTACATGCAAAATAATTCTATTACCTTTGTATTCTTCACAAGTGCATTCGTGGGTGTAAAGACCCCAAGCATGATATAGGAAACTGCTGTTCATCTTTGTACATTTGTTTGTGCTTATTCAAATATACAATATTTACAGCGGTTTCTTTTTTATTTTATCTATTTTATCACTCCAAATTCCTGAAGAACCATATTTTTTTCTTATTTTTTTGAAGTATATTTTGATAGTAAATTGTTTTATCGTAACTTTGCAAATCATACTCAAAGATAAAAATGATAAAAGCAAATAATGATATGAAAAAGAAATCTTGAAACTATATGTATACATGGTGGGTGGCAACCTAAGAAAGGTGAACCTCAGCAGTTACCCATTTATCAGAGTACAACTTTTAGATATGAGACCAGCGAGCAAATGGCACGTTTGTTTGACTTAGAGGATAGTGGTTATTTCTATACTCGTTTGGCAAATCCTACTAATGATGCTGTAGCTAAGAAGATTGCTGCCCTTGAAGGTGGTGTTGCTGCTGTACTGACCTCTTCTGGTCAGGCTGCTAATTTCTATGCTATTATTAATATTTGTGGAGCAGGCGACCATTTAGTGACTTCCAACACTATCTATGGTGGAACATATAATCTCTTTGGTGTAACACTGAAGAAGTTGGGTATTGAATGTACCTTTATTGATCCAGAGTGGGATGATGAAAAGATTGAAACAGCCTTCCAGCCAAATACAAAATGTTTCTTTGGTGAGACAATTTCTAACCCAGGAGGTAAGGTGTTTGACATCGAACGCTTTGCAGGAATTGCTCATAAGCATGGTGTACCACTGATTGTCGATAATACGTTTGCTACACCAATCAACTGTCGCCCTTTTGAGTGGGGTTGTGATATCGTCACTCATTCTACGACAAAGTATATGGATGGACATGCTTCACAGGTTGGTGGTGTTGTTGTCGATTCTGGTAACTTTGATTGGGAAGCTTATAGTGAGAAGTTCCAGGGATTGACCACTCCTGATGAGAGTTATCATGGACTCATTTATACGAAGTCGTTTGGTAAATTGGCATATATAACGAAGCTTGTTACTCAGTTGATGAGAGACCTTGGAAGTATTCCTGCACCGCAAAACTCATATCTGCTTAATATAGGTCTTGAAACCTTACATCTTCGTATGAGGCAGCACTGTGATAATGCACAGAAGGTAGCTGAGTGGTTGGAAAAGAATGAGAAGGTTGCATGGGTGAACTATTGTGGTCTTCCTTCAAATAAGTATTATGCTTTGGGACAGAAGTATCTTCCAAATGGCTCATGTGGTGTCATAGCTTTTGGTTTGAAGGGCTCAAGAGAGGATGCAATCAACTTTATTGATCGTTTAGACTTCGTTTCAATTGTAACTCATGTGGCTGACGCACGTACTTGTGTTCTGCATCCAGCAAGTCATACTCACCGTCAGTTGACAGACGAACAACTCCGTGAGGCTGGTGTAGTACCAGACTTAATCCGTCTTTCTGTGGGTATTGAGAATGTTGATGACATCATTGCAGACATTGAACAAGCTTTGAAGTAATTCAAAAAATGATATAACAAAGGACACCCAATTATTGAGTGCCCTTTGTTATTTTATAATTTTATAAAACACCCTCCCTAAAAATATCCTCTCGTAAAATAGTTTACAATATCCCTCTTCGGTAATCACTCCCCTCTCCTTTCGGAGAGGGGTTGGGGGTGAGGCTTCTTCTTTCTTCTTACCCCATCGCCCTCACTACTTCCACTGACCTTTCAAGCCAGACTTCCATCTGCTTGTAATTCTTCTTTTCCCATACATCTTTGAAGTTCATGAACTCATGAGCAAGGCGACTTTCATAGGCGTTACGTCGATAACTGGTTAGCTTTCCTTGTTTCATGATTTCTACACTACCAAACTCGTTGGCGGGTGTTGGGATATGTATCCAACCTTTTTCTCCTTGTATGAGAATGAATGATGGACTACTTGAATCCTTTGCTGCGGTACAGGTTGCCGTCATTGTAGGGTAGGAGAGAACCATTACGCCAGAGGTGTCAATACCGTTATGCCCTCGGTTAGCAAAATACTGTGTAGAAGTAGGATGCCCGAAAAGGCCTATAACAATATTGATATTGTAGACATTGAGGTCGTTCAGCGCACCACCCCCTAAGTCTGGATTGAAGGCAGGGGCAATATCTCCTTGTAAATAGCGTTCGTACTTACTTGAATATTGTGAGAAATTACACTGCACAAAGTGGATAGGAGCTATCTTCTTAAGGCTATCTTTGACCATGCGGAAGTTAGGTGTATGGAGTGGAGAGATAGCTTCAAAGAGGTAGAGTTTTCTTTCTCGTGCCATTGTTGCAAGCTCTTCTGCTTCGGCAACCGTGAGGGTGAAAGGCTTTTCTACAATTACATTTCTACCTGCCTCTAATGCCTTGCGGGTAAATTCATAATGGGCACTATTGACTAAGGCAATATAAACGAAGTCGGCTTTGTCTTCTTTTAGTAACTGAGCATAGTCTGTATAAATACGCTCAATATGATTCATCTTCGCAAGAAATTCTGCCTTTTCCGTATTGCTATGTGAAAATATACTGGTGATTTCTATCCCTTTTACTTCTGTTTTGAGCAATGTGATAACCTCTGTGGCTATCATTCCAGTTCCTACAATGCTAATCTTCATCTTTTCTATTGCTTTTTAAGAGCATGTTCTATGGGCTAATTTTCTATGGGATAAGCCTATAGAATGTGCTTTTTTACTATCCTTAATACAACAAAAGTAGGGAATGTTTTGGAAATAAAAGGGGAAATGACTATTTTTGTTGTCTCTTAACAAGCATTAGTTGATATGAATAATAAAAATTTTTTATTCCTTTTAGCATCTCTTTTATCTATTACTGTTATAGCCGGATGCAAAGGTGAAAAGGCTTCAGCTGCGGAGAAAGTGAAGGATTCTGCGGCTTCTTCTTCTATGGTTGCTGACTCTGTTGTAAAAAAGAAAGATGTTCCCTTGGTAGTTGATTCTATGGGTAAGTCTTATAGTACAGAGAAGGGTGATGTTGATCTTGCTTATTCCTTCCCAGTGTCTGGACCTCAACCGCTGGTCGATTCGCTCCGTGCTTACCTCTCGTCTGAACTGGTATGGATTGGAGATAGCTATAGTGATGAGGGCGTAGAGTCTAAACCTTATAGCAATATTGCAGATGGTAAGGGAATGATTAACTACTATGCTAAGAATGCTTATAAGAGTATAAGCAAAACTTTAGATGAAATTGATGACCCAGATGTGGCTTGGAAACCAGAAATTTCTAAGTTTATAATGAAGCTAAATGAAACGGATCGTTATGTTACGTACTATTCTTCTTTTTACACATATTCGGGTGGTGCGCATGGAATGGCTTCAGAATATGGGGCTACTTTTGATAAAAAGACGGGTGTTATGCTGCGGAATGTATTGAGTCCGAAGGATATAAAAGCACTTCAACCTATCCTTAGAGCTGGTGTTGAAAGCTATTTCAGGGGAGGGTATGAAAAAGAGAATGATGTTGAAAGCCGTGTAAAGGAAGATATGGATGGGCTCTCTCTTGAGAATGGTATTATCCCATTACCAGGAAATGGTGTTTATCTTTCTCCAGAGGGTGTGGTGTTTATCTATGGATTCTATGAGATTGGTGCTTATGTTATCGGAATGCCTACCTTTACTGTTCCTTATAAGAAGATTAGAAAGTTCCTTTCATCTGAGGCACAACGCCTTGCGGGGATTAAATAATCTTTCTTAATTCTGTAAGTTGGATTGAATTATATTTGGCTTTAATAGCCTTTTCGCTGACTATTCTCTCTCTTAAAGGGAATAGTCAGTGTTTTTACTGGTGCATCAACCAAACAAATCCTTTGGCAATCCTGACTCCGTTGTCTTGGAAATGGTTGCCTTCATTCCATTCCATCTTACAATTTACGCCTTTGTCTTTGAAGATTTGTTCTTGCCGCAGGATGTCTTTACTGATAGTTGACATCAATTTTGTTTTTGTTTTATCTTCTTTGTCGCCAAGGCTGAGATATGCGTGTTTTACCTGTGGTTGGTGGGTGTCAGCATAGTCTAACCATCCTATATACCATGCAGAAGGGGAAGCTGAGACAATTCCACGGAAAGGGACGTTTTGTTGATAGCTTGCCCAAAGGGAGAATAGTCCTGCTAATGAATATCCGCCTAAGATGGTGTTGCTTTTATGGAGTTCCATGGTATATCGTACTTTTAAGGCAGGGATAAGTTGTTCTATTATATATAATAAGGTGGAATGAGCACCATCTCCAAAGGGAATCTTTCCAAATACGGGGGGAGCAGGCCAAGGGGTAAGTTCGGCATTCCATTTGTTTATGCGAATAGCAATATGGATGAAAGGTGTTTGCGAGCTTTCTTCTATATAGGTGATCTGACGCTCTAACTCCTCCGTATCATTGTTGTCAACGAGCTGAATGATGAAAAACTTTGCGTCCTCTTCGCTATGTAGGATACATGTGTGCTCTCCAATCTCAGAAACTTCTTTTTTATGTCTCATACTTTATAGTCTTGTTTTTAGGCTACAAAAATAATCATTTTTTTAAACAAATTAGTTGATTTGGGTCAATTTTAGATAAAAATGTTCATTTCTTGAAAAAATAATCTTCAAAACATTTGGAGGGAATAAAAATTCTCTATACCTTTGCACTCGCTTTTGAAAACAAGCCACCTGGCAAGTTCTTGAGAGCAATAAAAGAAAGAGTTCTTTGAAAAGATTTACATAAACAGAGAAGTAGTACAAGAAGCGTCTGTTTGATTTTTATATCAAATGGATGGGTAAAAGAAACGAACCGATCAATTCATTGTCCCTGCTTTTGAGGCACCGCCTCAAAATAATTAAGGAACAAAAGAAAAGGTGCTTTTTACTTGATACTTTTAGGATAAGCGTTCTGAAACAGAGATTACTCGGTGGAGTGTTTGGGGAATATTGGTATTTATTATCATTCATTACTCATCACTTATCACCAACACATATTTTACAATGGAGAGTTTGATCCTGGCTCAGGATGAACGCTAGCTACAGGCTTAACACATGCAAGTCGAGGGAAACGGCATTGAGTGCTTGCACTCTTTGGACGTCGACCGGCGCACGGGTGAGTAACGCGTATCCAACCTTCCCATTACTGTGGGATAACCTGCCGAAAGGCAGACTAATACCGCATAGTCTTCGATGACGGCATCAGATTTGAAGTAAAGATTTATCGGTAATGGATGGGGATGCGTCTGATTAGCTTGTTGGCGGGGTAACGGCCCACCAAGGCGACGATCAGTAGGGGTTCTGAGAGGAAGGTCCCCCACATTGGAACTGAGACACGGTCCAAACTCCTACGGAGGCAGCAGTGAGGAATATTGGTCAATGGACGGAAGTCTGAACCAGCCAAGTAGCGTGCAGGATGACGGCCCTATGGGTTGTAAACTGCTTTTTGTATGGGGATAAAGTTAGGGACGTGTCCCTATTTGCAGGTACCATACGAATAAGGACCGGCTAATTCCGTGCCAGCAGCCGCGGTAATACGGAAGGTCCAGGCGTTATCCGGATTTATTGGGTTTAAAGGGAGCGTAGGCTGGAGATTAAGTGTGTTGTGAAATGTAGACGCTCAACGTCTGAATTGCAGCGCATACTGGTTTCCTTGAGTACGCACAACGTTGGCGGAATTCGTCGTGTAGCGGTGAAATGCTTAGATATGACGAAGAACTCCGATTGCGAAGGCAGCTGACGGGAGCGCAACTGACGCTTAAGCTCGAAGGTGCGGGTATCGAACAGGATTAGATACCCTGGTAGTCCGCACAGTAAACGATGGATGCCCGCTGTTGGTACCTGGTATCAGCGGCTAAGCGAAAGCATTAAGCATCCCACCTGGGGAGTACGCCGGCAACGGTGAAACTCAAAGGAATTGACGGGGGCCCGCACAAGCGGAGGAACATGTGGTTTAATTCGATGATACGCGAGGAACCTTACCCGGGCTTGAATTGCAGAGGAAGGATTTAGAGATAATGACGCCCTTCGGGGCCTCTGTGAAGGTGCTGCATGGTTGTCGTCAGCTCGTGCCGTGAGGTGTCGGCTTAGTGCCATAACGAGCGCAACCCTCTCTTCAGTTGCCATCAGGTCATGCTGGGCACTCTGGAGACACTGCCACCGTAAGGTGTGAGGAAGGTGGGGATGACGTCAAATCAGCACGGCCCTTACGTCCGGGGCTACACACGTGTTACAATGGCCGGTACAGAGGGAAGGTGTAATGCAAATTGCATCAAATCTTGAAAGCCGGTCCCAGTTCGGACTGGGGTCTGCAACCCGACCCCACGAAGCTGGATTCGCTAGTAATCGCGCATCAGCCATGGCGCGGTGAATACGTTCCCGGGCCTTGTACACACCGCCCGTCAAGCCATGAAAGCCGGGGGTGCCTCAAAGTCCCGTGACCGCAAGGATCGGCCTAGGGCAAAACTGGTGATTGGGGCTAAGTCGTAACAAGGTAGCCGTACCGGAAGGTGCGGCTGGAACACCTCCTTTCTGGAGAGTTCGCTTATTAGTTGATTTAGTTGAAAAGTATTTAAGTATACAAGTCAACAAGTTAACGGTAATCAAGGAAATAAAAGAACCTTTGGTTCGTTTTTCTTCTTGTACTCACTGCACTCTGTATTATATAAATGTAGGAGTTTAGAGTTTAAGGCTCACATAAAGGTTCAAGTCCTTATTCTCCACTTCGCTGTCATCTGTTTCTGAGGCATTGCCTCAGAACATAGAGCAACAGCACAAGATCTTTGACATATTGACACAAGCAAGACTGTAATGTAGAACTATTCTTTCTTTAAAAAGGAAGAATTAGAATTCTAATTATTGAAGAAACAACTTCAAATTCTTTAGAATCACACAACAGCTGAAAGTATGAGCTACATTCTTTGTAAGTAATTACAAAGAAGGCGAAGAAAGTAAGAAAGGGCGCATGGCGGATGCCTTGGCTCACGGAGGCGATGAAGGACGTGATAAGCTGCGATAAGCCTTGGGTAGGTGCAAATAACCTTTGATCCAGGGATTTCCGAATGGGACAACCCAGCAGGTTGAAGACCTGTTATCACTACAGAAGTAGTGAGGCGAACGGAGGGAACTGAAACATCTTAGTACCTCTAGGAAGAGAAAATAAATAATGATTCCCCTAGTAGTGGCGAGCGAACGGGGATGAGCCCAAACCTGCTTTGTGGCAACGCTTAGCAGGGGTTGTAGGACCACGCTGTCGTACTTAGATTGTGAGAAGAATGTTCTGGAAAGAACAATCATAGAGGGTGATAATCCCGTATTCGAAGCATGACGAGACGTAGTGGTATCCTGAGTAACGCGGAACACGTGTAATTCTGCGCGAATCTGCCGGGACCATCCGGTAAGGCTAAATACTCCCGTGAGACCGATAGTGAACGAGTACTGTGAAGGAAAGGTGAAAAGCACTCCGATGAGGAGAGTGAAATAGTTCCTGAAACCATGCGCCTACAAGCGGTCGGAGCCGTGTAAGCGGTGACGGCGTGCCTTTTGCATAATGAACCTACGAGTTACCATGTCTGGCAAGGATAAGCGTCATGAGACGCGCATCCGCAGTGAAAGCGAGCCTGAATAGGGCGTCGAGTCAGATGGGGTAGACGCGAAACCAAGTGATCTACACTTGCCCAGGTTGAAGTCCGGGTAACACCGGATGGAGGACCGCACGGATAAGCGTTGAAAAGCTTCCCGATGAGGTGAGTGTAGGAGTGAAAGGCCAATCAAACTTGGAGATAGCTCGTACTCCCCGAAAGGCATTTAGGTGCCGCGTGCGACGATCTCCATAAGAGGTAGAGCGACCGATAGGTCAAGAGGGCTTCACCGCCTATCGAGACCTGACGAACTCCGAATGCTTATGGACCGCAGTCGTGCAGTAAGGGGCGGGTGCTAAGGTCCGTCCCCGAGAGGAGAAGAATCCAGACCGCCGCCCTAAGGTCCCGAAATTCTGTCTTAGTTAGTCTAACGAGTCTGGTCCCCGTGACAGCTAGGATGTTGGCTTGAAGCAGCCATTCATTCAAAGAGTGCGTAACAGCTCACTAGTCGAGGGT